>OJRY01001896.1_pt1 | contig 13976 bp, 10 predicted proteins | sample 1599311 | NCBI WGS metagenome assembly OJRY01 (sample SAMN04168657, study PRJEB22393) | human gut metagenome | biome: human gut microbiome; feature: stool | host: Homo sapiens | collected 2014-03-20 | reverse complement strand
GCCCACGCGGGCCATGCCGTGGGCGAGGCCCTCGATGAAGTCGACGTAGCCGTAGTCGGTCTCGCCCGAGGAGAGGAGGTAGCGGCGCATGCCGAAGAGCCAGCCTGCCGTCACGGGAAGCGAGAGGAGCAGGAAGAAGAGCAGGCGAGCGGGCGTCACGGAGTGCAGCGACCTGCCGTAGGGCTCGATCTCACCGTTCGGGGCGTACCAGTTCATCCATTCGGCAGGCAGGAGCGACTGGTTGACGACGGCGTGCATGATGAGGCCGCAGACGAGCATCAGCACGAGGCTGCCGGCGAGCCAGACGCCGCCCTTCGGGGCGCCCTCGAGGTGCACGGGCCTGCCGTCGGCTTCATAGCGGTGGTTGAGACCGTAGAAGCGGTAGAGGGCGAGGTAGGCGACCGTAAGGATGGCGAGGAAGCCGAGGAGCCACCAGGCCGAGATCACGTTCGAGGTGTACCAGAACGGGTCGTAGATGACCTGTACGAAGAGGAGCGGCGCGACGCCGAGCACGATGGCGACCGAGACGGCGACCTTGGCGGTCGTGCCGAGGGCGCCCGCGAGGCGCTGCCAGTACGGGTTCTTCGAGAAGGCACCCCAGGCGGCGAGCCCGAGGGTGCCGAGCATCACGTTGACGGCCGTGAGATGAAGGGCGAAAGTGACGACGCCGAGCACCAGGAAGATGAGCGGGTGTGCGGGCGCGCCGGCGGGATCCGTCAGAGCCATGAGCATCATGTCATTCATTTGGCGGCTCCTTTCTTGGGAAGGATGGATTCAATGTAGGCTGCAAGGGCGCCGCGCTCGGCTTCGGGAAGCGGGACGGGCGGCATGTAGACCGAGTGGCCGCGGTAGAGGCCCGCACCGAGGTAGTCGGCGAGGAAGGCGCGGTCGGCATCGGCCGGGAAGAAGCGCTCGAGGGGGCGCATGCCGGTGGACGTGAGCGAGTGGCAGTTGCTGCAGAGCGTGAGTGCAAGCGCACGACCGGCCTCGGCCTCGTTTTCAGGCGTCACCTTGCGAAGGTGCTCGGGCATGAAGGGGTGCGTGGCGAGAACGCCCTTCTCGGCCATGAGCGGAAGTTCGGAGCGGATGCCCAGCGCGGGGACGTCGCGGCCCACGAGCTGGTTGCCGTAGACGTACTGGCCGGCGACCCAGGGCTTGCGCACGATTTCGCGGGCGGTCTCCTCGGGAGCGAGGCCGAGCACGAGGATGACGACCGTCATCACGCCGGCGAGCCAGGGACGGAGCACCTGCGGCTTCCACGCGGTGACGAGGAAGTAGAGGACGGAGACGCCGATGGAGGCGGCCATCATCATGCCGAAGCTTTCGGGAAGCCTCGTCGCCATCGTCTCGTAGGCGATGTCGGGGAGCGTGGTCATGTACCAGCGGAAGGCGAGCCAGCCGCCGATGACGCCGAGGATGCCGGCGCCCGACAGGACGCGGGCGATCATGGCCTTTTCCTCGCTGTCGGCGATGCGGCCAGCGACCATGCCGCCGACGACGCCCGTGATGGTGAGCATGAACATGAAGCGGGCCGTCATCTGGGCGAAGGTGTTCTCACCGAAGAAGGCGTTGAGCACGCCGCCCGTCTGGTGCCAGTCGGCCTGGCCCGGCCAGAGCATGAAGGAGAGGATGCCGACGATCACGAGGAGCGTCGCGACGGACGCCAGCCCGAAGATGATCGAGATGCGGGTGTGGGTGCGCGGATCCACACGGCCCGCCAGATAGACGAGCAGGTAGACGCCGATCACCTCAATGACGAAGAACACCCATTCGCTCGCCCAGAGCCAGACGAAGGAGTGGATGAGCGCCGAGATCCCGCGGGGGGACGCGATCGTGGCGGCGAACCAGATGCCCGGACCCGTGATGGAGCCGAGCACGTAGCTGAAGATGAGGAGGAAGAGGCCGTAGCGGCGGATGAAGGCGAGGTAGGCGGGCTTGTCCCTCCTCACCGCAAAGTTGGCGAGCCAGGCGAAAAGCACCGCGCCGCCGACGGAGGCGTGAGAGAAGAGGACGTGGATCGTGGCGATGAAGCCGATGATCCAGCCGCTGCCCACGCCGGGTTCGAACCAAGTCGGATAGAGTCCGAGCATGACGAGCTCCTGTTGCATAAATGGTTTTTAATTGCTTTGGAGAGGCGCGCCCGCCCTTGCGCTTCGGCCTGGGGATCCGTGGTGCTCGCAAAATCAAGGCAAAGCGCCCTCTCCGACTTGATTCGATTGTAGTTTTCCCTCATCCGCAGCCGCATTGTGGGTTAACCCTAAGTCTACGTTTTTCAAGAACGTTCATCCATCCACGTCCCCAATTGAGAATGATTCCTAAACGAAACTGCCACAGGCATTTTCAGGGGATCTAATCACAAAGTATCGGATTTCGTCGGCTTTAGTAGCTAACTCACTCATGCTTTTGCACCTTCCGTTTTCAGAGCATTTTAGTCTTGCATTATCGCCTCATTAGTCTCGATCGCCTTCTGCGAAGAAGACGAACGTCGCGCCACGCCGGCGCCGACGTTTCCGTCCTTTTGTTTTTCGCTTCAAACGCGCCTCTAAAAGGCGTTTCTGAAAGGAGAAGCATCAGGAGCCTTCAAAATCACGTTCCATGAATTTGACGAGCAACGCCCTTTTCGTCTACGATTCACTCCAACAATTTTTAGAGCATGGCAGCAACCACAGGACCGCACGCCCTTCAACAACCCTTTTCTGGAGTCTTCTCATGGAACGCTTCATCCGCCCGATGGCCCCGGGCTGGTTCGCCTCCGTCATGGGCACGGCCGTCACCAGCCTCGCCCTCACCCTCGCCTCCCACGCGGCCGCGGACGCGGGTCCCGCGCTCGCCGCCCCCGTGGCTCTGGCGGCCTCCGCCCTGCACTGGCTTGCAATTGCTATGATGTCGGTGCTTGGCATTGCCGCCGTCTATCGTCTCATCCGTCACGGGGACGCCGTGATGGAGCAGCTGCGCCACCCCGTCGAGGGGAGCTTCTATGCGACCTTCCCGATCGCGATGCTGGTGATGGCGGCCGTGTGGACGATCCGCGGGGTCTCGCCCGCCCTGATCGCGCCGCTCTGGTGGACGGGTGCGCTGGGCACCTTTGCCGTGAGCTACGTGGTGCTCTTCGGGCTCTTCACGAGCGAGCGCCTCAAGCTCGGCATGGTGACGCCCGCGCACTTCATCCCGGCCGTGGGCCTCGTGGTGATGTTGCGGGCGCCCCGCTTGCCGCCGCCTCCGAAGGCGTGCTGCGCGAGCTCGCCTTCGCCCTCAACATGACGGGCTTCGGCGCAGGCGTCTTCATGTATGTCGGCCTTCTCGCGCTCACGATGGCGCGCCACTTCCTCGGCGCCCCCGTCGAGGGCAAGATGACGCCCACCCTCTGGGTGCACCTGGCGCCGCTGAGCGTCATCCCGCTCTCGATGCTCGCGCTCCTCAAGACCACGGGCGACGCCTCGCTTCTGCGCTACGGCTCCCTCGTCGCGGCCGCCTTCCTCGGCGCCGCCCTCTGGTGGCTCGTGCTCGCCGTCTCCATGACGATCCGCAACCGCCGCCAGGGCAAGCTCCCGTTCGCACTCTCCTGGTGGGCCTTCGTCTTCCCGATCGGCGCCTGCTCGGTGCTTGCCTACCGCGTATCCGAACTCCTCGCGCTTGAGGTCCTGCCCCTCGTCGCGAGCGGACTCACGCTGCTCGCGCTCTTCGTCTGGTCCGCCGCCGCTCTCGGCACCGTCCGAGGCATCCGCACGGGCGCCATCTTCGCACCCGCACTCTAACGCAGGCAGCCTCGCCTCCGCCGTCTTCCCCCCTCAGGGCCCCTCCGCCACCATGGCGCAGGGGCCCTTTTCCCTTTCCACGCCCCGCGCCTCCTCAATCCGCATCATTCTTCGTTTTCACCGAACGTCCCCTCCCCCAATTCCGGCGCATTTGGCGCCGTTTGCCTGTAGTTCCCGCGTCAGAAGACCGCCTAATAGCTCACCACTATCGCATTTCATCTCACGATTTCTCGTCAGATTGACCCCGTCAACATTCGGCATTTTCTCCGATTGAATGCCTCATCATTCCGCAAAACATCCGAACGTACAGATCTGCCTGCTCACCGTGCTCTTCTTCTGAAGCGCTTCTGACGCGTGAAGCCCAAGCGGGCCCGTCGGCAATACCACGGGCCCGCTTTTCTCATCTATTTTCAGTCATTCGGCAATGGACGGGACGACGGATCAGGTGCGGTAGACGGGCGCGCTGATAATCGTCTTGAGCTTGTCCTCCCAGACGGCCTCGGGCGAATCGCCCGAACCGGCTCGTCCGGCGTAGATCACGACGGGCTTTTCGTCGAGCGACTCCTCGGGATGTCTGACGGGGAGCATCTGCACGGCGTTCCTGAAGCAGATGTCGACGCAGAGACCGCAACCGATGCATTTCGAGGGCGTCACCTTCGTGAGCGTGATGCCGTTGAGCTTTTCATCCTCAAGCGCCGCGGTCGGGCAGACCGTCGGACACAGTCCGCAGGCCTTGCAGGCCTCGTTGTCGATCTTCGGCGCCCAAAAGCCGGGACGCCCCGGCGCCTCCATCATGCCCGACAGAGCTTCAGTCCCCTTTTTCCTTGCGCTCTTCAGAGCCTCGAGCCAGCGGCCCCTTGCCGGCGGCACCGTGCGAAGAGGCACCGTCTCGAGCCAGGCCAGCGAGGCCTCGTCGAAGGGAATGTTCTCACCTGCGTCAAGCTCCGCCTTTCGAAGCAGGCGTCCCCAGAACTGCCGCCTCCCCGTATCAACAGACTTCGGCGCCGCATGAATCTCCTGCGTAATTTCAGGGGCAACGCGCGAAAGCACGGCCTCCCATCTTCTCATCCGTTCAAGGGGATCGGACGAGACGCCTCTTCTCGCGCAGCGCCTGCAGTCGCCGTGGATCACGTGGAGCGTGCAGGCGCCGCCGGTTCGAGCGGCAAGCGAGGCGACGGGAGACATGTCCATGGTTCCGAGACAGGCCGTCGTGAGATCCGCCATGCGCCTTGCCTCACCCGCAGCCTCCGCACAGGCGATCGACAGCATGTCGGCGTCCTTCAGGCGCTCGAGGAAGGCCCTTTCCTGCGACGCGCCCGGCGTGCGCATGTAGAGCGCCTCGGCGGGACAGACGGCGGAACAGGCACCGCAACCCGTGCAAGAGGCAGCATCGATCTCCACGCTTCTGCTCTTCACAGAAACGGCGTGAACGGGACAGGCCTCGGCACACTTCGTGCACGATGAGGCCTGATGCAGCCTTCTGACGCAGCGCCTCGCCACGAGCACCGGCGCTCCCGCAGGCGCACCGTCAAGCACCCCGTCCCCACGGGCCGCCGCCATCATTTCTTCGAATACGGGCATTCACTCCTCCTCAAAGTCCAAGCGTCTCCGCAATGGAAAACGCCACTCTTCTTCCGTCCGCCACAGCCTCAACGGCAAGAGCGGGTCCCCGCACCGCATCGCCGCCGGCCCAGATCTTCGGCACGCCGGTTCGGCCCTCGGCGTCAACGAGAATGCGGTCCGATTCATCATAGACGACGCCCTCGGCAGCCAGACGTTCCAATCGCACGCACCTTTGACCAAAGGCCACGACGGCCGTCGTCGTCCCGATCGACAAGCGTTCGCCCGTTTCGACATTCTCAAGCACGAGCCCCGTCAGCACGCCGTCCGCATCAGCCTCCGCAGCGACAGGCGTCACGTGCGGCATGAAGACGACGCCTTCCTCAAGAGCGTGCCTGACCTCGCGCCTTGATGCCCGAAGTTCCTCCGTCCCGCGCCTGCAGGCGACGATCGTCTCGGAAGCGCCGAGCCTCACGGCCGTGCGAGCGCAGTCAAGCGCCGTATCGCCGCCACCGAGCACCACGGCCCGCTGTCCCGCCAAAGTCGACTTGTTGCCTGAACCCGACGCATTCTCCTTCAGGAAGGCAAGTGCGTCGACGAATCCCGTGCGCACCTCTGCCGCGAAGGACGGCATGACGGCGCGTCCCGCGCCTGTCGCCACGAATACGGCGTCATGACGGGCAAGCACCTCGTCGACGATCCTGCCGTCGAAACGCGTGCCAAGCCTGAAGGCGACGCCCGCCTTTCCGAGCACGGACAGGCGCTTCTCAAGCACGTTCCCATCAAGCTTGAAGGCGGGGATGCCATGGGCGAGCAGTCCGCCCGCCTCTTCGTGCGCGTCGATGACGGTCACGGTCGCGCCGAGTCTGGCGAGCATGTCGGCGCAGGCAAGGCCTGCGGGACCCGCGCCCACGACCGCAACGGAGGCCTTTCTGTTCGGACGGCGGCGCTCAAGTTGCGCACCTCTGGCAAGCGCCGCATCCGCGGCTGCGCGCTCGACGGCTCCGATGGCAACGGGGGCGCCGGAGCGACCGAGCGAGCATGCACCTTCGCAAAGTCGCTCCTGAGGACAGATGCGTCCGCAGATGTCCGGAGCGGCGCCCGACCTGACAAGCAGACGCCCTGCCTCGGCAGCCCTGCCTTCAGCCATCAGGGCCATCATGTCGGGAATCGGATTTCCGAGAGGGCAGGCCGCGACGCACTCGCCGCAGCGCAGGCACCTCGACGCCTCCTGCATGGCCTCGCGAAGGGAGAGCCCCTCGACCGTCTCGGCGAAGGTCGTCCTTCTGGCCTCAACGGGAATCGCCTTTTCAGGAACGCGTGGCGGCAGGAGCACCTTCACCGCTACGGCACCTTCACCCGCAGACGAAGCCGCTCTGGCGGCGGCCTTCCTCTCGAAGGCGGGGAAATGAATGGCGTGCGTCGGGCAGGCGTCCGCGCATGCTCGGCACTTCGTGCACCTGGCGTCGGTCCACGGCGTGTTGCCGCCCCTCGGATCGAGTCCCTCGGGGCATGCATCGCGGCAGACGCGGCAGTCGATGCCTGCCGAGGCTGCACAAGCCTCGAGCTTCACGGCAGGACGGAAGGTCCTGTTGAGGCGCGCGAGAATCGTCATGACGGCGCCGAGCGGACAGAATGCATGGCACCAGCGGCGAAGCACGAACAGCTCAAGAATGAGAAAGCCCGCAAAGAAGACGATGGAGAGCGAAGGCTCGTTGAATTCGAAAAGACGCCAGAGTGCGATCACGAGCGCAAACGTGAGCCCTACGGGACAAATGAGGCAGAAGACGGGAAATCCGAAGACGGCGGAAGAAGCCAGTGCGCCTCCGAGCACCCAAAAGGGGCCCGTGCCCGGATTGCGTCCCGCCCGATCGGCATCCGTCCGCCCGTCAGTCGACGCGACTTCGTCGCCCTTTCCTCCTGAGATGCAGGATGCGCACGCAGACGGCGTGCAGGCCGCGCTTTTCGAAGAGCACGCCCCCGCCTTTTCGGCGGGCCGTTCGTCCTTCATGCCCGTGATGCGGCGCAGAAGCGGCACGGGACAGACCCAGCCGCAGAAGATCCGTCCGAAAAGCACGACGACGGCAGCGACGACCAGCAGTCCGAAGAAGGCCTGCGGCAGGAAGGTCCTGTCGGCGAGCATCGCCTCGAGCGCACCGAGCGGACAAACTTCGGCGATGCTGCCGATGCCGTAGGACGACAGGGTGCCCCAGCCCGTGTGCCAGGCGAGGCCGATGCCCGTCATGACGATGAATGCGGCTGCGGTGAGGCTGCGAAGGCGCCTGCTTCCCGCGTTCTTCACGGGAGCGTGCTTCGAGGCGCCGCGTGCGGACGTTTCATTTCTCTTCATCTCATGCCTCCTCTTGCGTCGCCCTCTGCATCGCCCTGACCGCCGGCAGAAAGCGGGCGCACGACGATGCCGCGCAGGCGGCCTCCCCTGTAGGCCTGATAAACGTTGGCGGGGCAGATCTGCTCGCACTTGCCGCAGCCGTTGCAGAGTCCAGGATCGACCACGGGCCTGTTCTGCGCATCAAGCGTGATTGCGTCATAGGGGCACGCCTCCTCGCAGGCCGTGCAGGCCGCGGTTCTGAGCGCGATGCAGGTCTCGGTCACATGAGCAAGACCTATCTTCTCCGTTTCGGGATCAAAGTCCCTGATGGCGCCCGTCGGACAGACTTCGGCGCACTTGCGGCAGAAGTCGCAGAAGCCGCCGTGGAAGTTCATGACGGGCGTTCGCATGACGAGGAGCCCCTCAGCGAACCCGCCCACGCCGATGACGCCCGTGTGGCAGACGCTCCGACACCGGTCGCAGCGAAGACAGAGCGCCTTCATGCGCTCCTCCGCCGATCCGGGAGGCCTGACAAGAGGCGGCGTCTCGCCTTGTGCGGCGGCCCCGAGTGCAAAAAGACCGGCCACGCCGGCCGCCCCTGCAATGAAGCCCCGGCGGTTCGTCGTCCGGTCCTTGAGTGCCGGCGTCCGGGCCGGTTCCGGATTTCTTCTTTTCATAAGCCCGTCTCCGTCATGCGCGGACGCGGGTCGGACGCCCGCGCATGTCCTTTCCGTATTCCGCAGCTGGGACTTCGGGAGTCCCGTCCGACGCGGACCGCCGGACGTCGTCTCAGGCCTTCAGGTCCTCGAGAAGTCCGCCGTCCATGCGGATGAATTCGTCCGTGACCTTTGCGAGCCCGCGGTAGAAGTCCGTGAGCGCAGTGACCGTCACGTCGGCCGTGAAGCGAGGCACCCAGTTGAGGAGATGCTTCGTGAGGAATGCGTGCTGATCGGCAAGCGACGCCTCAAGCGCCTGCTCGTCGTCCGCCTCAAGAGCCTCAAGAGCCCTGCCCGCAAGAATCGCCATGAACTCGCATTCAAGGCCGATCTGGTCCTCGTGCATGTCGGCCTGCTCGCCGCGCTCGAGCCCGTGCTCACGGTAGATGCGGCAGACGTCCTCCCAGGCGTCCTGCATCACGAGTCTTCCGGGACTCGTATAGACGGATTCGAACGGATAGGAGACGAGGCCGTCGGCAATGCCCGCACCGAGGAAGGTGTGCGCATAGTCGACTGCGAGTTCCGTCACGGGATCCTCGGACTTCGGGTCCCGGAGCCAGTCCGCGATGAGCCTGAAGCCCTCGCCTAGTCCGCCGTCCTCCTCGGGGAAGCCCGCTGCACCAAGCCCGTCAAGCAGGTCCTTGTCGGCCTCGGTCTTGTAGAGGCGCGCGAGCAGCCTGTACATGCTTTCCCTCTGGGCGAGGATTTCGCGAAGGGCCGCCTTTTCGTTCTGATTCATGATGATGTGCCTTTATGTGTTGTTGATGCGCCGGGTCAGCGTGCGAAGAACTGCCAGGCAGGAAGGCCGAGGCACTGCACGGTCCACTGCAGGAGCACGGCACCCGCCGCAATCGAGATGAAGCCGCAGGCCGCGGGGAGGAGTCTGCCGCGCGAAGGAACCGCGCAGACAAGCGGCACCAGTGAGCCGAAGACGACGGCGCCCGCGAAGAGCCCCGTCAGATCGCCGCCCGCCACGCGCGAGAGCACGGGTGCAGCGCCGTCCGAGACGACGGTCGCGGCAACGTAGGCCGCGAGCGCCGCCAGACTGAGGAGCGCGGCGAATGCCGAACGCTTCCTTTCGGAGGGTTCCGCCTCGTCCGAGACCTCGCTGAGGACCTCGGCCGCAAAGGCTCCGCCCGCCAGGCACCAGGCCGCATAAGGAAGCACGATCGCGATCGTGTTCCAGCCTGCGCGCCATGGCATGTAGAAGGCCGAGCCCACGGCCGCGGCCGTGCATAGCGCAAGGAGCGCGCCCGCACGGGCGAGCATGTGCGTGGTGCCCGCCTCGGCCCTGCGCAGCAACGCGACGAGGTAGGCCGCGAGGACGACGGCCGTGAGGCCCGTCGTCACGAATTCGCGAAAGATCCCTGTCGAGGGATGGGCGAGCGCACCGAAGATGAGCTCGGGCCTCCCCAGATGGAGGACGGCGCATGCGCCGCCCGCTGCGAGGAGTGCGAGAGCGACGGCGGCCGCCCACGCCTGGACTGCGATCGGCAGGGACTTACGCTCCCCTGCAGCGAGCGCAGCGGCAAGGCCGGTGCCCGTCAGGACGAATGCAGCAAAGCCGATCAGCAGCCAGTCGTTTCCCATGTCAGATCCTCCCCTCGGGCTCAGTTCTCGACCATCTTCGGCGGATTCACCTGCCATTCGCCAGTCTTCTTGTGAAGAATGTAGCGCACGGTCGGGTGGTTGCCGCTGTCGGGCATCGAGTGGACGTTCTCGGTGCCTGCGGCGGCGAGAACCTTCGAGACATCGCTTTCGGGATCGTCGACGTCGCCGAAGAAGCGCGCCTTCGCGCAGCAGACCTTCACGCAGGCGGGCTGGTCGCCGACCTCCTGCAGGTGATGGCAGAGCGTGCACTTCTCAACCACCTTGGCCTCGGGGTTGTAGGAGCGTGCGCCGTACGGGCACGCGGCCATGCACATCTTGCAGCCGATGCACTTCTCCTTGTTGACGAGGACCTGTCCGTCCTCGGTCTGGTAGGTGGCGCCGGTCGGGCAGACCTTCACGCACGGCGCGTCCTTGCAGTGCTGGCAGACGGTCGGGAGGAAGTACTGCGTGAGGTCCGGGAACTTGCCCATCGGGCCGATCGAGAGTACCTTGTTGTAGTGGACGCCGAGCGGGACGTTGTTTTCCTGCTTGCATGCCATTTCGCACGCGAAGCACCCGATGCAGCGGTCGAGGTCGATTACCAAAGTCTTGTGTGTCATGATTTAGAGCTCCGGATTCTTCGTCGTGTCGGTGGGCTGCGGGAGCCAGGCCTTGAACTGCTCGGGCTTCATCCAGACGCCCTCGGGCGCGCCTTCGGGCGCCTTGCGGATGCGGATCTGGAAGCCGCGGAGCGTGATCGTGCCTACAATCCTGTTGAAGGGCGCGTCATTCTTCGAAAGCACGTTGACGTTCATCTCACGCCAGCCCTGCGTCTTCGTGTTGAGGGTTTCCGGGAACCAGAAGCGCTCCATGTAGACGACGCCGACGGGGATGCCTTCAGTCACGCGGCACTTGCCGCGGATCTTGCCGCGCTTGGACTCAAGCCAGATCCAGTCGTCATGGGCGACGCCGTACTTCTTCGCATCGACGGGATTGACCCAGGCCTCGGGCACGGGATAGAGCTCGCGCATGTAGGGGTTGTTGCGAAGCGTGCCGTGGTGGAACATCGGCAGGCGGCCGTTCGTGAGAACGAGCGGGAACTCCTTGGCAATGTCGCGCAGCGGGCTTTCCGCAGGCTCTGCGTACCAAGGCAGCGGATCATAGTCGACCGAAACGGGCGGCACTTCGTCAAGCGCGTAGGGCTTGCCGGTACGGCCGAGCTCGATCCAGACCTCGCCGTAGAGCTCGAGCTTCTTCGAGGGCGTGCCGAATCCCTTCGGAAGGCCCGTCTTCTTGTCGGGCTGCTTGTAGACGTAGTACGTGTTCCACTTGTCGTAGGGCATGTACGGGAACGGCTGCTTTTCCTTGAACTCCTTCCAGGTCATGCCGATGTTGGCGAGGCGTCCGTCGAGGAGCTCCTCCATCGAATCCCAGTACGCGAGGTCCTTCTTCATGAAGGCGGGATCACAGGCGCGCCTGGCATTTTCGTTGCCGAGCTCAGCGCACTTCTTGATGAGCTTCGACCAGAAGAGCGTCTCGTCCTCGGTCTCCCAGACGTGGGCCACGGGCTGGCGCGCGAAGACCCAGTTCATGCACTCGACGAGCATGTTGGTCTCGAGCCATTCGGTGGCGGGCAGCAGGATGTCGGCGTAGCAGGAGAAGGACGTCGGATAGAGGAACATGTGGACGATGAGGTCCACGTTCTTCGTGCCTTCGATCCAGTCCTGAGCGTGTCCGTTGACGACGAACTTGTTGCCGGAGCGTTCGAGCCAGACCTTGATCGGATACGGCTTGCCGGTCTTCATGGCCTCAAGGACGGCGCTCGGCTGTGCGGCGTCCCACTGCATCAGACCCTTGTGCTCGTTCGAGCCGAGGCGCTTCTTGAGCTGGCCCTTCGGAAGGAGGTACGAGCAGCGGGTAGCGAGGGAGCCTGCGGGGACGATGTTGGTGGAGGGGTTGCGCTGCATGAGGGCGCCCGGACTCTCGACGTTGCCGCGCAGGGCGTTGAGGATGACGCTGCCCATGGCGGCCTCGACCGAGTTCTCGTTCTGGTCGGTCGCCACGCCAAGCGCGACGCCAGCGGGGCCCGAGCAGTAGAGCTTGATGGCCTCCTCGATCTTCTTCGGATCGAGCCAGCAGACCTCGGCCGCCTTTTCAAGCGTCCAGGGTTCGCAGCGTTCGAGCAGGAGGCGCCAGCCGGTCTTGTACTCGACGCCCTTCCAGGTGAAGGCGCCGTCGAGGGCGGGATCGAGCGCATCGTCCCACGGATAGGCGATGGGCTTGGGCGAATTCGTCTTCTTGTCCCAGACCACGTAGGTCTTGGCGTCGCCCATGCCGAGGTCGGCGGCGCGCACGAGCAGCTTCGTCTTCACGTTGACGAGATACGGCAGGTTGGTCCAGCGCATCACGAATTCATGATCGTACAGATCCTTCTCCATGATGTACTTGGTCCAGCAGAGCATAAGCGCCACGTCGGTGCCTGGACGGATCGGAAGCCAGACGTCGGCCTTGGCGGCGTCGGGCACGAAGCGCGGGTCGATCGAGACCGTCTTGACGCCCTTGGCGCGCAGGTCCGAGAGCGCACGGCCGCCGCCCGCGGGGCAGCTGTAGGAGACGTCCGTGCCCCACATGACGAGGCACTTCATCTCGGTGTTGGGATTGTAGACCTCACGCGCCTGTTCGTCGGCGATCGACGTCGTCGGGCCGCCGTACATCATGTGGTAGGCGAGCGTGCGCGGCAGGAAGCACTGGGCGCAGCCCGGCTCGTAGAAGTTCGGCGTGCCGAAGGCATTCGCAACGCGCGGAATGCCGCGGAATGCGGGGTTGCCGCCACCGCCCGTCGAGAAGAGGACGGATTCGGCACCGTATTCGCGACGGACCTCCTCCATCTTGCCGGCGATCGTGTCGATCGCCTCCTTCCAGGAAATGCGCTTCCACTTGTTCTCGCCGCGCTTGCCGACGCGCATGAGCGGATACTTGTTGCGGTTCGGGTGATAGAGCGCGCTGATGCCGGCCAGGCCCTTGGCGCACATGGAACCGTGGCTCATCGGATAGTCGGGGTTGCCCTCGAGCTTCACCACGCGGCCGTTGCGCACGTGCGCAAGAACGGCGCAGTTGTGAATGCACGCGCGACAGCAGGTCTTGACGATCTTCGTCTCGCCTTCGATCGTGCGTGCGGCGGGGGCGGCCTTCGTCTTCACCAGGCCTTCAGCGGCGGAGGATTCAACGGCGGCGGCAAGCCCGGCGGCGGCCGAAGCCTGCAGGAATGTTCTGCGGTTGAGTTTGGAGAGGTCCATACTCTTCTCCTTCTGGGGTCTCGATCGGGGTGCCGGCCTTCGACGGGTATCGGGGGGTCTCTTGCCGGCAGTCCGGACGCGGGCGCATCGCCCTGCGTTCACTGAAAGTTTCGCCTTCCGCCACGCCTGCAAACAGGCTAAAATCGACTGAAACCTTGCATTTTTTCCAAATTCCCGAAATGAACAGCGGGACAGACAAACGCTGCCTCTGCACGTCACTATCCCGAGAACCCTTTCCCTCTAGGCGATTTCGGCCTGTCTCATCCCAAAGGACAAGACGGCCCCGTCCGAACGGCATCAGGGTTTTCACCTGAATTTTCAGGGATATTCCCATATGAGGAACATGGACATGGCCGAGCTCAGAAACGATCTTGCGGCCTGGCACATTCTGCTCGCCGCGGTGCGCACGGGAAGCATCAGGGCGACCGCCCTGCAGGCCGACCTTCCCGCCGCAAAGGTCTCCCGCATCATTGCGGAGCTCGAGCGCGAACTCGGATTCGAGCTCCTCGACCGCTCGACGCGTCCGATGAAGCCCACGCCCAGCTGCAGGGACCTCGTCGAGGGCATGACTCCGCTGCTCGCGGGCTTCGACCGGATGTGGGAGCAGTTTTCGAAGAAAGAGGCGATGAGGCACGTCTCCTTCGCCGCGCCGATCGACCTCTGCCGCCTCTACTTCTCGGAACTCGTCGCGAAGTGGGCCGATGCGCATCCGGGAATCACCTTCGACATC
>OJRY01001893.1_pt1 | contig 14009 bp, 10 predicted proteins | sample 1599311 | NCBI WGS metagenome assembly OJRY01 (sample SAMN04168657, study PRJEB22393) | human gut metagenome | biome: human gut microbiome; feature: stool | host: Homo sapiens | collected 2014-03-20 | reverse complement strand
CCGACGGCTACGCCCGCAACTTTCTGTTCCCGCGCAAGCTGGCCGCTGTGGCCGACGCCAGCGCGGTGAATATCGCCCGGGGCAAGGAGGCCGCTGCCGACTTCCACGAGGCTGAGAACGTGGCCGCCGCTCAGGCTGTGGCCGCAAAGCTCGAGGGCAAGACCGTGGTCATCAAGGCCAAGGGCGGTGCCTCCGGCCGTCTGCACGGCAAGGTCACCGGCAAGGAAGTCGCTGAGGCTCTGGCCCAGCTGGCCGGTTCTCCCATCGACAAGAAGAAGATCGAGCTGGAGACCAAGGACATCAAGGACGCGGGCGTCTTCAACGGCAAAGTCCGCCTCCATGTCGGTGTCGTGGCTTCCTTCAAGGTCCAGGTAGAAGTGGAGCAGGCCTGATTTGACCGCTATCTGCGCCCCCTCTCGGCAGGGGGCGCTTTTTGGCTTTACGGCATTTATATAAATAAAGCAGAAGGATAACGACCATGCCGAACGAACGACATTATAACGAACTCAACCTCGAGAGCGTGGGCATCAACCTGCCCTACAATATGCAGGCAGAGCAGAGCGTGCTGGGCGCGGTGCTGCTGAAACCCGAGACCCTGACCGATCTCGTCGAGATCATCCGGCCCGAGATGTTCTACACCCGGCAGAACGCTCAGATCTACTCCGAGATGCTCCGCCTCTTTACCAGCGACCAGACCATCGACTTCGTCACCCTGCTGGACGCCGTCATCTCGGACGGCGTCTTTCCCAGCGCCGACGAGGCGAAAGTCTACCTGACCGGCCTCGCCGAGACGGTCCCCAGCATCTCCAACGTCAAGGCGTATGCGCAGATCGTGCAGGAAAAGTATCTGGTGCGCCAGCTGATGGGTGTCGCAAAGGACATTTTGCAGGACGCGGGCGACGAGCCCGACGCCGACCTGCTGCTGGAAAACGCCGAGCAGCGCATCTATGAGATCCGCTCCGGCCGCGATTCCAGCGCCCTGACGCCCCTTTCTTCCAGCATGGTGGAGACGCTGACAAATCTGCAAAAGATCAGCGGCCCCGACGCCGACAAGTATAAGGGCATCCCCACCGGCTTCCGGCTGCTGGACACCGTCCTCACCGGCCTTGGCCGCGGCGACCTCATCATCCTCGCTGCCCGCCCCGGTATGGGCAAGACCAGTTTCGCGCTGAACATCGCTACCCGCGTGGCTATGCAGCAGAAGGTGCCGGTGGCCATCTTCAGCCTCGAAATGACGAAGGAGCAGCTGACCAACCGCATCCTCTCCGCTGAAGCGGGCATCGACAGTCAGGCGTTCCGCACCGGTGCGCTCCGGGCCGAGGACTGGGAGTATCTGGCCCTCGCCACCGAAAAGCTCCACGACGCACCGATCTATATGGACGACACCTCGGGCATCACCATCACCGAGATGAAGGCGAAGATCCGCCGGGTCAATCAGGACCCCGCCCGCCCCAACGTGGGCCTCATCGTCATCGACTATCTGCAGCTGATGACCAGCGGCCAGCGCAGCGAGAACCGCGTGCAGGAGATCAGCTCCATCACCCGAAACCTCAAGATCATGGCCAAAGAGATGAACGTGCCCATCATCGCTCTGAGCCAGCTGTCCCGTGCGGTGGAAAAGCAGGGCAACAACTCCAGCCACCGCCCCCAGCTGTCGGACCTGCGTGACTCCGGCTCCATCGAGCAGGACGCCGACTGCGTCCTCTTCCTGTACCGCGACTCCTACTACGCCAGCCAGAACCCCGACGGCGCGGAGGTGGACGCCGACACCGCCGAGTGCATCGTGGCAAAGAACCGTCACGGCGAGACCAGCACGGTGCCGCTGGGCTGGGACGGCGCCCACACCCGCTTTATGGATGTGGACTTCAAACGCTGATGAACTACGAAGAGATCTTACAGACGGTGCGCGGCTTCTGCGCCCGGGAAAAGCTGCTGGACGGAAAAAAGCATCTCGCGCTGGCTGTTTCGGGCGGGGCCGACAGCATGGCCCTGCTCTGCCTCATCCGCCCGCTGGCCGGGGAAAAGGGCATCGCCCTCACGGTCTGCCACGTCAACCACGGCCTGCGGGGGGAGACGGCGGACCGGGACGAAGCCTTCGTCCGGGAGGTCTGCGCCCGGCTGGGCCTGCCGCTGCGGGTGTTCCATGCCGCTGAGCTGGAAGCCGAGGCAGGAAAGCCCCGAGCGGGGGAGGACTGGGCGCGCCGCCTGCGGTATGCCTGCTTTGAGCGGGTGCTGGCCGACGGGATAGATGCCGTCGCAACTGCCCATACTGGGAGTGACCAGGCCGAGACGCTGCTGTTCCGGCTGGCCAGAGGTACCGGTCTCCACGGCGCGGCGGGCATCCGGCCCAGCCGCCCGGGCTATCTGCGGCCTCTGCTCTGCCTGACGAGGGCCGACACCGAGGCCGTCTGCCGCGCCTGCGGCGAACGCTGGGTCACCGACGAGACCAACGACGCCGACGACTACGCCCGCAACCGTCTGCGCCACGGCGCACTGCCCGCCCTCTGCGGGGTCAACAGCGCCGCCGAGCGCAATCTGGCCCGCTTCTGTGAGAAAGCCGCCAGGGCGGACGAATACTTCGCCCGGCAGGCGGATGCGCTGCTGGCTTCGGCCCGGGCAGCGGACGCAAAAAGCCTGCCCGGCGGGGCGGGATATGCCCTGCGCAGCGGCCAGCCCGTGTGGATGTCAGAGCCTTTGCGGCAGACGGACCCGCTCATCCTCGACGTGGCCCTCCACAGCCTTGTGGAGCCGGTGCGGGACGCGGAGGAAAAATATATCCGCCTGCTGGCCGACCTTGTGGAAAAGGGCAGCGGCGCGGTGCAGCTCACCGACGCCGTCCGCTTCTGCGCCCGGGACGGCGTGCTCTGGCGGGAGGAAGCCGATAAAAACACCCGCCGGCAGGGCGAAAAAGCGGACGGTCCGAAATTTGAAGTATCCCTGCCGGAGGGCGGCGATTATCCGCTGCCCGGCGGCAGAACGCTGCATATCCGGGTAGTTTCGGCCTGTTTTGAAGAAAAAACACAGGGTGTTCATAAAAAAGACTTAAAAAATCAGGCAGATTATGCTAAAATAAACTCGATATGTCCTGTTCTGCGGCTGCGCTGCCGTCAGCCCGGCGACCGCTTCCGTCCGGCCGGGCGGGGGGTAGACCGGGAGCTGCGCAAATGGATGAACGAGGCGGGCATCCCGCCCCGGGAACGGGACACGCTGCCGCTGCTGGCGGCAGGCAGACAGGTGCTGTGGGTCTGCGGAGAGGGCTTTGCCGATGGGCTGGCCCCCGGGCCGGACACCGGGCAGCTGCTGCAGGTGGAACTAGAAAATTTTGGAGGAATCGAATCATGAGCATGCATGACGATATTTTGAAGGTCCTCGTTTCGGAAGAGGAGCTGAAAGCGAAAGTGGCTGAGCTGGGCGCTCAGATCAGCAAAGACTATGAGGGCAAAAACCTCGTCCTCGTCTCCATCCTCAAGGGCTCGGTGGTCTTTATGGCCGACCTGATGCGCGCTGTGAGCATCCCGTGCAGCATCGACTTCATGGTGGTGTCCAGCTACGGCGGCGGAAACACCACCAGCACTGGCCTCGTCAAGATCATCAAGGACCTGGACGGCGACCTCTCCGGCAAGGACGTGCTCATCGTGGAGGACATCCTCGACACCGGCATCACCCTGTCGAACCTCGTGCCGATGCTCAAGATGCGCAACCCGAACTCGGTGAAGATCTGCACCATCCTCGACAAGCCCAGCCGCCGCAAGGCCGACATCGCCCCGGACTACGAGGGCTTCGCGGTGCCGGACGAGTTCGTGGTGGGCTACGGCCTCGACTACGACGAGAAGTACCGCAACCTGCCCTACATCGGCGTACTCAAACCCAGCGTCTACGAAAAGTAAGAAATAAAACCAGAACTGGAGTTGATCCTTTTGCAACCTAAGAGACCTCGTATCAATCCGCTCATCCTCGCACTGGCGCTGGCCGCCGTGCTGATGGTCTGGTCGGTGATGGGCAGCGGGTCGGGCAGCACCAGCGGCTCGACCATGAGCTACTCCACCGTCGTCCATTACTTTGAGCACAATCAGGTCACGGCCTTCACGCTGGACCGCAACACCAGCGTCATCACCCTGAACCTGAAGGAAGGCGACCTGCCCCTGCCGGACGTCTCCTCCACTCAGAGCACGGTGCAGTCTACCGGCGGTCTGCTGAGCGGGATGTTCTCCTCCTCGGAGTCCACCGGCGCAGTGCAGGAGGACGACGGCACCGTCACCGTCCGCTATAAACTGCCCTATGCCTACGTTTTCATCGAGAACGTGGACAAGTATATCGAGTCCTACGACGCGGCGAACCCCGACGCGCCCATGACCTACGACTACACCTCTCTCAAGGAGACCATCCCCTGGATGGAGATCATCTTCTATCTGGGGATGCTGGGCTGCACCGGCTTTTTGCTGTTCTCGATGATGCGGGGCGGCGTCGGCGGTGGCGGCGGCATCATGAATGTCGGCAAAGCCAAGGTCAAGGACGAGCACGAGAACAAGAAGACCGCCACCTTTGCCGATGTGGCCGGTGAAGACGAAGAGAAGGAAGAGCTGAAAGAGGTCGTGGAGTTCCTCAAGAGCCCCGACAAGTTCAACTCTCTGGGCGCACGCATCCCTCACGGCGTGCTGCTCGTCGGCCCTCCGGGTACCGGCAAGACCCTGCTGGCCCGCGCCTGCGCCGGTGAGGCCGGTGTGCCGTTCTACTCCATCTCCGGCTCTGACTTCGTCGAGATGTACGTCGGCGTCGGCGCATCCCGTGTGCGCGACCTCTTCGATAAGGCAAAAAAGACCATGCCCTGCATCATCTTCATTGATGAGATCGATGCTGTGGGCCGTCAGCGCGGTGCCGGTCTCGGCGGCGGTCACGACGAGCGCGAGCAGACCCTGAACCAGCTGCTGGTCGAGATGGACGGCTTCGAGGCCAACGATGGCGTCATCGTCATGGCGGCCACCAACCGTGCCGACATCCTCGATAAGGCCCTGCTCCGCCCGGGCCGCTTCGACCGTCAGGTCTACGTCGGCCTGCCCGACGTCAAGGGCCGCGAGGAGATCCTGAAGGTCCACACCAAGAACAAGCCCCTCGCCCCGGATGTCTCCCTCAAGGTCATCGCACAGCGCACCGCAGGCTTTGCGGGCGCTGACCTCGAGAACCTCGTCAACGAGGCCGCTCTGCTGGCTGCCCGCCGCAGCCGCAAGGCCATCACGATGGAGGACATCGAAGAGGCTTCCATGAAGGTCATGGCCGGCCCCGAGAAGAAGAGCCGGGTCGTCACCCCCGAAGAGAAAAAGCTCACCGCCTACCACGAGGCGGGCCACGCTGTGGCGGGCTTCTACTGCAAGCACCACCCCCGTGTGCATGAGATCACCATCATCCCCCGCGGTCAGGCCGGCGGCTACACCATGTATCTGCCCGAGAAAGACCGCAGCTACGTCACCAAGGGCGAGATGTTCGAGGACATCGTGTCCAGTCTGGGTGGCCGCGTAGCCGAGCAGCTTATCCTGGACGACATCTCCACCGGTGCGTCCAACGACCTGCAGCAGGCGACGAACATCGCCCGCCAGATGATCACCAAGTACGGCTTCTCCGAGCGCCTTGGCCCTGTGGTCTACGGCACCTCTCAGGAGGAGACCTTCCTGGGCCGCGACCTCGGTCAGGGCAAGGGCTACAGCGAGACCACCGCTGCCGAGATCGACAGCGAGATGCGGGACATCATCGACGAGGCCTACGAGACCTGCCGCCGCACCCTGACGGAGCATATCGACCAGCTCCATGCGCTGGCACAGGCCCTGATGGAGCGCGAGAAGCTGAACGAGAAGGAGTTCAACGCCGTGATGGCAGGCGAGACCCTGCCCCAGCGTGAGGACCCCGACGCAAAGCCCGCCGAGGATCAGCCCGCTGTCCAGCCTGTGGAACAGGCCGAGACCGCAGAGGCTGCGGAGCCTGCCGAACCTGCTGAGGCAGTGGATGCCGCCCCGCAGGAAGCCCCGGCCCCCGAAACGCCGGATGAAGGCGAAGCCAACCAGTAAACCAAGAGAAAGGGGAGAGTGTTGTGGAGGAAAATTTTGAACCGGTCGCGCGGACACGGGCCAACTATTACACCCCGGGCAGCCCGGTGCAGTTCGTCTGCGTGGAGCTGCTCAAGGGCGAAGTCAGCGGCGAACACGCGGTCTGTCTGACCTTTAAGAACATTTCCCGCGTGACCCTGACGGCACTGGAGATCCACTTCAAGTGCAAGGGCGTGGACGGCGTCATCCTCTGTGAGGACGAGTTCGAGTACCGTGACCTTACCGCAAAGCCCGGCGAGAGCTTCGGCATGGACGATGCCGTCTTCGTCACCCAGAAGGCCATCACCAGCGTGGACGTCACCCTGCGCAATGTCTACAGCGGCAGGAAGGTCGTCCACCTCGAGAGCATCAAGCGGGTGCGCCTGCCGGCCCCCCGCCGCCTGAGCGTCGAGATGCAGAAGGCCCTCGAAGCCCGGATGAACCGCACCGGCATGAAGTTCATGCCCCAGGTCTTCGAGAACGGCTGGTACTGCGCCTGCGGTGCCTTCCACCCGAAGGAAGAGGACACCGTCTACTGCTCCGAGTGCGGCAGTGACCGCATCCTTTTGCAGAACGCGCTGAACACCCTGCTGCAGCCGGAAGCCCCGGTGCGCCAGCCGGAGACGGAGCCGCAGCCTGCGGCCCAGCCGGTACGCCCCGCCGCGCCTGCTGAGGAGCCCACCCGCATCGTGGGTGCGGCGCAGGAGGAAGCCACCCGTATCATCCCGCCCCGGGCGGCGGAGCCTGCGCCCGACTATGCGCCTGCCGCTGAGATGGACGCGACCCGCGTGGTGACCCGCGCCCCGGAGCAGGAGGCGACCCGCGTTCTGCCCCGCCAGCCGGAGCCGGTGCGCCCGGCCAAGTCCTTTGCGCCGGACGAAGAGATGGAGAAGTACGGCACCCGTGTGGTACCCTCGACTCCCGCCGCCGCGCCGTCCCGCCTGCAGGCAAAGCCGCTGGACGAGGAGGACGACTGCGAAGAGGAAGACCCCCGTGACAGCATCGCTGAGACGCTCATCCGCTGGGTGCCGCCCATCACCGCCATCGTGTGTGCGGGCATCGCCCTGTGCGGCTTCGTGTATTCCCAGTTCATGATGTAAAATAGGATGTACGGCGGAGGAGGCAGAGGCTTCCTCCGCTTTTAATTTAAGGAATAACCTCTCCGTCAGCGCTGCCGCGCTGCCACCTCCCCTATCGAGGGGAGGCCTTGGCATGGCGGAAAAGCTTTATCTTTTCGCCAGAGGCTCCCCTACTAGGGGAGCTGTCTGCGGAGCAGACTGAGAGGTTGGACAAAGGAGAAGTGAAGTTATGCCTGACGAAGCTTTGCAGGCCGCGTTCGAGATCAAAGCGGCCTGCGACGACATCAGCCGGAAGCTGCTGCGCTGGCACTGGGAGGAAAAGCCCGGCGCTCACAGCGTGGACGCCCTGCTGAAGCATCTGGCCCAGCGCCAGAAGGAGAGCCCCGACTACTACGAGCGCCTGCCGGAGCTGAATGGCCGCACCGGCTGGCAGCAGCTGGATACCACCCTCTGTATGCGCATCCTGCTGGACCCGGAAAAGGACGCCGCCCGGCCTCTGGACCTGCTGGGCAGTACGCCCCACCCGGCAGCGGCCCGCCGCGCCTGCAACGCGGTGCGGATGGCCCGCAACGAGGCCGCCCACGCCTCCGACAGGACCGCAGCCGCACAGGCGGCGATCCGGTTCAACGAGGCCGTGGAGGAGCTGGAAGCGGGCTATGAGGGAACGGCCCTGACCACCGGCGACCTGGAGAAGTATTACCGGATGGCGGAGGACTTTCTGTCCCGCTGCGGCGCGTCGGAGACCATCGAGCCTCAGAAGAAGGCTGAGGACGAAGCGCCCCGCCGTCAGAAGTCCCAGAAAAGCGGCAGCACATCCCGCAAGCGCCAGAGCGGCGGAAGCCGCACGACCTCGAAGGGGACATCCGGCCGAAGTCGGAATACCTCTGGCCGGAACAGCCGCAGCCGCCAGAATATGCAGACCACGGCCCGCCGCAAGAAGCGTCAGCGCACCCAGAGCCGCGCTCTCACCGTGGTGCTGCTGGCCGTCGTCCTGCTGGGCCTGCTGGTCCGGGCATGGACGATGGGGCTGATGAAGTGATACGCTCTACTGAGGTAGATCATGTGATAAAGTTTCAAATTAAAGACATACTTACGTTGTAAAATGAACTTTATCAACTTGATAAAGTTCCCCCTATTGATAAAGTTCGAACTTTATCAGCTCACCCGAAGTTTATCACCTTGATAAAGTTTGATTTTGGACGTTGTGCCGATGCTATTTTGAAACTTTATCAGATAACGCGCGGGTCTCAGAGAAAGTTCTCCGCAGTCCGACCTCTCCGTCAGCGCTAACGCGGCCAAAACTGCATACAATAGCCCTATAACCGTTTATATGGGAAAGGAAACAGGCAATGGAGCTGAATTTTTATACCCTCTGCGTCCTCTATCTGGTCTACTCGTTCCTCGGCTGGGTAGCCGAGACGGTGGTGGCGACCATCAAGGGCCGCGCTTTCGTCAACCGCGGCGTGGCGTCCGGCCCGTTCTGCTTCGTCTACGGCACGGCGGCTGTGCTGATGGCGGTGGGCTTTGCCGACCTGCGCTCGACGCCGGTGGCCCTCTTCCTCGGCTGTGCGGCCAACGCCACCGTGGTGGAGTGGGTGACGGCCAAGCTGCTCGAGAGGATGCACCGCCGCCGCTGGTGGGACTACTCGGATAAAAAGTTCAATCTGGACGGCTATGTCTGCCTGCAGTACTCGGTGCTCTGGGGCCTGCTGGGCATGGCGAGCGTGCTGTGGGGCAACGTCCTGCTGCTGCGGCTCTGCGCCATCCTTCCGGGCTGGCTGCTGCATATCGGCGTCTGGGCGGCGATGACGCTGGCCGTCCTCGACCAGCTGGGCGCAGCGCTGGCCGTCAACCGGTACGCCGCCAGCCATCCGAGGCTGGAACAGCTCAACCTCGAGCTGGAAAAGCACTCGGACAAGCTGCGTCAGCGGCTCATCGCCCATGTGGAAAAGCGTATCCAGCGGGCTTACCCGACCATCGTCCAGCCTGAGCCGACTGCTCAGAAAGAAAAGGCCCTGAGCTTCGGCGACCTCGTCTGGCTCTTCGTCATCGGGGCTTTCCTCGGCGACGTGGTGGAGACGCTGTTTTGCCGGGTGACGGCGGGCGTCTGGATGAGCCGCTCGAGCCTCGTGTGGGGACCCTTCAGCGTGGTGTGGGGTCTGGCGCTGGTCATGGCGGCGGTCCTGCTGCGGGGCGGCGAGGAGCGGAGCGACCGCTCCATCTTCCTGTTCGGCTTCGTGATGGGCGGCGCGTATGAGTATATCTGCAGCGCCGTGGGTGAGCTGCTGTTCGGCGTCATCTTCTGGGACTACAGCGGCTTCAAGTTCAATCTGGGAGGCCGTGTCAACCTGCTCTACTGCTTCTTCTGGGGCATCGCGGCGGTGGTCTGGATTCGGTACGGCTACCCCCTCATCGCAAAGCTGATGGCAAACCTGAAAAAGCACATCCTGCCTTGGATGACCGTGGTGCTGACGGTGTTCATGGCCGTGAACATGGGGCTTTCGGCACTGGCGCTGGCCCGGTACGACGCCCGCACCAGCGGCATCGCCCCGGCGAACCGGCTGGACGTCTTCCTCGACGAACACTTTGACAACGCCCGGATGGAGCGGGTGTACCCCAACGCCAAAAAAACCGGCTGACCCGGCAGCCATAAACGCAAAAAAGCACTGCACCCGCCCACTTTTGGGGAGTGCAGTGCTTTTGGTTTGTTCAGTCCTTACTGAGCGACAAAGACCTTTACCTCGTCCTTGTCCATGAAGGCAGCACCGGCAAAGCCTGCTGCTTCCAGCTGGCCCAGCTGCTTGCCGAGCTTCTTGCCCTGAGGCAGGACGGTGACGTTGTAGGTATCGCGCAGGGCAGCGGCCCTGCTCAGGACGGCGGTGAAGTCGGCGTCCTTGCCGTAGAGCAGTGCGATCTTCTGCTTTGCGCCGGGGATCTGATAGCCCTGCTCGAGCAGGATGCCGCAGACGCGCTCGAAGCCGATGGAGAAGCCGACTGCCGGCACCTGCGTGCCGAGGAACTTGCCCACCATGTTGTCATAGCGGCCGCCGCCGGCGACTGCGCCGCTGAACTGCGGGCAGGTGATCTCAAACACCATGCCGGTGTAGTAGCCCTGACCGCGCACGAGGCTGGGGCAGTAGGCCACCTGATAGCGGCCTGCGGCCATGGCGTTGGCAGTAGCGAGGACGTACTTGAGGTCGTCGGCGATGGCCGGGTCTGCGCAGCGGGCGGCCACGGCGTCCAGCGTCACCTCGCCGGCGGCGATGAAGTCGGCCAGTGCGTTGACCGCGCTCTCGGGCAGCTGCTTCTCGAGAAGCTCGGCCTTCACGCCGTCGGCGCCGATCTTATCCATCTTGTCGAAGGTGATGCAGACGGAATCCAGCGTGTCAGAGGAAAAGCCCATGCTCTCCAGCATCCCGCGGAGAATGCGGCGGTCGTTGATGTTGACGGTGAAGCCGTCGAAGCCGATGCCCAGCAGGGCGCGGGTGGTCACGTCGATGAGCTCGACCTCGGCGTTGGGGCTCTCGTCGCCCAGAATGTCGATGTCGCACTGGACGAACTCGCGCAGACGGCCCTTCTGGGGGCGCTCGGCGCGGAAGACGCGGTCGGTCTGGATGACCTTGAAGGGGTGGGGGAGCTTGTCCTTGTTGGCGGCGTAGAAGCGGCTCAGGGGCAGGGTCAGATCATAGCGCAAGCCCATGTCGGAGAGCTCTTTCGGGTCGCCGGAGTTCAGGGCGGCGGTGAGCTTGTCGCCGCGCTTGAGCACCTTGAAGATGAGGTTCAGGTTGTCGCCGCCGTCGGACTTGTCGAGGTTCTCCATATCCTCCAGCATGGGGGTGGAGATGCGCTCGAAGCCGGATGCGCGGTAAGTCTCGAGAATTTTGCCCTGAATGTAGTCGCGCAGGGTCTGCTCGTTGGGCAGAAGGTCGCGCATACCTTTTAAGGCCTGAGTTTTCATAATAGAGTCCTCTTTCTGTATAGCCCTCTCAGTCGCTGACGCGACAGCTCCCCCAGAGGGGGAGCCACTGGCGTGTCGGCAAGGCCTGTGCGGGACGCACAAGCTCACTTGAACCGGAAACGGAAGTGCCCTGGGGTCAGGGCACACGACAGCGAAACAGGAGAGATGATTTTTGTGATACGCTTCTAATTATAAAGGATACCGTCTTTTTGTCAATCAAAAAGGACACACTATTCTCTGAGGTGATGCACGAAATGCAGAAAACAAGACCCTGGGCCATTCTGGCGGCGGGCGCGGCCATCCAGGTATTGACAGGTCTGCCCGCCGCGTGGGGCGTGTTTCAAAGACCCGTCATGGAGGAATACGGCCTCAGCGAGCAGGGGGCAGGCTATGCCTTCGGAGTGCTCATCGCATTTTTCGGCATCGGGTGCGTCATCGGCGGCTTTCTGCAGGATCAGCACGGCCCCCGCTTTGCGGCTTTGTGGGGGACGGGCCTGCTCTGCGGCGGATTCTTCGTGGCGGCGGCTCTCCCGGCAGAGAAGGGGAGGGCTTTTTTCGGGGTGTTCAGCATCCCGGCAGGGCTCGGCACGGCCTTTCTCTATCCGTCCATCCAGTCCTGCGCCCAGAAGTGGTACAAGGGCCGGAAGGGCCTCGCCACCGGCGTCATCGGGGGCGCAGTGGGGTTGAGCGGAGCGTTCCTGACCGTCTTTGTCCGCACGGCGCTGCGGGGCTTCGGGCCGGTGCAGGGCATCCGGGGCGCGTTCTGGGCGCTGGGTGCGCTGACCCTGCCGGTCTGCCTCGCGGGCAGTGCATTGCTGACCGACCCGCCGCCCGAAAAGCCTCAGCCCAGCCGGCAGGGAAAGGCTAAGGCCGCGCCGCCCCTCGACCTCTCGCCCCGGCAGATGCTTGGCACGCGGCAGTACTGGCTCTGCGCCGGAGCGGTCTGCTTTTCCACCCCGGCGGTGCTGCTGTTCAGCCCCATCATCCTGAAGCTTGGGATGGAGCGGGGGCTGGACGAGAGCGCCGCCCTCTGGGCCGTGGTGCTGGGCAGCGTGGGCAGTGCGGCCGGGCGGCTGCTGATGCCCCTGCTCAGCGACAAGATCGGCCGCCGCCCCACCGATCTCATCCTCTTCGGTGTGTCGCTGGGGCTTTCGGCAGCGTTCCTGTTTGCCCGGGGATGGGCCGTCGTGGCGGTGTATGCGGGGCTGACATTCTGCTACTCGGCGCTGGCGGCGGTGCTGCCCGCCCTCTCCACCGATCTGTTCGGCCTGCCCCACGCCGGGGTGAACTACGGCTTTCTGGCGCTGGGCCAGAGCGTGGGAAGCCTTTTGTTCCCCTGCATCGCTGATCTCTGGGGATTCGGGCAGGGGCGGCACATCCTCGCCATCGCGGGTGCGGCGGCGGGCTTCGCCTGCATCTGGGCCGTCACGCCGGTGCGGCGGGAGCCGCAGAAAAAACCGAATTGAGAAGTTGCGCTCCTGCGCAGAAAAACGAAAATGGCAAAAAGATTGCGAAAAATTTGTCAGAAATGACTTGCAAATTGGGCCAACGTCCTCTATAATAAAATTGTGCGTGGTAGTACCGGGAGAGGCGCAGAAAAGAGAGCGGCGCAGCCCGGTCAATGCAAGGCGGCAGGGGAGAGAAGCTTCTGCCGCACGGCATCAATTTGTCAAAAGGAGAGTATGATTATGACCTATTCGCAGCAAGTACAGAATATGTGCCCGATCACCAAAGGTCCTAAGCATGGTCCGGCTCCCATCCCCGAAGAGGGCGCATGGGTCAAGGCCTATGAAATCAAGGACATCAGCGGCTACACCCATGGTGTGGGCTGGTGTGCACCCCAGCAGGGCGCCTGCAAACTCACCCTCAATGTCAAGGATGGCATTATCCAGGAGTCTCTGGTGGAAACACTGGGCTGTTCGGGTATGACCCATTCCGCTGCCATGGCTGGTGAAATCCTCCCCGGCAAAACTCTGCTGGAAGCACTCAATACCGACCTGGTATGTGATGCCATCAATGTTGCCATGCGGGAGATCTTCCTGCAGCTGGTCTATGGCCGCAGTCAGACTGCCTTCTCCGAAGGCGGACTTCCCATCGGTGCTTCGCTGGAAGATCTGGGCAAGGGCCTGCGCAGTCAGACCGGTACCATTTTTGGCACCTCAGCCAAGGGTGTACGGTATCTGGAAATGAGTGAAGGATACATTACCCGTCTGGCTCTGGACGACCATGATGAAACCATCGGTTATGAATTTGTACGGCTGGGCAAGATGATGGAGGATATCCGCCATGGAGTTCCGGCAGAGGAAGCGCTGCGGAAGAATACTGCTACTTATGGTCGGTTTGACCAGGCAGCCCGCATCATTGACCCGAGAGAGGAATAACAGGACGGAGGACAACGAACAATGATACAGTTTGAAGGAATGGAACGCCGGATGGCCGGAATCGAAGCCTGCCTCCGGGAAAACGGCCTGGATTCGCTCGAAGCGGCAGAGGCACTCTGCAAGGAACATGGCATTGATGTGGCTGCCATTGTCAAGGGTGTACAGCCCATTGCCTTTGAAAACGCAGTCTGGGCTTACACACTGGGTACCGCCATTGCCCTGAAAAAGGGCGCCCGTACCGCTGCCGACGCCGCTGAGGCCATCGGTCTGGGTCTGCCGGGCAACGGCACCATTCTGGCCTCCCATTCCTACCGCAAGGACCTGTTCAAGCGCGCCGCCGAGCAGGTGGTGAAGATCGCCAAGCAGTATTACGACGATGACGACGATTCCGTGCTGCCGCGTTCCATTGCCACCAAGAAGGCTTTCGAGAACGCCATGACCATGGATGTGGCCATGGGCGGTTCCACCAACACCGTGCTGCACATCCTCGCCATGGCGCAGTCCGCCGACGTGGACT
>OJRY01001875.1_pt1 | contig 14116 bp, 12 predicted proteins | sample 1599311 | NCBI WGS metagenome assembly OJRY01 (sample SAMN04168657, study PRJEB22393) | human gut metagenome | biome: human gut microbiome; feature: stool | host: Homo sapiens | collected 2014-03-20 | reverse complement strand
CTCCTCCACCGGGCCCGGAAACTCCTTCTGTTTTCTTCCCCAGCCCTGTCAGCTTTGCCCAAGAGACAATTTTCCTCACGCAAAAAATCGGAAAATCAACAGTGCAGTCCTGCAAGCTTCATTGAGTTAGTGTGCACTAATCACCATTTACACCATAGCACTTTCCTTCGATTTTGTCAATTACTCTACAGCACTCTTGATTAATCTCAGCCAATTATGTTAGACTAGAATAAGACAATATTTCTTAAAAACCGAGGTGACAGAATTTGCGAATTCAGGAATCCGCTGAAAACTATTTGGAAACCATTTTAATGCTCAAAAAGGAAAAAGGGGCGGTGCGCTCCATTGATATTGTCCATCAGATGGAGTTCACCAAACCCAGCGTCAGCCGGGCTATGGCCCTCCTGCGGGAAAAAGGCCAGATCACCATGGATAAGGAAGGCTGGATTGAACTGACCGACGACGGCCGGGAAATCGCCGAGCGGATCTACGAGCGGCACCTGTTGATGACCGAGTGGCTCATCGCATTAGGGGTCTCGCCAGACGTCGCCGCAGAGGATGCCTGCCGCATTGAGCACGACATCAGCGAGGAGACCTTCCGCCAGTTGAAGGCCCATATTCAAAAACACCAATAATATTGGGGCGGGTATCCATTTGGATGGGTCTCTGGCGAAGCTGCAGAGTTTATAAGAGGTACCACAATATTTTTTCTCTCTGCAAAGAAGATGCGCCCTTTTGGCGAGCGCGCATACATGGAGCGCAAACTAAGCCTTTTGTTCGCGGAAAAAATAAGTTCCCCTTGGGAACCGCCCCTGCGCCTGGCCGCATCGGCCTGGCGGCGCCCCAAAAATTTTATAAAATATCTTGACTTCTGTTTTTCGCTGTGCTAAGATGAGGTTGCGGTTAGATATCACTAACCAAAGGGAGGCTTCGGTTCTTCCTTTTTCTACTCCTCAAAGGTTAGTATATGCTAACCATTTGGGATTTGACTGCGTAAAAAGGAGATGACTCTTGTGGCCCTCACTCCATCCGCGACACGATACCTTCTGGCCATCTACCAGCTAAGCGATGGCGGCCACGCTGTCCGTTCGGTGGACGTGGCGCAGGAGCTCTCAGTGGCCCGGGCCAGCGTGGTCAAAATGCTGCACCGGTTGGTGGCCGACGGTCTTATTCAGAAGGAATATTACGGCAACATTCAGCTAACCCCGGCGGGCATTCGGGAAGCAAACCGAATCTACACCTTATTTGCCATCTTGGAACACTTTTTCTCCAACTCCCTGCAGGTGAGCGAAGAATCTGCCAAACAAGATGCTATCTCCTGCCTATGCTTCCTTTCAGAGGAGAGCCTGGAGCAATTGACTCTGCTATCCCTCCCAGAAGAAGGAAAGGTCCCCCTGCCCTCCCTTCTCATTGAATAACGATTTCCGCCTTTTGTTTCTGCTTTCTGGAAGGCGGATACGCTCCTGTTTGCACAGCAAACAAAAAAACAGCCATCCCGTGGTGGGATGGCTGTTTTTTTGTTGTTCGTTATGCGGCCAATCCGTTCAGCTGGGCGGCCAGCTCCTCCAAAGAGGCGATCTCCTCCTGAACCAAGCGGTCCAGCAGCTGGGCCTGGCGGGCCTCCGCTGCCTTGAGGGCGGCGATCTCTTCGGTGTAATCCGCCCCTTCAGTTCCGGCTTTGTCCTGCACGGCATGGATCACGTCGAATAGATCCTCGTGGCCAACTACCCGGCCGGCGCCCCACATCAGGCGGTCAGCAGGCTGGTTCAGCACATAGTCGGTGAAGTAGGTGAAGGTCTCCTTGTCAAAGTCATAGGCATACCAGTTGTTGTCCACCCCGTAGAGGTATTCATCCAAGGCGGCCTGGCCGTTACCGGCTTCCAGAGAGGCAATCGCGCCTTTCAGGTTGGCCAGGTTGTTCTGGGCATGCTGGTGGGGGAAAATGGAGGAATCCTCCCAGGTCAGGCGGACCAGATCGTCCTGGGCCAGCTTAAAGGTGGCAAGCACCCCATCCCCCAGGGCAGAGGACCCATCCAAAATCTCCTGGGCCTTGGCTTCATCCCCCTGATGGAGGGCGTCAGCGTAGGAGGCGTTGACCTCAAACACTTTGTCTCCGGCGGCCTTGGCGGCCTCAGAAGCGGCGGATACCGCAGCCAGCAGGGCCTCGCTGTCCACCTTATAGGCGGCGAAAATCTCCTTGTCCACACTGTCACCCAAAGCGGCAAACCGGGCGGAGAAATCCAAGGGGGAGACGGCGCAGTGGTCGTACTCCATCACCATCAGCCCATACATGTAATGGTGGAAGAGGAATGCCTCCCGGCTGTAGGTGTCCTCGTTGTCAAACTGGGAGTGGTAGATGCTGGAGGAGAAATCCCCCCGCAGGGCGTTGACGCTGGCGGGGATGCCGGCGATAGAGATGGAGAAATCATCCGACCAGGTCTGGGTGGGGACGATGATTTCCACCCCGCCGGGGAAAACGCCCTCCACGGTGGGGATGGTGGGCAGGAAGCCTTCCATAAACCGCTTCAGCTCATAGGAGGTGCGGATGGAATCGGTGTCCCCTATACTGAGGGCAGGCATCTCAAAGTTGATGTTGGCGATGACCTTGCCCGCCCATTCGGGATGGGCCTCAAACACCTGCTTATAGGCGCCGGTAGACCAGTCGTACCGGGTGTTGGTCATCCCCCATTCCTCTGCGGCCATAGCACAGAAGACCAGGGTCTTTTCCGGCTGGTAGCCACTGTCCACCAAGCCCTTGGCAATGCCCATCATCAGGGCGATGGCGGCGCTATCATCCTGGAAGCCGTCGAAGTAAGCGTCGTAGTGGGCGCTGACCATCACCATGGCATCTGGGTCTTTTCCGGGGATCATCCCCACGATGTTGTAGCTGGTGCCGTCCAACCCCACCTCGCTTTTGGCGTCAAAGGTCACGGTGATCTCCCCGTTTTCTGAGGCGGCAATGGCCTCTTTCAAAGCGCCGGCGTCGGTCTGGGAGATGGAGAAAGCAGGGGCGTCAGCCGGGCCGCAGACATCCTGGGCATTGAGGGCGTCGGGGCTGATCTCGGCATATCCGCCATCCTGCATGGCGAGAACCGCCGCAGCGCCCTTCAAATGGGCCTGGTAGGCAGGGTAGTTGATCCACCAATCCTCGCTCTGGTTGATATCTACAAGCACAAGCTTACCGGTGACATCCAGCGGCTCCAAGTCGGCAGCAGTGCCCCTGCCAGCATACACTACGGTGTATTCCCGGGGGCCCTGGGTGTCAAAGTTGGTGTGGTACCCGCCAAGCACGGCGGTTTTCTCCTGGCCGTCAGCGGCCTGGAAGGTAAGGTCGGCTTTTTCAAAGGTCCAAGTGTCCAAGGTGATGGCGTCTTTGGTCACATTCTGAAGACCAATCTTCTCCATCTCCTCTTTGAGCATCTCCCCGGCGGCAATCTCCGCTTCGGAGCCTGCGGTGCGGTAGCCCAGCTTCTCGTTGGTTTTGAACTCGGTCAGTTTTTTGGTGAGTTCATAGGAGTAGTCCACGTCCACCTTGTCTAGGTAGGCCTGCTGCTCCGCCCGGTAGGAGGTTTCGGGCTGGCTGGAAGTTCCACCGTTCTGCCCGCTGCATGCGGTGAGCGCCAATGCGGCCGCTGCGAGGAATGCTGCGATTCTCTGGATTTTTTTCACTTATCAACATCCTTTCTAAAATTGGGTTGTATCACACATCATACAATAAAATGGCGAGATTGCAAGGATTTTATGAATAATTTGTTTTGTCGCCATTCATTTTTTCCAATTGCGATTATTTTTTCCCTGAAATAAGGCCAAATTTTTCTGTATTCTCCAAAAAAGCCCACTGTCTTGCAGGATGATGGCACTGGGATATTCTTTGTTTGTGGTTCCTTTCACAAATTCTCCCCATCTGGGAAACGCAAAAAATCCCCCTGGGAATCCAGTGGATTCCCAGGGGGACAATGTGGGGGGATGGCAGGAGAACAGGCTTCCCCTATACAGTCTCTTTGGTGATAGCTTCGTTGATATAGTCCTCCACAATCTTGCCGTCGATGATCCGCACTACCCGGCGGGCGGAGGCTGCAATCTCATTGTCGTGGGTAATCAGCACAATGGTGCGGCCTTCCCGCCACAGTTCCCGCAGGATGTTCATCACGTCCACGCCAGACTTGGTGTCCAGGTTGCCGGTGGGCTCATCGGCTAAGATCATAGGCGGACGGGCGGCAATGGCCCTGGCGATGGCAACCCTCTGCTGCTGGCCCCCGGACATCTGCATAGGGCGGTGGGTCAGCCGTTTTTCCAACCCCACCCGGGTCAGCGCCTCCACCGCAAGCCGCTTGCGTTCCTCTTTGCCCATACCGCGGTAGATGAGGGGCAATTCCACATTCTCCACAGCATTCAAGCTGGGGATCAGGTTAAACCCCTGGAAGATAAAGCCGATCTTCTTGTTGCGGATGTCCGAGAGCTCATCGTCCCCCAGAGTGGCCACATTGACTCCATCCAGATAATATTCCCCGCTGGTGGGAACATCCAGGCATCCCAGCATATTCATAAAGGTGGATTTGCCGGACCCGGAATGCCCGACAATCGCCACAAACTCCCCATCCTCAATGGAAAGGTTGATGCCATCCAGCGCCCGTACCTCATTTTCGCCGGGGTTGTAGATTTTATACATGTCCTTGATTTCAATCAGTGCCGCCACGCAAACACATCCCATCTGTTAAAGTCTATCCCCTATAGTATGCTGTGCTCAAGGGCGATTCAACCATATTCTGTGAACATTTTAGATTGTAAGAAAACCGAAAACCTTTCTTTCGGTTTCCATTCAAAATCCCCCCCTCACAGGCCGTGAGGGGGGGCAAGAAAAGACTCCCTTATATGGTTTTCATCTGTCTCCAGCGGCCGCTCTTCCAGCGCAAAAGGAAGATCGCCGCCCGGACGTTTTCATCTATAGCAAAGGCAATCCACATCCCCACAAGGCCCATCCCTTGGTGGATGCCCAAAAACCAGGCAAGCCCCACGGCGATGATCCACTGGCTGGCAATGCCCACCGCCACCGGGTATTTGACATCCCCCACCGCTTGGAGGTTGCGCACCAACACGATGTTAAAGCTCCGCCCGATTTCCAAAAACACCTCCACTAGCATCACTTGGGCCCCCAATGCGACAATCTGGGGGTCTTTGCTCAAAAATCCATAGATGGGCCTTGCGAACAGCCATAGCACCAAGGTGATCCCCACCGTCACCGGGACAAAAGTCTTTAAAATATGGCGGTTCTCCCGGTCGGCACCGTCAAAGTCCCGAGCGCCAATGTGGTATCCCACCAAAATCTGGCCCGCTTGGCTCACCGCCTGGATCAGGGTATAACAAACCTGGGCCAGCATGTTGGCATACATGCGGGTGGTGACCACATAAGCCCCCAGAGTGTTGACAAACACGAGGCTTGTCATCTGGGAGAGGTTGTAGGAAAGGCTCTCCCCGCCTGAGGGGAGGCCAATGCCCAGCAGCCGCAGCAGCAAATCCTTGGGGAACGGCTTCAAAAGGGAAAGGCGGATTTTCTCCCCCCGGACATTGGCGTAGAAAGCGGCGATCATCATTCCCATGCCGGCGATGCGGCACAAGGTAGTGGAGATGGCCGCGCCCGCCGCACCTAGGGAGGGAACCGGCCCCATCCCGCCGATGAGGATGGCATTGCCCACGATGTTGATCAGGTTGATCACCCCGGTGGACAGCATGATCACCAGCATCCGGGCATGGGCCCGCAGGAATGCGCTGAAGGTGAGCATCAGCGCCTGGAAGGGCAGGGAGAGGCCGGTGATCAGCAGATAGCTGCGCGCTTCGGGGAGGAGTTCTGCCGGGATCTGCATCCAGGCGAGGATAGCGCCGCCGCCAAAGTAGACCATCCCTGCCAAAACCAAACTGACAAAGAGGTTCATCAGGGCGGAGAGGGTGTAGATCTGGCTTACTTTGTGCAGATCCCCCGCCCCCAGATACTGGCTGATTAAAATAGTGGCTGCCAGGCTGATGACGCTGAACGTCAGAATCAAAATGGTGATCACCTGGTTGGCGTTGCCCACTGCGGCGACGGCGGTGGTGTTGTATTGGCTGAGCATCACTTGGTCCACATTTCCCACCAAAAGCTGCAGCAGCAGTTCGATGAAAATAGGCCAGGTCATGGACAAGAGGGAATGGGGCTGGGCGACTGGACGCTCCATAAGACGGTCCTCCTTTGCCGGGCGCGGGCCCGGAAATTGATTGCCGGGGATACTTTTTCTTTCAAAACGACTTGTATTATACAATGGCAAATCGGAATTGAAAAGATTCAGAATCCCCCGATCTTTTCCCGGATACTGCATATTTTTTAGGCATTTCGCCCGCGGAAGCATTTGTGCAGATTCCCCAGGACTTTCCTGCAAATTTTGTGTGATCTTTGCAGTCCCTTCCTCGTTGCTCCTCACTACTTGGTTTTCCTTCCATTTTTGGGCAAGTTCCCCATCCTTTTTCTTGCAACTGGGCTGTTCTTTGTTTATAATAGAAGGGAATCCCCGCCGGCCCCAGTTGGAGTGGATCGTCCGGGAACCTGCTCGATTTTTCCGATTCATCGGGAACTCACCATAGCTATTTGACAAAGGAGGATACATACCTATGCAAACTATTTTGGAACAGGCAAAAGCCCTCGCCCCCGAAATCATCTCCTGGCGCCATCAGATTCACATGCAGCCCGAAGTGGGCCTTGATCTCCCCAAAACGGTAGCCCTCGTCACCGAGGAATTGAAAAAAATGGGGTACGAGCCCCAGGAGTGCGGCGGCGGCGTTGTCGCCGTCCTGGACAGCGGAAAGCCTGGCAAAACCCTTCTGCTGCGGGCGGACATGGACGCCCTGCCCATGGATGAGGACTCCGGCGAGGCTTTCTCCAGCCAGGTTGCCAAATCGGCCCACACCTGCGGCCACGACACCCACACCTCCATGCTGCTGGGCGCCGCCAAGCTGCTGATGGACAACAAAGATAACCTTGCAGGCGGTAAGGTTAAATTCATGTTCCAGCCTGGTGAAGAAGGCCACGGCGGCGGCCATAAAATGGTGGAGGCTGGCGTTCTGGAAAACCCCCATGTAGATGCTGCTATGGGCTTCCACTCCTTCGCCGGCCTGGATGTCCCCACCGGCCATGTGGTGTATTCCCCTGGCCCAGCTATGGCCTCCTGTGATATGTTCACCATCACCGTCACCGGCAAAGGCGCCCATGGCGCACGCCCTGAGGCCGGTGTCGACCCTCTGAACATCCTCTGCCATATCCACGGCATGCTCCAGACCATCAACAGCCGGGAGCGCAAACAGCTGGAGCCCATGGTCTTGACCCTCGGCCAGCTGGTCTGCGGTGATGCTCCCAACATTATCCCCAATGAAGGGTATATGAGAGGCTCTATCCGCGCCTTCAGCGAGGAATCCCGCCAGCTGTTTATCCGCCGCCTCAATGAAATTTCCAAAGGGGTGGCCGAATCCCTGGGCGGCACCGCTGTGGTGGACTGCCAATCCACCGGACTTGCCACCGTCAATGACCTGACCGTAGGCAGCGAAATGGAAGGTTACCTGAAAGAGCTCCTGGGCGACGACCACGTCTCCACCTGCGAACCCTCTATGGGCTCCGAGGACTTCTCCGAAGTCATCAGCCGGGTGCCCGGCGTGTTTATGCGCCTTTCCCTGGGCTCCTGTGAGGAAGGTTACTGCTTCGGCGGCCACCATCCCAAGGTACGTTTCAACGACGAAGGCTTATATCTCGGCTCCGCCTGCTTCACCCACTGCGCTCTGCGCTGGTTGGAGGAGCACAAATAACCAAAACAAACAGCAAAACTCCCCTGGGGACATACCCCCAGGGGAGTTTTCTTACTGAATGGGCAAACACGGCTACTGGGGCTGATCCCCTTCCGCCAGGGCTGCGGCTTTGGCCTCCATTGCCTTTTGAGCTTCCTTTTGGTCCACAATCACATAGTAGATCAAACCGGCGATCATCACCGCCGCACCCACATAGGTCATGGGCTTGGGCACCTCCCCTAGGAGGAAGAAGGCCACAATGGCGGTGATAAACGGCCCCGCCAGGTTGATGACCGAGGCAGTGACAACATTGATGTACTTCATCGCCCAAATGGGGGCGGTGTGGCAGAACAGGGTGCAGAACCAGCTGAGGATTGCCATATAAAAGACCGCTTTTAAGTTGAGGCGGAAATCCGCGCCGGTGAGAAGGCCATAGACCCCAGTGATAATAGTCCCCAGGCAGTAGTCTACCCCCAACAGGGGCAGCAGGTCCAATTCCTTGCGCACTGCGCGGGCGAACACCTGGTTGCCGGCATTGAGCACAGCAGAGGTCATAATGAGGGCGATGCCCAAGGCGCTTCCGCCGACGCCGCCTCCCAGTTCATCCGCACCGATGATAAAGACGCCTGCCAGGCAGATGGCCACCCCCACCAAGGCCCGGGCCGAGGTTTTTTCATGGAGGAATACCCACGCCATCACCACCACAAAGATGGTGGTGCAGTTGCCCAGGGTGTTGCAGATAAAGGCTGACGTGCCTTGGTTGAGGGCCTCTGCCCAGGCAATTAAGGCAAAGGTTTTGCACATGGAATACCCGATGACCTGAAGCCAGGAGGTTTTGGTCATGGCCTTGACCTTCTCCCGATTTTCCCATTTGGAGAAGAGCACCGGCAATACCAGCACCGAGACAAACAGCAGCCGGTAAAAGGTGATGACCGCAGCATCCACCCCGGTTTGGATGATGAGTTTGATCAGCGGGGAGATGAAGGAACCTACGACCATGCCCAAGACACAGACCAGGTAGACTTTAAAGACCCCTCTTTGTTGGTTTTCCAATTCCGTTACCTCCCAGATTGTTTCATTCTGCTTTCTAACTGTTGGAACCGCGATAAGATGAGTATATCAATTTTGCAGAGTAAAGTAAATTGACGAATGCTCCAAATGCCCTACCCCTTTCTGGAGCTTGCGACAAATTCCCTGGGGAATTTTTGCCCATCCTTCCCCCAAGCAACCCAAGTTCCGGATGGAGTGAAACCCTGCGGGGCGTTTTTGTGGAGCATTCAAAACAAAAAATAGGCCCATATTTCATTGTTTTGCAAAATGGGGAAGTGGAGCCCAAAGAGCTTCTTCCCTTACGACGGGGAATCCCTGGCGGCTAAACTCCTATTTTGGCTACAAGACTGGCGTGCAAACCAATGAAACCCCCGGAGGGCAGCACCAATGCTGCCCTCCGGGGGTTTTGGTTTCATCCAGGGGGAGCTCCATTTCCCTGCCTTTTTCCACAGCAGGAGGAGGGAATCGTGGAAAACCCCTCTGGTATTTTTTATAACTCCTCCAAAATCCGCTTGCGGGATTGGTCGTACTCCTCCCGAGTGACCAGTCCCTTTTGGTACAAATCCTCCAGCCGGCGAAGCCTCTCCTCTGGGGAATGGATCGAAGCATTCCCTTGGGGGAAGTCATCCTCCACCACAATCGTGTGGGTGGCGACCCCCTTCTGTGAAAATACATTGATTCCATTGACCACGGCAATGGCGCCGGCGCCCAGCGTCCAAAAAATGCCAAAGGGGCCAAAGGTGGGAATGACCACAAACAAGCCGATCCCCACAAAGATACAGCCCACGATCAATCCCAAGACGGAACCCGCTTTTCCCGGCTTAACTTGGATGTTTTTGGCCACAGGCAACCCCCTCCTACTCTGCAAAGAATGTTTGGAATAAACCATCCTCGCTGGGGGAGTGGGTCACGTAGCCCACCGCAACAGCTGGACCGGCGGCCTCTTTGACCGCTGCTGCCCCTTCGGGGCCGAACGCCCCGCAGAGCTCCACCGCACCCAGCCCTTGTTCCGCCACGAGGCGGCGGACGGTGTCGCAGCCCTCCTGGAGGGAGCGCACTGGCACAAACAAGGTGTCCATCCGCTCCCCAGGGAGGGTGCGGGTCTCCTCCGGGCCCTGGTCGGTCATCAAAAGAAAGGCAAAGACCTTTTTCATTACAACTCGACCTCCAGGCCGATCCCCTGTTCTTTGGCTTTTTGATAAATCAGATATGCGCTGGCCAGGTCCTCCACCGCGATGCCCACTGTCTCAAACATGGTAATTTCTTCAGCGGTCTTGCGGCCTTCCAGTTTGCCCAGCAGGATTTCACCCACTTCGCCGACCACCTTGTCGGCGCTCCACTCCCCTGCGTTCATGGGGATGACCAGGTCTCCGCCGTCCCGCAGGGCAGCTTCGGTCTTATCCACATAGACCCGGGCCTTCTGCACAACGCTTGTCGCCATCTCCCGGGCGACAGGGGAACAAGCGCCCACCGCGTTGATGTGGACGCCGGATTTCAGCCACTCGCCCTCCACAATGGGCTCCTGGGCTTTGGTGACGGTGCAGAGGATATCCGCATCCACCACAGCTTCTTTGGCGGTCTTGCAGGGGATGAAAGTAATGTTGGGGTAGGCTTTGACCATCTCTGCGCAGTAGGCATCCACCGCTTCGGGGACAATATCCCAAATATATACCTTTTTAATAGGGCGCACCAAGGAGATCGCTTCCACATGGGCCCGGCCCAGTTTTCCAGCCCCTAGGATGCCAAGAACCGAGGCATCTTCCCGGGCCAGAAGGCGGGTGGCACTGGCGCTGGTGGCAGCGGTGCGGATGGTGGTGATGCACTCGGCACCCACAATGGCGATCAGGCTGCCAGTCACCGTGTCAAAGATGGGCACAATGCCCTGGGCGGTGCCATTTTTGCGGGCCTCTGGGCCAGGGAAAATGGTGACTTTGCTGCCGGTGATCTCCTTGGTGTCAATGGTGGAGGGCATTCCGGCAAGGATGTTGCCGTTTTTATGGTGGATCATCGACCGCTGCAGCATGGTGATGGCTCCGGCGGAGACATCCCGCAGCACCTCATCCATGGCGGCGATGCAGTCGCCCATCTTTAAAAGGCGTTCCGCCTCAGCATTGCTGACCAGTAAAGTCTTGCTCATAGTGAATCCTCCTGTCTAATGTCAAGTTTCTTCTTGCTAACCAATTTGGTTCTATTATACCATTTTTGCAGTAGAACACAAGAGGATTTGGGCAAAAAGAGAAGAGGCCCGGCCTTGCGGCCGAGCCTCTTCTTCAGTGAGGAAAGAAAGTTATTGAAATGGAAGTGAAAGGAACTAGCGCATGAAATCCCCAATGACCCGGGCGGCGTTTTTCCAGGCTATTTTTTCAATCTCATCGTCGGTGAAGCCATCCCAGTGGAGCTGGTCAAAGAGGAGGCCAACCTCTTGAAGTTCAAGGCCGTTTTCAAAAACGCCTTCGCCTATAGAATTTCAAACCAACAAAGCGCTTTTTCGAGTTTTAATTGCCCCCGAAGTCCTAATTATTTCTATAAAACACAATTATTCGCAGCGAACTGACAAAATTATATTAAGCACGTTAATAAAATTTTTAGAATATATATGCAGCCGAATAGCTTGGATAAATCTCAATTTTAAGGTTTATTAAAATGTTAACTTTCTAAACAATATCTGTCAAGGGGTTTTGAAAAAATTTATCAAAACAATAAATCAGGTTTGTACTTTCTGGTATTTTTGACTAGAATCTCATTGTATCTCCTGTGCTTTACAACGGGGAAAAATATGGTACAATAAAAATATACAAATTAAGGATGTGAAATTATGCTGCAAATAGATGAAATGGACCCATCCCAATCCATCAACGACTTGTTTCAGCCACTTTACCAAAGAGCCAGCAATATCTATACCTTTGTGGCATTGCGCAATCAGGCCGATGAAATCAGCCGGGATTACGGCACTGGCGAACTGAGCAACATGACCGAGGCCCACCTGGTCATCGATATCTGCGATCATGAAGGCGCCACCGTCACCGAGCTGGCAGAAATGTCCTGCCGCACCAAGAGTGCCATCTCCCAGATCATCGCCAAGATTGAGAAAAAGGGCTATATCACCCGCAAACGCTGCAAAAGCAATTACCGGGTGTACCACTTCTATCCCACCGAAGAGGGGCTGCGCCTCTGCCGCCAACACAAGATTTACGATGTACAGATGATGTTGGCCACTAACGAGCGGCTGCTAAAATTTTGTACCCAGGAGGAGATTGACGCCTTCTACAAAGTTCTCCACTACCGTTGTATCGATCTGAAGGAGAGGCTCGATACAGACCGCAAAGCGAGCATGGAAAAAGAAAAGGCCGCCAAGTAGAGGGATTGCCCCACTAGTCGGACGCCAATTCAGCAAAACCCCCGGGAATAGATTTCCCGGGGGTTTTTTGGATGGATTTGCGGGGGGCTTGCCCCTTTTTGTCGCTTTCTGTTTACCTGCTAATAATAAAAGGCCAATATTGCTTTTTTCTATGGATATTCGGCTTATTAGTTAAGAAACTTATCAAAACTTCTCCCTTTTGGTTCATAGGGAGATACCGTTTTTATCTACTTACCCAAACAAGGGGATTTCACCCCTATGACGGGCGGGGATCCCCTTTCCGCAGCAGAACACAACGATGGGGAGGCCCTAGGGCCTCCCCGTCAATTTTCCTGTTGTTATTGATGGTTTGCCAGCCAGCTCATAGCGGTATAGGCATAGACGGCGCTGCCCACCGGCAGGCCCTCTTCATTAAAGCAGACCTTGGGGTTGTGGCCGCCATAAGTATAGCCTTCGTCGTTGCTGCCCAGGCTCACCCGCAGGTAGCTGCCGGGAACTGCCAACATCACCTCGGAAAAATCCTCCGAGCCCATGCCCGCCGGGATGCAGTGGACCTTATCCTCCCCTAGCATCTCTTTGACGTAGCCCACCAGCTCGTCGGTCTGGGGAATGTTGTTGATGGTGGGGGCCATCTCGGTGGTCCACTCGATGTCCACCTTGCCGCCAAATGTGGCGGTGATACCCTCTACAATCTCGATGAACCGGCGTTTGGCCAGCATCCGCACATCCTGGTTAAAGGCCCGGATGGTGCCACTGATAAAGCCGCTGTTGGGGATGATGTTGCAGGCATCGCCGGCCACCAGCTGGCCAATGGTCAGAATGAGGGGCTCCTGCTGGGGCCGCTCCCGGCTGTTGATGGTCTGCAATGCGGAATGGATGTGGCACAGGATGTTGATGGGGTCGATGCCGTTTTCCGGCCGGGCGCCATGGGCCCCTTTTCCAGTGACGGTGATCTTAAACGCATCCGCACTGGCCATAGAAGGGCCGTTGCAGTACATCACATGGCCGGTGGGGTGCTCCTGGGCGGTGGCGCTATGGATCCCCATAGCGGCATCCACCTTGGGGTTTTCCAAAATGCCGGCCGCTATCATTTGTTTGCAGCCGTTGTATCCTTCTTCACCGGGTTGAAACATGAACTTAACTCTGCCCTTGACCTTGTCCTTATTCTCCATCAGAATTTTGGCCGCACCCAGCAGCATGGCGGTGTGGGTGTCGTGACCGCAGGTGTGGGCCGCTTTAGGGTTCTTGCTGGAAAAAGGCAGGCCGGACTCCTCTGCCATAGGCAGGGCATCCATATCCGCCCGCAGCAGGAACACCTTTCCATTGGGGTCCCCCTCCAGAACGGCGGTGACGCCGCCGCCGCACTCAGTGGGCTCGTAGCCCATCTTTTTCAGCTCCGTCATCACATAGGCGCTGGTCTCGGGGAGCACCGCGCTGACCTCAGGGTTTTCATGGATGTGGCGCCGCCAGGCGATGATTTCCGGTTTGAGCTCCTCTGCCCGTTTGAGAATGTCGTTCATATTTGTTTCCTCCCGGTAGTATTCGCTGTTTAATGCGTTAAAGTATACGTTCATTATACCATTCTTGTCGGGGATTGCAAGGCTCAGGGGCCGATTTTTGCAGTTTTCCCATTTTAAATGAATTGCTTCATCCCACCTTGTGGATAATTCACAATTTAAAGTGTGAAAGCGACAATATTATAACCTGTGACCCTCCGCCCTACCCCGGATCCCCGCCTTCTCCCCCAGCCATTGCCATAAAAAGGCCCTGGGACGCGCCCAGGGCCTTGCTTGGAATTACTGATTGTTTTTGAGCCATTCTTTTGTACAGTGGAAGAAAAGGGCGGTGCCCAAAGGCATAGCGGATTCATCAAAATCCGCCTTGGGGCTGTGGACACTGTAGGGG
>OJRY01001850.1_pt1 | contig 14306 bp, 11 predicted proteins | sample 1599311 | NCBI WGS metagenome assembly OJRY01 (sample SAMN04168657, study PRJEB22393) | human gut metagenome | biome: human gut microbiome; feature: stool | host: Homo sapiens | collected 2014-03-20 | reverse complement strand
CCGCCTCCACCCCGGAGGAGGCCCTGGGTGAGGTCAACATTTACAGCGGCGGCTACTCCATGAATTATCTGGCCGTCAACGGCAGGGTGCAGACCCAGTCGTATACCTACTTTCTCTACCGCAACAGCGTCGGGGAGACGCAGGAAATCCCAGCCTATTGTGTAACGCCAGACCAGTACGGCGTACCACAGACGGTTCCTGAAGGGGAGAGCATCCGCTATCTGGCGGAGGAGAAAGCGTCAGACTCTAAAGTGGTGGGCCTGGTGGCCAACATGTACCCCCACCGCTCCCTGGCGGAGTTGGGTCTGACCAACAAGTACCAGGCATTTTACGCCGGCAAGATTGCCCTGTGGTGTTACCTGATCCCCGAGTGGGACATCAGCGACGTCACCGTAGCCCCCGGACTTACCGGCCCGGAGAGGGAGATTGGGGAAAGCATTCTCAATGCCGCGGTCAAAATCTATACTCAGGGTACCACATGGACCAGTGTGGCAGAGCCCCAGCTCACCACCTCCCCAGATCAGGAGGCAGCCTACCCCGTCACCATTGATGGGGCCGCCTATCGCCAGCAGGTATTTACTGTCACTTCTCCGACCTGGGTGGACGGACAGGCTGTTAATGTATCGTTCCAGGATGGGACGGACGTACCGGAGGGCGCCCGTATTGTGGATGAGAACAACCAGGATATTACCCAGGTCAAGGTCTCCAATACCGGAGACGGCTACAAGGGGACCTTCAAGGTGCTCTACCCAGAGGACTGCGTAGCGGGCCAGAGCGGCAGTGTCCAGCTCTCCCTCTCAGCCGATGTGTACCAGTATGTCGTATTTTACGCGCTTTGCCAGGAGGTTGACCAGTACGGCAACCTCCAGAGTTACCTCTGCGACACGGATCCCAAGGTCAGCCTGCTGCGAAACGCCATCTCTAACTATTCGGATACCGACGAGCCGGATGACCCAGACGAGCCTACGCCCCCTCCCAGCGAAACCGCCCTCAAGATCACCAAGTATGAGGCGGGCACCACTGTCACCCTCTCCGGCGCCACCTTCGAGGTGGTGGGCCCGGATGGGGACACCATCGGCGTCTACACCACGCCGGAATCCGGTTCCATCGCCATCCCTCTCACCGAGGTGGGCAATTACACCATCTATGAGCGGGTACCCCCGGAGTATCACCTGCTGGACGAGGAGCCGGTCAAGCAGGTCACTGTGAAGTACGGAGAGACCGCCGAGGTGGACTTTGAAAATGAACCCTACGGCGACCTGCGTATCGAGAAGATCGACGGGGCCACCGGGGCCAGCCTGGCCGGGGCCAAGGTACAGATCAAGCACATTGAGAGCGGCGCCACCTATACCGGCATCACCGGCACCGGAGGTTCCTATACCTTCACGAAGCTGAAGCCGGGGGCATACGAAATCCGGGAACTGTCCGCCCCAGAGGGTTGGCAGCGGGATCCCCAGACCTATACCACCACTGTGGTGGCAGGGGACTGCGTCACCTACACCCTGAAGAACGAGGCCCTGCCCGGCCTGAAGATTATCAAGTACGACCGAGAGAGCCATGAGACCATGCCCGGCGTCACCTTCCGTATTTGGCGGGATGGGGAGTTGCTGGGGGACTATGAGACAGACGCTTTGGGAGAAATCCTGCTCACGGACTGCCGGCCGGGCACCTACCGCGTCCAGGAGGTGGACACTGGGGACAGTGGACATCTGGTGGATTCCACCCCGCAGGAAATTGAACTGAAGGCCGGAGACAGTATTAAGGAGCTCTACTTTTTTAACGACCAGAAGCCCGGGATCTGGCTGGTCAAGGTGGACAGCGCCGACCCGTCCAAGGTGATCCCCAACGCCAGGTTCCGCATCGAGGCCGTGGACGGCAACTTTGGCCCGGCGGAGTTCACCACCGACCAGAACGGCGAAATCGACCTGTCTGAACTGCCCACCGGAGCTTATGTGGTGACGGAACTGGACTGCCCCGGCTACATCATTGATGAGGCCCAGCGCATCATCCAACTGGAGGCCAACCAGACAGCCCGGTTTGTGTTCACCAACTCCGTCCAGCCCTCCCTGCACCTCATCAAGCTGAGTGCGGACGGTTCCCGGCTGGCCGGGGTCACCTTCCGCATCGCCAAAATCGAGGACGGCAGCCGGTATCTGGACCGTACCACTGATGAAAATGGAGAGATCCTGATCTCCGGCCTGGAGCCGGGGGTGTATTCGGTCAAGGAGCTGGACACCACCTCAGACCACATCAGCGACCCGGTGGAACGCCATGTGGAGCTGTTCCCCGGCCAGGACTCTACTGTGGTCCTGCAAAATGACAAGCGGCCCAATTTGACGGTGGTGAAACGGGACGCCGACACCGGGGCCCCTATTGAGGGGACTGTGTTTCTGGTGAAAGGCGCGGACGGCCATAGTGTGGCGGAAGTGACCACCGGGCCGGACGGCTCCGCCACCGTCTCCAACCTCCTGCCCGCGGTCTATGAGGTGATTGAAAAGTCGGTCCCGTCCCCTTACCTCCCAGACGCCCCCAGCCAGCTTGTCACCCTCTATCCCAACCGGAACCACACCGTCTATTTCGAGAACCACAAAAAGCCCACCCTTACCATCCAGAAGGTAGACAGCATCACCGGCAGCCCCATCCGGGGGGCCAAATTCCAGCTCTGGTACGGCAGCAATGGCACCGACACCGGCGAGCTCAACAACCTGGGGATCTACTTCACTGACGCCAGCGGCCAGATCGTGTTGGAGGGCCTGCGGGACGGCTGGTACCGGGTGACGGAGCTGGAACCCGCCCCCGGCTTCACCATCAAGGAGCCTGCCACCCAGGAGGTCTATATTGAGGGCGGCGGAAACAAGTCTCTGACATTTGAGAACGTCCCCCTCAACGCCATCGTGGTACACAAGACGGACAGCGTCACTGGCGAGGCCCTGGGCGGGGCCACCTTCCAGCTCCGCTACCTGGGAGGCGCCTCCGGTACCGGCGGCACCGTGATCGGACAGAAGGTGACCGGCTCCAACGGCATGGCCATCTGGACGGGCCTGAAGCCAGGATCGTACATCGTGGAGGAGGTGGATCCGGCGGACGGGTACAGCATCATCCAGTCCTCCGAGACCGTCTACCTGGCAGACAACGGGGAGCAGAGTGTCATCACTGTCCGCTTTGAAAACATGCCGGACGGGAACCTCCTGATCCGCAAGGTCTGCGCTACCAATCCCAGCGAGACCCTGCCCGACGCGGAGTTCAAAATCACCTATGCGGACGGCACCCTCATTGGGGACTCCAACGGCATCTACCGGACGGACGAAAATGGTGAGATCCTGATCTCCGGCCTCCAGCCCGGAAAGAGCGTGGTGGTGACGGAAACCCAGGCCCCTCCGGGCTACCTCATCGATACCCAGGCCCAGACCGTGCAGATCAAAGAGGGCCGGACGGTCAGCCTCAATTTTAAGAATCAGCCGAAGGGTGAGCTGATCATCCAGAAACGGGACAGCGCCACGGGCCAGCCTCTCGCCGGGGCCCAGTTCCGAGTGACGACGGCCGCCGGCTGCGAGGTGGGACTGGACGGGGTAATTGGCGATTCCACCCTCACCCAGAACGGTATTTTCACCACCGACAGCAGCGGTGAGATCCGCATCACCAACCTGGCCCCCGGCGCATACGTGCTCACGGAGATCAAGGCGCCCCATGGGTACGTCATGGACGCCCCCTCCACCAATGTAGTCATCGGGGAGGGTGGAGATACCCAAACGGTGGTCATCACCAACACCCCCAAGGGCGGCCTTGTCATCAACAAGCTGGATTCCGTCACCCATGAGCCCCTGGAGGGGGTAGAGTTTACCATCACCGAGGCGGACGGCACGGTGGTGGACGACAACGGCGGCATGACCTCCAGCATGGGCCTCTACCGCACTGACGAAAACGGCCAGATCATGATTGACGGTTTGGTGGGGACATTCCTCGTCACAGAGACCAAGACCATCGAGGGCTACACCATCCATGAGGAAACCCGTACCCAAACGGTGGTCATCAACCCCAACGACACCCAGACCATCACGGTGTATAACGACCCTGTGGGCGGCTTGGAGCTGATCAAGGTCAACGCGGATGACACCAAGGAGCGGATTCCCAACACTACATTTGAAATCCGCCGTATGGACGACGCCCTGGTGGGTACCGTGACAACAGACCGAAACGGCCGGGTGTTCCTGTCCCTGGAGAATGGATCGTACTATGCCGTGGAAACCGAGAGCGCGGAAGGCTTCCACATGGACGATACGCCCCACTATTTCGAGGTGGAGAACGGGGAGACAACCACCCTCCAGGTGGAGAACACGCCGGTGAGCGCCATCCTGATCCACAAAACGGACAGCACCACCGGCGAGGGCATCTATGGGGTGCCGTTTATCCTCTATGATAGCACCAACACCCCCGTTGGCCAGTACACTTCGAATAACGAGGGGTATGTACTGATCGAGGGTCTGGAGGCCGGGCGGTATTATCTCAGAGAGTTAGAGAATGAGGGCTATGTTCCTGACACGGAGAAAAAGACCGTCTATGTGGAGTCTGGGGAGACCACCGAGGTGGAGTGGGAGAACACCCCCATCACTGGACAGATCCAGATAACAAAGACCTCCGCGGACTACAACAGTGTCAACGGCTGGCCCGCCGGCACCCCCATCCCCGGCACAGAGTTTGAGATCTACAACGCCCGGACCGGCAACTTAGTCGATACGGTTGAGACGGACAAGAACGGCGTTGCATCCTCCCGGCCTCTCCCACTGGGCCGCTACAAAATCGTGGAGTCCAAGGCCGCAGACTTTTACGGCCTGGACAAGACCCCCATCGAGGTGGAGATCGAGTTTGCCGGCCAGATTGTCAAGGTGGCTATGACCAACAAGAGCCTCTACACCAATGTAAGCATCCAAAAGACCGGCTATGTGGAGGTTATGCCCGGCCAACAGATCCGCTACGATTTCAGCGGCATCGGCAACAACTCCACCACCAGCCTTACCTCATTTTTCTGGAGGGATACCCTGCCCGGCCAGGCGGTGCGGCTGGACAAGATTGTCACTGGCACCTACAACGTGCCGGGCAATTATAAGGTGGTCTACAAGACCAACCTGAGTGGCGGCACTTGGCGCACCTTGGCGGACAACCTGAGCACCCAGCAGAACTATGTACTGGACGCCTCCAAGGCCGCCCTGTGCCTGGCCTCCAACGAGTACGTCACCGAATTTATGATGTCCTTCGGCGTGGTGCCCGCCAACTTCCGGCAGGTGGAGGCACCCCAGGTCTATGCCACCGTCTACGCCTGGCTTACCGGTGGCAGCCAATTCGTCAACCAGGCGGACGTGGGCGGCGTGTACAACGGCCAGTGGATTATGGCCACCTCCCGGTGGGTGACCAAGGTCTACAAGCCCTCGGAGCCCCTGCCCCGCACCGGCTATTGATTCCAGCAACCCATCTTCAGGAGGGCCGCCCAACCCGGGCGGCCCTTCAATTTCATGGAGGTGCTACGAAAGTGACTTTGAGAAAAAAGAGCATCAGAATCCTGCTCCTGGCCCTGACGGTGGCCGCCCTGTGCATGGTCCCGGCCTTCGCCTCCTCCGCCGGCAATGTGGCGGACGCCGTGGAGCAGACCTGGACGGATGCCGCCGGCCAGATCAAGACCGTGGTCAACACCGTGGTGTTCCCCGCCCTCACCATGGTGCTGGGGATTGCATTCTTTGTCAAGGTGGCACTGTGCTTCTTCGACTATCGCAAGCACGGCCAGTTTGAGTGGACGGGGGCGGCCATCCTGTTCGTCTGCCTGATCTTCGTGCTGCTGGCCCCCAATTACATCTGGAATATCGTGGGCATCTGAGGCGGTGAAGGCGAGTGTTTATTTGGGACTTTGTGGCCAACCCGGTGATGGAGTCCATCCTGGACTGGTTTTACAGCCAGATGGTGGGCTTCCTGGGCGCCTTCTTCGCCCAGATGGGAAACATGGGGGTGGAGCTGTTTGACCTCTCCTGGGTGCGGTCAGTGGTGCGCTTCTTCTCCCAACTGGGCTGGGCCCTCTTTGCCGTCAGCGTGGTGGTGTCCGCCTTTGAGTGCGGCATTGAGTACGCCTCCGGCCGGGGGAACCTCCAGCAGCCCGCCCTCAACGCCCTCAAGGGCTTCTTCGCCGTCAGCCTGTTCACCACCGTGCCCGTCCGGCTGTACGCCCTCTCCGTCTCCCTCCAGGGTACCTTCGCCATGGAAATCACAGGGGCGGGAAAGAGCATCGGGGAGCTGGGCAATGAAATCCTCACAGGCCTTGAGGGGGCTGGCCTGACGGATATCGCGGCCCAGGCCAAATGGGGCCTGGGTACCAACCCCATCATGCTCCTCTTCGCCATGATCTTCATGGCCTATGCGGTAATCAAGGTGTTCTTCTCAAACTTGAAACGGGGCGGCATCCTGCTCATCCAGATTGCCGTGGGTTCGCTATATATGTTTTCCATCCCCCGAGGCTACACAGACGGCTTCACCCAGTGGTGCAAGCAGGTCATCGGCCTGTGCCTCACCGCCTTCCTCCAGGCCACCATTCTGGTGGCGGGGCTTATGGTGTTCAGCGACAAAGCCCTCCTGGGCCTTGGCCTCATGCTGGCCGCCGGAGAGGTGCCCCGCATCGCCGGGGCCTTCGGCCTGGACACCACCACCAGAGCCAATATCATGAGCGCCGTCTACACCGCCCAGGCTGCCGTCAATACCACCCGCACCATTGTCCAGGCGGTAAAATGACCCTTACCCTCGGAAGCTTGTTTGACGGCATCGGCGGCTTTCCGCTGGCCGCCATACGGCAGGGGATCACCCCACTGTGGGCCAGCGAGATTGAGTCCTTCCCCATTCAAGTCACGAAACATCATTTCCCGGAGACGCTCCATATGGGGGATATCACCAGGCTGGACGGGGCGAAGCTGCCGCCGGTGGACATTATCTGCGGCGGCTCACCCTGTCAGGACTTATCCGTGGCATCCTGTACCCGCGCCGGACTGGCCGGCGCACGGTCCGGGCTGTTCCTGGAGCAGATCCGGGTGACAAAGGAGATGCGGGATGCGGATATACGACGAGGGCGGACAGGCAAGTCTGTTCGCCCCAGATGGTTCTGCTGGGAGAATGTCCCCGGCGTGTTCAGCAGCGGCTTCCCTAAAGGGGAGGACTTCCGGTTCGTCCTGGAACAGATCGCCGGAATTGCAGGCAATTCCATACCTTTCACTCGACCTCACCCCTGGGGCTGGCAACCTGCTGGGAAATTACGAGTGGGAGCTGCATTCTCCCTGGCGTGGAAGGTCTTCGACGCTCAATACTGGCCCGGCACCCCCCAGCGGAGACGCAGGGTGTTCCTTGTCGCTGATTTTGCAGGACAATCCGCCCCGAAAATACTATTTGACCAGGAGAGCCTGCCTGGGCATTCTGCGCAGGGCGAAGGAGCGGGGCAAGCCTCTCCCGCCCCAGCTCCATGCGGCCCTCCTGGTGCAGGCGGGGCTGGCCGCCTGGGATGAGTGCGGCCTGGCGGATACCCGGGATATTACAGCCGGGTTTTCCGCCGGGGCGGGGGCCAGCGCGGGCAGTATTGGATACTCGGAGCGTGCGGCGCCCACCCTGAAGGCCGGCCAGAGCGGCAACCGCATGCCCTCCGTGCTCTGCCTCAACGACCAGGGCGGCAGCGTCATGGACTGCACTGAAGATAAGACCGGAACCCTGCGGGCACAACAGCACGGGCATCAGCCCCTGGTTTTTGAGAACCACGGCATTGACAGCCGATACACTGGGCCGCATCCGATCGTGCCCACACTATCCGCCAGGGCTGGTACCGGAGGCAACAACCTGCCTCTGGCCCTCCAGCCGGAGCCGACTATGTGTATCTGCGGCAATGCCATTGACCGGCAGCCCCGCAATGGCGGCAACGGCATTGGCATCCAAAATGATGTGGCCTATACCCTGACCAGTGCGGACCGGCACGCCATTTTTCGCCGCCAGCGGGTGGACAAATTCAGAGAGGACGATACCGCCTCCACCCAGAGTGCCCGTCAGGGGAAGGATGCCACCGATCTGATCTGCCAGCCAAGCCGTGATACACTGGCGGTTTTCCTGATCCGGCGTCTCACTCCACTGGAGTGTGAGCGGCTTCAGGGGTTCCCGGATGGGTGGACAGACCTGCCCGGCGCCTCGGACTCCGCCCGGTACAAGGCCTTGGGTAATAGTGTCCCAGTGCCATGCGTGGAGTATATCATGGCGGGCATCGCCCGGGCGGCGGAGGGGGGCTGACATTGTTGCTTATGCTTGCTTTCCGGCAAAATCTTTGTTGCTGTTGGTGATGGCTATTTACCGCCGGGATCGATATACTTGCGTTACCAAACAGAAGGGGGGCCAATCCATGGAAGAAAATGTGAAGAACCTCTGTGCACCCATCCCCGCCGGGCTTCACGCCCGGGTGCGGGAGGAGCAGGAGGTATCCGGAAAAACACTGGGCCAGTATATGGCCTGGTTGATCCAAACATTTTACGACAATCAGAAGGAGGAAACTACGATGAGCGGAGACAAGAGAACGGTGGCATTCCAGGTGCCCGGCGAGCTGTTCGAGCGATTTAAGGACTACCTGCAGGAGAAGGGCATCAAGCAGAACGCCTTCTTCCTGGACTGCATCCACAGGGCCCTGGCGGAGGCCCAGGAGGAATGTAAGGCTGCAGGGGATACCGCCAACGAGGGGCACGTGGAGCAGGAGGGCCGCCTCCCGGAGGAAGCCGTTGCAGAGACCGAGGGGGAAACAGATGGATGTGACGAGGATACGGAAGAAAGCAGTACAGAAGGATAAACTGCAGGAAGGGATCCGGCCGGACAGGCTGGGTCCCTTCCTGTTTTGGAGGTGTTTTCGTGTTCATCTACCCAGACAACCTGAAGGCCAAGGCCACCCTGCGGCTGTGGCAGCTGCGGGATGTGGCCATTATCGGGGTGGCCTTTCTGCTCTCTGTATTGGCGCTGGCCCAGACGGGGACCATGCTGCCCCTGGTGGGTACCGTGCTGTACGCCTTCCTCGCCATCCAGGTGGAGGGCTCCAGCGTCCTGGACTTCCTGCGGCGGGCGGCCTGCTTCCTGTTCCTGCAGCAGCAATACTATGAATGGGGGCAGAACAATGAATAGAAAGGAACAGCAGTTCCTGCGTCAGCGGCAGACTACCCGGCAGCTCATGGGTGTCACCCGCCTGACGGAGCACGGCGCGGTGTGCGGCAGGGACGAACTGCTCTTCTACCTGCTCCGGCCGGACAACCTGTCCATCCTGTCCCCGAAGGGTATCCGGGGCCGGGTGCGGGCCCTCACCGGGCTTCTCCAGGGGATGGCATCCCTGGAGCTGCTGGCCCTGGACTCCAGGGAGTCATTTCTGAAAAACAAGCAGTATTACCAGAGAAGGCTGGAGGAGGAACCGTCTCCCGCCCTGCGGGAGCTGCTCCGGCAGGATATGGAGCACTTGGACGCACGCCAGTCCTCCACCGCCGCCTCCCGGGAGTTCGTCCTGGTCTGCCGGTTGGACAGCAAGGCCGCAGAGGATCGGGAGCTGCCCCGGCGATTGGAGAAGCAGATCCAGGATCACGGCTTTCACGTTTGCCTGGCCGGGGAACAGGACGTGAAGCGCATCCTGGCGGTGTACTACCAGCAGGACATGGTGACCGAACACTTTGATCAGGTGGACGGGGAGAGGTGGGTGACAGAGCATGGCTAAAGCACAGAAGAAGCGGAAAAAACCGGTGGAAAAACCAGCGCAGCTCTTCCAGCCCAAGGACTTTCTGGATCGGATCGCCCCGGCGGCAGTCAAATTCAACACGGACTCCTATGTGCTGGGCGGGCTGTACCGCTGCGTCCTGGCCCTCCGGGGCTACCCCGCCGTCACCGAGGAGCTGGCCCTGCTCTCCCACATCTGCAACCGGGCCGGCGTCACCCTCCATCTCTATGCCCGCCAGGTGACAGCGGCAGAGGAGGACGCCATCTACCATAAGGCCGTCAACAAGAACCGGCTGGACCGGAGCAGCCAGGACAACCTGAAGCGGAGTGTCACGGCGGAGGCCAACCTCCAGGATGTGGCCGCCATCATTGCCGGCGCCCGGAAGAACCGGGAGCCCCTCATCCACTGCGCCGTGTTCCTGGAGCTGGCCGCCCAAACCCCCGAGGAGCTGCGGCTGCTGCGGGACGAGGTGGGCGCCGAGCTCACCCGGGCCAAGCTCAGTGCAGATCCCCTGCTGCTCCGCCAGCGGGAGGGCTTCCTCTCCGCCAACCCGGCGGGGCGGAACGCCCTGGGCGCCCAGTTTGAGCGGGTGCTGCCCGCCAGCTCCACCGCCAACCTGTACCCCATCAACTACTCCGGCCGCAGCGATCCTCACGGGTTTTACATCGGCAATGACCACTATGGTGCGGACATCCTGCTGGATCTGGACCGCCGCACACCGGACAAGACCAATTCCAGCGTGCTCATCCTGGGCAACTCCGGCGAGGGCAAGAGCTACCTGCTCAAGCTGCTCATCTGCAATCTGCTGGAGAGCGGCAAGACGGTGATCTGCCTGGACCCGGAGCAGGAGCTGACCTGGCTCTGTGGCAAACTGGGTGGCTGTTACGCAGACCTCATGGGCGGGCAGTTCCGTATCAACTTTTTGGAGGCCAAGCGGTGGGATGTGGATGGAGAGGACAATCCAGACGAGCCAGAGGCATTCCGGCAGAAATCTCCCCTGTCCCAGCACATCTCCTTCCTCAAGGACTTTTTCCGGGCCTACAAGCCCTTCACCCACCAACAGGTGGATACCTTGGAGCTGATGCTGGAGCGGCTGTACCGGAAATGGGGCATTTCAGACAAGACAAACTTCTCGGCCATGGGGCCGGAGGACTGGCCCATTGCGGAGGATCTGTACGCCGTCCTGGAGGACGCCTATGAACACTATGACCGGGAGGACAGCCCTCTGTATCCCAGGGAGCTGCTGCGGGAACTCTTGCTGGGGCTCCACTCCATGTGCCGGGGGGCGGAGAGCGTCTACTTCAACGGCCGCACGAACATCACCAGCGCAAGGTTCCTGGTGTTTGGCGTCAAGGATCTGATTCATGCCAACTCCTCGGTCAAGGACGCCCTGCTGTTCAACCTGCTGTCCTACCTCAGCGACCAGCTCCTTACCAAAGGCAACACCGTGGCCGCCCTGGACGAGCTCTACCTCTGGCTGTCCAACCTGACCACCATTGAGTACATCCGTAACTGCCTCAAGCGGGTGCGCAAGCGCAATTCCGCCCTGATCCTGGCGTCGCAAAACCTGGAGGATTTCGATATCCAGGGCGTGCGGGAGCTGACCCGCCCCCTGTTTGCCATCCCCACCCACCAGTTTCTCTTCCATGGCGGCAAGGTGGACAAGAAGTTCTACATGGACAACCTGCAACTGGAAAGTGCCGAGTACGACCTGATCAGTTCCCCCAATAACGGTGTCTGCCTGTTCAAATCCGGTGCGGACCGCAACCTGCTGGACGTCCACGCCCCGCCCCACAAGCATGCACTGATCACAGGAGGCGGAGGATAATGGCCGCTCCAGCCCTGGTGCTCAAGGCTGCTGCATCTATTCTCGCCAATGAAAAGAGCCGGAAGGCCGTGGGGTGGGTGCTGATAGCCGTACTCTCTCCCATCATTCTCCTTCTGGCCTTCTTCTGCACCACCTTCTCAGGTGGGGCGGAACACAACCGCACTGTGGCGGATCTGTGCTTTCACGGCGGGGCCGTCCCGGAGGGCACCCCGGAGGAGTATCAGGCATACATCCAGGAGATGCGGGACAGCTTTGTCCTGCTGGATGCCGCCATGCAGACCGTAGAGGGGCAGATGGAGGACGGGGACGGCCTGGATGATGTCCGAGTCAAGGCGGTGTTCTTCGCTCTGTACTTCGGCGCGGATGACCCGGCGGCCCACGCCGGGCAGGCCTTTGTGGATTGCTTTGTCACCTATGAGGAGCGCACCCGCACGGTGACCACTGTGGATGAGGAGGGGAATGAGGTGGAGACCCAGGAGACCTATACCGTGGCCGTCTCAATCTCAGATTTCCAGCAGGTCTGGCAAAACATCCGGCATCTTACCGGAGCGGAAGCCACACCGGAACAGCAGGCCAACGCGGACAGCGTTTACAATGTCGTGAAGTACGGTGCATCTACTGGAACGGAGGGCTGGATCCCCGGCGCCGACGTGCCCTTCATCGGGGCGGACGGCTTCTGCTCCCCCATTGGTGCCGGGTGGGAGAGCCGTGTTACCTCGGAGTTTGGTTACCGGAGAGACCCCTTCACCGGGGAGACCCGGGGTCATACCGGCATGGATTTGGCGGTACCCACCGGCACCCCCGTCCGGGCCGCCCTGCCCGGCACCGTCACCGCCGCCCAGTACCACAGCAGCTACGGCTACTATGTGATGATCGACCATGGTAACGGCCTGTCCACTCTCTACGCCCACAACTCTCAACTGCTGGTGCGGGTGGGCCAAACGGTGGAGGCCGGCGACATCGTATCTCTGTCCGGCAGCACCGGCCGATCCACCGGCCCGCACCTCCACTTCGAGGTGCGGGTCAGCGGACAGAGAACAAACCCCAGATACTACCTGCCAACCACATCATACGAGGAGTGAGAGAATATGAACTCAATCCAGAATACGGCTTGCCTTATTGCCGCCTATGAAACGGCGGCGGGGCTGCCGGACAACGAACGGATCACCCGGACAGATGGTACATGGAGGCCGGGGGTGACGGAGCAGCAGGCGGCGTCACTTTACCGGCAGGCACAGGCCCTGCTGGCTCCGGAGACCAAGCTGCTCTCCACAAGCCGCGAGTCACTGATCGACCAGATGCGGGACGCTTTGCTGTCCAGGGAGCTGTCCGTGGGAGACACGGTGCTCTTTGCCGCCACAGAACCCTATGGCGGTCCTGGAGACTTTGCCCTCCGTGGCGGCGTCATCCAGTCCATTGACCCGGAACGCAAAACCTGCTCCGTACAGGGACGTTTTTTCCCGATGGACGACGTCCCTCTCCACTATGTGCTGGGGAGCTATGACCGCAGCGTTTCAGAGGAACACTACGGCTTCCCACACATCCGCCCTCTGCTGGGGGAACACCCTGAGCTGGCGGAGCGGTATCTGCGTGAAGCAGAGGCCCGGTGGAACACCCTATGCGGGCAGCCTGCAGTTTCATCCGAGGTTCCGAAAAACACAATGCAGGCGATGGGAGGCATGAGCTGACTATGGAAAAAACAGAACTGACGGTGAGCATGGAACCGGAGCGGCTGGACGCGCTCCGGTATTTTCTGGCCGCTAAGAACAAGCGCACACCCCAGAAGGAGCTCCAGCGGGCGCTGGAGGAGCTGTACGAGGCCTATGTACCGGCGGAGACCCGGGCCTACCTGGACGCCCGGTGCCGGCCGGACCGGGACAGGCGTCGGCGGCCGGCGGCATCCAAGGCTACACAGATGCAGAAGGAGGAAGCGACAGATGGAGACCATTGAACTGAGCGGCCGCACTGGACAGGAGGTCTATGAGGAGCTGAAGCACCGGTTGGAGGGCATGGGCTATCTGCCGGACGAGTATTTTCTGCTGGACGCCGACTGGGAGGACAGAAGGGTGATCCCCAGGAATGCGGATCTCTTCTGCACTACGGACTACGGGGACAGCGAGGGGATTTACCTGGATGTGTACCTGAAGTGGTACGGGGAGGACGGCAAGCCTGTGATCAAAAGCTTCGCCACGGGCAAGACCCTGGGCGAGAGCGGCTCCGACATGGACCGGATGTTCCTCATCTCCTCCGCCATTACCAAGGCGTTTCACGGTGAGCAAGGTGCCTATGCCAGATACCGGCAGATGGAAGACAGCACGAAAGCGGAGGGCGTGGTGCTCCATCTCAGTCCGAAGGAGCAACGGGTACTCATGGATGCGCTGCTGGAACAGCGGATGCGGCAGGAGGCACAGATGACGAATACGGAGCAGCTCCTGCGCCGTATGACCGGCAGCATCACCGCCTATATGGACGAGGTGGGCGCCCGCCCCCTGCGCATGAGCACGGCGGACCGGGCGGTGCTGGCCATCCGGGATGGGGAGCTCTATGCGTTTTCCTCCCTGGCAGTTCAGATCACGAAGCCGGAAGAGCGGGGCAGCCTGCTGGCCGCAGCGGCAGGCAGGCCAGGCCCAGTGGGCAAACGGATGGCCAGACTGATGCTTGGGACAAAGTCACCCTACCCGGAGGACGTCTGGTTGGATGCCTGCAAACGGGCGGTGGACACCGGGGATCTCC
>OJRY01001835.1_pt1 | contig 14393 bp, 11 predicted proteins | sample 1599311 | NCBI WGS metagenome assembly OJRY01 (sample SAMN04168657, study PRJEB22393) | human gut metagenome | biome: human gut microbiome; feature: stool | host: Homo sapiens | collected 2014-03-20 | reverse complement strand
TCACGGCCGATCACCGGATCGAGTTTGCCCGAACGGGCCTGTTCGTTGAGGTTGATGGCATACTTGCCCAGCGCATCGAACTGCTGCTCGGAGGTCTGAGAATCGACCGTAGCCCCTTTGCGGAAGGTGCGGATCGCCTCAAGGAGCTCCTTCTCGGTGGCGCCGCTGCGCTTGAGGATGTCGGCGGCCTGTCCGCGCTCGGCGACGAGCCCCAGCAGCAGGTGTTCGACCGACGCGTATTTGTCGCCGAAGTTCCGGGTAAAGTCCACGGCGCGCTGGATCACCTTCGAGGAGTCCTGCGAAAAGAACTGGTCGCCGCCGCCTTCGACCCTCGGCAGGGACGCGACGGCCCGGCCGGCCTCGTCGCGCAGGCCGCGGACATTCACCCCGACACGCCCCAGGAGGAACGTGGCGAGCGAATCGTCCTCGCGGACAAGCACGCTCAGAATATGGAGCGGCTCGACAGCCTGCTGTCCGCGCTCCCGGGCAAGAGACAATGCACTTTGCAGAGCCTCCTGCGCTTTTACAGTTAACGTATTGATGTTCATATCTCTGATAATTTGTTTTTCAAACTTTCGTATACTACACCCGCAAAACGCCTGCCAACCCGGCTTTCCGGCCAATGTGTCATCCTTTGTCACACACGGGACTGACACGAGGCGCCAAAACGGCAGCCTTATTGCGGAAGAATCACACAATACGGCATAAAACAGCAGAACATCGCCCGAAATGTATTATCTTCGCCACACCTAACTCTCACTCTTCACGTTCATGACATACCGTAAACCCCCGTTCCTGCTGCGCAAATGGCAGCGGTTGCAGATGCGCTACTATGCGTACCGTAACCCGGAAAAACTGGTCAGGATACGCTACCGGCAACGATTCGGCACCGACCCCGACCTCGAAAACCCCCGAACCTTCAACGAAAAAGTCCTCTGGATGATGCTCCATGCCGACACCACCCGCTGGTCGCAACTGGCCGACAAGTACCGCGTCCGCGAGTATGTCGAGCAATGCGGGCTGGGATGGATGCTCAACGAATTATACGGTGTATGGGAATCCGCAGAGGAGATAGACTTCAGCGGGAGGGGGAATCTCCCCGACACGTTCGTGCTGAAAACCAACAACGGCTACGGACAAGTTATCATCGTGAACGACAGGCAAAAAGCCGATATCCGGTCGATCCGCCGTACACTCAACCACACCCTGCGAAAGAAATTCGGCCGCATGACGGCCGAACACCACTATTTTGGTATTAAACCCCGCATTATCGCCGAACGCCTCCTTCCCTCAGAACCAGCATTCGGCAATTCGCTCATCGACTATAAATTCTACTGTTTCGATGGCAACCCCTATTGTTGCATGGTCTGCTACAACCGTAAATCGCCATCCGACGTCAAAACAGGATTGTACGATGCCAGGACATGGAAAAACATAGGTCATTACGTCACCGGAAAATATTACGACCCACATCAGTGTGATATCCCGCGTCCGGCATCCCTCGACCGGATGCTCGATGCGGCCAAACGGCTCTCATCAGGATTCCCCCAAGTACGGGTCGACCTTTACGAAGTCGCCGGAAACCCCGTATTCGGGGAACTGACATTCACCTCATCTGCAGGTATGGATACGGGATTCAGCCAGGAGTTTCAGGAATTGATGGGATCGCAAATCTCCCTGCCGCCCGCCAAGCGGACGCAACCGTCGCACCCGGGACTGCTCGGGCTCCTCGGACTGCGGAAGGCCGCCGCCAAATAAAAACGGCAGGCAGCCCGGAGGGGCGGGTGCAACAGGCTGCCCGGCCCGCCAGGCACAGCCCTTTGCCCGGGTATGGGGAGAGGGCTGTCATTTTGTAGGCGGGTTTCATTTTTAATTTAATTCTTAATTCGTATCTTTGCGCTACTATGAGTGATTTTATCGTCAGCGCACGGAAATACCGCCCCGCGACCTTCGCCTCGGTCGTCGGACAAAAACATATCACCTCCACGCTCAAAAATGCGATCGAGCGCGGGCAGTTGGCACATGCCTATCTGTTCTGCGGCCCCCGCGGCGTGGGAAAGACCACTTGTGCCCGCATCTTCGCAAAGGCCATCAACTGCCTGAACCCCAACGGATCGGAGGCCTGCAACGAATGCGAATCGTGCCGTTCGTTCAACGAAGGGCGCTCGCTGAACATCCACGAGCTGGACGCCGCGTCGAACAACTCGGTGGAAGATATCCGCACGCTGATCGAACAGGTGCGCATCATCCCGCAGGTAGGGCGCTACTCGGTATTCATCATCGACGAGGTGCACATGCTCTCGGCGGCGGCGTTCAACGCCTTCCTCAAGACGCTCGAAGAGCCGCCCGCACATGCGATCTTCATTCTCGCGACGACCGAAAAACACAAGATCATCCCGACCATCCTCTCGCGGTGCCAAATCTACGATTTCAACCGCATCCGCGTCGAGGACGGCGTCGAATACCTCAAATACATCGCCTCGCAGGAGGGCATCGCAGCCGACGAAGAGTCGCTCAACCTCATTGCCCAGAAAGCCGACGGGGGTATGCGCGACGCCCTGTCGATGTTCGACAAGGCCGTGTCGTTCTGCGGCAAGGCGCTCGATTACCGCAACGTCGCCCAGACGCTCAACGTCCTGGACTACGACACCTACTTCAGCGTCACGGAGATGCTGCTCGCGGGCAACTATGTCGATACGCTGGTGACCTTCGACAGCGTGCTGTCGCGGGGTTTCTCGGGGCAGACCTTCATGGCGGGGCTGAACCGCCACATGCGCGACCTGCTGATGGCCAAGCGCCCCGAAACGCTGCGGCTGATCGAAATGACCGGGACGCTGCTCGAACGATACCGGACGCAGGCGGGCGCCTGCAGTGTCGAGTTCCTGTTCGGGGCCATCTCCTGCCTGACGGAGCTCGACGGGAAGATCCGGCAATCGTCCAACCAGCGGTTGTTCGTCGAGCTGGGCCTGATGAAGATCGCAGGGCTCGGCCAAAAAAAAAATGACTCTCTGACATCTTCCGGGGAATATCCCCTTCCTACCCTCACCCCCCGCACGGCGGGCCCCGCATCTGCGGCGGCTCCGGCAGCGGCCGGGCAGCCGGCAACCGCAACGGCACAAGCGGCAGAGGTTTCGGCGACCGGAAATCCGGCAACGAACGCCCCGGCGGCAAATGCCTCCGGCAACCCCGCAGCCCCGGCAGCCGCAACGGCACAACCGGCAGGGGTTAGCGCCACCGGTAATCCGGCAACGAACGCCCCGGCAGCAAGCGCCTCCGGCAACCCCGGAGCCCCGGCAGCCGCAACGGCACAACCGGCAGCGCAAGCAGCAGGAGCCGCAACGGCACCCCCTTCCGCAGCGACGTCTGCAGCAATGCCTGCCGCGTCCCCGGCCGGAAGGCCGGCAGCGGGTACCTCCGCCGGCCCGGCTGCACAGGGAACACTCCCGGTACAGCCTGCACCGGGGATGATGCGGCGGCCGCTGATTTCGGGCGCGTCGCTCTCGGAGCTGCTCGCCTCGGCAGGCGGCGACCCCGACGAGGAGCTGTCGGACGGCGAAACGCCCGACGAACCCGAAACCGTGCGCATCGACCCGGACTGTGCCGAAAAACTGGAGCACGCCCGAGGCAGGATACTGAACCTCATCAAGGAGAAACGCCCGCGCTTCGTGCCGGCTTTCGAGCTGATGACGTTCCGCGACAACACGATCTCGGTGAGCGTACCGACGACGGAGCTGCGCGAGGAGATCCTGCGCAGCAAGACCGGGATGCTGATGCGCATCGCCGAACTGGCGGGCATCGAGGGTATGATCGAACTGGAGGTCACGGTCAATGAAGAGATCCGGGCGGCACGCCCGATCAAGCTCGAAGACCGCGTCCGCTACATCACGGAGAAGAACCCGCTCGTCGCGGAACTCCGCAAAGCACTGGACTTGGAAGTAGAATAAAAAGAACGAACAATAAAAATGGCAACAAAGAATTTCATCGAAGAACTCGAATGGCGCGGGATGATCCACACGATCATGCCCGGCGCGAAGGAACAACTCGAAAAAGAGATGACGACGGCCTACCTGGGCATCGACCCCACGGCCGACTCGCTGCATATCGGACATCTGGTGGGAGTGATGATTCTCAAACATTTCCAGATGTGCGGCCACCGTCCCATCGCACTGGTCGGCGGCGCAACGGGCATGATCGGCGATCCGTCGGGCAAGTCGCAGGAGCGCAACCTGCTCGACGAGGAGACGCTGCGCCGCAATCAGGAGGCGATCAAGCGGCAGCTGGCCAAACTCATCGACTTCGACTCCGACGCCCCCAACGCCGCACTGATGGTCAACAACTACGACTGGATGAAGGGGATCGGCTTCCTCGACTTCATCCGCGACATCGGCAAGCTGATCACGGTCAACTACATGATGGCCAAGGATTCGGTCAAGAAGCGTTTCAACGGCGAGGGCGACGGCATGTCGTTCACCGAATTCTCCTACCAGCTGGTGCAGGGTTTCGATTTCATGCACCTCTACGAGAAATACGGCTGCAAGGTGCAGTTGGGCGGATCCGACCAGTGGGGCAACATCACCACCGGCACCGAGCTGATCCGCCGCAAGCTGGGCGCCGAAGCCTATGCGATCACCTGCCCGCTCATCACGAAGGCCGACGGCACCAAGTTCGGCAAGACCGAGAGCGGCAACGTATGGCTCGATCCGCGCTATACGTCGCCCTACAAGTTCTACCAGTTCTGGCTCAACGTGAGCGACGACGACGCCAAACGCTACATCAAGATCTTCACCCTGCTCGACCGTGCGACGATCGACGCACTCGTCGCCGAACACGACGCAGCGCCCCACCTGCGCACGTTGCAGAAGCGGCTGGCCGAGGAGATCACCGTGATGATCCACTCGCGCGAGGAGTACGAGAAGGCGGTCGAAGCGTCGCAGATCCTCTTCGGCGGCGCGACCTCCGAGGCGTTGCGCCGGCTCGACGAACAGACGTTGTTGCAGGTCTTCGAAGGGGTGCCGCAGTTCACCGTGGCACGCGCCGAACTGGGGTTGCCGTTCGTCGACCTCTGCGCTGCGGCGACGCAGATCTTCCCCTCGAAGGGCGAATGCCGCAAGATGGTGCAGGGCGGCGGCGTGGCACTCAACAAGGAGAAGGTCGCCGATGCGATGCGCCCCGTCACCGAAGCCGATCTGATCGCCGGCAAATACCTGCTCGTGCAGCGCGGCAAGAAGAACTACTATCTCGTGACCGTCGAATAAGTTTCATCGCAATCGGGAAGGCTCCGTAAAGGAATCTTCCCGATTGCGCATACTGCATACGCCTATGCTCTACACGATCGATCTTCAAGGCATGGAGTTCCACGCCTTCCACGGCTGTTACGACCTCGAACAGCGCGTCGGAAACCGTTTCGAGGTGACGCTCTCGATTACGACCGAACTGGGCGGCATCGCCGCGCACGACGCCGTGGAGGAGGCCGTCAACTACCTGACCGTCTACGAAATCGTCCGCGAACGCATGGCCGTCACGCAGCGCACGATCGAGCGCGTGGCGACGAATATCATCGAAGCGTTGCACGCGCGCTTTCCCGCAGTGCGGCACGTGCGTTGCACGGTAGCCAAACTCGCCCCCCCGCTGGGCGGCAAGATCGCCCGCGTTTCGGTGACGCTGGAAGGATAGCCCCGAAACGACGCGGGCGATCGCCGTCGCGGCGTTGCCGGCCCACATGCACGGGACACGCACGCCCGAAGCAGGGCGCATACTGCGAACAGACGGGAGACCGGCCCGAACGCCGCCCTCTCCCGACGAAGATAGGTGCACCTTTTCCCGCTGCGGCATAGACGGAACAAGTTCTGCGCTGTGCGCGGCTTAACGAAAACGTCAAGCTATGAAGACAACTCATCGGGCCACATTCGGCGGCCGGCTGAGCGCCGTGCTCGTCACGGCGGGCAGCGCCGTCGGATTGGGCAACATCTGGCGTTTCCCCTATGTCGCAGGGGAGAACGGCGGCGGCGCGTTCCTGCTGATCTACATCCTCAGCGTCCTGCTGCTCGGCGTGCCGATCATGCTTTCGGAATTCGCCATCGGACGCAATACCCACCGCAACGCCGTGGGCGCCTACCGCACCCTTTCGAGCCGCTGGTCGATCCTGGGCTACAACAGTATTCTGGCTCCGCTGCTCATCATGGGCTTCTATCTGGTGGTCTCGGGCTGGACGCTGGAATACATGATCCACTCGCTCACGGGCGAATTCACACGCATCAGTACCCCCGAAGCCTACGAATCGCTCTTCAACGCCTTCACGCAGAACCCGTGGAAACCGTTGCTCTACACCGTCGTCTTCACCCTGCTGACGCACGGCGTCATCGCACTGGGCGTCCAGAAAGGGATCGAACGCTCGGCTCGCATCATGATGCCGCTGCTGCTGTTGATCCTCGTGGTGCTGGCCGTCCACTCCATCCTGCTGCCTGGCGGCACCGAAGGCGTGAAATTCCTCTTCGCTCCCGACTTCTCGAAGGTGACGCCCTCGACGGTGCTCACCGCGCTCGGACAGGCCTTCTTCTCGCTGTCGATCGGTCTGGGCTGCCTGGTGACCTATGCCTCCTATTTCAAGAACGACACCAACATCACGCACACCGCCCTGCAAGTCGCCTTCATCGACACGCTCGTGGCGGTGTTGGCGGGGCTGGTGATCTTTCCGGCCGTTTTCAGCGTCGGCATCGAACCCACGGCCGGCCCCTCGCTGGTCTTCGTCACCCTGCCCGCGATCTTCAACACGCTTCCGCTGAGCATGGTATGGTCGACGATCTTCTTCCTGCTGCTGGTCATCGCAGCCCTCACCTCCACGATCTCGCTGCACGAGGTGCTGACCGTCTACGTGCAGGAGGAGTGGCGTCTGAGCCGCCGTGCGGCGGCATGGATCGTCACCGGCGCCTGCATCGCACTGGGTGCGGCCGCTTCGTTGTCGCTCGGCGCATGGCAGTGGTTGCAGCTCGGCGGGAAATCGTTCTTCGACCTGCTGGACTTCGTGACGGCCAACATCATGCTGCCCGCAGGCGGTTTCTTCATCTGCATCTTCACGGGTTGGGTACTCGACCGGCGGTTCATGCCGGCGGAACTGACCAACCACGGCGCACTGCGCCTGCACCTCTGGCCGCTGCTCGGCATGCTGCTGCGCTGGGTTTGTCCGGTGGTGATCCTGCTGATCTTCCTGGATAACCTGGGAGTGCTCTGATTCGCGACAGCGGTCATACACTTTAAATTTGTCCCTCGGAAAGTCGACTTTTTATTCAGAAAAGTCGACCTTTTCGTATTTTTTCCTATATTTGCAACCGGAGCGGGTTTTCCCATGCGTCCGCATATCAACGGTTTGCGTTCGGGAAGCGGTTCCGCCCCCCCCCCGAAACGGCGACGAATGCCGAAACACGTCTCCGCGCGAAACGGCTATCGCCCGATGAAGACGAAAAGCGGGCAGGGAAAACGGAAGTTGAAAATGAAAAAAGACATTTACTGCTTTACATAATTCCAATTTCTAATCTAAATCGATTTTATGAAGAAACTCGTACTGCTCATTTTCACCGTCTGCATGGGGGGGGGGAATCGCCGCATCGGCGCAGGAAGTCTCGCAGCAGAAACTGGACTCGCTGAATCAGGCGCTCAGTGACATTTCGGCCCGCGTAAAGGAGACCGAAGCAGCGGAAAGCAACCGCGCGATCTGGAAAGACCGTTCCAAGTATTTCAACCTGAATTACGTCAACCAGAAACTCTCTCCCGACATCGACGGGTGGGACAAACTCGGCGGCGGCGAATTGAAAAGCGACTTCGGTGCGGCGATCGTCTGGGGTAAAACCTACTACCTGCACAAGAAGCCGCTGGCCGGCATGATCAAGTTCGGCATCGACTGGTCGTGGATGGACCTCAACTACGCACAATACAAACTCGAAACCTACGACTACGACACGGACGAGCTTTACTCCGAAAAGGCCCACCAGCTCGAATACGGTATGCAGATCGGCCCGTCGGTGACGATCAATCCGGTGCACCACCTCAAAGTGAGCGCCTACTTCCGCGTAACGCCCTCCTACTCGATGATGTACCTCAACGACGAGTTTTACCACCACTATGCGACCTTCTGCAACACGGGTTTCGCCGTAGCCTGGAAGGTACTCTCGGTCGGCTGCGAATGGCGTTGGGGCAAAGCGTCGTACGACGGTCTGGGTCTCAACCTCGACGATCTGGAAGGCGATTACTCCGACGGCGATTTCAGCGGCGACATCCCCTCGGCGGACGACGTGCTGACCGACTTGCAGGATTTGAAGCTCAAAACCAAATCGTTCCGCGTCTATTTCAGTTTCCGTTTCTAAACGGACACAGGCAACCGGAGACGAGCCGAAAAATCTCCGGAAATGAAATTCACCCCTGCCGCGTGCTGCGGCAGGGGTGAATGCGTTGAAAACGGAACGGCAGGCGCTCTTTTCGACCGGCATGTACGCTACTCCACGGCACGCCGGTTGAGCAACGCATGGGTCAGCGTCAGTTCGTCGACGTATTCCAGCTCGTCGCCGAACCCGATGCCGCGTGCGATGGAGGTGACTTTCAGGTCGGAGAACTCCCGCAAACGGTTCATCAGGTAGAAGAGCGTCGTCTCGCCCTCGACCGAGGTGGAGATCGCCAGAATCACCTCGCCCACGCCGCCCCGGCGAATGCGCTCGACCAGCAGGTCGATTTTCAGGTCGGAGGGCGCGATTCCCTGCATGGGCGAGATGACGCCGCCCAGCACATGATAAAGCCCCCGGTACTGCTGCGTATGTTCGATCGAGAGGACGTCGGCCACCTGCTCCACGACGCAGATCGTCGAACGGTCGCGTTTCGGATCTTCGCAGATCGGGCAGACATCGGTGTCCGACAGATTGTTGCACTCCCTGCAATAACGGATTTCGCGGCGGAACCGGTCGATGCTCCGCGTCATGCCCGCCACGATCGACGGCTCCATGCGCAACAGGTGCATGGCCAGCCGCAACGCCGTGCGGCGGCCGATTCCGGGGAGTTTGGACAACTCCTCCACCACGTCGGTCAGTAATTGAGACATTCGAGAATGAATATCCGCGGCGGCGACCTGAACCGGTCGCCGCCGCGATGCGTTTTCGTTAAATCGTTTCGATCGTGCGGGCCTCGACCCACCCCTTCTTGCCGTCGGCGATGACGATCTCGCGCCAGTCGCCCAGCTCGCTCACCGTGCGGACCTTCGTCCCCTCGTGCAACACGAACAGATCGGTCGACGCCTTGTCGGGCGAACTCTTGACCGAGACCGACGAACTCATCACGACGGCCTCCGTACTGTCGAGCAGCTCGCGCCGCTCGGTCACGGCGAACGAAGTGGAGGCGACGAAGACGAGCAGCATCGCCAGCGTACCGTAGAAACCCGCCTTGCGCCACGCCAGCCTTCCGGCCAGCAAGTAAAGCAGCACGAGCGCGAAGAGCAGCGCCAGCGCCGCCAGCGAGACGACGCTCCACGCAGTGCACCCGAGCGACATGCGCACCGAGCGCACCCAGCCTTTGAGGAAAAACTCCGGCACGACGGCGATCTTGTCCTTGGTGAAGGTATTGGCCACGTCGAGATTGTAGCGGATGTCCGCATCGCCCGGAGCGAGCCGCAGCGCGCGGTTGTAGTAGAGAATCGCCTTGCCGTAACGCCCCACCTTGAAGTAGGCGTTGGCCAGATTGTAGTAGAGTTTATCGGACGCATAGCCCCGCAGGATCAACTGCCGGTAGGCATCGATCGCCCGATGATAGTCCGAATTGATATAGGCCGTATTGGCGGCGTCCCACACCTGCTCGACGGCAGCCAGCGAGTTGCCGCCGGCCGTCTGCACGGTCAGCGGATCGGTCGTCGCGGCAGCGAGCGAATCGCGGTCGCCCTGCGCCCGCGCAGCAGCGGTAAGACTCAGGAACAGGAGCAGCAGGCTCCAAAATATCCGGCTGGTTCTCATAGCCTCCTATTTTTTAATCACCGATTCGAGTTTCGAAATAAAATCCACCCCTGCGTTGTAGACGTCGCTCATGCGCGCCCCGGCCAACGGCGAGTACTGCGCCTCGTCGCACTGCGAGATGATCTCCGAGAAGCTCTGCGACAACTCCTGCGAAACGCCCCGTTTATTGAGCTCCTCGCGCACGTTCTCCTTTGTCAGATTGGCCACCGGAATGTTGAACTTGTCGCTCATGTAGCCCCACAACGCCCGCAGCATCTCCTCGTAAAAGGCATGGCGGTTCTCCTCCTGCATGAATTTCGCCGCAGCACGGAACCGCTGTACGGCCACCTTGTTGGCTCGCTTGCCGCGCATGAGCACCGCATTCTGACGGTCGCGGATCCGTTTGCGCAGCGCGACGTATGCCGCCGCGAAGAGTCCCACGATCGCCGCCAGCAGCACGAAATAGAGCGTCCCGCCCATGAACGGCCGCCCCTGCAAATGCAGGTTTCCGCGTCCGAGTTTGATGAAACGGATGTCCTGCCCCAGCAGCTTCACATCCTCCTTCGAAAGACCCGTGACCACCTGCGCCGCTGCGCCGCCGCCCGCATCGGGCGCGACGTTGATCGGCAGACGCGCCGTCGAAAGCGTGATATACTGCTTCTTCGCGGGGTCGAAATAGGTGAACTCCACCGGTGCGATCTCGTACTCGCCTTCGGCGCGGGCGATGAACGGGTATTCGAACTGACGGTAGCCGGTCGTACCGGCCGCCGTGGTCTTCATCGACTCGGTCGTCTTGACGTTGTACTGCTCGAACGAACTGGGGAGCGTCAGTTTGGGCGCCTGTACGAACGACAGGTTGCCCGTACCCGAAATCTTGATCGTATAGGTCGCCGCCGAGTTGGCCGCCAGCTCCGTCGAAGGAACGTCGGAGGCCATCGTGAACTTGCCGACGGCACCGCTGAAACTTGCCGGAGCGCCCGCGGGCAGGTCGCGCACCGTCACCTTGACCGGTGCCGTGCGCAGCGAACGGCGCACGTCGTAGACCTCGTGGCCGCCGCCGAAGAAGGGATCGGGATTGGCGCTCTGCACCAACACCTGCGCCACGACGTTCAGCTCGGCGGGTTCGACGGTCAGTTCGCCCGACTGCTGCGGGTAGAGCAGATACTCCTTGATGACCTGCGTCTCGTAGACCTTGCCGTTGTAGCGTTCGCGCTGGGGCTGTGCGTCCTGCTCGATCTCCTGTGCCCAGAAGCCGTTGAACGACGGGAACTTGCTGCCGTTGTCGCCCCGCAGGTTGACGCGGTAGTAGAGTTTGAGCGTCGCACGGATCGGCTCGCCCTTGAAAGCGGTCGTGCGCGACAGAATCATGCGCAGCAGGATGTCGTCCTTCGAGACCTGCTGCACGTCGTCGGCCGACTGGCCGCCCTGCACCGCCTGCTGGCCGCCGCTGCTCTCCGGCGTCTCCTCCACCACCTCGATCGGCAGCGCCTTGGTCTTGTACTGGCTCTTGCCGACCCGCACGGAGGCCGCACCGATGGTGAAGTTGCCCTCCTGCTGCGGCAAAAGCACGTAGGTGATCGTGTAGTTGCTGCTGCGGGTCATCTGCCCGTTAACGATCTGAATCGAACTGCCCTGCGAAAAGGCCGGTCCTGCGATCACGTCGAACCCCTCGAACGACGGGGCCGTGAAGGAACCTTCGTCGGGAGAGGCGTTGAGCGAGAATTCGACGCGCACGGCTTCGCCTTTGGCCACCACCATCGGCGCCTTCACCTCGAAGGAGACCTTTTCGTCGGCCGACGCGACCGTTGCGCCGAATACCGTCAGCAAGGTCAGCATCCACGTATAAACGGTTCGTTTCATTCCGTAATATCGATTGACTGTTGTACTATCTTGGATGTAACGAAAAACAGGCCGTTTTATTGCCTGCGGCACAAAACACACCACAGCCGGCTCCGAAGAGCCGATTGTGGTGCGTATCAGACCTTTTCAGGCATCAGTGCTTGAAGTCGGCGAAGAAGTCGTTGCCCTTGTCGTCCACGATGACGAAGGCGGGGAAATCCTCGACGTAGATCTTGCGGACAGCCTCCATGCCCAGCTCGGGGAAGTCGACCACCTCGACCGACTTGATCGAGTTCTTGGCCAGAATCGCCGCCGGCCCGCCGATCGACCCCAGATAGAACCCGCCGTGCTTCCGGCAGGCGTCGGTGACGGCCTGCGAGCGGTTGCCCTTGGCCACCATCACCATCGAACCGCCGTGCGACTGGAACAGGTCGACGTAGGGATCCATACGGCCGGCCGTCGTGGGGCCGAACGAACCCGAAGCCATCCCCTCGGGAGTCTTCGCGGGGCCGGCGTAGTAGACCGGATGCTTCTTGAAATAGTCGGGCATCGGCTTGCCCTCGTCGAGCATCTGCTTGATGCGGGCGTGGGCGATGTCGCGCGCCACGATGAGCGTTCCGCGCAGGTTCAGGCGCGTCTTGATCGGATACTTCGTCAGAATCTCGCGCACCTTGTCCATCCCCTCGTCCAGATCGATGTCGACGGCCGGCGACATGGCAGGCGCCTGCTTCGGAAGGAACCGGGCGGGATTCTTCTCCAACTGCTCCAGGAAGATGCCTTCGGGGGTGATCTTCGCCTTGATGTTGCGGTCGGCCGAGCAGCTCACGCCAATGGCCACGGGGCACGAAGCGGCATGACGCGGCGCACGGATCACGCGCACGTCGTGCACGAGGTACTTGCCGCCGAACTGAGCGCCCACGCCGCTCTCCTGGCAGATTTTGAGCACCTTCTCCTCCCATTCCAGATCGCGGAAGCAGCGGCCGCCCTCGTTGCCCGACGTGGGCAGCGCGTCGAGATAACCCGCCGAGGCCTTCTTCACGGTCGAGAGGCACATTTCGGCCGACGTTCCGCCGATGCAGATCGCCAGATGGTAGGGCGGGCAGGCCGAAGTGCCCAGATCCTTGATGTGGGTACGGATGAACTCGGTGAGCGTCTTCTCGTTGAGCAGCGCCTTGGTCTGCTGGTAGAGGAAGGTCTTGTTGGCCGAACCGCCGCCCTTGGTGATGAAGAGGAACTCGTACTCCATGCCGGGGTGGCCTCCGTAGATGTCGATCTGCGCCGGAAGGTTCGTGCCCGAATTCTTCTCGTCGGTCATCGTAAAGGGAACCACCTGCGAATAGCGCAGGTTACGGTCCTTGTAGGTCTCGTAAACGCCCCGGGCGATGCACTCGGCGTCGTCGGCCCCCGTCCAGACATCCTCGCCCTTGTGGCCGATGCAGATGGCCGTGCCGGTGTCCTGGCAGGTGGGCAGTTCGCCTTCGGCCGAGACGGTCTGGTTCAGCAGCATCGTGTAGGCCACGAACTTGTCGTTGTCGGTGGCTTCGGGGTCTTCGAGAATGTTGCGCAGTTTCTGGAGATGCGCGGCGCGCAGGTAGAACGACACGTCGGCATAAGCCTCCTTCGAAAGCAGTTCGAGGCCCTTGGGATCGACCTTGAGGATCTTGCGTCCGTCGCACTCCACGACCTTCACGTACTCCTTCGTCAAAAGACGGTACTTGGTTTTGTCTTCCCCCACGGGGAACGGCTCCTGATAGATGAAATCTGCCATAGTATTTATAATGTTTGTATGTTGCTTCCTGTCTGCCCGCCGCGGACCGCCGTCCATTCGCGGCCTTCAGCCGCGCCTGCAAATCCGGCCCGTCCGAAACCCGTTCCCGGGAAGGACTTGCCGCATGCGGCCGGAAAATGCGGTCGCATGTCCCGCCCATCCGAAAATCCCTGCAAATTTACGAAAAACAATCCGGATTGTACAACGATTTCCCGGTTCGTCTGTTATTTTTTTCACAAAAAAGGCCTGTTATTTAGAATTTTTAGTAAATTTGTGCGGTTTTTTGAGTGCAACAAATTCACTAATATTTCAAATACTATGGTATCGTACAAAGATCTGGGTCTTGTGAACACGCGCGAGATGTTCGCCAAGGCCATCAAAGGAGGTTACGCCGTTCCGGCATTCAACTTCAACAACATGGAGCAGCTCCAGGCTATCGTCATGGCTGCCGCCGAGACCAAGTCGCCCGTCATCCTCCAGGTATCGAAGGGTGCGCGCAACTACGCCAACCAGACCCTGCTGCGCTACATGGCCGAAGGAGCCGTGGAGTACGCCAAGGAACTGGGCTGGGCCAAACCCCAGATCGTACTGCACCTCGACCACGGAGATTCGTTCGAACTGTGCAAGAGCTGCGTGGACATGGGATTCTCGTCGGTGATGATCGACGGCTCGGCGCTCCCCTACGACGAGAACGTCGCCCTGACGAAGCGGGTCGTGGAGTACGCTCACCAGCACGACGTGACGGTCGAAGGCGAACTGGGCGTGCTGGCCGGCGTCGAGGACGAGGTAGCTTCCGAAGTCAGCCACTACACCAAGCCCGAAGA
>OJRY01001798.1_pt1 | contig 14582 bp, 8 predicted proteins | sample 1599311 | NCBI WGS metagenome assembly OJRY01 (sample SAMN04168657, study PRJEB22393) | human gut metagenome | biome: human gut microbiome; feature: stool | host: Homo sapiens | collected 2014-03-20 | reverse complement strand
ACCTGTGCAAGATGCCCCATCTGCTCATCGCGGGCAGCACCGGCAGCGGTAAATCTGTCTGTGTGAACAGCATCATCATCAGCATCCTGTTCCGCTCCAGCCCCGAGGACGTGAAGCTCATGCTCATCGACCCCAAGGTGGTGGAGCTGGCAGAGTACAACGGCATCCCCCACCTGCTGATGCCCGTCATCACCGAGCCGAAAAAGGCGGCGGGTGCATTGAGCAGCGCGGTGCAGGAGATGGAGCGCCGCTACCACCTGTTTGCGGAAAACAATGTCCGTGACATCAAATCCTTCAACAAGCTGGCGGCCACCGATCCCATGCTGGAAAAGATGCCCTATATCGCCATCATCATCGACGAGCTGGCCGATCTGATGATGGTCGTGGGCAAGGACGTGGAGGATTCCATCTGCCGCATTGCCCAGAAGGCCCGTGCCGCCGGAATGCACCTCATCGTTGCCACCCAGCGCCCCAGCGTGGATGTCATCACCGGCCTGATCAAGGCCAACATCCCCAGCCGCATTGCCTTTGCCGTGTCCAGCCAGGTGGACAGCCGCACCATTCTGGATGGTGCCGGTGCCGAGAAGCTGCTGGGCCAGGGCGACATGCTTTTTATGCCTGTGGGCGCGCCCAAGCCGGTGCGTATCCAGGGCACCTTTGTGCGGGATGAGGAGATCAGCCGCGTGCTGGACTTCATCAAGCAGAGCGCCACCGTCCAGTACGACGAGGCCATGATCGAAGCCATGGAAAAGCACGCCATTCAGGATGGCAAGAAGGGCGCATCCTCTGCAGATGCGGATGAGGAGACCGGCAGCGACCCGATGCTCAAGCAGGCCGTTGAGGTGGTCATCGATGCCGGGCAGGCATCCACCAGCCTGCTGCAGCGCCGCTGTAAGCTGGGTTATGCCCGCGCCGCCCGCATCATGGATGAGATGGAGCAGAAGGGCATCATCGGCCCCTATGAGGGTGCCAAGCCCCGCGCTGTCCTCATCAGCCGCCAGCAGTGGCTGGAGATGCAGATGAATCAGCCGGAGGAATAATTATAGTTTTATATAGGAGCAATAACTAATGCGACGGCCTTTAACGTGTGTTGAAATATGTGCAGGTGCGGGAGGGCAGGCTTTGGGTCTTGCAATGGCGGGTTTTGTCCATGTTGCACTTGTTGAATATGAACAAGAGTACTGTAATGTTCTGAAAGCGAACCGTCCGGAATGGAATGTTATTTGTGCAGATGTCCATAAGTTTGATGGTCATCCATATGAAGGAGTGGACTTGCTGGCAGGAGGTGTCCCATGCCCGCCGTTTTCTGTTGCAGGAAAGCAATTAGGTAAGGATGATGAGCGTGACCTGTTTCCGGAAGCAATTCGTTTGATTCGAGAGATTCGTCCAAGAGCTGTTATGCTGGAAAATGTTCGAGGTTTTCTGGACTCTGGCTTCGAGGAATACCGAGACCATATTTTTACAGAGATAAAGAAGCTAGGGTATGTTACACACATTAAATTATTGAATGCCTCAGATTATGGGGTGCCCCAGCTTCGTCCAAGGGTTGTTATAGTTGGAATCCGAAAAGATCAGGCAGGGGCATTTGAATATCCACAAGAGCATCCAAGAGAATCTCCTACGGTTGGAGAGACACTGTGCGATCTGATGTCACAAAATGGATGGAAAGGTGCAAAAAAATGGGCTGAAGGAGCTGATAGGATTGCACCTACACTGGTTGGAGGCTCTAAAAAGCATGGCGGACCGGACCTTGGCCCGACAAGAGCAAAAAATGCATGGGCAGAGCTTGGCGTTGACGGAAAGGGAATTGCAAATGAGGCACCGGAACAGGATTTTGACGGGATGCCACGTCTGACCAGTCGAATGATGGCACGCATCCAAGGTTTTCCAGACACATGGACTTTTGGAAGCAAAAAGACTATTGCCTGTAGAATGATCGGCAATGCTTTTCCGCCACCGGTGGCGCAGGCTGTTGGAATTGAAATCAGGAGGTGCTTAGAAAATGCCGAAAGATGAAGTCTTGATTGCAATGGAACGCAAGAGATACCATGAGAGACTGCTGCAGACTGGTACATTGGCAATCAATGCAAATGGTGTTGCCACAAATGCAGACAAAGACAGTGTGATATCTGTAATGATTGCTAAAGGAATTGCCGAGCAGCTGATGGCAGAAACCAATGAGCGTGTTGCAGGTCAAACAGCAGGAGCGTCATTTGAAATGCTTACGATGGAGTTTGTAAAGAGAACGTTCCCACAGCTGCAACATCTTAGACCGGGCAATTGGGAAGTCCTTAAACTTGGAAATAGAAGCAGGACGAAAACATCAACATTCGCTCAATATGAACATTTGGCGTATTTGACCGAACTGACAAAAGCTAACAGAAAATTGTCAGCTATGATTGGAAATGACTATATGGTAGCACCTGATATTGTTGTTTACCGAAACCTTTGTTCTGATGAGGAAATAAACGCAACAGAACCTATCGTAAATGATACTGTGTGTCGGTATGCTGATTTGAGAGAAAAGAATGGTGGCAAAGCAATCTTACATGCTTCTGTTTCGGCAAAATGGACAATGAGATCTGATCGAGCACAAAACAGTCGTACGGAAGCATTAAATCTGATTCGTAATAGAAAAGGGCATCTTCCGCATATTGTTGTTGTCACGGGAGAACCTCTTCCATCCAGAATTGCATCACTTGCACTTGGGACAGGGGACATTGATTGTGTATATCACTTTGCATTGCCGGAATTGATCGCGTCAGTTAACTCAACAGAACGGGCAGATGTGATAGAAACACTTAAAACATTGGTGGAAGGAAAAAGATTGAAAGATATTTCGGATTTGCCGTTAGATCTTTCCGTATAATGAGATGAATTGCGTTCTAAAAGACTTCATAAGTGTGAAGTGAGGATATAAAGGATATGCAGGAAAATACTTCCCCGATCTATACCGAATTTCTTCCCATCAGCCGGGCGGACATGGAAGCCCGGGGGTGGGATCAGCTGGACTTTGTGGTGGTGGGCGGCGATGCCTACGTTGACCACCCCAGCTTTGGCACCGCCATCATCAGCCGCCTGCTGGAGGCCGAGGGCTATAAGGTCGGCGTGCTGGCCCAGCCCCGTTATTCCGACTGCGAGGACTTCAAGCGGTTCGGCAGGCCGAAGTACGGCTTTTTCATCGGCGGCGGCAACGTGGACAGCATGGTGAGCCACTACTCCGTGGCAAAAATTCCGCGTGCCGAGGACGAATACTCTCCCGGCGGCATCGGCGGCGCGCGGCCTGACCGCAGCGCCACCGTTTACACCAGGCTGGCCAAGGAGGCCTACCCCGACCTGCCTGTGATCCTGGGCGGTCTGGAGGCTTCTCTGCGCCGGTTTGCCCACTACGATTACTGGCTGGACACCGTTCTGCCCAGCATTGCAGAGGACTCCGGAGCCGATCTCATCAGCTTTGGCATGGGCGAGCACCAGACCGTGGAGATCGCCCGGCGGCTGGCGGCAGGGGAGCCGGTGGAGTCCATCACCGATGTGGATGGCACCTGCTACCTGACCGATTTCGACCACCTGCCCGAAAAGTATGTGGAGTGCGCCGGTTTCCGGAAAGTGGCCTCCGATAAGGTGGCCTACGCCAAAGCCTGCCGCATCCAGATGGACAATCAGGATGTGGTCAGCGGCCAGATCATTGTCCAGAAGCAGAGTGAAAAGTACCTTGTGCAGAACATCCCGGCAAAGCCGTTGGTGCGCTGGGAGCTGGACAAGGTGTATGCGCTGCCCTACACCCGCCGCTACCACCCCATCTACGAGAGCATGGGCGGCGTGCCTGCCATCCGGGAGGTGCAGTTCTCCATCATCCAGAACCGCGGCTGCTTCGGCGGCTGCAACTTCTGCGCCATCCAGCTGCATCAGGGCCGCCGGGTCACCAGCCGCAGTGCCGACAGCATTGTGGCCGAGGCCGAGCGGATGACCCATGAGCCTGATTTCAAGGGCTACATCCACGATATCGGCGGCCCCACCGCCAACTTCCGGTTCCCGTCCTGCCGGGAGCAGATGCTGCGGGGCATGTGCAATGGCGGCAAGCACTGCCTGGCCCCCACCACCTGCTCCCACATGATCGTGGATCACAGCGATTACCTCAAGATCCTGCGCCGTGTCCGGGAACTGCCCGGCGTGAAAAAGGTGTTCATCCGCAGCGGCATCCGGTTCGATTACCTGATGGCTGACCCGGACGACACCTTCTTCAAGGAGCTGGTGGAGTATCACGTCTCCGGCCAGCTGAAGGTGGCCCCGGAGCACTGCGCCCCCAACACACTGGCCTACATGGGCAAGCCGCCCATCCAGACCTTCAACAAGTTCAAGGATAAGTTCTACGAGCTGAGCAAGAAGGCGGGCAAAAAGCAGTACCTCGTGCCCTACCTGATGTCCAGCCACCCGGGCAGCACCCTGAGCGATGCCGTCTATCTGGCCGAGTATCTCTACAAAAACCACATGCGCCCCGAGCAGGTGCAGGATTTCTATCCCACCCCCGGCACGGTGAGCACCTGCATGTTCTACACCGGCCTTGACCCCTACACCCTCAAGCCTGTGTTCGTGGAAAAGACTGCGGAGGGAAAAGCGCTCCAGCGCGCCCTGCTCCAGTATTACGAGCCCCGCAATGCCGAAAAGGTCATCAAAGCGCTGAAAATGACCCACAGGGAGGACCTGATCCCGCTGCTGGTGCCCGCCGAGGGCCGCCGCGCGGTCCAGCGCTCTGCCCGCCGGGCCGAGCCTGCCGAGGTGACCATCCACAACGACGGCACCTATACCGTCCGCTCCAACAAGGGCAGGGGAGGCAGGAATCAGAGCCGCGGAACCGCCCCGGCCCGCACCGCAGGCGGCCGCCAGCCCAGCCCCGGCGCACGCTTTGCGCCCAACGGCACGGCACCCCGTAAGCCGAAGAATGATCAACAGAAAGAGAATACAGCGTGGAAAACTTCAAAAAAGAAAAAGTAAGCCTCTGGCGGCGCATTGCCGCTCTGGCCCTGGCGGCGGCGCTGGCCCTTGGCCTTGCCGCCTGTGATGCCTCGGCGGTGGTGCCGGGCAGCAGCACCCCTACGGTCAGCACTGCCCAGCCTGCCGGAGACGGCCAGGCCGCCAACTTCGAGATGCACTTCCTGGATGTGGGGCAGGCCCTGAGCGTGCTGGTGGAATGTGACGGCCAGTATATGCTCTACGACGGCGGCAACGTGGACGATGGCAGCTATGTCGTCTCTTACCTGCAGAATCTCGGTGTGGAGGAGCTGCAGTATGTGTTCTGCTCCCACGCTCACGAGGATCATGTGGGCGGCCTGTCCGCTGCGCTGGCCTATTTCCCGGCAGACCATGTGTATAGCCCCGTGACGGAAGCCTCCACCAAGTGCTTTCAGGACTTCGTCAAGTACACCCAGCAGCAGGGCCTGCAGGTGGAAGTGCCCGCCGTGGGCACAGTCTGGCCGCTGGGCAGTGCCACTGTGACCATGCTGGGCCCTGTGGCGCAGTATGACAACACCAACGATACCTCCATCGTTCTGCGGGTGGATTACGGCTCCACCAGCTTTCTGCTCACCGGCGATATGGAATCGGATGCGGAGCGCGACCTCGTGAACAGCGGTGCCAACCTGAAGGCAGATGTTCTGCAGGTGGGCCACCACGGCTCCAGCACCAGCACGAGCTACATCTTCCTGAACGCCGTCCTGCCCGAGATGGGCATCATCTCCTGCGGTGTGAACAACAAGTACGGCCACCCCCACGAGGAGACCCTGAGCATCCTGCGGGATGCGGGCGTGGATGTTTACCGCACGGACCTGCTGGGGGCCATCGTGATCGGTTCCGATGGACAGAACTATACCATTCGCACCGAGAAAACGGCCACCGATGCTGAGCTCAACCCCACCGACCCGGCGGCATCGTCCACCGCGCAGCAGGGGTATATCGGCAACGTGAACAGCAAAAAGTTCCACCTGCCCAGCTGTGCCAACCTCCCTGCGGAGAAGAACCAGATCCTCTTCTCCAGCTACGAGGAGGCCATTGCGGCAGGGTACAGCCCGTGTTCGAGCTGCATCAAGTAAAAGCAAATCAAACAAGCAGCGCCCTGCCGGGGTAAACCGGCAGGGCGCTGCTGTTTTCTGGGATCATTTTTTTCGCTTCTTGAAATCGACCGGCAGCGTTGTCCACCGCTCCCGGAAGAGGTACGCCGCATCCTTGGGCTGGCGCTGGCGGGTAAAGATGCCTTTTTTGTTGCCGTCCACCCGCAGGATGCCCTCGGTGGTCTGGAAATCGGCAAAATTCCACACCAGCTCGCCCTGTACGAAATCGTAGTGGTCGAACACGGCGTGGGTCATCTCCAGATATTCATTCTGGTACTCGGCACTCCACATCACACTGGGGAGCTTGTGTGCACCGCTCAGGTTGTCGGTGCCGTACTCAGTGAAGATGAGCGGGCGGCCATGCAGGACTTTTGCCCAGCCGTCCATCTCATGGCGGAAGGCGGCTTCGGCATCCGCCAGCCCGGCCCCGCCCAGTACATACCAGCCATAGTAGCGGTTCAGGCTGACGAAATCGGCAAAACGCTGGCCCTTGCTGGTGTCGGGCAGGCTGGTCATCAGGACCGTATAAGTACGGGGACGCTTCTGGGGGTCGAGGCGGCGGGCCAGCTCGAACAGGGGCTTGAAGTATTCCTCGGTGCCCGCGCTGGTGCACTGAGGCTCGTTGAGCAGGCTCCATGCGATGACCGAGGGATGGTTTTTGTCCCGGTCGATCATATCGGTCAGGGCTGCCTTGTGGTTCTTGAGCAGCGCAGGCGTGGTCTCCTTCTTAAAAAAGCCCTGCTGCCTGCCGTTGCCCTGATTGGCGGCCAGGAAGTTGGCCGTGCTCTGCATAAAGCCCACGGCGGGGACTTCGTCAATGATGAGGAAGCCCTCCTCATCGGCCATCTGGTAGATCTCCTCGGCGTAGGGGTAGTGGCTGGTGCGGAAGCAGTTTGCGCCGATCCACTTCATCAGCTCGAAATCCCGCTTGACGGTGGGCAGATCAAGCCCGCGGCCCCGGATGTCGGCATCCTCGTGCCGGCCGAAGCCCCGCAGATAGACCGGGCTGCCGTTGAGCAGGAAACGCCCGTGCCGGATCTCAAAGGTGCGGATGCCGATCCGGTCCAGATACTCGTCCACCACCGCGCTGCCCTCGTGGATGCGGATGACCAGATCGTAGAGATAGGCGGCGTGGACATTCCACAGCTTGGCGTTTTTGACCACCAGCGTGCCGGTGGTGCCGGAGCTTTCGGCCACCCGGGTGGTGCCGTCGTAAAGCTCCACAGTCACGGGGTGGGGGCCGTTGGTGGTCACGGTATAGTCGATCTCGGCCCCGGTCTCGGTCAGGCGGTATCGTGTGGAATAGTCCAGCACCCGCTCCTTGGGCAGGGCCATCAACCAGACGGGCCGGTGGATGCCGGCGTAGTTGTAAAAATCAAAGTAGGGTGCGGCGATCTTTCTGCCATCCGCAAGGGTGCGTGTGGTGCCTGCGGGCAGCATCGTCTCGCTGAGCTCGTTATTCGCCAGAACACTGAGCTTGTTGAACTGGTTGTAGCGCACGATGTCGGTCACGGTGGCATCAAAGGGCAGGAAGCCGCCCTCGTGCTGGGCCACCTCCACGCCATTGACGAAGACCCGGGCCCGGTGGGTGACCGAGCCAAACCGGAGAACAATGTCCCAGCCGCTCCATTCCGCAGGGACAAAAAAGCTGGTCTCGTACCAGAAATCACCGCAGTATTCGCGGGAGGCCTTGTCGGTGAACAGGTCGCAGAAGGAGGCGGGTACCGGCATGGAAAGAGAGGAGGGCAGGTCCAGCGCCCATCCGGCCTCCACACCCTTGCTCTCGGGGTCGAAGCTGAAACGCCACATCCCGTCCAGGCCGATGAGACGGCGGGTGGTGGTAGCGCGGGGATACAGCAGGGAGCGGTTCATCAGGATGACCTCACATTCATCAGCCCGGCGGCATTTTGCGTGCCACAGGGGCGTTTATTGTCTTTATACCCAGTATGACAGAAATTTTATAAAAGGGATAGAAAGATTTTTGAATAAATCCAGACTTTTTTCAGGAAAACAGGCGCTGCTCTGGGCAGAATACCTATTATCTCCGTCCGAGTTTAAAAACTTCCGTAAAGGGTGTCACAAAAAGTGAATGCTGGGAAAAAGAGGGAAAAACAGAATGTGAACGAACTGTGAAAATGTACAAAAACAATACCTTAAAATTGTACGAATTCACCTAAAAAATATTCTAACATTTTTTGATAAAAGTTTGTCATAATATTGGAGTACAAACTTGGATACAGCAGAAGGGACGCTGTACCGCTTGAATTGACCACCGAAGGAGAATACAATGGCAAATGAAATGCAAAAGACCACCCCGTTTGGGATGCGGGACAAGGTCGGCTATATGTTCGGCGATTTCGCCAACGATTTTACTTTTATCCTGTCGTCCAGCTTCCTGATGAAGTTCTATACCGACGTGATGGGCGTGAGCGCCGGTGTTGTGGGCATGATCATGATGATCGCCCGCTTTGTGGATGCCTTTACCGATGTGACCATGGGCCAGATCGTGGACCGCTCCAAACCCACCAAGGACGGCAAGTTCCGCCCCTGGCTCAAGCGGATGTGCGGCCCTGTGGCCATCGCATCCTTCCTCATCTTCCAGTCCGGTCTGGCCGGGATGTCCTACGGCTTCAAGGTGGCATGGCTCTTTGTGACCTATATCCTGTGGGGCTCCATCTTCTACACCTCCGTCAACATCCCTTACGGCTCCATGGCTTCCGCCATCTCTGCTGACCCCAAGGATCGCGCAGAGCTGTCCACTTGGCGTACCATCGGCAGCACCCTGGCCAGCCTTGTGATCGGCGTTGGCACCCCCATGGTGGCTTACGTCACAGTCAATGGTCAGACTGTCCTCTCCGGCAGCCGCATGACCATCATTGCAGGCGTTTTCTCTGTCTGCGCCATCCTCTGCTACCTGCTCTGCTTCAACCTGGTGCGTGAGCGTGTGGATGTGCCCGCCAACAACAGCAAGATGGACATTGGCAAGATGCTCAAGAGCGTGTTCACCAACCGTGCCCTGCTGGGCATCATTGCTGCCGCCCTCTTCCTGCTGCTGGCCATGCTGACCATGCAGGGTATGGCAGGCTATGTGTTCCCCAACTTCTACGGCAGCGCCGCCGCCCAGTCTACCGCTTCTCTGCTGAGCAGCGTGCTGATCCTGCTCGTCTGCGCACCCTTTGCCTCCAAGCTGGCCAACCGGTTCGGTAAAAAAGAGCTGGCTACTGTATCCTGCATCGTGGCCACGGTGCTGGAGGTCATCTGCTTTGTTCTCAAGCCCGCCAATGTCTGGGTCTATGTCGGCTTCTTCTGCGCCGCCTTCATCTGCCTGGGCTTCTTCAACACCATCATCTGGGCAATGATCACCGATGTCATCGATGATTCCGAGGTCCGCAACGGCATCCGTGAGGACGGCACCATCTATGCGGTCTACTCCTTTGCCCGCAAGCTGGGTCAGGCGTTCTCTTCCGGCCTGACCGGCGGCCTGCTGACCATGATCGGTTACAGCGCTGCCACTGCCTTTGACCCGGAGGTCACCATGGGCATCTTCAACATCTCCTGTATTGCCCCCGCCATCGGCTTCGTGGCCGTGGCCCTGAGCCTGTTCTTCATCTACCCCCTGACCAAACAGAAGGTGGAGGAGAACGTGGCCGCACTGGCACAGCGCCATAATAAGTAAGGAAACGGATCAAGCCGCCCACGGGAAATTCCTGTGGGCGGCTTGTTTCTGCTTCAAAATTGATGTATACTAATATATCAGGAATGATACAACGGCACGAGCGGAACAACAGGAAAAAGGAGCGGTGTACGATGCGGGTGGATCCTTTGCAGATCCTTACAAAGCTGGCAGCGGTGCAGAATATCCCGACCCGGCGGGTCACCCCGCCCTTTGAGGGGTTGGAAGAGTTTGACTACGGCCTGCGGCGATCGCTGGACCCCCAGTTCGACTGGCAGGAGTTCGGCCAGCTGCTGCTGGACAGCACCCCTGAAAATACCCTGCTGCTGGTGGAGGGCACCTTTGAGCTGCACTTTGCCCTGTTCCGCATCCCCGATGAAAAAAACACGGTCTTTCTCATTGGACCCTGGACGGTGGGCCCCCGCACCCCGAGCGCCCGCAAATGGGTCAGGCGCTATCTGGGGGAAGCCGGAGAGGCCGCTGTGCAGGAGTACTACAACGGCGTGAAAATCCTGGAGGCCAGCGATTTCTATGGAGCTTTGCGGGTTGTGGTGGATACGATGTTCGGCTGCACTGTCCCGGTGCAGGAGCTGAAGGAATTCCTGCCCTTCCAGTTCCACCCGGATACCCGCTATTTCCACGAGCCGGAGTTCCAGAAGGAAATCCCGGTCACCATGCTGGAGCAGCGGTATGAATCGGAGAACCGCATTCTGGACGCGGTGGCCCGGGGCGATGAGGAAGCCGCCATCGAGGCCATGCATCAGCACTCCCGCTTTACCTATGGCGGCCGGTTCGAGGGGACGCTCTACCAGCAGAAGAACAAGATGATTGTGCTGAACACCCTGCTGCGCAAGGCCATTGAGCCCAGCAAGGTGCATCCCTATTATATCGATGCCATTTCCAGCAAGTACAGCCGCATCATTGAGGAAGCCAACGAGGTGCCCAACGAGATGATGTGGCAGATGACGCGGGATTACTGTGCCTATGTCCGCCGCTACTCGCTGAAGGAGTATTCGCCCGCGGTGCAGAAGGTGATGAACTACGTCAACCTGAACGTGGCCGAGCCGCTGACGCTGAAAAGTCTGGCCGCCATGTGCTTCATCAGCCCATCGTACCTGTCGGCACTGTTCAAGCAGGAGACCGGCAGCACTCTGATCGATTATATCAACACCCAGCGCGTCAACCGCGCGGCCCAGCTGCTGGTGCAGAACAACCACACCATTGCCGCCGTGGCCGAGGAAGTGGGCATTCTGGACGTGAATTATTTTACAAAGATCTTCAAAAAGACGCTGGGAGTCACCCCCACCCGCTACCGCCGCGAACACAAAGAAAAGTGAAAAATGAAAAAAATGCCCGGTTTTTCCCGGAAATGTACGTTTTGTGCAAAACTCCCGGGAAAAAACGGGCATTTTCTGTACAGAGAAATTTGTTGCATGAACAGAACGATGTTGTAACCGTTTTGAAAGGATTTATGGATTTTTGGCATGGAATTTGGATGTATGTTGCATTTTCGACTGATTTTGTACTTCATAGCAAAAAGAATGTTGTACACAACAATATCAACTGTGAAGAATGCACAAAGAAACGACCGGAATCTTGTGAACTTGTCCCATTGCGAATGATTTTCCAGACGGTTATAATACAAACAGAAACCATGGAACATACATGTAAGTATATTCCATGAGATGCTGTGATATGCGAATGAAGGAGAACAAGATTATGAAAATGATTTCCCGTCGTGACTTTATGAAGGCTTCTGCTGTTGTGGGTGCTGCCGGTGTTCTGACCGCCTGCGGCGGCTCCTCCAGCTCCACTGCTGCTTCCTCCACCGCTGCTTCTTCTGCAGCTGCTTCTGCAGCTGCTTCTGAGGCTGCAACCGGCAGCGCAAACGTCGGTGTCTGCATCTATCAGTTCGCTGATAACTTTATGACCCTGTACCGCACCGATCTGGAAGAGTACCTGAAGGATAAGGGCTACGCCGTGACCATCGTTGACGGCAAGAACGACCAGAACACCCAGACCGAGCAGATCAACACCTTCCTGCAGCAGGGCGTTGACGTTCTGATCATCAACCCTGTTCAGACCACCTCTGCACAGACCATCGTGGATACCATTTCTCCCTCCGGCACTCCCATCGTCTTCATCAACCGTGAGCCCGAAAAGGCTGTTCTGGATTCCTACGCAGGCAAGTGCTGCTACGTTGGCGCTGACGCACGTCAGTCCGGTACTTACCAGGGCGAGCTGATCCTGGAGACCGAGACCCAGGGCGATATCAACGGCGACGGCAAGATCACCTACATCATGTGCAAGGGCGACCCCGAGAACATCGATGCTCAGTACCGCACCGAGTACTCCATCAAGGCTCTGACCGACGCCGGCAAGGAAGTCGAGTGCCTGTACGAGTACCTGGACAACTGGGACCAGACCACCGCACAGCAGGACGTCGCAAACGCTCTGGCACAGTACGGCGAGAAGATCGAAGTCGTCTTCTGCAACAACGACGCAATGGCACTGGGCGCTCTGCAGTCCATCCAGCAGGCTGGCCGTACCGTCGGCAAGGACGTCTATCTGGTCGGTGTTGACGCACTGAGCGAGGCTGTCCAGAATGTCGTCGATGGCAACATGACCGGCACCGTTCTGAACGATGACGTGGGCCAGGCTACCGCCGCCGCAGCTGCTACCAAGCTGTACGTCGAGGGCAGCAAGGTCGAGCAGTACTACTGGGTCGACTACGTCAAGGTCACCAAGGAGAACGCTGCACAGTACATCAAGTAAGCAGCCGAAACCCTATCGTTGCAAGGTGCGCAGTGAACCAATAAGGCTTAATTAAAAGCTAAAAAAGCGCGTGCGTGCGAGAAAATATCTCCGCGCACGCGCCTTGTTTTAAGAGCCCGCCGGCAAAAAACGCACTTTCCAAGACCCAAAGACAAGGAGGCTCTGAGGAATGTCAGAATACCGTCTGGTAATGAAAGGCGTGGTAAAGACCTTCCCCGGCGTGAAAGCGCTGGACCACGCGCAGTTGGAGCTCCGCCCCGGCAAGGTCATGGCCCTGATGGGCGAGAACGGTGCCGGTAAGTCCACCCTGATGAAATGTATGTTCGGCATTTACAAGATGGACGAGGGCGAGATCGAGTACGAAGGCGAAAAGGTCAACATCCCCACCCCGCTGGATGCACTGAACCGCGGCATCGCGATGGTGCATCAGGAGCTGCAGCCTATCCCGGCCCGTACTGTGGCCGAGAACATCTGGCTGGGCCGCTACCCCACCAAGAAGGCTGGTCCCATCACCATCGTGGACCATGCCAAGATGTATAAGGACACCGACGAACTGCTGAAAAAGCTCAAGCTGGATATCAAGTCCCACGCGAAGCTGGGCAGCCTGAGCATCGCACAGATGCAGATGGTGGAAATTGCAAAGGCTGTTTCCGCAAACTGCAAGGTGCTGATCCTGGACGAGCCGACTTCCTCGCTGACTGCGAACGAAGTCGAGTCCCTGTTCCGCATCATGAACGAGCTGAAAGAGCAGGGCGTCGCTCTGGTCTACATCAGCCATAAGATGGACGAGATCAAGGTCATCGCCGACGAGGTCACCATCATGCGTGACGGCCATTATATCGGCAAGTGGGACGTCGCCAACATGACCAAAGAGGAGATCATCGCCAAGATGGTCGGCCGTGAACTGTCCAACCTGTATCCCCCGCTGGAGAACCACCCCTCCGACGAGATCATGATGAAGGTGGAAGACTTCACCTCCATCCATCCTCGCTCTTTCCGCCACTGCAGCTTCGAGCTGAAGAAGGGCGAGATCCTGGGTGTGGCCGGCCTGGTGGGCGCACAGCGCACTGAGCTGATGGAAGGCATTTTCGGCCTGCGCGCTCACACCGCCGGTAAGGTGTGGATCAAGGGTCAGGAAGTCGCCATCAAGCAGCCCCGCGACGCCATCCAGCACAGCGTGGCTCTGCTGACCGAGGACCGCCGCGCCACCGGCATCATGGGCGTGCTGAGCGTGGCCGATAACATCTCCATCGCCTCTCTGGACGCCCTGCGCAAGGGTCCCATCATGCTGGACGACAAGAAGATCCTCGAGCTGGTGGCTACCAACAAAGAGAAGATGGCCATCAAGGTCCCCAGCCCCAAAACGGCGATCAAGAGCCTTTCCGGCGGCAACCAGCAGAAGGTGCTGATCGCCCGCTGGCTGGCTAACAACCCCGATGTCCTCATTCTGGACGAGCCCACCCGAGGCATCGATGTCGGCGCAAAATATGAGATCTACTGCATCATCGCCGACCTGGCCAAGCAGGGCAAGAGCATCATCATGATCTCCTCCGAAATGAGCGAGATCATCGGTATGTCCAACCGCGTCATGGTCATGTGCGATGGCCGCATCACCGGCTTCATCGACGGCAAGGATGCTACGCAGGAGAACATCATGGCTCTGGCGACCCAGTTCGAGACCGCGCCCGAAGCGGCGGCGGCCAATCAGTAAACAAGGAGGCTGTCTATCGTGGAAGCTACCAAGAAAGTAACGGGCAAGTCTGTAAAGAAGTGGCTGGGCAACAACGCCATCATCGTCCTGATGCTGGCCGTGTCCCTCATCGTCGGCATCATCCATCCCAACTTCTTCGCACTGGCCAATATCATCAACCTGTTCAAGAACGTCTCTATCCGCTACATCATCGCTCTGGGCATCTCCGGCTGTCTGATCACCACCGGTAACGACCTGTCCGCAGGCCGTCTGGCTGGTTTCGCTGCCTGCCTGGCCTGCATCTTTGCGCAGACCGAGGGCGCTGCCGGTAAGTTCTACC
>OJRY01001796.1_pt1 | contig 14610 bp, 11 predicted proteins | sample 1599311 | NCBI WGS metagenome assembly OJRY01 (sample SAMN04168657, study PRJEB22393) | human gut metagenome | biome: human gut microbiome; feature: stool | host: Homo sapiens | collected 2014-03-20 | reverse complement strand
AATAAATGTTGAAGCAAGAGAATTTTCTCTTACCCCAACATTTATTATAGAACCAATAAAAATAAAAAACCATCAGCAAATTTGAATAAACTGATGGCTTTAATTTTATAAATTATTTATTTAATGTATCTTGACAGAAATTGATAAAAGATTGAGCAGCTTTGGAGATATATCTATCTTTTTTCCATGCAAGTCCAACATCTACAAATATAGGGTCTTCTATTGGTAATGTTTTAATATGTGGTGTATCTTGAACTACGAAGTCTAAGAGGAATGCCATACCAACATTACTGGAGATAAGACCTTTTATCGTTTCGATTTGGTTTGATTCTAAGATAATATTTGGTTGAATATTGTGTTCTTTGAGTTTTTGTTGAATTAAATTACGGATAAAAGAACCTTCTTTTAACATAATTAAATCAATATTACTTACATCGCTCCAAGATAAAGAATCTTTTTGAGCAAGTGGGCTATCTTCAGGAACACAAGCTATTACTTGGTTAGTAGACATTGGCAATAACTGTAAACTAGGAGAAGCATTGGAGATGATGACAATACCAAAATCTAATTCATCACGTTCTAAGGATTCACGAATAGACATAGAGCCTTTTTCATAAAGATAAATATCTAAATGAGCGAATTTTTTCTGGAAACCAGAGAAAATTTTTGGGAAAAGATATGCTCCGATCATAGAAGGAATACCAATTTTGATAGTGCCTTTTTGAAGTTGTTTATAGTCATTAACTTCTAAAACGGCATCTTGAATATTACGCAAAGCAAGTTCAATGCGATTTAAAAATACAGCTCCTTCTGGTGTGAGTGATAATTGTTTTTGGCTACGTTCAAAAAGTTGTATGCCAAGTTCTGCTTCTAATTTTTTTATAGCAACTGTAATATTTGGTTGAGAAACAGAAAGCCGTTTGGCTGCTCTAGTAATATTTTTCAAACGGCTAGTCATTTGAAAGTATTCTAGTTGTTTAAGTTCCATATAATCCTCCTATTGAAAATATCTTATGTATAATAAATTTTATTAATTAATACATAGATATTATAGCATAAAAATAGCATATATCCAATATTTTATTTATTACAAATGTTTTTTGCCATAATTTTTATCTATTATGTTAAATTTATATAAAAACATATAAAAATTTCGGAAGATTTGGAGGAATTAGGAAATTTTTATAGAATTATATATTCATATGGTAAATCAAAGTAATAAATACTATGAAAAATTAACATAGATAAAAGAGAGGTTGATTACAATGATGAATAACTATTCTAGCCAAGATTTCTTATCTGTAGCAAGAAGAATAACTTATGACGCAACAATTCCTGAATTACTTGAAGAAGCGGTTAGAAATCATGAAGGACGTTTATCTGATAAAGGTGCGATTTGTGTAACTACTGGTAAACATACAGGTCGTTCACCTAAAGATAGATTTATTGTTGATACTCCAGACATTCATGATTTAATACATTGGTCAAATACAAATCAACCATGTTCGGAAAATACATTTAATCGTCTTTATGAAAAAATGAAAGATTATGCTAAAGACCATCAATTATTTGTAACGGATGCTTTAGTTGGTGCAGACCCTGCATACAAATTACAAATAAAATGCATTAATGAGCATGCTTGGCATCATTTATTCTTAAAACAATTATTTATTAGACCAAAAACTAAACTCACTACACCTGCTGAATTTACACTTATTTGTATGCCTAGTGTAAAAGCTAATCCAATTGAAGATGGTACACATTCTGAAACTTTTATTATTGTTAATTTCAGCAAAAAAATGGTATTAATCGGTGGCGGTGCTTATGCAGGTGAAATGAAAAAAGCTATTTTCTCTGTTATGAACTTCATTCTTCCTCAACGTGGTGTTTTATCCATGCACTGCTCTGCAAATGTAGGTAAAGATGGAAATTCTGCATTATTCTTTGGTTTAAGTGGTACAGGTAAAACAACTTTATCTGCTGACCCTAATCGTTCTTTAATCGGTGATGATGAACATGGTTGGAGTGAACATGGTATCTTCAATGTTGAAGGTGGTTGCTATGCAAAAACTATAAAAATTACACCTGAAAGTGAACCAGAAATTTATAATGCAATTCAATATGGAACTGTTTTGGAAAATGTTTATATCAATCCATATACTCGTGAACCAGATTTCTTTGATGCTAGATTTACACAAAATACGCGTACAGCTTATCCAATAGAAAATATTACAAATGCCATCGTACCAAGTATGGCAGGTCATCCAAATGCAATTATCTTCTTAACTGCAGATGCCTTTGGTGTATTACCTCCTATTGCAAAACTCACTAAAGAACAAGCTATGTATCACTTCTTATCTGGTTATACAAGTAAAGTTGCTGGTACTGAACGTGGTATTACAGAACCACAAGCAACATTCTCCATTGGTTTTGGTGAACCATTCTTCCCATTACCACCATTACAATATGCTAGATTATTAGGTGAAAAAATCAATCAATATAATACTAGCGTATATCTTGTTAATACTGGTTGGACTGGCGGTCCATATGGCATTGGTAAGCGTATGGAATTAAAATACACTAGAGCTATGATTTCTGCTGCTTTAGATGGTAAATTGGATGATGTTACTTGGACTAAACATGAATATTTCCAATTAAATATTCCAGATAGCTGCCCAGGTGTACCAAGTGAAGTATTAAATCCAGAAAATACTTGGATGGATAAAAAAGCATATAAAAATCAAGCTGAAAAATTAGTAAGATTGTTCGCTGAAAATGTTAAACGTTTCGCAGGCGAAATGCCAGAAGAAATTTTAAATGCTGGACCAAGACTTGAAGACTGAGAAGAAATTGGTTTTTATAGAAAAATTATAAATATGATTTTAAAGTTTTTAGGCAATAAATAAATTTAATGGCGATAATTTAATTAATGAAAAAAGACTACCAAAAATAAATATGGTAGTCTTTTTTTTACTTATTTTTTATTTAAATCTTTATTGATGATTGGCATGATTTTATCTTCATCAGGTGTTACATATAAAGTTTTATTATTTGTAAAGATGACAAAACCAGGTTTAGCTCCTGATGGTTTTTTTAGATATCTACATTCTACATAATCAACAGGAATTTTAGAAGAACCACGAGCTTTGCTGAAATATCCTGCGATTTGGGCAGCTAAAAATAGAGTATCCTCATCTACTTCATCACCTTTAGTATCAATGATGACATGAGAGCCAGGGATATCTTTTGTATGCAACCAAATATCATCACTGTGTGCTGTTTTAAAAGTGAGTTTATCATTTTGATAATTGTTTTTGCCAACGAATAAGAACATTCCATTAGGTAGAGCAAATTTAAATGGTTTAGATGGAGCAATAGAAGCTTTTTTCTTATTTTCAGGTGGTAAAAACCCAGCTTTAATCATTTCAGCTTTGATATCTTCAATATCGGCTATAGTAGTACAAGCATCTATAGCAGTTTCTATGGTTAGGGCATATTCTCTATCTTTTTGGCAACGTTTTATTTGGATTTCTAACATTTGTGTAGAGCGTTTTAACTTATCGTATTTTTTATAATAAGCTTGCATATTTTGAATTAGAGTTAATTTCGTATCCAATGCAATAGTTATAGGTGCATAATTTTCATCATAAATATTAGCTACAGAAATTTCTTTGTCTTGATGGTCTTTAAATTGGTATTGATAAGTCATTAAGTTATCAGCTTTTATTTTATATTTTTCAGCTTTTTGCGCTTTAGCTAATTCTTCTGTAAGAATTTTTTCTTTTTTAGTTAAACGATTAATTTCATTATGGATTGTTTTACGATAGAAATCTTTTTCTGGCAAATTATAATAGCTGTTAGTATAGTTTTTGGAGTCTTCTAATAGAGCATTAATATCTGCAGATGTTTTGAGGGTGAAGTCTTTTTCGTTAAAAATATGCAAAGCAAATGGTGCCACAGCTTTAATTTTACGTTTTTTATCTAAGACTAATGTTGGTGAAAAGTTTTTTTCTTGATACATGAGTTTTAATTCATCAATGATATTAGTTATAGAAGAAAAATCCATTTCGTCCATATCTTTTATTAATAAATCGTTGCTAAAGCCAGCTAAAAAGATGATTTCTTTTGCTGTTATTGGTCCGAAGCCCAAGCCACTAGCGATGATTGCTTGATATAAAGTCGCTTCTTGATATGTTTTTAAGCGTTCAATAAATGAATTTGTATCGGTGGTTAAAATATTTATTTTGTCTTGAATAGGTGGGACTTCATAATTTTGACCAGGTAAGACAGTACGTACACGGTTGCTATTTTCACCTACACGGCGAAAGGCTTCAATAATAGTTCCGTCTTGCATTAAAATAAGATTGCTATATTTTCCCATAAGTTCAGCTATTAAAGTTTTTGTAATGATAAGACTTTTTGGTCCTAAGGTATCAATATCTATTAAAATCATGCGGTCTAAACCATATTGAGAAATAGAGGCGATGCGACCACCTTCTAATTGCTTACGTAAAACCATGCAGAAAACTGGTGGTTCAGGTGGATTATCTGGTTGAAATTCAGTTATATTTGCCATAGGATTTTGAGGATTTATAGAAAGATATAAAATATATGTCTGTCCAGGTTGGCGAATATATAAATAAATATCTTGCTTGTTTGGTTGACAGATTTTATCTATTCTACCACCTGCTAATTTGTCGTTTAGTTCATTTATTAAAGGATTTAATGAAAATCCATCTAAGCTCATAGTTTAATTCATTCCTTTCGTTAATTTCTTAGGTTAAGAAATTAATATCTAAAATATTATATCATAGATATTTTTATTTGATAAATTATTAATTGAGCAGTTTTTGCTAAGTTTTTTGTCATTAATTAGTATTTTCTTTAAAAAGATGAATAATTATAATAATATGAGCAGGATTGTTGATATTTAATAGCGAATTAATATTAGTTATAATATAATAATTTAGTTATTATCTATAATGAGCCTGAATAGATTTTAAATTTGTAAAAATAAATACATTGTTTTAATAATGTGTTTAAGGAGGATTTTATCATGGAATTTAATTTTTCTAAATGGCAAGCTTGTGGAAATGATTTTGTATTAGTAAATGCTTTCAATAATGAAGATATCAGTGAAATAATTGCGAATGCAGAAAAAATTTGTGATCGTCATTTTGGTGTAGGTGCTGATGGTGTTATATTTATTTTGCCATCTAAAATAGCAGATTTTCGTATGCAAATCATCAATAGTGATGGCAGTGAAGCTGAAATGTGTGGTAATGGTATACGTTGCTTTGCCAAATGTGTAAAAGAAGCTAATCTTACAGATAAAAATAAATTTACTGTAGAAACTGGTGCTGGTATAATCATTCCTGAAATTATGGAAGATGGCACTGTTCATGTAGATATGGGTGAACCTATTTTAGAAGGCGATAAAATTCCAGTATCTGGCTTTGGCAATAATCAAGTAGTAAATGAAGATATCACCGTAGATGGTCAAACTTATAAAATGACTTGCGTATCTATGGGAAATCCTCATTGTATCGTTTTTGTTGATGATATTAATAATGTAGAACTTGAAAAAATTGGTCCAAAATTTGAAACTAATCCAGTATTTCCTAAGAAAACAAATACAGAATTTGTAGAAGTAAAAAATGATAAATATGTTCGTATGCGTGTTTGGGAACGTGGTGCAGGTATCACTTGGGCTTGTGGTACTGGTTCTTGCGCTACATTAGTAGCTTGTGTATTAAATAAACGTACACAAAGAACAGCTCAAATTGAATTAGATGGCGGTATTTTAACAATACAGTGGGCTGATAATAATCGTATTTATATGACTGGCCCTGCTACAAAAGTTTTCACAGCAACATGGGCTGAGTAATAATCTTAATTAGGTTTGGGGAGGTATTTTTTTGATAAGAAGTATGACGGGCTTTGGCTCAGCAACTTTTGATAATGGAATGTATAAAATCGGCGTAGAAATGAAAGCGGTAAACAATAGATATCGTGATATTTCCATTCGTATGCCAAGTGGACTACGTGTTTTAGAAGCAAGTATAGTTGAAGCTTTAAATAAATATGCTCTTCGTGGGAAAATAGATATTTACATTAATTTTGTAAATAACAATGAAGAAAATAAAAAGTTAGCCATTGACAAAGATTTATTGATTGCTTATTATAAAAGCTTACAGGAAATCAATACAACTATTAAAAGTGTAGATAAAAAAGCAAAATTAAAAAATATATCTTTAATAGATTTGGCAAATTTTCAAGGCGTGATAAATTTAGCTGATGATAGTTTAGATTTAGAAGCGATAAAACCATTATTAGTGGCTGCTGTAGAAGAAGCTACAGAAGAATTTGTCAAAATGAAATGTATTGAAGGTGAAAATCTAAAAAAAGATTTACTTCGCCGTTTAGATATCATTGCTAAGCATACAGAAAAAATAAAAGTAATAGCTCCTGAACGCTTAGTAAATTATCGAACTCAATTGATAGAAACACTTAAATCTTTATTGAGTGAGCAAAATATTGATGAGAATAGAATAATCCAAGAATGTGCGATAATGGCAGATAAAATGGATATTACAGAAGAAATTGTACGCATGGGAAGTCATTTACAGCAGTTTAAGGCTAGTTTGGAAATGGAAGGCAATATTGGTCGTAAATTAGACTTTATTGTCCAAGAAATGAACCGTGAAACAAATACAATGGCTTCTAAAGCTAATAATGCTGAAATTGCTAATTTAGTAGTAGAGATTAAAGGCGAATTAGAAAAAATTCGTGAACAAATCCAAAATATTGAATAGGTAAAAATAGGTAAAGAAGTTATGCAGGCAAGATTAGTTAATATTGGTTATGGTACAATTATAGCTGTAGATAGAATTATCGCAGTTGTCGCTCCAGAGTCAGCACCAATAAAGCGTATAGTCCAAGAGGCAAAAGAGTTAAAGAATTTAATCGATGCCACTTATGGACGTCGTACACGTTCAGTGATTATCATGGATAATTCGACTGTTGTTTTATCGGCTGTACAGCCAGAAACAATAACAAATAGAGTAAATATGGATATTATAAAAGAAAAGGGTAGAGTAAATGAAGAATAAGGGTAATTTAATCGTTATTTCTGGACCATCTGGTACAGGAAAAGGGACTGTTTGCAAAGAATTATTAAAAGCACAGCCAGAAATTGTATTTTCCATATCAGCAACAACACGTAAACCTAGACCAGGCGAAGTGAATGGTAAGGATTATTGGTTCTTATCTAAAGAAGAATTTCAGCAAATGATAGCAGAAAATCGTTTGTTAGAATGGGCTGAAGTTTATGGAAATTATTATGGAACTCCAGCAGATAAAGTACGTGAAGTATTGGAAAGTGGTAAAGATGTATTACTTGAAATCGATACTCAAGGTGCTTTAAATGTACAGAAAATGTTTTTAAAAGAAGGTACATTTATCTTTTTATTACCTCCTTCTCTTGCAGAACTTGAAAAACGCATTCGCGGACGTGGTACTGAAACTGAAGAAGCAATAAAACGTCGCCTTAGTGCTGCTATTGAAGAAATTCCACGCGGAAATAATTATGATTATATCATCACTAATGAAGTTGTCAGTGATGTTGTAAATAAAATTTTGCATATTATTGAAGCTGAACGCTGTGCAGTGTATAATAATTTAGATAAACTTGTTCAACTTGAAAATGAAAAAGTTTAAATTAAAATATTGCAAAGGAGCGATTTATAATGGATATAGTACATCCTTCTATGGACCAACTTTTACCAAAAGTTGATAGCAAATATACTTTAGTAGTTTTAGCAGCTAAAAGAGCTAGACAAATTTTGGCAGGTTCTCCTGTAAAATCCGTACTTCAATCTCATAAAGATGTTACAAATGCTTTAGAAGAAGTTGCAGAAGATAAAATTACTTTTGCACGTGTGAAAAAAAGCATTTAATTTAAAATGAAAGGCAAGCTAATACTTGCCTTTTTTGCTAATTAAGACGGTAAATATTAATTTATTTTATATAAGAGGTTTATTATGTTAAAAGGCAAAAATATCTTATTAGCAGTTTGTGGTGGTATTGCAGTTTATAAAGTTGTAGATGTAGCTAGCAGATTAAGAAAATTAGGCGCTAATGTACATGTAGTAATGACTAAAGAAGCTACAAATTTTGTTACACCACTTACATTTCAAGAAATCAGTGGAAATCCTGTAAATGTTTCTATGTGGGATAAAGTTACAAATTGGAATGTAGAACATATTGCTCTTGCTAATTTGGCGGATTTAGTTTTGATTGCACCTGCAACAGCAAATATTATTGGTAAAATAGCAAATGGTATTGCTGATGATATGTTATCTACTGTGATTATGGCGACTAAAGCACCTGTTTTTGTCGCTCCTGCAATGAATAGTAATATGTATCAAAACCCAATAACACAAAAAAATATAAATACTCTTCGTGAATATAATTATCATATTATTGAGCCAGCAAGTGGTCATTTAGCTTGTGGTGTAAATGGTATAGGTAGACTTCCTGAACCTATTACTTTAGTAGAGACTATAAAAGATTATGTTGAAAAACAAAACAATCAGTCTTTAAAAGGCAAAAAAGTGATTGTAAGTGCAGCAGGTACAAGAGAACCAATTGACCCTGTTCGCTACATCAGTAATCGTTCTAGTGGAAAAATGGGATATGCTATTGCTACAGAAGCTGCTAGTAGAGGTGCTGAAGTAGTTTTAGTTTCAGGTATTACAAATATTAAAGCACCTGAAAATGTAAAATTGATAAAAGTAGAGTCTGCACGTGAAATGCAAAAATATATTGAAGAACATTTTGCAGATTGTGATATTACAATAATGTCAGCGGCTGTTTCAGATTATCGTGTAAAAGAAGTAGCTAGTCAAAAAATAAAAAAATCTGATGAAGTCATGACTATTGAGCTTGTGAAAAACCCAGATATTTTGAAAGGTTTAGGCGAGAAAAAATCAGATAAACAGTATTTAGTTGGCTTTGCTGCTGAAACACAGAATGTTGAAGAATATGCTAAAGGCAAATTACAGCGCAAAAATCTTGATATGATTGTAGCAAATGATGTAAGTCAAGCTGGTGCTGGATTTAATGTAGATACTAATATAGCTAAAATCATCACTCGTGATGGAGAAATAAAACAAGCTCCACTTATGCAAAAGGCAGAACTTGCTAAATTGATTTTAGATACAATTGAAGAAAAAATAAATAAATGATAAATAAAAACTCCTATTAGTTTTTGAAGCTAGTAGGAGTTTTTTATAATTAGTTGTTATGATAAAATATAAGTTAAATGATGTAAAAAAATAAATAAAGAAGGTATTTATATGTTTGATAATTTAAAATTAGGTTTTATTGGTTTTGGCAATATGGGACAAGCTATAGCTACAGGTTTAATCAATCAAGGAGCTATACAGGGCAATCAAATTTTTGCTTGTGCTAAGAATTGGGATAAACTTTGTAAAAATACACAGGAAAAACAAATCAATCCTTGTAAAAGTGCAAAAGAAGTTGTTGATAATGTAGATATGGTCATCATAGCTGTGAAACCATATATGATAGAAGAAGTCATTACACCAATAAAAAAAGAATTACAAGAAAAAATCGTTATTTCTATTGCAGCAAATTTTCCTTTTGCTAAATATGAACAAATTCTTTTACCAAATACACATCATTTAAGTACAATACCAAATACACCAGTAGCCATAGGTGAAGGTATTTTTATTTGTGAAGATACACATTCTTTGAGTGATGAAGAATTGGATTTATTTACAAAAATATTCTCCACAATTTCTATAGTTCAATTTGTAGAAACTAAACAATTATCTATTGGCGGAACTGTAGCAGGTTGTGGCCCTGCTTTTGCCAGTATGTTTATCGAAGCTTTAGCTGATGCTGGTGTAATGCATGGTCTTGTTCGCCCTGTAGCTTATAAATTAGCAAGTCAAATGATAGTGGGAACTGGTAAATTGCAATTAGCTACAAATAATCATCCAGGTGCAATGAAAGATGCAGTATGTTCTCCAGCTGGTACTACTATTGTAGGTGTAGCAACTTTAGAACGTAAAGGCTTTAGAAGTGCAGTGATTGACGCTATTGATGCTATTGAAAACAAATAAATTTATATAAAAATATGATATAATACTCATATGGCACTGGACATGCAGCGGCTGAGGCAAAAACTCCTTCTGGAGGGCCGCAGTGCTTACCTTATATTTGGAGGAAAAAACAATGGTTAAATGGATTCTATTGATCGTGCTCATCGCCCTGGTAGTTTGGATCATCGCCGCCTACAACGGCTTGGTCAAGCTGAAAAACAAATGTGAGGAGTCCTTCTCCACCATGGACGTCTACCTGAAAAAACGGTACGACATGATCCCCAACCTGGTGGAGACGGTGAAGGCATATGCCGCCCATGAGTCCAAGACCTTGGAAGGGGTTATCGCCGCCCGGAATATGGCGATGAACGCCTCTTCCACCGAGGATCGGATCAAGGGGGAGAATATGCTCCAGGGCACCCTTCGGTCCTTGTTTGCCGTCAGCGAGGCATATCCCCAGCTGAAAGCGGATACCGGATTTGCCGACCTGCGGAATCAGCTGGCCCATTTGGAGGATGAAATCGCCTCCTCCCGCAAATATTACAACGCAGTGGTGCGGCAGTATAACAGCAAGATTGAGATGTTCCCCAGCAATTTGATCGCCTCTGCCTTCCACTTCAACCGCCGCTCGATGTTTGAGGTCAACGACCCCTCGGAGCGGGAGAACGTCCGGGTGCAGTTCTAAGCCCCCAAACCTGAAGAAAAAAGGAGGCGAACCCCATCAAACACAAACGATTGTCCGCATTCCTGCTGGCGGCGGCGCTGGTGTTTTTATTCACTTGTTCCGGTTTTGCAGTGAGCGGCCGCCCGAGCCGAACCTCCAGCCGCTACGCCTATGAAATTGACCAATACAACGTCTCCATCCAGGTGGGGGAGGACAATGTCTACCACGTCACTGAGGAGCTGAACGTCCATTACAACCAGTCTCGCCGTGGAATCCTGCGGTATATCACCTACCGGGGGGCCATTGGCCGGGAGATTGAAGGGAAACTGCTCCAACACAGCTACCGGGCCAAAATCACCGATGTCAATGTGGAAGGCGCCCCCTTCACCACCTACAAAGAGGACGGCAATTTTGTCATTCAAATCGGCGATCCCAACCGGTACGTCACCGGCGACCAGAGCTACCGCATCTCTTATTCCTACGACCCCGGGGAGGATGGGACCTCCATCCTGGACGAGGTGTATTACAACCTGATCCCCGATGATTGGGATGCCCCCATCGCAGCGGGGGCCTTCACCGTCACCTTGCCCAAGTCCTTTGATACCCAAAAGGTGGAATTCACCGGAGGCCGGTACGGAGGGGTGGATACCGGTTTGGTGGATTGGTCGGTCAGCGGCAACACCATTTCCGGCCAGTTGACCCGCTCCCTTTCCCCCGGCGAGGGGATCACCCTGCGGGTCAACCTGCCCGACGGCTACTTTGTGGGGGTGCGCACTGACCTGGGCCTGGTGGTCCTCCTTTACGCCATCACCCTGGCGGCGGGGGCGGCGGGGATCTTCCTCTGGTTTAAGCTGGGACGGGATGAAAAGCTGGTCCCCACCGTCGAGTTCTACCCTCCAGAAGGGCTGACCAGCGCCGATGTAGGGTATATCATCGACGGCTATTCTGACAATGAGGATTTGATCTCCCTCATCATCTACTGGGCCAGCAAGGGCTACCTGAAAATTGAGGAGACTGACCCGGGGTTTGTGCTCTACAAACTACAGGAGCTCCCCATGGATGCCAAATCCTATGAAAACATCCTGTTCCAGGGCCTTTTTCACAGCCGAGATTCGGTGAGCGACAAAGAGCTGGAGGAGAAGTTCCACTCCACTTTAGAGAGCGCCAAGACCCAGCTAAAGGACTACTTCCAGTCTTCCAAGAGCCGGCGCATCTTCACTGGGAGTTCCCTGGTGGCGCGGGTACTTGCCTCTCTGATCGCTATTGTCCCCATCGCCGCCCTAGCTCTTTTAGGCTCCTACATAAAGGTTGTCAGCGAGCTATGGTTTGTGCCGGTTGCGTTGTTTGCTGTGCTCTTCCTGATCTCCCTTATTCTGATGATGGTCACTTATGACCGCTGGAACAGCCAATCCTCTGGGAAGCGGCTGGGGCTTTTCGGCGGCTCTTGTGTGCTGTGCGGGGTGTCCCTCCTGTTTTTGATGTGCTATGGGGTTTATATTGTGAGTATGCCGGCGGCCACCCTCCTATGCATTGGGGCCAGTGTCCTGCTGGCACTGCTGGCCGTGGTCATGAAGAAACACACCCCCCAGGGCCAGGCTTGGACCGAGAAGATTCTGGGCCTGCGGGAATTTATCGAAACGGCGGAGCTGGACCGGATCAACACCCTGGTGGAGGAAAACCCGGAGTATTTTTACAGCGTCCTGCCCTTTGCCTATGTGTTGGGCCTCACTGACAAGTGGGCCAAACAGTTTGAATCTATCGCGGTGCCGCCGCCGACCTGGTATGTCAGCAGCGACCCCCATTCGGTTTACACCACCATGTGGATGGTTCGGCGGCTGAACCGCTGCACCCGTTCTATGGCCCATGCCATGACCTCTGTTCCCCCGCCACCGCCTTCTGCCCGATCATCCAACCGGGGTAGCGGGAGATCCGGAAGAAGCGGCGGCTTCTCCGGCGGCGGCCACGGCGGAGGCGGTGGAAGGAGCTGGTAAAAGAAGATACAAAAAAATCCCCCCTGTATTAACAGGGGGGATTTTTTAGCTTTCTTTTGGGGAAGAAAAAGCCCGGCGGTAATACCACTGGGAAAGAAACAGCACACCAGCACAGGTGAGGGCGTACAGCGGGAACAGGGGGTTCTGCATCCCGCCCCACAGGATAAATAGGGAACCTACCGAGGCCAGCAGAGGGACGACATATCCCCGAAGGGGGCTTTGGATCTCTCCCTGGCGCGCCAGCTGGATCACCTTCCAGTAAAGGACCAAATAGCCGCCGTACAAAATAGTGATGGAAATTTCCGAAATATCCGAATTGGGGAGAAGGCCGTAGCGCTGGGTGAAATAATGGATCACCATCCAGCACAGGGAAAGAGCGAAGGAGAAAAGGGCGGAGGGGAGGGATACCCCCAGTTTGCTGTGGATTGAGGAAAACAGGTGGGAAGCGGGGAGCATTCCCCGGATGGCCAGGGCATGGGGCATCCGGATCAGGCCAAGTACCAGGCCGTTGACTGTGCCCAACACCGAGACCACGATGAATACCAACAGAATCTTAGCGCCCGACGGGCCGAAGAGGAGGTTGGCGGCATAGTCCACATGGGCGTCCCCCATGGCCATGACCTGCTCCGGCCCCACCAGGGCGGAGATCCCCACAAAATACAAGATGTATGCCAGCAGGATAAACAGCGGGGAGATGATCAGCGCAAGGGGAAGGTTCCGCTTGGAATCTTTGATCTCGTGGGCCACCGATGTGGAGATGATCCAGCCGTCAAAGGCGAAGGCGATAGGGCCCACTGCGGCAATCCAACCTGGGGAAACCGAAGCGGCGGTGGAAAGGGATTCCCCCATCATAGGCAGAGGGTCGCCGAACAGAAGGCCGACCCCGGCGATGAGCATAAGGGGGAGAAGCTTGATGATGGTGGCAAGATTTTGAAAATATCCCCCCAGCTTAGCGGAGATAATATTCAGGGAGAAGAAAAGAAGAATGTAGCCGCACCCCAGCAGGACCTGCTGAAGCAGGGTGGATTCTACCCCGAATAGCATAAAGGTGTAAAGCGCGCCTACCCAGGAGACTACACAGACCAGGGAAGGGCAGTACAAAAACAGCTGGAACCAGCCAAAACCGCAGGCGGCGCGGTCCGAGCAGAACTGCTGGGCATAGGTGACCAGGCCCCCGGGCTCGTCGGTGCGGGCGGCCAGCTCTCCGACGGCTACCCCGCCAAAGATGATGCTGATGGCCGCTAGGGAGAAGACCAGGATGCCAATGGCGACGTTGCCCCCGGTGTAGACGAGGATATTGTCGCTTTTAAAAAAGATGCCGGAGCCGATAACAATGCCGACGATCATGGTGATGGCCGTTGGCAAGCCGTATTTTTTCTGTTTCATGGGGATACCTCCTTTGGCGGTCATATTATTTAACATATTAAAGTATAAAAGCAAGGGAGTCAAGAACAAATCCGCCTCTGCAAAGGTTTTTGTAAAGGATAACAGAATAAAAAGGGATATAGAGAGGAAAATCCGTGAAATATTTTCCATCCCCCAGCCGATTGCCAGAGAAAAAAGGCTTGGGAATACAAAAAAGCCCGCCTGTCTGGGCGGACTTTTTAAGGTCAACATGGGTCATCACTGCTGCAAAAAGGAACTGATCTGCTCCAGCAGCATGCCGATGGCCACCCGGTTGTGGCCTCCTTCAGGGATGATGATATCCACATTGCGCTTGCTGGGTTCCACAAACTGTTCGTGCATCGGCTTGACGGTGGCCAGATACTGGTTGACTACCGAATCCAGATCCCGGCCCCGTTCCTTGACATCCCGCAGCAGCCGC
>OJRY01001742.1_pt1 | contig 15125 bp, 6 predicted proteins | sample 1599311 | NCBI WGS metagenome assembly OJRY01 (sample SAMN04168657, study PRJEB22393) | human gut metagenome | biome: human gut microbiome; feature: stool | host: Homo sapiens | collected 2014-03-20 | reverse complement strand
ATCCTCTGACCCGCGACAACGCGGCGCTGCTGATCTACAACGCTCTGGACATCGAAATGATCCAGAAGTACGAGAACGGCTACGCCATTGCCTTTGAGGATCACCGTACCCTGCTGTCCACCAAGTATGGCGTTTACAAGGTGGAGGGCGTGGTCACCGGCAACGAGTGGGCCCAGCTGGAGGATACCGACAGCGAGGATTCCCTGGCCACCGGCAAGACCAAGATGGATCACGTAAAGGTCTACAAGTCCACCACCAGCAACACCGTTGTGGGCGAGTATGAGGAGGAGAAGAACCCCGTTATCTTCAACGTGTCCACTCCCGTCGACATGCTGGGTCAGACTGTGACCATGTATGTGCGCAAGACTACCGTTCTGGCCAACTCCGAGGTTCTGGGCGTGTATGTGAACGGCAACAACAACGTGGTCAAGACCACCGCCGACACCCAGGACACCATGAAGGACTTCCTGAAGGGTACCGGCCTGAGCGTGGACGGCGATACCGCCTACTACGTCAACTACGGCGTAATGAAGGACGAGGCTGCCGCCACCAAGGCCATGGGCTTCGAGTCCGGCGACCGCTTCAACAGCGTGAAGGGCAAGACCAACGGCTACGGCGTGGAGCTGACCGCCATCGACAACGATAACGACGGCGAGGTTGAGTACGTGCTGTACCTCCAGGAGACCCTGTCCCAGGTCATCGCCAAGAGCGACTCCAAGGAGACCACCACTCTGAACACCTTCAACTCCAACAAGGCCATTGACAACGAGGACATCGTGACTGAGGCCGACCTGGCTGAGGGCGACCTGGTTCTGACCGTCTCCTACGGCGGCCGCTACTATGTCTCCGAGCCCCAGGTGATCACCGGCCAGATGGAGTCCTATGCTGCCAACAAGGAGAAGGAGCAGACCATCACCGTGGGCGGCACCGAGTACCACCCCTCCTACATCCAGTACAAGGCTGACACCGCTGACAACACCTATGAGTTCGACGTGCTCAAGTGCGACAACGGCGGCGTGGAGTTCGACTCCGACTACGACTTTATCCTGGACAGCAACGGCAACGTCATTGCCTACCGTCCCTCCGAGCAGGGCCTGTACGACTACGCCCTGGTTCTGGACTCCGGCTATGAGCCCGGCGCCTTTGCCTCCGATGCCTCCGGCAAGATCAAGGTCCTGCTGGCCGACGGCACCGAGGGCGTCTACACCCTGAACTTCTCCGCCTCCGCCAAGAACGTGGGCGAGCAGGTTGCTGACGTTCTCACCACTAACAGCCATACTGAGAAATACAGCAAAAATCAGGGCATTCAGGAGCTGAAGGGCTTCCTGGGCACCTCCGACTCCGACAACTCCGCTACCGCCCCCTGGAAGACTCCTGTTGAGACTGGTAATACCGGCGCCTTTGTCAACAAGAACATTGATACGACTGGTACTGCTGGTATCAACGACGCCGACTACAAGGACGGCCGCGCTGCTGGCTATGTCATCGCCTACTCCCTGAACGATGACAATGTGCTGACCATTAAGTCCATCGTGGGCAGCAACGACGAGGTTTCCGTGGTGACCGACGTCTTCAACCCCGCCGACGTGAAGCAGCAGACCATGAGCAGCGCCTATGAGACCGGCGCCGCCCGTATCCGCTACAACAGCAACAACAGCCAGATCACCGTAGACAAGAACACTGTGGCCTTCTATTATGACAACAGCACTCCCAGCGATATCACCTACGGCGTGGCTGTCGGCTACAATGAGATGGCTCATGTGGATAACAACAAGATTGTTTCCGCCCGCTTCCTGGACAGCAAGTCCACCCTGGCCTCCACCGTGCTGTTTGACGCCAAGGGCGTGGCCGTGGAGAAGGACTATGCCTTCGTTCTGAGCCGCAGCAGCGTGGACAGCAAGTATGCCACCCTGAACGTGGTTCTGATGGATGGCACTGTGACCACCCTGAAGATCACCCGCAACGACTACAACAGTATCTTCAACACCTCCGACGATTTCAGCATTCCCTATGCCTACACCACTGACGGCAACGGTGTTTCCGACCTGACCAAGCCCAACTTCTCCAGCGATGACAACCAGGCCAGCAACCTGGAGATCGTCCGCGGCTATGCCCGTCAGCTGCGCACCGGCACCGTGGCCCTCTACACCGACAAGACCATGACCAACCTGGTTACCGGTACTTACGGCGACGGCACCTTCACCTATGAGAACAACATCTGGAACGTGGAGGACGTGGACAACAGCTATGAGAAGGCTCCTGTCGGCTCCTTCTCCGAGAACGTGGGCCGCGAGGTTGTCATGGTCATCGACAGCGACAAGAACATTGTCCGCGCCGCCTACATTCTGAGCACCCTGGACGGCGTGTATGCCGCCAATGCCAACATTACTGTTCAGCCTGCCGCGAACTCCAATATTACCGAGAACCAGGCGCTGACCCTGTCTGTGACCGCCACCGCTCCCGGCACTCTGAGCTACGAGTGGTTCAAGAGCGCTGACAACAGCACCAACACCCCCAACGACGACACCTCTCTGGTCAATGTGGCTGGCTACACCGGCGCCAAGACCAACACTCTGAGTGTTGCCGCCAACACCCTGTCTGCCGGTTCCCACTACTTCTATGTGAAGGTGACCAACACCGAGACCGGCAAAATCGAGAGCGTCGTGGTCAGCAATCTTGCCACTGTGACCGTGGGTACTTACACCGCCAAGACCATCAGCTACAGCACTGCGGATGCCGCCAAATTTGCTGTTTATGCCGGCAACAGCCAGACTCCTCTGACCGAGGAGGACAGCCGTTCCGGCAAGCAGGTGACCATCCCCGCTGATGCCACCACCGTTGCGATCCAGAACTCTGACTGGAATGCTGGAGAAAACTACGCCTTTAATGGCAAGAACTACGAAGTGGATTCCGACAAGTGCATCACTGTAAATGTGGGTGATCTTTCTAACGGTGACACCCCGATTAGCTCCAGCAATTTCACTCGGGTGTATAAGGCTACCTATGAGGTTCCCGGCGCTCCCTATACAAGCGCTGCGGCTCCCGATGCCGAGTTCGATGCTACCTCTGTGACCGCTCCTGCGGTACCTGCTGCTGAGACTGGCTACCAGTTCCTGGGCTGGTATGATGCCACCAACAGCAAGGTTTACAAGCCCGGCGCTACTGTGACTCTTGGCGGTAGCGATGTTACTCTGACCGCTGTGTACGGTTCCACCGTCATGGAGGCTGGTGCTAACGATAAGAGCGCTTCCGACGGTCTGGCCACCGCGCAGTTTAAGTTTGACATCTCTGCTGACATCAGCGCCAAGATTACCAAGCTGACTGCAACTGCCAGCACTGTTGGCGGTGCGACTCTGGGAGGTGGCAAGGACACCAATTCCGTTGCCTTTGCTTCCAACGAGATTGCCCTCACCTTCACGAGCGATGGCGTTGACCTGAGCGGAGCCGCTACGGGCAATACCATTACCTTCAGCATCACTATCTCCTATGAGGCTGGCGGTACGCTGACCCCTGGTGATATTACCTACACTTACGCCTGACCATATTGAAACATCCCCCCGGGCTATGCCCGGGGGGATGTTCTATTTCACCGCGAAATAATGGTATTTGGTGCCGCTGTAGTTCATATAGGAGCGGTTCCGGCTGTCCTGGGTAACGGCGAAGCCGCTGGCCTGGATCTGGATGGCGGGCGTGCATGGTCCGTTGATGTCCTGATAGAACACTGGCCAGCCGTCTACCGCCAGGCCGCCGCTGATGCTTTCGCCGCCGTTGCTTCCATAGCGGTTGCCAAGCGCCATCTCCACCAGAACCGCCCTGGGCCGGAATCCCAGGTGAATCGTGCGGCTGGCGGCATTGTCGCCGGTATAGGCTCCTGTGCTGATCTCGGCCTTCTCCCGTTCCAGCCGCTCCGCCTGGGCCTTGGCGGCCCGTATGCCTGTGTCGATCCTGGCAAAGTCCTGATTGAAGTCCGTCCGCAAAAAGTTGTCGGACGGCTCCCATTGGTGCAGTTGATAGTGTTCCGTATAATTTGCCATATTTTTTACATCTCCTCCCCATGTAGGGACACCCCACTATCCGCCGCACGCCCAAACCCGGACAGTCTACAGCCGTGTTTGGAGATTCCGTCTACCAAATGTCTACCACCTGAGGCCCTGAAACCCTTCTGGTTTCAGGGCCTCAGCCCTTTTTCCCTGTCAGGATTGTCTACCAAATGCCTACCAAGTAAACCTTTTCATGCCGTCACCGAGTTTTTTAGGTGAAAACGAGCAGATATTTGTACCTATTTCTCCTTTGTAAGGGGCGTCATACGCCCCTCTGGCTCAAAATTCAGAAGGAGGAAATCCAAATGAGAAACCTCAAGCGGGCTCTCAGCCTGGCTCTGGCGGCGATCATGCTCATCGGCATGATGGTTGTCTCCGCCAGCGCTGCGGGCTTCGACGACTTCTCCGACAAGGATGAGATCGTCAACAAGGATGCCGTTTCCATGCTCACTACTCTGGGCGTGATCAACGGCAAGGAAGACGGGTCTTACTTTGACCCCACCGGCAACGTGACCCGTGCCGAGATGGCCAAGATGCTCTGCGTCGCCATCAACGGCGGTGTGGATCCCGTGCTGGGCGTCAAGGACACCCCCACCTTTACCGACATCAAGGGTACCTGGGCAGAGTCCTACATTGAGTACTGCGCCGCCAACGGCATCATCGCTGGCCGCGGCAACAACAAGTTTGATCCTACCGGCACCGTGAGCGCCACCGAGGCCGCCAAGATGCTGCTGGGCGTGCTGGGCTACAACGCCGAGAAGTCCGGCCTGGTGGGCAACGACTGGGCCATCAACACCAACGTGCTGGCCAACCAGAACGGTCTTTACAAGAACCTGTCCAATCTGAACGCCAACACCCTGCTGACCCGTGACAATGCCGCCCAGATGATCTACAATGCTCTGGACGCCGACATGGTTGAGCTGAACGCCGCTGGCAACTACACCACCAGCCAGTACAGCTACACCGGCACCGAGTCCGTCGTGACCGGCACCGAGCGCGTGTGGGTGCTCACGATCAAGGAGAACAACTGCACTGATTCTGGGATCAAGGCTGCTGTTGATGCCCTGAGCGGCTCCGTGTACAACAGCCGCAGCGACGCTGACGAGACCGTGAAAGAGGTCGCTGGCGCTGAGTTCAACAAAGTTAAGTACGCTCTGGAGCAGAAGACCCAGAATGTCTACGGCGAGAACACCGTGACCAAGTACGCCGACGAGACCATGGGCCACAAGTACCTGTCCCTGATCACCGACGGCGACGCCGTGCTGACCGACGTGGAGAAGGACAGCAAGGGCACTTACACCCTGTACATGAACGGCATCACCACCAAGGGCCAGTACACCAAGGTCGAGGGTGACTACAGCAACCTGATCGGCCAGAAGGTCGAGGTTCTGTATAAGGACCGCGAGAATGTGTACGGCGTCTATGCCTCCACCGACAGCTCCCTGATTGTGGAGAGCACTGCTGGTAAGGTTGGTACTCTCAGCAATAATGAGGTCAAGATTGACGGCACCACCTACAAGGTGGACAGCAATGTGACCACCACCGCTCTCTACACCGGTAAGCTGATTGACGGCCTGAATGTGGGCGGCAACAAGGCCGCCGCTGTGAAGGCTTACGACAACGACGACAACGGCAAGATCGACACCGTTGTTTACGTCCCCTTCACCGCCGCCAAGGTGACCTACGTGGGCGAGAAGTCCTTCAACACCGATGTTAACACCAATGTTAAGTTTGAGGACGTGAACGCTTACGACGACATGGCCAAGAACGACTATGTCATCAAGAGCGACGCCGCCAACACCGTGGATGACACCGATACTTATGTCCTGGCTGAGACGGTCAAGGGCAAGATCGAGGCCACCAAGAGCAACTCCGTCCGCATTGACGGTACCTGGTACAACTATGTTACCACCACTCCCGACAAGGATCTGGCTCTGGACAGCACCGTGAAGGCTGCTGTGCTCAACGGCTACATCGTGAAGTCCGAGGTTGTCACCGCCAGCCACGAGCTGAAGGATTACGCTCTGATCGTGAACACCGCCAAGGATATCAACGGCGAGCAGGCCAAGCTGCTCTTTGCCGACGGCACCACCAAGGTGGTTACCACTGATGTCGCGTATGATGGAAAATCCGGCCGCGCCGGTATTGGCGATCTGGTGACCTACGAGGTCAAGAAGGGCGAGTATGTCCTGACCAAGGCTGAGACTTCCGACAAAGATAAGGCCGGCTTTGACCTCATTCTGGCGAATACCTATGAGAACAAGTCCGGCAAGGGCAAGATTGGCGGCGAGAGCATCGCGGACGATGCCGTGATCTTTGTGATGGACAACAACAATAAGTATTCCACCATGACCGGCGCCGACTTTGCCAAGTACGACAAGGATTCCGTGAAGGCGATCAAGAACGCCTATGCCAACAAGGACAACTCCACCGGCTACAACAGCGTGGTTCTGGCCTACGCGACTCTGAACCAAAAGGTCAACTCCATCACCAGCAACTACGGCTATGTGACCAGCGCCGTGTCCACCACCAAGAACAAGGACGGCGAGACCGTGTCTTCCTTCACCTTCTGGGATGGCGCCACCGAGCACAAGGACATCATGACCGACGAGAAGGTTTCCCTGTCCAAGGGCGACATCTTCACCTACGAGGAGAACAAGGACGGCAGCTACACTGTCACCGAGGTCGACAACCTGCTGCGTACCGCCATCATTGCCTACAACGAGAAGAACGGCGATATCCGCTTCACCGACGCTTCTCTGAGCGACAAGGGCAGCAATGTCAACGCTGAGATCACCAAAGATACCGTTATCATCGGCATCAACAGCGATGACAAGGCCGGCGTTGCGGGCGCGGTGCCCACCATCGCCATCGAGACTGATAAGTCCGGTGTTTACCAGGCCAACGCCTACTATGTGATGGGCGCCGGCGACGAGGTGAAGCTGCTGGTGGTTGACACCTACGGCAACATCCCCGCGGTTGACAGCGTAACTACTGTTACCGACGAGAGCAATCTCGGTACTGCTCTGAAGCAGTACACGGATGTGACCTTTGAGGGTAATGCTACTATTTCCAGCAAGCTGGAGATCCCCGCTGGTGCCACCCTGAACGTCAAGGGTGATCTGACCGCAAATGCTGCTATCGTTGGCAACGGCACCCTGAATGTGACTGGCAATATCAGCGACACCAGCAAGGTCAGCACTCAGCTTGAGTCCACCAAGACCGGCGAAACTGTTTCCGTGTCCGGCGGTGTGGTTCTCGGCGACGTGACCGGCAATGTCGGCTCCGGTAGCGCTCTGTACTCCGGCGATCAGGTTAAGGGCAAGGTTATCGTTCAGATTACCGTTCCTGCGGATGCGGTGACTGACGGCACCTCTAAGATTAAGTTTGACGGTTCCGAGCCCTCTACCCCCACGCTGACCAATCGTAGCGACATTTATCTGGCTATCGATATGAGCCAGTCTGGCCAGAAGGTTATCACCATTGACAAGGACGGCGATTGGAGCTCTACTACTAACGATGTGTATACCCTCACCGTGAAGTGGTAATCTAACTGCAATCGGCTTATTACGAAGAGAGCCGCCCCCGATTGGGGGCGGCTCTTTTTGTTAGTGGAAGGCTATATAGTAGTAGCTCATTCCGGATCGGTTTGCGTCCGCGTAGAATCTGCCCTCTATCAGGTCGCCGCGGGCCACCCGTATTCCGCTGCTGGTGATCTCCACCAGGTTTCCGTCCCGCATGGTGACCGGCGCTCCTTGCAGCGCCAGGCCGCCATAGGTATACATGTCGGACTGCATTGCGCCGTCCTGCCTTACCACAAAGACTGCCCGGGGCGATACCCCCAGCGAAATATCCCGGCTTCGGGCGTCATCCCCTGTATAGCTTCCACTTAGAATCTCAGGCTTTAAGGCCAGTGCTTTATCCAGCACACGGAAATCCTCGTTGAAATCCGTGCGCAGGAAATTGTCCTCCGGCTCCCACTGGTGCAGGTGATAGTGTTCCGTATAAGCTGCCATTTTCATTCCTCCCGCAGGGGGGCCGGGCAGCGCCTTTGCTGTACTGGAAAACGCGTCCCCTGCGGGAAAGGAACCCCGCGTCCGGCTGTCTACCGGACGCGGGGATGGCCTTGCCTGCGGAGGGGGTAATATAGATGGCAAACTATACAGCGCACTATCACCTGCACCAGTGGGAACCGGAGGACAGCTTTTTACGGAGAGACTTCAACGAGGATTTTCAGAAAATTGACGCGGGCCTCGCTGGACGGGGAGATTGCAGCCTGCTGTTCGGCTCTTACGTGGGTACGGGAACTTGCGGCCCGTCCGAGCCTACCGCACTTACACTGGGGATTCCAGCCAAGGCGCTTTGGGTAAGCTGCGGTTCACGCCACGCTGTCTTTCTGAGGGGGAACACGCAGGCGGTTAATTTCAGCACCAGCGATGGAGAGCTGCTTGAGGTGGAGTGGACGCAAGACGGCCTGAGCTGGAAGCTGGGGGGAGGACTTTACAATCACGACTACCAGCAGCTCAATGAGGCTGGAACCACCTATTATTACGCGGCGCTTTATCAAGAAAGCAAGGAGGCCCCGGGAAATATCCGGGGCCTCCTTGCTTTCTTGGGGTTTGGTGATCAGAACTCAGCGGATAGTGAAGGTACCCTCCACAAGAGTACCATCCCCGGTGCTCTTGATAGACCAGGTGTACTTACCGGAGGTCAGGGGCTCAGTCTTCATGGAACCATCACCAGCATTGATCAGGGGCTTTTCGCCAATTACCTGAACATAGAAGTAGTGGGGGCCGACCGAGCCGATATCATTAACCGTCTCAGTGTAAACGGTGCCCTTGGAACCCTTAATGGTCAGGTTAACTTTGTCGTTCGCAGTCTTGGTGCGGAACACAAAGTACATATTCTCGTTGGCCTCGCCGTGAACATCACTGGCAATGTCGTTGGGAGTGGACTCCAGAACATAGGCGCCGTTGTCCAGGAAAAGCAGCTCGTTCTTGGAGGCAATGTTTTCGGTGGTCACGTCGCCGGCGATCTCAGCCTTGTCGTTGCCGGAGGAGGTGGTGGAACCGTAGAAGATGGTGACGATCTCGCCGTTCTTCACGATGGCGGTAACCGTCATGCCCTTCTCCACATCACTCAGAGAGCCAGTCTCGATCTTCTTGCCCTTGGTGACGGCATAGACCTCGACATCGTCGGAAACAGCGTAGCTCTTGCCGCCCAGGTCGATGATACCATCCTCGGCCTCAGCCTTGACCTCCACGCCGGGAAGCTGATAGGTATCATCGGTAGTGACCTTGCTGTACTCCTCACAGGCGGAGGCGTCCAGAATCTCGTTCTCAGCATCCGCATAGGCGATAACGTTCAGCAGAATATCGGTCTTCAGGACATTGCCGCTGGGATAGCTGTCCTTCAGCTCCTCATCCATCTTGACAGTGGTGATCTCACCGTTGACAACAGCCTTGTACTCGTAGTAGGTGTTGTCGCTGTCCTTCACCTTGGTGCCCTCCTTGGAGCTGAGGACATACACGATGTCGTCAGAGCTGGCGGACACATCGGAGATGAAGACCATGGTAGCCACAGTGCTACCGCTCTTGCAGTAGTAAACAAAGTTGCCGCTGTTGTCCTTCAGGTCGGGAACATTGGCATAGCCGGTGTAGGACTTATAGGTGGCCTTGCTGCCGGTGCCGGTCTGCACCAGGAAGACGGTCTTGCTGTTGGCGTAGACAGTCTTAGTGTCCAGAGTCATGGCGGACTCGCCCTTGTTGATCTCGACCTTCTTGTTCTCGGCCAGACCGGAAGTGCTGGCGGTCTTGATGGTGTAGATGTCCTTGGAGTTCTTGCTGTACTCTACGATGTAGCCCGGCAGTTTATCCAGTTCTTTCTTCTTAGCATCAAAGTCGTCGCCTTTCAGGCAGTCCTCATCGACCTCGGCCTCGACCACGGTGCCGTCGGCCAGCAGAAGCTTGGCATAGTAGGAGCTCTCGTCGTCATAGCGGCCCTTATCGGCACCGGTGTTCACGACGTAGGCGTAGTCGCTGGAGGCCTTGGATACGTCGACCTTAATGACATAGCCATAGGAATCCAGGTACAGGTCCAGCACGCTGTCGACCTTGACATCACCCTTATTGGACATCTTCGCGCTGTACTTGTAGGTCTCGCCGTCAGCCACGAAGCTGGAATCGCCGGTGGTCTTGGTGACCTCGACGCCCTCAACCACCTCGGCCAGGGTCATGGTCTGGATCTCACCATCAGCCATGGTGTAGAGAACCACGTCGTCCTTCTCGAAGGACTCAGTCTCGAACTTCTTGCCGTCCACGGTGACATAGCGGTCATCGCCGTCCTTCGCGGCGGTAACCTTGGAGATCTCGCCCACGTAGGTGTTGATGACCACCAGGGTCACGTTGTCGTCGTTGTCCACAAAAGCCTCGACCAGAACGCCGTTGCCGCCGAGCTCGTCGTCGCTGTTGCCCTTTTCGATGGTGAAGGTGCCATTGGCCTTGCCGTCCTCGGTCACATCCACAGTAGTGGTCTTATCCAGGCCCAGGTCGGAGTACAGGGTCTTGGAGCTGACCTTCTCGGAGTAAGAGGCATCGGCGGTGGAAGCATAGGTGCCGATCTCCTTGGTGCCGTTCTTCCACTGGTCGGAGGGACGGCCGAAATCGTCGTGGTTATTGCTGTTCAGGGTCAGGTCAGAGAAGTACTTCTCGCAGAACTGCTGCACCTCGTCCTTGTCGCCCTTCACGGTGCGGTAATCATCGGTCGTGCTGTTGGCGACCTTCACGGGGGCGGAAGCACCCACGATAACCTGCATGCCGTCGGAGCCGATGACAGTGGTGCCCTTGTTGGTGTAGTACACAGTGTCGGCGGTCAGGGTCTGGAACGCCATCTGGGCGGCCTGCTCACGGGTCATGGCGTCGGCCAGCACGATGCCCTTGGGGGCGATGCCCGCGTTCACCGCGTCGGCGGCCACGTTGATGGCCCAGTCGTTGCCCACATAGTTGGCAACCTTCGCGTCATAGCCCAGGGCCACCAGCATCATCTTCGCAAAGGCCAGGCCGGTCAGCTCGCCCTCGGGGTCGAAGTTGCCGTTGCCGGTCCCTGCCAGGATGCCCTGCTGTACGCAGTAGCCGATGTAGCCCGCAGACCAGCGGTTGGCCGCCACGTCCTTGAAGGTGGTGGAGTTGGTGCTCAGCTTATTGGCGTCCTCCTCGCCCAGGAGCATGACAGCCACGATCTTGGCGGCCTGCTCACGGGTCAGGATGCCGGTGGGGTTGAAGGCGCCCTTGTCGGTGCCCTCGAACACACCGATGGCGGTCATCACATCAACCGCCTCAGTGTTGGTGATTTCAGCAGAGTCGTTGAAATCACTGCTCACAGCGCTGGCGGAGACGACCATCATGCCCACAATCAGGGCCATGGCCATTACCAGGCTGAGAGTCCGCTTGAGGTTTCTCATTTGGATTTCCTCCTTCTGAATTTTGAAGCCTAGGGGCGTATGACGCCCCTTGCAAGCCATGAAAAAGGAGGGATTCCCCCCACATGCAGTTCCAAATGGCACAAAAGAGCGGCAAAAAGTGGCGTTGGTAGACATCTGGTAGACACGCCGGGCATGCCAAGCGCAAAAAGAGCCCGGAACCACAACGGTTCCGGGCTCTTTTTGGTAGACATTTGGTAGACATTTTCCTCTTACGCCGCCTGCTTATCCTGCTCCATACGCACCAGCTTGATACAGGCGCCGATGACACCGAACAGGAACCAGTAGGTAAACATATTGCGGGGGTAATACCAGGTGTACTCCGCCACGCCAATGACCAGTATACCGCAGAAGGCGCCAATGGCGGCGGCCATCATCCGCTTCACCCGGGGGTCCAGGGCGGCACAGAAGCTTTTCACACCCGACTTCAGTTGATAGAGCAGCAGCGACAGGTAGGCCAGCAGACCGAGTATACCCGTCTCTCCCCACATCTGGAGATAATTGTTGTGGGTATGAACCGGATAGGAGCCGTCGAAGTTGGTGGGATAGGTCTGGAAGACCTTCTTCATTACATCGGTGCCCAGGCCAACGCCCCTCGCCCAGTAGTCCTCCATCAGGTTCCTGGTAGTCTCATAGATACCGAAACGGTACTGAACCGAACTATCCTCTCCGGCGTTGAAGATGGTGAGGATGCGGTTGTAGATGGTCTCGGGCAGGAAGGGGATGGCGGCCAGACCCACCAGCAGGAAGACCGGCACCCAGCGCCAGTTCAGCAGGGCCAGGAAGACCAGCACTGCCCCGGCCAGGCCGATCCAACTGGCACGGCCGTAGGTTGCCCCGATGGCCACCAGCCCCACCCCCAGGGAGAGCAGGGAAAGGAGCTTCCCCCGCCAGCGGGAATTGAGGAAGAGAGCCAGGTTCAGGGGCAGGAGCATGGCCAACTGCTCGGCAAAGTTGTTGGGGTTGTCAAAGAAGGAGTAGACCCGGCCCGGCATGCCCTGATTGAGGTTCATATCCTGCTGGGAAGCCACGATATCCACGCCGATATAGCTCTGATAGCAGCCGTAGAGGGCGGCCACCGAGAGGCCCAGCACCGCCAGGGCCACCATGAGCTGGAGCTGCTCATACTTGCGCACCATGCTGACCACCAGCAGCACCAGCAAAAAGCCGGTCAGGTGGAAGGCGAAGAAGCGCAGGGAGAGGCGGGTGGACAGGGAGCCCGCCAGGGCGATACAGATAAAGGCCATATAGAGCGTCATATAGGGCCCCAGGGTGTCCAGCTCCAGCCGGTGTTTGGGGCGCGAGGCACTGCCCACCACAAAAAGCCCGGTGAGGGCTACCGCACCCATCAGGCCGTAGACGTTGTTCCACATAGCATGGGGAGTCATGAGCATGACCATCATGAACAGTCCCAGGAAGAGGAAGGAGGCCCCGCCCAGCGCCCCTATCAGGCGGCAGAACAGACTGGCGTCCCACACCCGTTTTCCCGCCCGGTAGACGGCCTTGAAAAGAGCGCAGGGGATGTTGATGATGGCGGTAAACAGGCGGCAAGCGATGCTGTGGGGCCACGCCCTGGGGATGCGGCCCTCCCGCCAGACGAAGGTACAGATGGCGCTGTTCTCCGCCTGCCGGAGAAACCATCCCTCCAGCCGGTCGCAGACCCGCCCCAGGGCACTGTTGGCGGCCGCGTTCTTCAAGCACAGCCACAGGGACAGGAAAAAGCGGACAAAGAGGCTGTTTTCAGTAATAGACATAAAAAATAATACTCCTAGCAATCAATCGTGGAGGGCTTTTTCATACACGCCGTAAGTGGCCCTGGCCATTTTGTGGATTTCAAACTTGTCCTCGATGGTCCTGCGCGCGTTCTCCCGGCACCGGGCTGCGAAAGCCGGATCCTCCAGGAAGCATTTCATGGCCACGGCCATGGAGTCGGGGTTGTCGTACTCCACCAGCATGCCGCACCCTGCCTCGTCGTTGACGATGTCGGAGTTGCCCCCCATGTCGGTGGCGATGACAGGCAGCCCGGCGGCCATGGCCTCGATGATGAGGAAGGACAGGGCCTCGTGCTGGGAGGAGTTGACGTACAGATCCGAACCCTTATATAGGTTCTTGATGTCCTTGCGGAAGCCGATGAACTTCACGCAGTCCTCCAGCCCCAGCTCCTGTACCTGGGCTTTTGTAGGCTCCAGCAGGGGGCCGTCCCCGGCCAGCACCAGGGTGAAGGGCACGGCGCACAGCTCGGTCAGCCGCTTGACCGAGTCGATGAGGTACTTGTGCCCCTTGTCCCCGGCAAACCGGGAGGCGCACAGCATAACGAAGCGGCTGTCGTCCAGCCCCAGCTCGGCGCGGAGGGTGGACTGGCTGCGGTCTCCCGCCCAGGCGTCCAGATCCACGGCGTTGAAGATGACCTGGATGCGGTCGGCGCTCCAGCCGTTGGCGACGAGCTGCTCCTTCCCCTTGTTGCACACGGCGATCATCTGATCCTGCCGCCGGTCCATGATGCGGTTGGAGAAGCGGGTCACGAAGTCGTTGGCCAGGACAAAATGGTTGGTATAGACCACGCGGATTTTTTTATTGTACTTCTTGGCCAGCAGGGCGGTGTAGTGCTCCCGCAGATAGTGGCAGTGAACCAGGTCGATGTCCCACTCGGCGCAGAGCTTCGCCAGTTCACGGGCGGCCTTTTTGTCGAAGCGGCGGCGCATCTCCACCCGGCGGCAGGGCACGCCCATGGCCTCCAGCCGCTCCACCAGCAGCCCACCCTCGTTGTAGGCGAAGAAGGGCTGCACCAGCCCGTCGGTGGAGAGATACTTCACCAGGGTCTCCACGTACCGCTCGGTGCCCGCCTTGCCTGCAAAATTCAGCAGATAGAGTACCTTCAGCATGAAGAATACCCCCTTTATCCAAAGAGTAAGCGCGGAGCCATGCCCCGCGCCTTTCATTTTACCGGAAAACCCCCGGGAAATCAACCCGCTTTTCGCCCCCAGCCGCAGAAGATCAGACCCCCGCAGAGCAGATAAGGGATGGCGGACTCATGAAGGGCCACAAGGGCCCCGTGCACAGGCAACAGCAGCACGCCCAGAAGAAGCAGGGCCGCGCAGCCCGCCCCCGCCCAGAACAGGGCACGCCGGAGTGCCAGCCGCCGGGGGCGGAGCTCCCGCCAGATAGAGACCAGGGCGCACACCGCCATTCCCAGCAGCAGATTCAGGGCGGGCCAGAGCAGCAGCCAGCCCGCCGCAGAGTAGTCATATTTATCGTACATCGCCTCAAGCGCCGGGAGCGCCCAGAGCTGGTAGGCCAGCCACAGCGCCGCCCAGACGGCCCACAGCGCCCCGGCGGTAACCGTGCGCCTCCGCCGGTTTGCCGGGGCCGCCGCTCCCTCCGCCGGCCGGGGACCATAGAGCAGCTCGTCCACGCCGACCCCCAGAAGCTCCGCCGCGGAGAGGAGTATCTCCAGCTCGGGCAGGTTCCGGTTCCGCTCCCAGTTGCTCACCGCCTGCCGGGTCACGTGGAGCCGGGCGGCCAGCTCCTCCTGGGTCAGCCCCCTCTGCCGCCGCAGACACTTCAGATTGCGGGCGATGTCGTGCATACGCCTCCCCCCTCTCCCCTCC
>OJRY01001738.1_pt1 | contig 15138 bp, 7 predicted proteins | sample 1599311 | NCBI WGS metagenome assembly OJRY01 (sample SAMN04168657, study PRJEB22393) | human gut metagenome | biome: human gut microbiome; feature: stool | host: Homo sapiens | collected 2014-03-20 | reverse complement strand
TCCAGTTCCTTCGACTTTCCAGCGGTAGCGATAATGAATGCACCTCCAAACAATAGTCCATAGTGTTGCGTTTTTTGGCATAGAAAACGCGGCCGCCCCAGTTTCGGGACAGCCGCGCAAAATTCACTCAAAAGCGCGATTCGGTCTTCAAGACGAATCGGTTCAGGGTATAGCCCGGGGATCCTTACCCCTCAAGGCGAGCGCGGCACAGGCCGTAGCTGCTTTCTTTACTCGAGTATTCTACCACACCCCGGGGAGGCTGTCAAGCATTTTTATGCGCTTTTTCAAAAAAAGATGCCCGGACAAGGGAATGGGGGAACAGCATTTCTGCCGTTCCCCCGTTGATTGCATCTGGCGGGTGTGCCCGTTCCCGCATTTCTTTTGACCCAGTGGGTGTGTAGCAGCACATTCTCTACTTCAAATGCACTCTTATCCTATGCTTATTATACCACAGAATAGATGTCGCTGCAATTTTGTGGTACAATGATAGCTGATGTTAAGCCTGAGCGCAAGGCCCGCCCTTTTGCGCCATATTGTGCCTCAGGCGTCCAGCACGACCAAAACCGGCTTGCCAAGGGCTCTCCCTTTGGGAGAGCTGGCGCGAAGCGCCTGAGAGGGCAAGCCCGGCACGACAGAGCCGACACACGGCGATAGGCAGGCCCTTTGTCAGAGCGATACTATCGCTGTGTCTGTGCTTCTCTGTCAGCATCCTTGCCCTCTCCGTCACCTTCGGTGACACCTCTCCCAAAGGGAGAGGCTTTGCGCCCTGCTTTCTTATTTATACTTCTATCAGCTCCCCCAGCTCCAGCGAATATATCCCTTTATAAGTCACCCGCCGGGGGGCGAAGCGCTTCTCGATGGCCTTGGCGTAGAGCTCCAGCTGAGCGCGGTAGGCGCGGACGAAGTCGGCAGGAGTCTTGCGGCGGTCCGTCTTGTAGTCCAGAAGCTCGAGGTGGTCGGGGTAGACGAGGACGATGTCCGCGATGCCCTGCACCAGCACCCCGGCGTCGGCGGCAGGGCCGTCGGGCAGGGCGCGGCCCTGGGCAGCCATGACCTCGGCGGCAGGCAACGACGTGATAAAAGCCAGCTCCCGCAGCACATCCTCTGCCCCGCAGATGCGGCGGAACGCCTCGCTGCGCACAAAGCGGAGTATCTTATAGACATCCAGCTTCCCGGCAATGGCGGGGAGCGTGAGCTGCGCCGCCGCCTGACGCTCCCGTTCGGCGCGGACGGCATCCAGAACGGCAGCGTCCTCTGCGTCCCGCACAGCGGCCAGCGCCCCGAAGTCTGCGTGTTCGAGGAAGGCATGGAGAGCCGTACCCATCTCGGCGGCGGTGAGGCCGTCCTTCGAGAGGAAGCCCGGGCGCTCGAGGGTGGTCTGCTCAGCAGCGTGGACGAGGCTGGTCACGCTGACCTTGGCCGGGATGTCCGCCAGCGCTGCCGCCGGATACCGCCAGCCGAAGCCCTGCCGCAGCGTCTCCACAAGGGCCGGGTCGGCCTCGGGCCGGGTCGGCTCTTCCGCCTCGGCGGGGGCTTCTTCGGGCGGGAGGACATCGGCCTGCACTGTGAGGGCGATGGTGCTTCTGGTGTCCGCAAAGGGCAGCTCGAGGTTCCCCGCCAGACGGCGGAGAGGCCCGCCGTTGGGGTGGACGAGGAGCGCCGCCCGCAGCCAGTCGGCGAAGCTGCCTGCCTGGGCGTTCAGGGTCTCCCCCGCCCCGGCGGCGAGGAAGGCGGCGGCTTTGGCGAAGGGGTTGGACGTCCGGCCAATGCCCAGCGGGACCGTCAAGATCAGCTTATCCTGCGCCCGGGTGAGGGCCACATACAAAAGCCGCATCTGCTCGCTCCGCATCTCGGCGGCATGGACGGTTGAGAGGGCGGTGTAGGCCGCCGTCTTATAGGCCCCCTCGCCGCCCTCGGGACGGAGGCGGAGGCCCGCGCCCCAGACGCGGTGGAGCAGGACGGGCTGGCGGGTGTCAGCGGCGTTGAACTGCCGGGCCGTGTCGGCCACGAACACCGCCGGGAACTGCAAGCCCTTGGAGCGGTGGATGGTCATGATGGTGACGCAGCCGGGCCGCGCCCCGCCGGGGGCAGTCTCCTGCCCGGTGGAGCCCGCCAGCGTGGCCGCATCGATGGCACGGACGAGGGCCGAGATGCCGCCCGCGCCCGCCCCGGCGCAGAAGGAGGCGAAACGCCGCGCGTCCTCACGGCGGCGCTGGCCGTTCTCCATGGCACCGAGGGCGGCGAGGTAGCCGGTGGAAACAAAAATTTCTTCCAGCAGTTCCTCCACCGGCACGCTCCGGGCCATCCGGCGCAGGGCCGTCAGACGCTGGTAGAACGCCTGCACCCGGCGGGTGAAATCATCCTCCGCCCCGCTCTGGACAGCCTGTAAAACTGCGCCGTAGAGGCTGATGCGGGTGTGCTGATCGGGTGTCTGCGCCCCGGCCCGGAGGCGGACGAGGTCGTCGTCCGTAAAGCCGAACATCGGCCCCAGCATGGCGGCAGCGAGGTAGATGTCCTGCGCGGGGTTGTCGATGACCCGCAGCAGGGCGATGAGGGGGCGGATGTGGGGCGCGTCCAGCAGGTTCTCCCGGGCGTCGGCGTAGACCGGGATGCCCCGGGCCGTCAGGGCCTCGGCGTAGGCCGGGAAGTCGCCTCTCGCCGCCAGCAGGACACAGCAGTCCTCGTACTGCACCGGGCGGGTGGTGCCGCCGTCCCGCACCGGCTCGCCGGAGGCCACCATCGCCTCGATGCGGCCGGCGATATACTGTGCGTCCGTCTCGGCGGCATCGTCGGGCAGGAAGTGGGCCTCCACACTGCCCTCGTACGCGCCGGGTGCGCCGCAGACGAGGCGCTGGCCGTCGCCGTAGGCCGTGTCACCCAAAGCGGGCGTCATGAGCTGTTCGAAGATAAAGTTGATGCCCGCCACCACCTGCGGGGCAGAGCGGAAGTTGGCGTCCAGCGCCAGCATGGCGTTTTCGCCCGGCCTGCCGTCTTCGGGCCGGGGGCGGGCTTCGCCGCCGGGCAGGAGGGGCCAGCTCTCCAGCTTTTCCCGGAAGATGCTGGGGTCCGCCTGACGGAAGCGGTAGATGCTCTGCTTTAAGTCGCCCACGAGGAAGAGGTCATCCCCTGCCGGGCTGGCCAGACAGCGGTAAAGGGCGTCCTGCAGGGCGTTCGTGTCCTGATACTCATCCACCATGACGGCGGCGTAGCCCTGCCGGATGCCCTGACACAGCTCGGTGGGCTGGCCGTCGGCATCCCGCAGGAGCCGCAGGGCCAGATGCTCGAAGTCGCTGAATTCCAGCAGCCGCCGCTCCCGCTTCCGGGCCGCAAAGCGGGCGTCAAAGTCCCGCACGGCGGCAAAGAGGGCGCGGAGGCAGGGTTCGGCGGCTTTCCGGTCAAGCTCGGCTTCGTCGAGGCTGCAACTGATGAGGTCTTCGATCTTCTCAAAGAGCTTCGCGGCCTCGTCGGCCCGGGTCTTGACGGCGTCCTTGTGCTCACCGGTGAGCCGCTTTTTCATATTTTTGAGGCCGGGAGCCTGTTCCATGCCGAGGACGTAGGGCGTCAGCCTGTCGTAGAGGGGCGTCCATTCCCCCGCCCCGGCCAGACGCTCCACCTCGCCCAGCAGGGCGGCGGAGTTTTCCAGCCGCTCGAGGGGTTCGGCGAACTTCTCGTTCACTGCCGCCACGGCCTTTTCCTTGGCGGCAGGGGTCTTTTTGCTGGCCTCGGCGTCGGCCTGCGCAGTCACGAAGTCCTCCCTGCAGTCGTTCAGCGCGGCGCAGAGCAGCTCCTTCGCGGCCCGGGCAGAGCGGGCGGCCTCCTGCATCAGAATATCATGCCAGCAGGTGCGGGCAAAGCCGTTCTCGTCCTGCCACGGGGCCAGCATCCCGTCCAGCTTTTTATCGTAGTCCGGCAGGGCGCGGAGGAAGTCATAGACCTGCAAAACCGCCTCCCCCGCCGCCTTGTCGGTGCGGCCCTTGCCGTAGAGGTCGGCAAAGGCGCAGAAGTCCGCATCCTGATAGGCCGCTTCCAGCGTCTCGGAGAGGGCCGCGTTCCGCAGCATCTCCACGCTGCCGGGGTCGGCAGGGGTAAAGTCCGGCGGGATGTCCAGCGCCTGAAAGTGCTTGTGGAGCAGGTCGAGGCAGAAGGCGTCGATGGTGCAGATGGGGGCTCTCTGCAGCAGCATCCGCTGGCGGCGGAGGGCCGTGTTGCCCGGCTCTGCCTGACTGCGGCGGAGCAGCGCCTGCCCGATGCGGGCGCGAAGCTCTGCGGCGGCGGCGTTGGTGAAGGTGACGATGAGGAGCCGGTCAGCGTCCACGGGATGTTCCGGGTCGGTGATGAGCCGGACGGCCCGCTCCGTCAGGACAGCGGTCTTGCCGCTGCCGGCGGCGGCGCTCACCAGCAGCGCACCGCCCCGGTCGTCGATGGCGGCACGCTGGGCCGGGGTCCATTTTGTCTCGCTCACTGGTCTTCCTCCTTCTTTTTATCTGAATTTTCTGGCGGTTCAAACGGCTTTGCAGGGGCGTCCAGCGCCCGCTCTCCGATGCCGTCCTCATGGCAGCAGATGAAACCGTAGTCACACCACCGGCAGGGGCTGCGGCCCGTGACCAGCGGCTCGGCGGCGATGCAGCCGCTGTAGAGCTGTTCGCCCATCCGGGTCACAAGGTCGTCCAGATGGAGCTGGATGCGGGAGAGCTTGGCCCTGTCGGCACGTTTCTCTTTCTGGTAGGGGCTGGGTACACCGCCCCGGAAGCTGAAGGGCAGATACCGCCCCGTCTCCTCGGCGTCCATGGCGTCGAAGACCTTCTGCTCGTCCCGGACGAGGCCGTCCAGCTTGTATTCCATGCTCCGGGCGGCCTTGCCCCGGGTGGTCGTCTCGGGGGCCGGGTCAGCCAGCAGGTACAGCACACCCGCAGGCTCTGCCCCGGTGAATCGTCCGTCGGCGTCCCTCGTCAGGCTGAACAGGTAGAGCAGCATCTGACAGTCGAGGCCGCAGTAGACTTCCCGCAGGTCGAGCTTTTTCGTGCCGGTCTTATAGTCCACCACCCGCACCCAGCGGGTGCCGTCGTCCTCGATCCATTCGTCGGCGCGGTCCACAGTGCCGATGAGCTGCACCGTCCGGCCATCGGAGAGGCGGTAGGTCTGGCCCCGCACGGCGTCCTCGCCGGGGCCGATCTTCAGCTCACAGGCCACCGGTTTGAAGCTGGACTGGCGCTGCTCGTCCCGCAGGTAGCACAGCAGGCCCGTCATGCTCTTTTTGAGGCGGGAGAGCAGATAGGCGAAGCGGGCCGTGTCCTCGGGGAGGTAGCGCTTTGCGTACTCATCCACGAGAAGCCCGGCCAGCGCCGCCATGGCCTCGTCGTCGAGGTCGAGGAAGGGCTGTAAGCCAGCGCAGGGGTTGTCAGGGCCGGGGTGGGGGTCGAGGGCCATCTGGAGCACCCAGTGCATGAGGGTGCCGCTCTGGTCGGCGGAAAGCTCCGCCCGCTTGCGGGGGCGCAGCCCCAGCACGTACTGCAGAAAATAGCCGTAGCGGCAGGTGTAGTATTTTTCGAGCTGACTGGGCGAGATGCGGAGCCGCCGGCCCAGCAGCGTTTCCAGCGCTTCGAGGTCGCTGACCTGACGGGGGCTGCGGCCCGCCATCCGGCGCAGGAGGGCGAGGCCCTCGGGTTCTGCCCCGCCGGGGGCATGAAGGGCCTCGGTGAGGCTGGCGCGTTCGGTCTCCGTCAGGGGCCAGCCGCCGCCCAGCACGTCGAGGCCGTCGGCGGCAGTGGCGGCAAGGTCGGTCAGGTCCAGTTCCGGCGCACCCGGTCTCAGCACGTCCACGATGGGCTCGAGGGCGGCGCAGAGGGTCTGGCCCTGCCCCTTCGGCCAGCTGAGCCAGAGGCCTCTGGCCGGGGCGGTGAGGGCCTTATAAAAGCAGACCTGTTCCCGCACCACCCGGTTCTCGAAGCAGTCCGGAAGCTCGATCTCCTGCGCCATCAGGGCGTCGCGGTCGGCGTGGGTCAGCAGACCCGTCTCGCCGGGCGCGGCGGGGAATTCGCCCTCGGAGAGGCCCAGCACAAAGACATAGTCCGGTGCGTCAAGGCGCATCTTGCCTGCGCTGGCCAGCACCACAGCGTCCAGCGTCTGGGGGATGTGGCCGAGGTCGGACGAGCGCAGCAGCAGGCCGAACAGCTCTTCGTACTCGGGGATGGTGACGCTCTGGCCGCCCAGCAGGCTTGCCATCTCATCCAGCAGGCCCATGACCACGTTCCACTCCCGGGCGGCTTCCTCGGCGGCGGGGATGCCCCGCTCAGCCCGGATGGCCTCCACCTGCGCGGCCTGAGCGTCCTCCGCGCCCAGCTCCTTCAGGCAGAAGTAGAGGGCGCGGCTCATCTGCTCGGCGTTGGCAGAGCGGAGTTTCGCGCGCAGGCCGTCGGCGGCGGTGATGAGAAGGGCGCGGGCCTTTTCGGCCCGGGCGAGGTTTTCTCTGTCCTCGTCGGTAGGCTCCACATCACCGAAGCCCCGGGGGTTCTTCTCGAAGGGTGTGCGCCACGCCGCCGCGTTCGGCGACCAGGTGTAGGCGTAGTTCTCGAGGGCGCAGACCTCTTCCTCGGTGAGGGCGCAGAGGCCGGTCTTGGCCAGAGTGGTGAGCTGTTCCGTCAGCTCCGCACCCCGGGCAATGGCCAGCAGACACCGCACCGCCGTGGCCGGGGCGCTGAACTCGGGCGTCGTCGGCTCGTCGCAGTAGAGGGGGATGTCCGCCATCCGGAACTCGTACTTCACGGCGGCGCGGTATTTCGAGATGTCGCGGCAGACCACCGCCACCTTCCCGCAGCGGACGCCCTGCCGCATGAGGCGGCGGATGGCAGCAGCGGCGGCGCGGGCTTCTTCCTCCCGGCTGGGGGCGGCGAATAATTTTATTTCCGGACAGGCCGGAGGCGGGTCACACCGGCCCGCGGCCAGCAGCTGGGCCGCAGCGGCAAGGCCGGGGGCGTCGGCGTGGCGCACGTCCCGGCGCAGCAGTTCCGGCACGGCCACTTCAGTGCCGTTCCGGCGGGCCAGCTGGCGCAGCTGCGCCGCCACCTGCTTCGCGCCGGAGAAAAGGCTCATGTCCCCCGGCACGAGAGGGGTGCCGTCGTCGCAGAGGGCCACCGTCACGGTGGGCAGCGAGGCCAGCAGGGCGCCCATCAGCCGCTTTTTCGGGGCGTTGAAGGTGTCAAACTCGTCGATAAAGACGGCCCTGTCCCGCAGGAACTCCGGCAGTTCGCCCCGGGCCAGTGCGGCCTCGAGGCGGGATGCGGCCAGCTCCAGCCGGTCGGAGGGGTCCATGCCTGTCCCGGCCAGCAGGGTCTCATAGCCCTGAAAGATGAGGGCCAGTTCACTGAGCTTGGCGCTGTCGGTGCCGCAGTCCTGCGCCAGCTCGTAGAGCTGCCGGCCCGAGAGGCCCGCGCTCTTGAGCTCGTCGATGGTCTCGGCGGCCATCTGGCAGAAGGCGGCCGAGCGGCGGTGGCGGTAATAGTAATGGACATTGTCCTGCAGTTCCTCGAGGGCGCGGCGCACCAGCACGGCCCGGCCCGCGTCGCTGAGAGTCTGGACGGCAGAGCCGCCCTCCGCCGACAGGATATGCTCGGCGAAGCTGGTGAAGGAAAAGCTCTCCACCAGTCCGCTCAGCGCGTCGCCCAGCTCCCGGTGGATGCGGCCCTCGGTGGACGAGGTGAACTGCTCCGGCACCAGCAGGATGCTCTTCTCCCCCGCCTCGGCCCGCGCCCGGATGCGCTGGTACAGCAGGGTGGTCTTTCCGCTGCCGGAGCCGCCTAAAAGTAGTTTTAACATGGTGAATCTCTCCGTTGGGTCAGTTTTCTATCGTGGGAGCCAAAAGCCTCTCCCTTTGGGAGAGGTGTCACCGAAGGTGACGGAGAGGGCTAGCCCGGCATGACAGAACCACCGCACAGCGATAAGCAGAAGCCTTTGTCAGGGCGATACCATCGCTGCGCCTGAGTCTCGCTGTCTGCGTCCTTGCCCTCTCAGTCACGCCGCGGCGTGACAGCTCCCCCAAAGGGGGAGCCATTGGCAAGCCGGTTTTGGTCGTGCTGGACGCCTGAGGCCCACTGTGGCGCAAAAGACCGGGCCTCGCGCTCAGACTTAATATCAGCTATCATTGTACCACAAAATTGCAGCGACATCTATTCTGTGGTACAATGAAGAAAAAATCATCTCAGAAAGAGGACACCTGCATGAAAATTTTAGCAGTAGATTACGGCGACAGCCGCACCGGCCTCGCCACCTGCGACCGCACCGAGTTCCTGACCTCCCCCATCACGCCCCAGATCACCGTCAAGGCCCGGGACAAAGTTGCCGCCAGGGTCTGCGAGGTGGCAAAGGAGATCGAAGCCGAGCTCATCGTCATCGGCCTGCCGCTGAACATGGACGGCACCGAGGGCGAGCGCGCCCGCAAGAGCCGCAAGCTGGCCAAAACCGTTGAGATCTGGAGCGGCCTGCCCGTCCGGATGTGGGATGAGCGCCAGACCACCTGCGCCGCCGCTGACCTCCTCGACGAGAGCGGCACCTTCGGCGCAAAGCGGAAAAACATCCTCGACTCGGTGAGTGCGACGGTCATCCTGGACGACTACCTCGCATGGCGGAAGGAGCATCCGGGGGAGGTCTGAACGCCCCCGCCGCCCCTGTGGCAAAGTTTCTTTGCGAAGTCCGGACAGTTTGTTGCAAAGCCCACAGAAAATCGTCGTTTTCCGGTTTGTTTTCACAATTTTCCTGAGCCGAATTTGTATAGTTTTCCAGCTTGACAGCACCGGCTCTTCTCCGATAAAATGAGGGTAGAAGAACCCCCTGACCAGATGGCCGGAGAGGACGCTTCTTCATGAGAAAAAACAACTGGACTCACCAAAACAAAAACGATTGGAGGCGACCCACATGACAAAACTGAGAAAGCTGACTGCCCTGCTTCTGGCCGGTGCACTGACCCTTCTGCTACTGACCGCCTGTAGCGGTGGCGGCGGTTCTTCCGGCCCGGAGGCCCAGGCCGAAGCCGAGGTGATGCGGGCCATCCGAAAAAACCCCGCCACCGCAAGTCTGACATATGACGATGAGACGCAGCGTATCGCCAAAGACAAGCTTACCAATACCAATCTGGACACCGAACTGAACGGCGGCATTGGAAAATATAAGTTCTACCACAAAGTAGATATTGATTCTAGCAACTCCACCCTGACCCTCATCGCCCAATACGATTATCAGAACACCAAGCTGGAAGATCTCATCGATTGCATCATCGAGGGCAATAAGTCTTCTAACCTGAATTTCAATCTTTCCAGTAAATGGACCAAGGTAGGCGTAGCAGCCACGACCCATGAAGGGAAGACCTACATCGCCATCACTCTGCAGGTAAAGACGACCTGACCTGCCCCTTTTCCCCTATAAACGCAGATCACCCGCCAGTTGGCGGGTGATTTTTTTGCAGCTGTCCCACCGCCCGGAGGGCGGAAAACCAGCTTCTTATTCGTATTTCGTGATGGTCACACTATTGATGGTGACAGCCTCCGTCGGGCGCTGATTTTCGTCCACGCCGGTCTGGGCGACGGTGATATTGGACGACTACATCCAGTGGCGGAAGGCACATCCGGGGGAGGTCTAAGATTCCCAAGTGAGTCGTAAATTTTCTGTGCGGCGCTTGACTTCTCCGATAAATCGCGTATACTAGAGTCAGGAACATAAATACCACGTCCAACACCCCAAAAAGGAAAAACCCCCTCGGAGATCCTACCTCCAAGGGGGCTTTTCACTTAGTTGGGCTTACGGTCATCATCATGCCGGTCAAGCCACTTGCAAATAATGTGCAACGGCGACGACCGCCGCCAGCGGCGGAAACAGGGAGGAGCTGTTGGGGCCGCGGCCAGCAGGATGCAAGCGGCAGCGCAGCAGACGCTGGGAGCCGCAACCCGGCATGGGCGCGGAGCGCCTGAGAGGGCAAGGATGCTGACAAAGAATCGGGAGCGCGACGATAGTATCGCTCTGACAAAAGGTCTGTTTATCGTTGTGTAGCGGCTTTATCGTAAATGGCTTGCCCTCTCCGTCACCTTCGGTGACACCTCTCCCAAAGGGAGAGGCTTCAGTGCGTCCCTCCAAAATTCCGCTAATTTTTTCTTCAGCTCCTTCGTATCCCTCAGATACTCCAGATTCCTCCAATGCTTCGGGAAGAGCCGGGCGTACTCGCTCTGGGCAAAGCGGTCGTCGAGGAGCAGCACCACGCCCTTATCTTCCTGCGTCCGGATGACCCGCCCGGCGGCCTGCAGGACTTTGTTCATCCCGGGCCAGCGGTAGGCGTAGTCGAAGCCCGCCCCGTTCTGGGCGTCGTAGTAGCGGCGCAGCATCTCCTGACGGGGACTCACCTGCGGCAGGCCCACGCCCACGATGGCGCAGCCGATGAGCCGGTCGCCCGCGAGGTCCACGCCCTCGCCGAAGATGCCGCCCATGACCCCGAAGCCGAGAAGCGTCTTCTCCGGGCAGGGTGAAAACCGCTCGAGGAACGCCGCCCGCCCGGCATCGTCCAGACCGCTCTCCTGTACCAGTGTGCCGATGTCCGGGTAGCGGGCGGTGAAGTCTCCCCACACCTGCCGCAGATAGGCATAGCTGGGGAAGAAGGCCAGATAGTTGCCCACCCGGCTGGACGCCAGCGCCGCGAGGGCGTCCGAGATGGGCCGGATGCTGGCGTCCCGCTGGCGGTAGCGGGTGGAGATGGAGGGCAGACAGTAGAGCCCGAGGTTTTCTGCCGGGAAGGGGCTTTCCAGCGCCACGGCCCGGGCCTCGGGACAGCCGAGGACGGTGCGGTAGTAGCCCGGCGGCGTCAGCGTCGCGCTGAACAGCGCCGCCGCCCGCCCTGCCGAAAGGCTTGCGTCCACGAAGGGGGACGGGTCGAGGCAGAGCAGCTGCAATTCAAGGTCACTGCCCCGGGCGGTGAGCTGGGCGGCAAAGTGCTCGTCGTACCGTTCCGACGCTCGCAGGATGTCCTGCACCTCAAAGTAGAGCTCCAGCAGGGCCGCGTGGGCTTCGGCGTCGGGATCGTCTTCCAGCCAGTCCTGCAAGGGGGCCGTCAGCGCCCGCAGCGGGGCCAGCAGGGCCGAGGGAAGCTCCTTGCAGAACACCGTGCCGTCCTGAGCGTAGTCGGCGGCGGGCAGCTCGATGGCGGGCGTCTCCGCAGATCCCAGCAGGGAGGTCTGGCCGCTGTCGTCCTCTTCGGCGGCAGTGCTGCCCCGGCGGGGCGCGAGGGTCGAGACCGCTTTCCGTCCCTCTAAAAAGGCTTTGTCGGCCTTGCTCAGAGCGGTCTTAAGGGTGCTTTTGCCCCGCCCGAGTGCGCGTTTTGCCTCGGTGAGGCTGCTCTTGCAGAAGCGCGCCGAGTACATGGCCCGCGCCCGCTCGGGCAGATTGTGGGCCTCATCCACGAGGAAGAGCCAGTCGCCTGCGCTGTCGAAGAACCGCCGCAGATGCACCACGGGGTCGAAGAGGTAGTTATAGTCGCCGATGATGACGTCGCACCACTCGCTCAGATCCAGCCCCAGCTCGAAGGGACAGACCGTGAACTGCTTTGCGGCGTCGGCCAGCGCGGCCCGGTCGAAGCGGCCGGTGCCGTCGTCCAGAAGGGCTTTCAGGGCCGTGTTCACCCGGTCGTAGTAGCCGTTTGCGTAGGGGCAGAGCTCCGGCAGGCAGGCGGGATGGCCCTCGGCATCCGGGTGGAGGCAGACCTTCTCCTTGGCTGTCAGGGTCACGCTGCGCAGAGCCAGCCTGGGATCAGACGCCCGCAGCCGCGCAATGGCATCCTCGGCGGCGGACTGAGTCGTGTTGCGGGCCGTCAGGTAGAACAGCTTCTCGCCGCAGCCGGTGCCGATGGCCCGCAGAGCAGGGAAGAGGACGCTCATGGTCTTGCCGATGCCGGTGGGGGCCTGACAGAAGAGCCGGACGCCGCTTTTAGACGGCGCGGCAGTGCAGGCGCGATAGACTTCGCCTGCCAGCGCCCTCTGCCCGGGCCGGTAGGCCGGAAAGGGAAAATCCAGCGCCGAAAGGCTCACGCCCCGCTGCTCCTTCCACGCCAGCTGACGCTGCGCCCAGGGGGCGTACTGCTCGAGCAGATCCTGCAAAAACGCTTCCAGCTCTTCAAGGGTGAAATGCCGCACGAAGCGGAGGATGTCGTCGGTGTCGATCTGGTAGTAGGTGAGCCGGACGTCCAGCTTTTCCAGCCCCTGCTGACGGCCATACAGCGCCCCGTAGACCATTCCCTGCGCCCAGTGGCAGGGGTTCATGTCCTCGGCGATGTCGTCGGCGGGGACGGCTGTGGTCTTGATCTCGTCGATGACCGTCACGCCCGCCTCGTCGGTGAAGATGCCGTCGGCCCGGCCTTCGATGGTGAAGGGGATGCCCGCCGCCTCCCGTTCGCCGGAGAGGAAGACTTCGGCGGCATAGCCTTCGCCTGCGGCCTTTTGGAGCCTGCGGTGGATGCGTGCGCCCTCGTTGGCGCGGTCGAAGCCGGTAAAGCGGCTGTCGATGCTGCCGGTGCGGAGCAAAAATTCCACCAGCTGGCGGACAGGCAGGCGAAAAGCAGGCATAGCGGGTCACTTCCTTTTTTATGGCATCATCTTGTATAAGGCTCCCCCTTTGGGGGAGCTGGCGCGGGAGCGCCTGAGAGGGCAAGCCCGGCACGATGGAGTCGCCGCACGGCGATAGGTACTTTCTTTGTCAGAGAGATATTATCACAACAGCTGTATTTTTGGCAGCGTGCTTGCCCTCTCCGTCATCGCAAGCGATGCCACCTCTCCCAAAGGGAGAGGCATTCGCACACGACAAACTTTCCCAAAAACTACGCCAGCCCCAGCATCCCGGCGCACTGGGCGGCAGCTTCGTCCACCTTGCCGAAGTCCACGGCGGCGCGGTAGTAAGTCTCAAGCTCGTCGTGGCAGGCTTTGGCCTGTGCCATCAGGTCGGCGGCCTGTTCCAAAAGCTCTGCTGCCGCCCGCTCGTTGAAGCGGAGACGGGCGCGGTAGCCCGCCAGATTTTCCCGGTCCACGAAACGGGTACACCGGACGGCCTGCACGCCGGGCAGCTGCACCGGGTGCCACCGGTTGTCGGTGAGGAAAGCCAGCCGGAGGGCCGGGATGAAGAGATGGTCGATCTTGTCGTCGGGGTGCATGGCGCAGGGGCAGGTGATGATGTGGTAGCCCCGGGCCAGCGCCTCGGCCCGGATAAGCTCGGGAAGCAGGCGGGAGACAGCGCCGTAGTCGTCATGGAAGACCACATACCGGTCGGCCAGCGCCTGTACGGTGCCGCGGTAGAAGACCGGCCCTTTCGGCGTGATGGCCGACAGCAGCCGCAGCTCTTCGCTGGCCGAGGCCCCCTCGGGCAGGCGGGGGAGAGTCCGGGCGCAGAGCCGCTTGACGTAGCGGCGGACTTTCTCGAAGTTGGCACTGCACGCCTCAGCCCGGCGGCTGTCCAGCAGCAGGCTCCCGGCGGACGCGATATACCGCGCGGCCCGGCTGCGCAGGGCAGTGTTCTGGGCGAAGAGCCGCTTCACCTCGTCGGCGTGGGCGTGGAGGGCATCGGCGTCCAGTGTGTGGTACAGGCTCACCACCTGCTCCTCTGCGCCCGGGGCGTCCGGCTCCATGACATGGGGTGCGGTGGAGTCCACGATGGCGGCGCGCTTGTCGAGAAAGATGACGCCGTCCAGACTGTCGGGGTCGCTGGCGCAGTGGATGCGCTGGATAGGCTCCCCCTTCTGCTCGGCCTTGACGGCCAGTCGCTTCATCAGTGTCGATTTGCCGCAGCCCGGCCCGCTTTTGATGAGATACATCTGCATCCCCGGCTCCCGCCGAAGCGGCTCAAAATAGCCCTTGAACCCGGCAGGGGTGGTGGTGCCCAGAAAGAAATCAACAGAATCGCTGCGTACAGCATTCATACTCAAACACCTCACTTTTGCTATAGGGTATGCAAAAGTGAAGGCAAAAGTGAGGGGTGTGATGGCAAAGGCTCCCCCTTTGGGGGCAACGGCGACGACCGCCGCCAGCGGCGGAAGCAGGGAGTCGCTGTTGGGGCAGCGGCCAGCAGGATGCAAGCGACAGCGTAGCAGACGCAGGGAGCCGCAACCCGGCCTTGGCGTGAAGCGCCTGAGAGGGCAAGGATGCTGACAAAGAAGCATGGTGCAGCGATAATATGGCTCTGACAAAGAAATTGCCTATCGCTGCGCAGAGGCCTTATCTTGCCGGGCTTGCCCTCTCCGTCACCTGCGGTGACACCTCTCCCAAGGGGAGAGGCTTAGCCCCCATCAGTAGGTATGCTCGCACACCTCGTGTATTTTATCCCGCAGGGCCACAAAGTCGCCGAAAGCCTCCGGCTTGTTCTGGGGCTGACGGAGCAGGGCGGCGGGGTGGAACGTCCCCATGAAGAGGATGCCGTTCTTCTCAATAAAGGTGCCGTGCTCCTTCGTCACCGAAAAGTCGGCGCGTATCATCCGCTGGGCGGCGATGCGGCCCAGGCAGACGACGATCTTAGGCCGCAGCAGACGGAACTGCTCCCGCAGCCAGGGCATACAGGCTTCGCTCTCGGCGGGCAGAGGGTCGCGGTTCTGGGGCGGGCGGCACTTGACGATGTTGGCGATATAGCAGTTGGAGGCACGGTCGAGGTCGATGGCGAAGAGGTATTTGTCCAGCAGCTGGCCGCTGCGTCCCACGAAGGGCAGGCCCTGCTCGTCCTCGCTCTGGCCGGGGCCTTCGCCCACGAAGAGCACCTCGGCATTCTCCACGCCCTGCCCGAACACCACGTTGTGCCGGGTGGTGTGCAGCGGACAGCGCTGACAGGCGAGACAGTCGTTTTTCAGTGTTTCCCAATCCATAAGCTCGGTATCCTCTCACAAACTAAATGACATTTTCTTAACAAATTATCGCACGATTCCTTCCTTAAAATATACCACAAAATTCAAGATTTGTCTTGAAGTTTTCTGACTCTGTGCTAGAATAAAAAAGAAGGGCATATCTGTGATGCCCGGAATAATTGCAAAGTAATTTCGGAGGTAATCAACAATGGCTGATATGTTTGCACCCCTGGTAGCCCAGCTGAAGGCAAACCCCAAGACGATCGTTTTTACCGAGGGCAATGACCCCCGCA
>OJRY01001656.1_pt1 | contig 15959 bp, 7 predicted proteins | sample 1599311 | NCBI WGS metagenome assembly OJRY01 (sample SAMN04168657, study PRJEB22393) | human gut metagenome | biome: human gut microbiome; feature: stool | host: Homo sapiens | collected 2014-03-20 | reverse complement strand
ACAAACAATAGAGCGACCTTCACAGGCAGCCGATCCACGAGGGATCTTTATCTTAATCTGCCCATCTTGACAAGGGCAACATTCACATTTTCAGATCATGTAATTCAGAGCATCACAGCAGAAATTTTCGCCCTCATGCTGCTTATATGTCATATACAAATATTATTATACAATTTGCTCTATTAAACCCGATGTCACTTTACAAAGATAACACTATTCTATGTATTTCTATGAAAATGCCCAAAAAGAATTATTCTTTTTCTCATTCCAAACTTTAGCTATAAGCCAAAACATACAAGCTGAATGTCTAATATCCATCATTTCACATATCGCTCCAGCCCTTCCTGCAGGAACTCTATATATTTTGGAATATCTTCATTGTATGCATAAGATTTATTCAACGGATTACCGTCATTATCCAGCAATACATAAAAAGGTTGGGCATTTGCTCCAAACTTCACCCGTTGCAGATAGCTCCATTTATCGCCTACTGTTCGTAAAGTGCGTTCCGTTCCATTCTCCACAACATTTATAGGCTCATTCAATGGAGTTTTATCATCCACATACAAAGAGATAAGTACATACTTATCATTGATGATACCACCCACTTTACTATCTGTCCACACAGCCGCCTCCATCTTACGACAATTCACACAACCATATCCGGTAAAATCGATCATCACAGGCATTCCTTGTTGTCGTGCATACTCCATACCGATTTCATAATCCTTGAATTTGGGGTGGACCTCATTCGAATATAAATTAAAGTCTTGTGTCATCACAGGAGGAGCAAATGCACTAACAGCTTTCAAAGGTGCCCCCCAAAGTCCGGGAATCATATATACAGCAAATGCTAAAGAAACAAGCGCAAGAAAGAAGCGCCCCACGCCTACCCTGTTTTCATCACCGTCATGCGGAAACTTGATCTTTCCCAACAGATATAACCCCATTAGTCCGAAAATCACAATCCATAACGTAAGGAAGGTTTCCCTATCCAAGATTCTCCAGCCATAGGCTAAGTCCGCAACCGACAAAAATTTCAAAGCAAAAGCCAGTTCCAGAAAACCCAATGTGACTTTAATTACATTCATCCACCCTCCTGACTTAGGCATTGATTTCAGCCACGAAGGAAAAAGAGCAAACAGTGTGAATGGTAAAGCCAAAGCGATGGCAAAGCCTAACATTCCGATAGCAGGAGCAATCACGCTACCTGTCGTAGAAACCTGTACGAGCAGAAAGCCGATAATCGGCCCTGTGCAAGAGAAAGACACTAGAGATAACGTAAATGCCATCAGAAAAATGCTTAATAGGCCACTCGTCGCTTCCGCTTTGCTGTCCACTGCATTGCTCCATTTAGAAGGTAAAGTAAGTTCAAATGCCCCAAAGAAAGAAGCTGCAAAAACAACCAACATCAGGAAGAAAAGGATGTTGAATACGGCGTTTGTTGATAAAGCGTTCAATGCACTGGCACCAAATATTAAAGTAATTGCTAATCCCAGTGTTACATAAATCACGACAATTGAAGCACCATAAGTCCATGCATCCCGAATCCCTTTCTTCTTATCCTTGTTTCTTTTCAGGAAAAAACTCACAGTCATAGGAATAATCGGCCATACGCAGGGAGTGAACAAAGCCAATAATCCGCCAAGAAATCCAGTGACAAAGACATACAACCAAGATTTATCCTCTTGAGAATGTTCTTCACCTAACACCTGCAATTCATTGATTACCGGTTTCCAAAGATCACTTTCCGATTGCTTCTCTACCACATTTACCGGAGCCTCTTCTTTCCCTTTTGCAACTATTAAATCTGCTTCTGCTTTTTTCCCATATTTAAAAGGAATTTGAGTCGGAGGTAAACAGCTTTCATCGTTACAAGCTCCAAACTCCAGAAACCCATCCATAAAGTAATCATTTCCTGCAAATTTCACTTTTTGGATAAACTGTACCGTATCTTCAAAATAGCGCACATTCATCTCGAACATCTTATCATAGATGCTGATTTCTTTTCCAACAGGTTGCAATTTACCCATTGTTTCTACATGATTACTCGCATTGATGTTGAAAGTAGCGGAAATAGGCCCATCATCCCCTAGCCCGGTCGAATACACATGCCATCCTTTCTCTATCGAAGCAGTAAACACGATTTCCGCTTCCGTTTCAGATGTCATTTTCAACTCATTTTTGAACTTTACAGGCTCTTTGATTTGTGCTTGTATATTCCCGATTGTGTACCAACCTACTAATAAAAATAAAATAATTCTCATTTTCTAAGTTCTAAATTATAATCTATTATACAACAAATTTATTTCACTGTTCATATTCTATTGTGGTCGTTGGTCCCTTATATCTTTCAGCATCTCTATATATTCTGGAGAAGGATTCTTATTAGAAGTATCTGCATTTGATGGCGGGGGTATCACTTTGATGAATAAGAAGATACAGAATATTACCCAAATAAGATTTATTGCTAAAAAAATCCAAACTTGTTTCATACGTTGTCGTTGTTTTTCTTTAGTTTCATTACGATATTTATCAGCAATAGACAAATATCGTCCATCGCTAACAAATAATCTATGAGCAGCAAAAGTGAATATAACAGCCAAAAGTATACCTAACTCTTCATTGTTTTGTACTTCCAATGAATGTAATACTCCAACTATTGGGCCAACAAAAACAAAAGTAAACAATGAGGTCGGTAGTAATAACCCTGCTACTTCTGGCGACCGCTTTTCTCCCCACAATCTAAGCTGCCATATATATGTTCGATAAAACAGATATTCATATATCTCATATATTTGTTTAAGTATATTCATTCTCAATATATTTTTTTATATGGTTCAACATAAGTATTATCAGATGAACAGAAAGTCGGTTCTGTTATCGGACAAAATGTAAATCCATGAGGAGCGAAAGTCATAGAATAATACATTGTTCCCACAATCATTTCAGGAGGTCCACCATAAGTAGAAATATATCCGAAAACAATATTTGCCGAAGATTGGAATATAAGTTCGTAATTATTTTCAGAAGCATTGTTCCAAATTACAACTCCATTAATTACAGCATCAAGACAGAACATATATTTACCAATTTTCTCTAAACGTAGAGCCTTTTTCATCACAGTACTACGAGCCCCTGTATATTGGTTACCTCCCCAAGATGTTTTGTACCATTTACCATCCATTCCACGCCACATTCCATCATGTACACGCGAGTAAGCTTTTATTCCAGTATATGTCCCTACTGCATAATTTATCATAGAATAAGCATCACCTACACTAGGAATGCCAGTTTCCTCTTTTTTCGGAAGCTTCCCATGAATTGTGATTTCCCCATCACTTATAGTCCCATAACTACTCAAGTCATAGCTACCATTGTAAGAAAATACAGCAACTCCATATACTGCATAGGCTCTAACAAACTCATCATGAGTTAGATAAAACCAATCATTACTTACAGAATAAGGTTTGCCAAACATATTCTGGCCATCCTTGTATAAATTAAACATCCGGTCTATCAAGTCAGGGTCAGACGTACTCCACATATCTTCTCCTGTTAAATCAATCCATTTTAATGGATTGCCATTACAATAAGTATAAGGATTAATTATATAATTCATGGCAGCGTGAGGATCAACACTAATAAAGCAACCAATTAAAGGATCATAGATTCTCGCATTCATATTAATCAGGTTCATTTCATCAATATGCTCATGAGTTGTAAATCCACGTCGCGTAATACGATAAGAATCGATCAATTCTATAGAAGTCAATTTCTCGCCAGTCAATGGATTGCGACGTTGCCCCCATGCGTCATACCCCAACTGTTGTACTACATTCCCTTGAAAATCAGTCAAGCATCGAATAGAACCTAAATTATCAGAATAGACAAAATATATAGCCACCTGATTTTCAGTAGTCTTTCTTAAAGCTACCAAATTTTCACCTGCATAAATATAATCAATATCAGTCGATTGGTTATCAGTACATTCTTTTTCATAATTAGAAAAATAATATTTAGTTAATCGTACAATACCATTTTCTTCCAACACCGCTTTTGCACGCATCTCATTCACATCATAATCATAAGTCCATATCTTATCTTTTTCTTGTATTGTAGCAATACGATTATTTGTTGAAAAGGTTAATATCTGTGAAGGATAATAATCTCTTTCTGACACTGTGGATATGCTATGAATTCGAGATTTATCGCTAGTATATAAATAAGTTCCCATGTCGGATTTTGATGCAATCCGATAACCGGAAGAATATGAAACCTCTTGGCCTGTTTTTCCTTTTCTTTCAGATGCAATAAGTCTTTCATAAGTATCATAGCTGAAATACTCATCAAATCCTTTCCATAAATCATCTGTATAAAACTTTTCTTTACGTGAAAGCATCAAATCACGATGATCATATTGATATAAAAAATCAATAACTCCCGGAGAATAAATATGTGTATATTCTCCACGATTATTATACGTATAATCTACTGTTCGATTCTCTCCATTAATAACCTGTGAAATATATCCCAAAGAATCGACCTTCGCGCGTTTCCATAGAATTTTTGAATCGCCTGTAGTTATATCACGAATCTCAACCAATTCACAAAATCTATCATCATATACATTCTTTTGCTTGAAACCAGACGGAGAAGTATACACTGATAAACGTCCAAAGTTGTCATACTGATATTTCTTGACCATCGGTATCCCTAATGTCGTTTTCTTTTCTTCAATAACCCGTCCTATATTATCATATAAATATTCCAGTTTATGTGATAATGATTCAATTCCTTTTAGCCAACCAGTAAGTGCGTCATAAATATAATGAACAGTATTTTTTCCTGTCGTTTTTGTTATTATTCTTCCCTCTTTATCATAAGCATATTCAATCTTATTTCCTTGACCATCAACTTCTTTAACTAATTCATTGAAATTATTATATTCATATGTCGATTTACCTGTAGAATTATTGAAATGAGAAACTCTCAATCCATAATCTGTATATTTATCCTCTGTCGGGTATCCTACCGTTCGTACCTTAATTAAGTTATCAGCACTATCATATTGGTAAACTATTGAATCACTATTTTCAATTTTTAATACAGGTAAAGCAGTACGATTATATATCATTGTTGTAACAATAGAATCAGTAGTAGATACATTAGTTATTACAGCTTTTACCTTTTTCCCTCTCCTGACATTTGGATCATAATAAACATAGTCTATAGTTTTCCCATTTTTGCCCACATCAACTGGAGATGATATTTTCTCTTGTATAATACGATTCTTATTATCATAATACATTTCTTTCGAATTTACTAAAACTTTCCCTCTATATGAATACAACTTTTCTGATAACCCTTTTTCGTTATAAAAAATATCAATATGCTCATGTGTTCCATTTAATAGAACTTTTTCTTTTCGAATTTCTCTCCCCAGACAATCGTAGTGTATGGCATTATTAAAAATAATACTTTTTTCTGTATTTCCATTCAATATAACATAATTCGCAACATAGAATCCTTGTTTATCACGTCCTCCTCTTATTGCTTTCCGGACTGAAACAGTACCATCGGGAGCCTTAATTTTATAAGGTCTGAATAAATCATCATAAGTATAATATGTTTTCAGATTTCCCGGTCCGGTATTAATAAGAGTATTTCCGTAGACATCAGCTGTATTAGTTGAGATTAAGCCTGTCGGAGATATAGTCTTACTCCGATGTAAAAAGTTAGTATCATATTCATAAACAAATTGTTTTTTAGTGATAGAATCTTCTATACTCTCCGCAACCAAAAGACCACATACATTATATTGATATCTTTTAAAATATGAATTAAATGATTCTAAAGAAATTTTTCCTTGTGGAGTATAAGCGTATCTTTTTGTTTGAGTGATACTATTAGCTCCATCTCTTGTGTAGACAGTTGTAATTTTTGAAGGTTTCTTTTTATATAATAGATTATCCGGACGTACATATTGATAATTGGTTAAAATTCTTTTTTCTGGCATATTATTTACCCTAGCAAATCCTTGATAACTAACATCAGAGATTATGATATTATCTATTTCATCATAAGTATATTGCTCCACTTTTTCACATTGCTTATCCAAGTCTGTTTCAAAAACGGATGTATGTCTCAAATAATAGCTCCCTGACAAATTATGTAATTCAGCTCCATAGTTAGTAGACGAAACGATTTCATGTCCAACACGATACTCGCTTTTGGCAAGATATAATATACAGGGAGATCCTAATACATTATAAGTGTTAACCGTTATAGTATTTAAAAGAGAATCTGTTATTATTTGTTTTTCAAATCCAACAAAGTTACCTTTATCCTTTCTATAAAAAGGAGTAGTATATGAATATGACTTCTTACCAATATGAATGTCTTTATGTAAATCGGATGTTAGTACATAATTTACATTTCGAATTAATGAGTATTGCTTATTCCAATGAGTATATAATCCTTTTATTAGCGGATTCTTACTCACACGTGATTGTACATGACTATTATATTCAATAGAGCGCCTACCCGCATTACCATCTATGATATCAATCACCACATCAGAAGAACATTGTTCATCAAAAGTTACCAAACTGTATTTTACGTCACGAAAACGTGTAATCACCCCCGGCCCTGTTACTCTGGATTGAGAAATGGCTAATACATCAGCTCTACCATCCCCTGTAAAATCACCGGCAAAAAGATCATGTTTTATAGGATAAACATAAGATTTTCCCTTATATGAATACACATCATCTAATCTTGTAGTTCCAGGAGAAATATCAGGAGATAGAAATAAATCCGTAACATCAATATCATAGATATTATTCGTAAAATGACATCCGGGATAACTAACAATCGTAGCTCTAGCCTCTTTATCTTGATCAATTGTATAATAACAGGACATTAATTCCGATATACCATCATTATTAAAATCCGCAACTAAAAAAGATAAATTAGGATGTGATTCTGTAATTTCTCCTTTAATAAATTCTTTTCCATTATAATAATATATCAATTGTTTGTATTGTTCCCCGGATTTACAATAAAAAAAGATATCTGCATATCGATCATTATTGAAGTACCCGAATTTGAGATCATTAATTTCCCCTTCATTAAATGAAAAATGCGTCAATTCAAAGATACTCCCATAAGAATTAATAGCATAAGCCACAACCTCCTTCTTTTTTTTATCATACACAATGATATCGTCATATTTATCTCCATCAACATCTATGACTGCATAACTCCCATTGTTTGGCAAAGTCCCTTTTATTTCTAGGGAAGTATATTTTACTAATTCATCATCAAAAGAGTAGCATTTATTTCCGATTAGGAGTTGATCTTTTCTATTTCCCTCAAAATGCCCAACTAATACAGGACTAGCAACTCCCCCCAAACGGGTTGTTGTTTTATAACCTAATTTACCTTCCTCATTCAGATACGCTTTCATAATTATGAAATGCGTATCATCCTTAGTTAACATAGCTAAATCCAATAAACCATCTCCATTAAAATCTCCAGGAATAACAGTAAAAGAATAATTTTGGTCATAAATGGTTGTAGTCCATATTTTTTCACGATTTCCTTTTTTATCTATTGTTTGGACCTCTAATACAATATTTATAGAATCCATATATTCTGGAGGTCTCATTATATATTGTTTATCTATTGTTAGAAAATCTTCTATTCCATCACCATTAAAGTCTCCTTGGATCACATCTGTCGGACGATGTTCAAATGCATATTTTTGCAAACATTTCTCACCTTGATGCTTTCCCCAGCCTATTATAATAGGATTATATGCTACATTATTCTTTCCAAACTCTTGTATGTTATTAAGTTTTGGATATATATCTTTTTCATCTTTGATATACTTCATTTTATAGATACGTACCTGTTCACTTCCTGCAAAAACAAAAATTTCTTTCAATATCTTATCACGTTTAACCCTGAAACCATTCAGAAAACCAGTTGGAACATCTTTCACACGATTATATAAGAAATCAATTCGATTGGTTTGTGTGTAATTGCATGAATCATTTAATGTATATTCAATTGACTTCAACCATATATCTGCATTTTCAATATCTTGTTGATAATTATACAATATATAATTTCCATAAGGATCTTCTTGACAAGCTAAATACCAGGAAATAATAGTAGTTTGGTCAGCATTAGATAATTGGTATGCTCTGGTACCTTTGTAATCACCATAATAATATTTCATTCCATCTTGAGTGGTCAATACAAAGTAACGTTTATAGTCATCTCTGGTTATTAAGGAATAATCATTATTTTCTTTATAATAGACTGTTTTTCCATCCACCCATTTTGCTATTAGAGGTATACCATCCAAATAATATTTATTCCAAGAATATAATTCATTAAATCTAGACTCTTCATTACTACGAGTTATCGAAGATAAACATGACAAATTTATTCCTGTACCTAAAACTCCATCTCCACTATAACTATTGTATACAATTTCCAAATTAGGTCCTATTCCACCATTGCCAACAGGCAATGAGAGAGGAATTGAAAAATTAGAAGCACCATTTGCTGCTATATCAAAAAAATAAGGAGTAGATCCTACTGCTAAAAGTGTATCAAGAGTATGATTATTTACATCAACAGCTACATCATATTCCAAATATGGAATATCAACAGAAGCAGTAATCATTATTCGATGATCTTTACTCTCAATATTATTTGTCCGTGAAATTCGATTTCCATTATTATCATAGTCATAAAACAATCGATTATTCTGTGATAAAACCGAATTGTTTCCTAATAATAAACTTACTAATGCAATTTTCCAGAATCCCATAATATGTCATAATTATTACATGTGATTTTATAGTATTAAAGCAAAATGGGGATGCTCTCACTAACACCTTATCGAGAAGCATCCCCTTTAACTTAAGAGAAAATTTATTTCACAAGAGATTTAGTCTTACTAATATAAGTTTTCTACTTCCGGCTTGTTGTAAATGAGCGAGCCAAAAGTTCCCGCAGGGCGTTTCAAAGGTACAGATGGTACTCTGATGATTTCATCTTTTGAAGAACGTGTCAAACCTGCTCTTCCACTACGTTTAACAGGTTCTCCTGTAGTCGGATCCACCCCTTGAACATCGCATAGTGCCCAATACAATGGATAATTAAAATCAAAATTGTCCCAATCTCCGAAAGCATAAGGGAATACATTATCAATATCATCTTCATAGCTTGAGTTTTGATTATTCAACATGACATTCGGGTCAATACCGTCAGCATAATCTCCCCAGTCTTTTGCATTGAAAGAACGGAAAGTAATTGGAGCAAATTCATAATATTTATTTCCATATTTATATTCTTGCACTTCCATTCCTACGTTCTTTCCTTCCGTGCGGCTACCAAATAATTTCACAGGAAAATCTATACCTCTTAATCCACTAATTATCAATTCACTGGCGGAAGCCGTTTCTTCCGAACAGATGATTCTTACAGATTTAAGATTTAGATCATCACCATCTCCAAAACGGATATATTCATCTGCACCGGAATTACGTTGCATTCTCATAAATACATCCGAACGATGTGATGTACCAGCGATAGAAGCGGCTAAATAACGAGCTAATTCAACAGAACCTCCATTGTTAAAACGTAAATCCAAAATCAAATCTGTGATGCCCTCTGCCTTGAACTGTTGAATTACATATTTCAAGTCTTCCGCAAAATTCAAATCAAAACCTAGATAAACTAAATAACCGATATTGAATTTATTCTCTTTTTTGTCTTTGATAAACATTGAATTCAAGATAGGACTATTATTGTAACTACCAGTGGTTAATGTAGTAGTACCATCCACCAAATCATAGTCGCCCCGGCTTTCATCAAGGATTTTACGTCTATAGCCGATCTTAAAAGTTTCACCTCCACCTGCATAAAACAAAGTGCTCATATATTGCTGGTAATTACTCTTATTCAAAGTCGTACCATTTACAGCAACGATTACGTCACCCCGTCTCAATCCGGCTTTTTGAGCAGGAGATTCTAGATATACATATCCAATGGCTAATCCAATAGTAGTTTTATCCGGCATGTAAGAAGAGAAAAACGTTCCAAGCCCCGATCCTACAACACTTGTTGCACGAGTATTTGCACGAGTTCTACTGGCACCAGTTTCCATAATATAAGAATAGATATAACGCTTGCCTGCATTGACTGAAAATGCACGATAAGTTCCGCCATCCTCTATATTGGTTTTCATTGGTAAAAGATAAGTTGACAGAAAATTATCATAAGAAACCGATGCATAATCTACATCTAGTGTATTATATTCTTCTTTAAAGAGATAATGTTCCTTCAAATATTTATCCATATACTCATTAAGAGCTAGATCTTCTGCCGCTCCGGATCCTCCTCCTTGTGTTATAGTACATACTGTAACAGGAGTTTTATATCCCTCCACTTGTACAACCACAGTCAATACTCGCTCTTTTCCAGATTCGTTTTTATTAATTTTCACCTTTACTCCCCCTTTACCGGCAGCAGAGTTACCACTGGTATTAGTTATAGCAGCCCAATCTGTTCCTGTAGAATATTGTAAAGAAGGAGTCCATTTTCCTGAAGCCGTAAACGAAATCTCAACAGTCTCTCCATAAATAGAAATCGTCTTTTCCGTTTCAGTACCAATCGCAGTGATTCCATTATCAGTATCACCGACATCTCCCCCGTCGTCGCTATCCGAACAATTACTGAAAGTAATCAGACACAAGGCAAGCAATACTATACTATAAAAGCTATTAAATAAGTTTTTCATCTATCATTATTATTAAATTAGAAAAATTAAAAAGATTATTGTGCCGGAGCTTCTACTACGGTTTTAGAAACCTCATAAAAACGTCCTTCTTCATCCATCCAGGTTACATTGATATTAGTAGGTAATGTTCCGTAAGCACTTCCCGAATAAGTAGTTGTTTGTTTTACTCCGTTTTTCATTACATACCTGATTTGTTCATCATACATACCAGTCAGATAATCTGCCGGCCCGGCAAATACATAAAATACTTTGCAAGCAGACTTAGGTTTCACAGTGTAAGAAACGGTATAGAACTTATCTTTTTCTATCTTGTCAATCGTCACTTCCGGCACACTGGCATTCCATAAGTCCGCATCTCTGTCTTTCCTTACAAAAGTCGGTTTTGCACTAGTATACTCCTTCTTTGCTATGGTTGACGCAGGATTACCATCAGCATCAATAGCTATCATGAACAGTATATATTCTGTATTAAACTCGACATCCTCAATGGTCAATTGATGATTCTTCAGTTCAGCGGCAACAATTTCAGTTACATCACTATTCATCACCAAAGCCTGTTTGACCGCTTCTTCATTTCCCCAATACGGATAACTATTTGTGAAGTCTTTCAATTTCATGTGAACATAACGGTATTTTACCGGATTCCCGGTTGGTGTCAACGTTAAAGTTGTAGATAGAACACTTGCCTCTATTGCCACATCTACCGAAATTGAAGGATTATAAGATATTTCTTTGGAGTCAGCCTGTATTTTCACTAACGAACCGAGCTGACCTTTTTCATTCAAAGCTACCGCAACAATAAAACCTTTTGTTCCCGGGTCTAAAGAGATCCTTTCAAAGTTTTTTGCCTCTTTGGAAGAATCCCCGCTTTTGATAAGGTAAGAGATTACGTCCTTGTCGGTCGCATAATTGGCCAAAGTCTGTTCTTTCATATAAGAATAATAGAACTTATAACAACCTGTTCCGGGAGTAATAGTCGCACTAATGCTTGAAACCGTAGTAACAACACTACTAATATTTATCGCCGCTGTCCCGTCATACGTCAAGGCAGGAACTGCAATTTCAACCGCCACCAGTTCTTCTGTCTTATAGCCCTTCTCCTCCTTATAAGGAATGGCCCAAAGTACATACGTTGTTCCCGGTATTACTGTCGGAAGAAAATCTAACACCTTACCTTCCAACGGCCCGGTATAATCTGAAAACTGTTTGGTTCCTCCCCCATAAGCCAGATCTTCAATAACTCTTTCGGGTGAATAATTCGGCTTATCTAAAATCCCTGTATAATAAACGTCACAACCCTTTCTGATCGCAGAAACCGTTGCACCTTCAAACGTTATATCCGAAACCTTCAGTTCTATTGTTGCAGCAGTCTTAATCACGCTGGCAATCACGTCATCAGGCAAATATTCACTACCAGCTTCAGATGGAGGTACTGCCCAAATCATATATGTCTTTCCGGCTTCAGGATCCTTACCTATCAGTTCTGCCAATGGAACTTTATCAAGAGCCTCTGTCTTCATATACATACGGGCAACATATCCATTCACTAATTCAGCTACAGCCTCTGCACTATATTCATTAATTTCCAGCACTCCCAAATAATACATTTCTATACCACTCGTTAAAGTAGTAGAAACCGTTTGGCCCTCAACAGATATAGTAACAGGAGCCTCACCTATTATCACCGGAATCTCCGAGATTATGCTCTGCCCATTAGACGCAACAGCCATTACTGCCACTTTGCCCCCCGTTTCTGCATACTGATTCTCTGCCACAGGAGCAGTAATAGTCAGTCCCTTTCCTGTCAGTGAAACTTTCCAACCATCAGGCTTCGTTACGGTATACTTCGAAATACCACTCATTTCAACTGAAATCAGTTTCTCCTCGCCGTTTGCAAAATATTGTTTTCCTGATAATATCTCACATTTCAATTCCTTAGATTTCGACAACTTTAATATTGTGCCATCCTTCAGAGTAAAATACGCATAATCATCATCCTGACTAACTCCACTAAAAAGAGAGGTATCTCCTGTTCCTTCACCAGATGCGTAAACACCAGTAGACTCCCAAGTCTTTCCACTATCCGTAGAAATCTCCCACTCTTTCGTGTTCGTATTAATGCGAATCTTAGGAGCGGCAGCCGTTACAGGCATCATTTTTCCTTCTCCATCTTTCAAGAATGTCTTTTTACCGTCTGTACTAGTTATTCCCCAATAATAGATACCATCCTCTTCGTTCTTTATCACGGTTATTTGCGGAGCATCCTCCCCATTTTCACCATTACGAATAGTTACTTCCGTCTTATCTGAAAACTTAATTGTATAACTTCCGTCTTCATTCTCCAACACAGAAGCGATTGATTTATTTTGAGATAAAGCATCAGTCAGCGTCTTCAATGTGGAAATATCTGTCTGTACACTTTGTAACGAAGCTTCCAACTTATCCATGCGGTCTTCCAGACCGGAAATTGAGTTTTTTAAATCATCGTCATTATAACATGACGACAACATTACCACACATACTGCCAGGAAACATACATATTTCCCCATACTACATAAAAAATATTTTCTTCTCATATCTATGATAATTTAGATGATTAGAGAAAACCGCACGACAGACTTTCACGCTATCGTGCGGAATAATTGTGCCAATACTATATTATTTGGCGTGAGGATGTTTACCCAATTTTTTCAAATCAAGATAAATAGTACTTCCGCTCATCATCGCACCAGGAGTACTCTTATCCACTTTTTCCTTAATAATCGTATTTGCAGGAATCCGGTTATCTTTCTTCACTACTTGAGGTTTCACTGTTCCCTTTATTCCCTCCTTCAACTTCGGAGCATCCGGGAATAATACGGAAGGATCAGTAATGATACCTTTCTCTTTATCATAGAATACTGTATAAAGATCGCCAATCACTTCATTTCCATCAGCATCGGCACCAATAGGTACACATAGGGCAACCAGTCGTTTGGCTTCACTTGTCTTATCATATGATTGAGTAGTTGAGTTAACACCAGATATACCATAATCTAGACACTCTTCTTTCCATACATCCATACATTCCTGGTAAGTATAATCACCACTTGCGGAATAGTTATCTTCTGTTATGGCATAATATAGTTTGGCAACATCCTTCACAATAGAATACTGAACTGTAAAGTTACCCAAATCACTCATGTAGGCATTCAGTTGTATCGTCGGATTCGGACCTGCCACAATTGCTTCAGTGGTAGCTTTTACAATCTTCACATCCGTCAATACGCCATTCCAGTCTTCAGCCATATATGCAAATATATATTCGGTAGCCGGGTCTAATCCTGTCCAAGTGAAACTTTCCACCCCTCCTGTTGCATCAGCAGGCCATACATTAGAGTCTTCAGACAATAAATAATTGATTAATTCCGCTTTATTAGCATCTTCCAGTAAATCCGGTGTCATAATATACTGATGATAGAATACGGCTGTTTTCTGATTATATGAATAATTCAGTTTCAGACTTGTACGTCCCGGATCAGTGATCGTTATATCAATATCAGCTTCAGATGCATCCGGAGTATCAGTAATACGCGCTTTGGTAGAAAATGAAGCATGCTTTACTTCTTTGGATAACTGCCCATACTCATTACGCCCAATGTAAGCCACGACATAAGGAGCATCAGGAAGCAAATCAAATTGGAATTCTGTACCTTTATAGGAACCTTTTTGAGCAAAATTCGTATTTTTCACACCCCATCCTTCCTGGTCTAGAGTCCGTGCTAAAGTAGTCATGGTTGCTTCATCTGCATTTTCATAAGGAGCCCACTCCGAAGCCTTAAATATACGATAAAACATGGCTACGCAATTATCTTCCATTTCCACATTCATATCAACCATGGAAGCACCAATCCTGCTAATTTCCAGTTTGCACTCTGGTAATTCTGCATTCGGGCCTATTTCTTTCAAATGAAAGTCCTGACGGACATACTCACCCGGAGTCTTGTTCTCATCCAGTCCGATGCTGGTAGCGGTTATCATTCTTTTTGCATCTGCCGTATAACCGAAATCTACCGTATAATACAATTCCTCTTGAGGAACCTGTGCATCTTCCGCTTTTTGAATCCAGTGTCTCATAAAGTCTATATACATCGACTTTCCATACGTATTTATAAATGCATCAATAGGTTCTGAATCTCCACAGAATTGATAAAAATATTTACTATCCGTATTGGGGAGGTATTGGATACCGACTGCATGATAACTTGTAGTAACATCAATATCCACACGAGGAGTGCCTATTACACTCTGAACTGGTGTTTTTAGATAACAGATTTTCATATCCGCCGGATTCTGTCCGCCTTCATCATTACAACCGACTGTTATAATCAGGTATTCCGCTCCCGGTACAATCTCCGATTGAGCATATTTGGAATTTACCCAGTCAAATTCTGCATTCGGATAACTATCTCCTAAAGTAGATCGACTAAACGTATATGCACCTGCACCTTCAGAATTATAAATAGCCTCCATTATTAAATCTTCCACTTCCTCCTCTGTTGCTTGTACTCCTGCCCCTACACTTTCCAACAGGTAATTGTACATGCGGCATAAAGGATATACATCCAACCGATAAGATTGGACTTTAGAACCCGGAGTACACTCAAATACAAAATTATGTTCAGTGTTACTGGTAACTTTTATACCTACTCCTCGTTCGCCGCCGTCCACTTCATTTTCAACCCATTTGATAGGTGTAGGGTTTGGAGGAAGCGGCACATCCGGATTCACAGGTACATCAGGTTCTACACTCGGTTCATCACCATCCGAACACGAAAGGATCATAGAACTTATCACAAAGATAAATCCCAACATGAGTAATAAACTAAATAAATTCTTCTTCATAATTAAAAGTGATAAATGTAATTAATCATTTACATATTCATAATCGGCATCTCCATCAATTGCCTTGCAGACAGCCAAATTATTTACATATCCGTTTTCATCAGTAACCAATGCATAAAAAGAAAGATTCTCCGCATTCCATTCTTCTTCCATTATAACAGTATAACTCCTGCTCGACTCCTTACCGGTCGCTATATATCCCAATTTATCGCCATCAACGGTAGCAGACAGTAATTTACGTACCACATGGTTA
>OJRY01001646.1_pt1 | contig 16090 bp, 11 predicted proteins | sample 1599311 | NCBI WGS metagenome assembly OJRY01 (sample SAMN04168657, study PRJEB22393) | human gut metagenome | biome: human gut microbiome; feature: stool | host: Homo sapiens | collected 2014-03-20 | reverse complement strand
CCTCGAAAGTGTATCGCAGCCACAGAACTCCGCCTGTACCAGTACACCGCCATTGACGAGTTCACCCGCCTGCGCTTCCTGGCCGCATACCCTGAGCAGTCCACCTATTCCTCGGCGGATTTCCGCAAAAAGTTGCTCAAGTGGTATGCCCGCTGGGGAATACGAGTGGAGTGCGTCCAGACGGACAACGGGTTTGAGTTCACCAACCATTTTTCCAGCAGCAAGCGAGACCTGCCCACCCTGTTTGAGAGTACCGCGGCCCGACTTGGCATCCGCCACAAGCTCATTCGTCCCTAATACCCCACGTCACAATGGCAAAGTGGAGCGCAGCCACAGGGAGGACCAGAAATGGTTTTACTCCTGCCACAGCTTTTACTCCCTGGATGATTTTGCAAAGCAGCTCGCCATTCACAACCGCCGCTCCAACAACTTCCCCATGAGGCCATTGGGATGGCGTTCTCCCTTAGATTTCACTGTCCAATTTCTTTGACAAACCTACACATGAATAAATCTGCCTTGGATACCAAGACGGACCGGGCATTTTCTTTCAGCCTTACGGCCTACACCGGTTTGAGGTTTCACTGCGCAACCCCTACTGAAAGCTCCATAAGACAATGCGTGCCGGCGCACTCCCTTACTTCAACGTTTTGAAAGACGCACGCCGTTGCCCGCTGGTATCTTTGATAATAGGACAAGGCGGCGGGCCTTGTCAATCCTCTTGCGGTGGCAGCCGCAGTTTTCCGTGCAAAACGTAGCGGAAAACCAGCGACCCAAGGGAGCAAAACCACAAGCTCCGCTTGTGGTTTTGCCACGCCGTAAGGCATGTTCGCCAGAAGCGCCAGCGCCTAGGCTGGGATTTGGAGGCGCAGGTCGCCGGTGGCGACCGCTGGATGCGGCAGACATCCAGCAGCGCCGACCGAGCCGACAGGCGAGACCCCCAACCAGCGTTTTGAAATATCCGAAAAGGATATTCCAATCCATTGCTGGCCTGTGTTATTGGGAATCGTGGCTCGGAATCTCCCTGCTTGGGATTTTATGCAGCAGATCCTCCTTGACCTTCATATAGGTTAGAGAGGGGATGGGAATACAAAGCCCAGAAATCAACTCCACCTCAAAGCGCCGGATCGCCACGATGAACAGCGTATTGACCAGATACCCCCGGTGAATAGGGTAAAACAAATCCGGCAATTCCTTTGCAATCTCCCCGATGGAACTGTTGCAGGAGATCACCCGATCAATACAGACAAACTCGGTTTTCCTGCGCTGGCTTTGCACATACAGAACGGTGTTTGAATTGACGAAAATGGTCTGTGTCCCGCTGCGTATCGGTATACGCCGTCCAGAGGGGCGCTCCAACAGCAGACTGCGGACAAACTGCGTGGTGTTTACGTCCAGGTTCAGCACCTTACTCTCACTTGGCTGCATGTACTCGTAGGAATTGTGCTGGTGTACCATTTTCAGTTCCCCGCCTATGATCCGGTAACTGATGGTGAAATGGTTGATGACGCGGAAAGATCCCTCCAAGCTTTCCACGATGATTTGACCACAGACCTGCGCCGCGCTGTCTCCCAGGGAAACCGGAAAATATTCTTCCTCTATGATGTTGACTGCTTTCCCTGTAAAGCCTTTGAAATGCTCCCGTATTGCGTCGCCGCCAAATAATAGTGGCTCTCCCGTGCCGAGGTAAACGCTGTCCGGGCAGAGGTAGGAAAACCATTTATCTAAGTCCCCCGCATAGTGGGCGTGGAACAATGCTTTTGTAAGGGCCGCGATTTCTTCCAAATCGATTTTTTTAGCTGCCATTGACAAACCACCTTTGCGCGTTTCTTTGATTTCCATTTTAGCAAAGCGCGGGAAAAAGGGCAAGAAAAAATGTGTGATTCGTAACATCAGACGCATCATTGGCGCAAGCTCTATTGACTGCTTTTGTTGTCTTAGGTATAATCGTTAAATAGGGAGATTATGCGTTTTTTTGTAAAAAGAGGTTGACAAGTATGATTCTATACGATATACTCACGGCAGACAGGCAGACAGGCAGACAGGCAGACAGGCAGACAGGCAGACAGGCAGACAGGCAGGATAAGTCTGTCCTTTTTTGCTGTGTAAATAAAGAAAAAGTCAACAAAAAGGGCGCGTTGCGTCCACGGTTTTTCCGTGGGCGTGGCGCGCCCTTTTTGTATGTTGCGCTATTTTCAGATGATTTCATGACAAGAGGGAGGAAGCATATATGAACACAGGAAAACGGTTATTGTCCGCGCTGCTGTGCGCCTGCATGATCGCGGCGCTTTTGCCGACAGCGGCACTTGCGGCAGGAACAGACACAGGCAAGGCGATCCAGCTTGTGGACAGCGGAACTGCCGCGAATATCAGCGGCGGACAGGACAGCAATATATATTTTGGTAGATATAAGCAAAGCAGCAATGACAGCGACGGCTATAACACCGATCCCATCAAGTGGCGGGTGCTGGAAAATGCCAAGGGACAGTTGTTTCTGCTTTCCGACCAAAATCTTGACGTATTTCAATATCATACGAAACAGGAGAGCGTAACATGGGAAACCAGCACCATGCGCTCCTGGCTCAACGGGTACGATGCGTCGCACAATACCGGCGGCAATGACGGGATTGACTATACAGACGATAATTTTATCAGCACCGCTTTTTCTGACGGAGAGCAAGGGGCTATCGCAGAAACAGAGGTTGTCAATGATGATAACTCGAAGTATCACACAGAGGGCGGCAACGACACTACCGATAAAATTTTTCTTTTGTCAATTGCAGAAGCACAGAACAGCAGCTATTTTGCCGATAACGACAGCCGTGTCGCGACCAATACCGCCTATGCCGCAGGCGGCGGTGCATCCGGCGGTGTCGGCGGAGCCGGTTTCTGGTGGCTGCGGTCGCCTGGCGGCGACCAGATTTACGGTGCGGCCGACGTACTCATGAACGGCAGTGTGGCTGAGGACGGCGGCTATGTGAACAATACTTTTGTCGCTGTTCGTCCCGCTTTTCATTTAGATCTGACATCTGTCCTCTTCACATCTGCCGCCGTAGGCGGCAAAATCCCCGCCGCTGAAAGCAGCGATAATCAAAGCGGCGAAGCCGCCGATGCGATTTTTGAAATTGACGGTTATGGCGGCAATGAGTGGAAATTGACGCTTTTAGATGGAAGCCGCGATTTTTCCATTTCCAAAGCAAAAATTGAAGAAAGTAAGATTGACTTTTCCTACTCCGGCGCACAGACTGGGACGAATGAATATATTTCCGTTGTTATCGAGGACAACGGTGCGATTACCTACTACGGGCGCATTTTGCAGCTGGACGGTATGACCAATGGCGCAGAGGGAACGACAAACCTTACGCTCCCTGCGGGTGTAACGTTAGACAATGATACAAAACTGTATGTATTCAACGAGCAGTACAACGGCGGGGAAAACGACGATACCAGGCTGACGGACTACGGCAGCAAAATGATTGATGTGCAATCCGCTGTTGACACCACCGCCCCGAAGCTTACATCGGGCAGCGCAACCCGCGACAGCGAAACCGACGCGACGGTGAAGTTTACCAGCAGCGAAGCGGGCGAATATTACTATGCCATTGTAGAAAGTGGCGCAAGCGAGCCGGAGATCACTACCACCGGAACAGGGACTGCCTGCACAGCGGAAGAAAACACCATTTCCCTAACCAAGCTTACAGGAAATGGGGCAAAGGATATTTACATTGTCGTGAAAGACGAGGCGGGAAATGTCAGCAAAAAACAGAAAGTCACCATACCCGAATATATCCCGCCGGTCTATGAGATTTCCGCATCCCCGGCCACGCTGGACTTTGGCAGTCAAACGGTAGGCTATACAGAAGCACCTGCCGCGCAGACGGTAACAATCAAGAATGAGGGCAACCAAAACACAACCGTTAGTCTGCCGACCAGCACGAATTATACCATTACGGCGGGAAAAGGCTTTACAGGTAGCGCCGCCACTCTTGCCCCCGACGGTACGGCACAATTCACTGTCCAGCCGATCACTGGGCTTGACGTGGAGAACTATGCGGAAACGCTCACTGTTTCCGGCACGGAAAACGTCAGCGCGCAAGTTGCGCTCTCCTTTGCCGTTGTCGAACCCCAACCAGCCACCTACAGCTTGACCGTAAACTTAAACGGTGGCAACGGGGTTGACGCAAGCGGCGAGTATGCCGAGAACGCAGTTGTTGAGATCAACGCAGGCAGCCGCAGCAATTACCGCTTTGACGGGTGGACTTCCTCAAACGGCGGCACATTTGCAGACACTTCCAGCGCGGCAACCACCTTTACCATGCCTGCTGCAAGTACCACCATAACGGCAAATTGGCGATACATCGGCGGCGGTGGTGGCGGAGGCGGCAGCGAGGGTACCAGCAGGCCCACCTACCGCCCCGATGTGGAGAACACGGAAAACGGAGATGTGGCCGTCCAGCCCAGCAATCCCCACAAGGGCGACGAGGTGACCGTTACCCCCAGGCCGGAGGACGGCTATGAGGTGGAGGCTGTGATCGTCACCGACAAGGACGGCAAGCCGGTTGACGTGACCGACAACGGCGATGGTACCTGGACTTTTACCCAGCCCGGCGGCAAGGCGACGGTGGAGGTCATCTTCCGTGAGATCCCGCTGGGAACCCTGCCCTTTACTGACGTACCGGAAAGCGCCTGGTATTGTGACGCAGTGCGTTACGTCTATGAAAACGGCCTGATGAACGGCATCGGCGGCGGCGCGTTCAACCCCAACGGAACCACCACCCGGGGTCAGATCATGACCATCCTGTGGCGCATGGCGGGTTCCCCCGGCATGGAGGGGGAGATTTGGGGCTATCCCTTTGCCGACGTGGACGCCACGGCCTACTATGGAACAGCAGTCTACTGGGCGAGGATGAACGGCATCGCGGAGGGGTACGGCGACGGTAAGTTTGGCCCTGATGACCCCATCACCCGGGAGCAGTTCGCCGCTATACTCTATCGGTTTGCCCAGGAGCTGGTCTATGATGTGACCGCAGCCGCCGACCTCTCCGGCTATGCCGACGCGGGCAGCATCAGCGGCTACGCCCTTGCCGCCATCCAATGGGCCAACGCCGAGGGCATCATCAGCGGCACCAGCGACACCACATTGACCCCGCAGGGGCAGACCACAAGAGCGCAGGCTGCGGCCATGCTCATGCGGTTCTGCGAGCAATAGTCTTGGAACTCGCAACATTGCAAATGTAAAGTTATCTGACGTCAAGGAATTGGCTTTAAGAATGAAAGAACGATAATCGTTTTTTGCTTTCCGCATAAAGACTTCACGTTCAGGTACAATATCTATATCAATCAAACTACAGGTCTTAAAATAACGGAAAGAGAAATCTTGACGGAATAAATCATGGCTTTTGGCAGATATCTGCTGTCCGGCATGCATGTATAGCCGGACAATCAGCCGGGGGATTGGTTCTATCTGGCTGTGTAGGAGGCCACCAACGGCCGCGACTTCGACCGCAAGGAATACATCCATGAGCATTGGACAAAGCTGACCGACCATCCCAACTGGGAACAGTATCAGTAAGACGTCTGCCGCGGCAGTCCGGTAAAAAGGAATAAAGAAAGTGTGGGGCATAAAAACAGGCAGGTATTGTAGCCGCAATACCTGCCTGTTCCTTCATTTGGAAGATGCCTTTACAGGGGGTACCGCCGCTCTTTCCGTATCGCTACCCAATTTTCCCCTTTATTTTACCCCGCAGCCATTTCCTGCCATCCATGTACGAGGTTATCTCCACATTCACAATATCCTCCGGACGGAATTGGCTGTCCTCAAACTGCCTGGCATAACGGCAAACTACCGTGCAGCCATCCGTCAGCCGCGCAAACACACCGCCCTTATATTTGCTGATGATAGTGGCAAGCCGGATCGAACCCACAGGATGACGGTACTCCGCCCCAATATACGGATCAGGCGCGGCGTCCTTTACCGAAATTTCCAAATTCCCCTCGTCCACCGCTATCACTTTTGCTTTCAGCCTTTGTCCCGGCCGGTAAACAGACCGCAAGTCCCCAAGGCAGGAGTAGGACAATCCGGATTGAGTCACCGTATAGTCAAAGCCATGACAGGACATCGTCAGCAGGCCCGGCCCAACACTCAGGATCTCACAGCTTGTTATGTCGCCGGCCTGCAGTCTCTCAACCATTGTCATTTGCCATCTCCTGCGGTCCATTGCCCGTACCCGTGAGGCGATGGCAAATTCATTCAGCCGGTCTACTGCTATAATCACAAAATCCACATTCGCCCCGCCCATATGGTTGAGTAAGAAGCTCTCTCTTTCCTCGCCCGGCCACCATATCAACGGCTCCGGAATCAGTATCTTTACTCGGTACGGCACAACCACAATGCAAGTAATTTCATCCGGCCCGTCGCCATCTCCCTCTGCGCTGTCCATGGAAGGCGCCGCAATCTTCTCTACGCCGATCACAGTTCCATGCAGCAGCGCTCCGGACCGGTAGGAAGCATAAATGCTGTTCCATTCTGTCCGTCCTTCGGGAGTCAGTTCCTTATCCAGTTCTTTATAATCCGATTCAAAAAACCTTTGCCGTGAGTTTTCCAGCCATTGCTGCATTCTCTGGTCAATCCCCATGATGTTTTCCCTCCAAACTTTTTATTTTCAGGCGGCCTGCGCTGTCTGTGTATGCTGCTACGCACGGAACATGTGTCCCGATCCGTTCCAATTGTCCTTCATCTGCCAGAAGCATCACCTGTAAGGTCTTTATCTGCGCTTTTTTCCGCATTACAGACAACTGTGTACCGCAGCGCCATTCCATCCCTACTGGGACATAAAGGATCAAAAGCTGTAATTCCCGTACAGCGTAGTATGCCAGCATCAGATACGGCCTTGGAGGCGTTATTATCTCAGGCGCATCCCCTTGTTCGGCAAACGAAAAAGCGATATCAAATGCACGGATAATATTGCGGTCACACTCCTTGCCAGGTATCACAAGATCGCCTGTGTTTTCATCAATATGGATATCCCCTTTATACCGCAGCTGCCGAATAATACTCTTTGCAGCCTTCTCCTCCATACCAAAGCACAGCCGGAGAAATGTTTTGGCCTGGCGCATCTTCATGCAGCCCAACTGTTCCAGAGCATCCAGCAGCCTGATTTGCGGCTCGCTGTAATACATTGGCTTCATATCGCCAACCTCCGTTTCACCTGATTTAACACGGGATCAAGCAGGGCTTCGCTCCCCATCTCCACGATCGTACTGAAAATGACCTTGGCGGTGTAGACCAGCGTATTGGAAATCGCCTCGTTCTCGTTCCGCCGCAGCCTGTACAGCGCTTCGTCGAGCACGTCGGCATCCAGCCGCCGGAGCGTGTCGCGGACATAGCCCTGCGGGTAGGTACAGGCGCCAAGCTGCAGCCGGCCACAGTAGTACAGCCACGAGACCGCGTCCCTGAACACCTCCGCTTCCTCCGGCGTATAGCGGGAAAGCTCGCATCGCTGCAAGATCGCCGCTATGGCCTCACGCCCGTCCTCCGCGCCCGCGCGCGGGACTGTCGGAAGCTCATCATCAGTATCCCTATACTCTTTCTTACTCTTCTCTTTCTTACTTGTGTGCGGTTTTTGCAGGTCTAGACATGCCGTTTCCGCACCCGCAGAAGTGCAGTCTCCACAGTTCAAGACCTGCGGTTTTGGCAGGTCTTGATGTGCCGTTTCGGCAGGTCTTGCCAGCGTCCCAGCGCCTGTATCCTGCTGGAATTCCGTCATATCGCCCCGCAGGTTGGCCGACACATCCTGTTCCGGCGCACTATCCCCTTCCTCCAGATATGCAATTTCTACAGGTCTTGTCTCCGTGCAGAACGGCGCGCAGTCATAACCGTAGGCCGCCTTTTCGTCCAGCACCACCTCGGCCAGGAAGATACGGTTCGGCATACCGCAGCCCTGTCGCTGCTCCCAGACCAGGCGCCTGTCCGCCAGTTCCTTAAAGCAGGCTATCGCCTTGCGGTAGGAAACCTGCAGCTCCCGTGCCAGATCCTCGCGCGTGTAGATGATGTACACCTCGCCGTGCCGGTTCACCCAGCCGTTGCGGCGGGACAGCTGGTAGCGGTTGAGCAGGAACGTGTAGGCCACTTTGCTCTCCAAACCCATATCCATGTAACGCGGGTCGCAGAACAGCCACCGCGGCATCTGCATGTGGAAATAGGAAATGGCGCCGGACAGCTTCATCAGCGTAAAGTCCGGCCGGTCTTCTGCAGCGATGTTCTTTTTCATAAGGCAGCATCCTCGCTTTCGTTGTCTAATTCGTTGTTTCGATCCAGTTCCTGTTGGTATTGGTCGATCTGGTCGTCTGTTGGGATAAATGTCGTATGATCGGGCATATCATCCTCCTGATCGGGATCGTCCGGCTGCAGTAGGTCGGAATAGGGGGATTTCGGCTCCGCTGGCAGTTCAGGAGGGGGCACCGCCGATCCTGCTTCCGGCGATCCCGCTTTAGGTCCATCGCCTGTTTTGGGGTGGGAGGTATCTGCCGTACCATCCGCACCGTCCGGCCTGTCCGGCGGGTAGTCATGGATGGACGCCGGCCGCAGCTTGCCGTAATCGGTAAATTCCGGCGGCGTTATCTTGTACAGCAGCATCGGGTACTGGCCGCGCAGCAGGACGATGCACCTGTCGTTGCCCAGCCGCAGCACCTCGTCCGGCTGCATGAGCGCGCGCTGGGTGTTGCTGCGCGTCATGGAATACGGCCGGATGTTGTTCTGCAAGGGGGAGAACAGCGGCGTCTGCGGCTGTTGGTTATTAGTCACGCGGATGGTCGTCATGCCGCATTTCTCCGAAATGAATTTGGCGCTCGTCAGGTCGTTCACACCCAGGCAGATGGCGGCGTCGCAGCAGGCCGCCATCTCCTCCCACTCGTGCCGCGGGTACATGTCCGCCAGCTGGGAGATGGACTGCACCAGCACCTGGCAGCTCATGCCGAACGACCGGGTGAACGCGATGGAGCGCTTGAAATCCCCCAACCTGCCGATGGACGGGAATTCGTCCAGCAGGAAGTTTACCCGCACCGGCAGCTTCCCGTCCTTCGTCTCCTTCCGCGCGTATGCCTCCAGACGGGAGAACAGCATGGTGAAGAACAGCGAGGACAGGAAGGTGTAGGTGCTGTCCTGCGCGGACAGGATACAGAAATAGGCGCAGGGCTTCTGTCCTGGCAGGGTGAGGTCTATCGTGCTGTCCGAAGTCAGGCTGTCCACCAGCGCATCGTGGAACACGTTCAGCCGGTTGCCGAGACCGATCACGATGTTGCCGCGCAGATTCTCCTTGGCGTTCAGGAACAGGCCGTAGGGGCCTTTGGCCGGATGCCCTGCAGGCAGCCGCTTTATCGTCTCATCTATCTGCTTGAGCCCGTCCTCGCTGAGCAGGCCGAGTACCCTGCCCAGTCTACGTTCGGACAGCGGCTTTGGGCGTCCGGCTGCGTCCGTGTCCTGCTGCACATAATAAAGCAGCGCCGTGAGCAGGTTGAGCTCGGCTTTGCTCCAGAAATCGTTGGCCTCCTTTTCACTTGAGGTGTTAGCGATGATGGTGGAGGCGATGACCGGTATGAGCCGCGGGTCGTGGTCCGCCTCGCCGATCGGGTCCCAGCGGTCCGAGTGCTCCATATCCAGCAGGTTAAACACCCGCACTTCGTAACCCTGATCGGTCAAGTAGCCGGCCATGCTTTCATAAAGTTCATTTTTGGGATCGGTCAGGACGATGCTCTCGCGCCGCTTCACGCACTGGAATACGAACGGCCGGACGAACCCCCAGCTCTTGCCGGTACCCGGCGCGCCCACGACCAGCAGGCTGCCGGCGAGGCCAGCCTTTTTACTGGACGCGACATAGTCCGCATAAGCATCGCTGTCCAGCGGGTCGTCCTTATGCTTACCGTAGACCGTGCCGGAAAGGCTGTCCAGCCTGCCCACATCCAGTACCCGCCCCATCTCCTCCCGCTTCATGAACCGGCTCGAGCCGTGTGTGCCGTCCGGCAGGATATCGAACCCGCGCCTGTCCTTTACCGGATGATAGCCGGCTATCCAGTTATACCCCTTGCGCGTCAGCAGGCAGGCCATCGTGACCAGTGAGGCGGTGACAAAAATACCGGTGGGGGTAAACGGGGCGATCAGGTTGAGGAATGGGTTTACCGTCCAGATATCCGTGATCCCACTGTCCGCGTCAAAGGACTGGCGGACGCCGAGCCGGACGGAGTTTATCAGCATCCCGTAAAAGTACCAGATGACTACGCCAAGGGCGGCGTACAGCTTCCCGCTCCCCGGGTGCCGGTCCCGCCAGCACTTCGTCTTTTTTATCACCCGCTCCTCCATCCTGGCGATCTGTTCAGACAGGCGGCGCATGGCGCTCACCGTCCTTCAGCCGGTCCAGAATGTCATTGGACAGGGTGGCGGAGGAATAGAACGGCGGCCTGTAATACTGCTTCAAAAAGCGGTTCTGCTCCTGAAAGCCTGCCAGCACCAGCCGCTGGTACCCCTTCCGCCGGATCTGATACGCGGTCTCCTCTATTTTCCGGATATCCATGTCCGCGACCAGCAGGAACGCCGTATGATCTTTCGGATCGATCCAGTCTGCACCGGTCCCGCTGTCCATCTGGCCGCCGTAGCCCCACAAGGCCCTGCACATCTTCGTCCGGTAGTCCGGATGCTTCAAGATATGGAGCTGGCGCACGCCCTGCATGGAGCAGGGCAGGTAAAGGCACGGCTCCTGTGCCATCCGGTAAAAGCGGCCGTATGATACGCAGCGGCTTCGTACAGATACTGTTTTGGACGGTCCGTGCAAGGCGGTATAGATCGCCGCATAGTCAGCGCCGCAAAACAGCAGCGCCCCACGGGTACAGCCGACGCCGGTGCAGACGCCTTGCAGGAGATTTGTCTCCCGCGCAGGGTTTACGACTCGGTCCATGCCGGGCGAGACATAATACACCACATATACGGTGTCCTGCAGCCGGAGCAGCCCTGCCATCTGGTTATTCCCCAGCACCTGTTGTCCCCGCCTTGCGCGCAGGGCAAATGCCGGCAGATAACCGTCCCTGCTTCGCAGCTCCTCTATTGCTGTCAGATAGGGGTAGATGCCGGCAGCATACATCGTCGCCGTGATTTCAGCATGCTCGAACCGCCGGCCCACCCGCTGTGTGTGGGCGTCAGGCTGCAGGGGGATACCGCTGTCCTGTAAGAAGCGGTACCCCTTTCTCGTCAGCCGCCAGCCGTATACGGGATCGCAGGCTTTCAACAGTTTTTCCTTCTGCAGTTCCTCCATAAGGGACGTGCGGAAGATCGAACCTGCGTACCGTTGCACACATGCGTCCCCCACGTTTCGACACCAGCCGATCAGCCGCGCGACCTCCTTTGCATTCCGCATCGCCATGCCGGTCCTGCCCCCTTTCCGGAAAGTACCGTCCTGCTTTGCATAGGCCGCGGTATTTTTCGCCTGTTGTCTGGCCGCTTCCAACTTTTCATGTGCTTCAACCTCCTATATGCATATCTTTCGCTGCTTTTACGCAGCACCGTCCGGTTTTGCAAACCAACAAAGCCGAACGGTACTACCGTATGCTTTTGCACTAAAATACCGTCCGGCTTTGTCCAAAGTACCGTATCCGTTTTTCAGGGCTTGGAGCGGTTTACAGCCGATCCTTTCCCGAAATTCCGGCCGGAAAGGTAAGCCGCAGCCTCGTGATACGGCAGGACCGTGATCTCCGTATAGCCTTTGCCGTCCGGCACGGCGTCCAATATCAGGCTCACGGTGAACTGGTCGTCGTCCTCAAACAGCACGCCCTTGAGGGCGTTGGTCACGGCCTTCCATTCGCGGTTGTCCGGATCGTAAGCGTTTCCGCCCTTCCGGTCCGTGTGTTCTGTAATGGCCACGAACGCGTGCCGGTACCACGGCAGCACCCCGCCGCGCCCGCGCCACTGGCGGAGCAGCTCCAGAAGGCTGTTCTCGATGTATCCCGTCGTCCGCCGCCGCGCGTTCTGCAGCAGCGTGTCCAGCCGGATAGCCGTCCAGCCCTCCCGTGTCACGGAAACCGTCCCCGTGAGGGCGGGAGCGCGCGGCGCAAGCCGCAGCGCTTTTCCCTGCCTGCCCTTCTCCAGCAGCCCGCCGAACGTGCGGCGGGCTGTGAGCACCGCGGTCTCCGCCGCGCACAACGTTTCGTCCGCCAGCCTGCCCCTCTCCAGCGCCCCTTCCGGCAGCTGTTCCAGCTCCCGCGCAAGGTAATATGCCTCCTGCAGATAGAAGCTGGCCGTATGTTCATTCGTCATATCCGTTATCCTCCTGATCTGTGTCTGCCATTCCTGCCGCCCAGCCTGCGCGCTGCCGCCGGAGCCGTTCCAGCTCCTGACGCTCCCGTATGCGCTCGATGTCCCGCGGGTCGGTGGTGATGAGTTCGAGTTCCCGTTCGGACGCGATGATATCCACGCCCAGCCGGTTGCGGCCCGCGCAGAGCAGCGCCTGCCCGCGCGTAAACTCCGCGTGCATCTGCATCTCTTCATCTGTCAGGTGGTAATGCTGCTTGATGAGCGCCGCCTCCTCCGGCTCTGTCATCAGGGCGAACTTGATGCGCGCATTGTTGAGCAGCGCCTTGCCGTACTTCCCGTTCTCCAGCGCAAAGAAGTCCTCCAGGTCCTGCGACGCGCCGATGGCCGCCGCACCGTACCCGCGGACGGTCTTGAACAGCTCAAGGACGAACCCAGCCGCCTCGGGGTTGGAGCCCGCGCCGATGAGAGACCAGATCTCGTCCAGGATAATGATCTTCTGCTCGCTGCGCGAGCGCTTGCAGTAGTCCAGACAGATATCCGCCGCCAGCAGAGTGCCGAAAGCGAGCAGGTCTTTGCCAATGTCCGAGATATCCAGCACGATGTATTTGTTGCCCATGTTGATGTTGGTCTCCCCGCCAAGCCCCGCCGCAGAGCCGTTTACGAACCGGCTCAATACAAACGCCAGCGGTTTTGTTTCCTCCTGCTCCATGAGCAGGTCATAAAAGTCCCTTGGCGTGGGCTGCCATCTGGGCTGTCCGTCTTCGTCCAGCAGGCTGTCGTTGTCCCGCGTGATGCCGAACTTACGGTACAGCTGGGTAAGGGCAACATCCAGCCTGCCCATATCCTCCTCGGTGAGGCTGCGGCGCAGCAGGGAGAAGTAGATGTGCAGCCGGCTGATCTTGTCCGCGAGCAGCGAATCCCCGCGTGTCTCCGTCCGCTCCAGCTCCGCGTTCACATCCAGCGAAGTGCGCCGGATCTCCATGAAGTTGATGCAGTCCGTGGAGGAGGGCGCGAGCCTGATGTACAGCCCGCCGATCGCCTCGCACGCGGCGCGGTATTCGTGTCCCTTGTACGGGGCGATGAGGAATACCTGCCTGCCCTGCTGGCGGTACCGCATGGCGATGAGCTGCAAAAGGAACGTCTTTCCCGCGCCGGACATGCCCAGCCCGACCACGTTGGCGTTGCTGTAGCGGTCGCTGTCAAAGATATCGAGCATACAGACCGAACGGCTGCGCCGGTCACTGCCGATGAGGATGCCGTTCTGCTCGCAGAGCTCCATGGAGTAGAACGGGAACGCGCCCGCTACGCCGGACAGCAGCGCGTTGCGCCGCGCCTTGCGCGCGATCTCCGGCGCAACAGACACCACCGGCAGGAAGGAATGGAACGCCTGCTCCTCCTCGTAGTCACAGCGCTTGCAGATGATGTCCTGCGAGGAACAGAAACGCTCCACCTCGGAGAGCCGCACCTCCAGCCGTTCGGGTGTGTCCGCCGTGACCTCGATCAGGGTGTACATATCGTAGTAATCCTCGTTCGCCCTGTTCATCTGGGACTTGATATACTGCCCGGCATAGATGGCGCTGTCCATCTGCTCATAGTCCGCACGGGTATCGTCCACGTCCCGCATCCGGCTGCGGCTCCACATGGTGGAGTTCGCCACCTTGGGCAATATCTTTTCCCGCGGCTGCCGGTGCAGGGTGACGGAGAGCGAAATCCCGTCCCCCAGCCCCACGAGCGCCGCCAACCAGCCGCCGCGCACCAGGCTGCGGTAGCCGTAGCCCGCGATGTACAGATAGGCGTGGTACACGCCGTCCAGTTCGATGCAGTCCCGCGCGGTGAAGTCCGCCGAGGCGGGGCAGATCAGGTCCATCACGCCGGTGGGCTTGTATTTTTCGGTCTTTGCGCCGCGCTTTTTCCGGCCACGTTTTGGTTTGGAGGCTGTTTCTTCGTCCGTTGTCTCCACATCTTCGTTTTCCTGCCTCGCGGCGGCTCTCTCTGTCGCACTAGCTTCAGCCGCGTCCGCTTCCGCTTTTTCCTCTGCCGCAGCAGACGCGAAGCAGTCCTCCAGCATAAAGCGGAAGCCTACCGGCAGGCGGATGTTCCGGCTGGTCCCCTTGCACAACATCCCGAAGACCGTCTCCACCATCTGGTTGTCTATATACTGCGGCTCCACCACCGTGAGCCCGCAGCGGGCGAGGTACCCCTTTGCCGTGGCCGCAATGCGGTACAGCTCCGTGTATGGGCTTGGCCCCATGTCCGCTTCATACTGGTACGCGATGAAGAAGCGTGTGGTAAAGGCGCCGTCCTGCACCATGCTGCGCACCTGCCGGATATTATCCTCGATGCACTGCCGGCACAAGGGATCTGTTTCCCGTTCCCAAAATTCCTGCATCCGTCTGGTGTAGTGCTCCACATCCACCGGCTGAGACAGGCACAGGAGCTGTATCCGGCGGGGCGCGATGCGCAGCCAGGCGGCAAAGCAGCTGATGATGCGCTCCCGCTCCGCTGTGTTCTGCAGGAAGAAGTTCATAGGCAGTACCTCGAACAGCCCTACCAGCCGGCCATCCCTCGTGCGGATCACGCCGCGGTCTATATCCGCGATGGGCAGGCTGCCCTGCAGATCCTTATCTGCGGGCGTGAGGCTTTGCGCCGCGCCGGCCTGCGCGCCGAAGATGAGTTCTTTTACGTTCATATTTGATAATGCCTCCTTTGTTCAGTGCGATGCGGCGGTTTTTCCGCCAGCGGAGATAGGTGATAAGGAACCGCGACAGCGGCTCGTCCCGAATGCCTGCCAGTGCAAAGCCGCAGACCGGCACCAGCAGGCAGAGCGAGAGGATGAGCTTCACGGTGAGGGAGAATGGGGTATGCTGCGCCACCAGCGTACACAGCCCCACCGTGGGGGCGGCGAGCGCCGCCGCCTCGATGCAGTTGCGCAACTCGAACAGGCCGAGCACACGGCCCGCGTCCGTGAAATTCACGGGGATATAGTAAATGTCTTCATTTGGCTGCATCCTGACCACCTTCCGCTTTTTCCATTACAGCATCAAATAATCTCTCGCGCTCACATTGGAAGTCCCGCAATGCAATGGCGGTATTTTGAATACGGCTGTGCAATATAGCTTCCAGAGCGCATAATATCCGCTCTCTGCTCCTTAGCGTGAGGGAAAATTCCATCCGCTCGATACAGTTGATCCGCTGTACTGTAATGCCGGACTGTGCAGATAATTCACGAAGCGTTATGCCGTGTCTGATACGAAAAAGCCTTATGCGCAGCACATGTCCGTCTGAATATGGGTTCATGATTCTATCTCCTCCTCTCATCCCAATACCCAAAAAGGCCCGCCGGCCGCGGCGCCCTTGTTGCATTCCGCGAGGAACACGCCAAGGTCCCATTCCTTTTGGCTGCGCTCATAGCTGGCGCAGTCCGCTACCAGGATCTTGCCGCTGTCCGTGACGCCCCGCAGCACGATGAAATGTCCCCCGCGGGTGAAATGCCCGGCGGACATGATCGCGATCACGAGCTTGCCTTCCTGCAGGGCCTTTACCAGCTCGGTCCCGCTCCGGCCGATACCGCGGCATGGGACATTGTAATGCGCCGCCCCGTCTGGGATCAGGCTGTGGTAGCTCCCGCTGCCTTCGCAGCGGTGGCCCGTTTTTACGGACCAGTCACAGACCTCCGGCGGCGTGACGATGGTATCCGTTAGCGTGGATACGCAGATGGCAAGCGACGTTGGCCCGCAGCCCGCCCCCGCGATCGTATTGGTCTGGCCGTACATCAGCCCACCCCAGCGGGGGTCGTAC
>OJRY01001585.1_pt1 | contig 16632 bp, 15 predicted proteins | sample 1599311 | NCBI WGS metagenome assembly OJRY01 (sample SAMN04168657, study PRJEB22393) | human gut metagenome | biome: human gut microbiome; feature: stool | host: Homo sapiens | collected 2014-03-20 | reverse complement strand
GCACAAACCGCCCTTGCCATCGGCCCGCGCATGCTGCGCAGCTGCTTTACCGCCCTCTGCCGGGACTCCGCCTATGCCTATGAGGACGAGCTGAAACAAGGCTATTTCACCCTGCCCGGCGGCAGCCGCGTGGGGGTGGCGGGTGTGTGTGGCCCGGCGGGCTTTGCCGATATTACATCTCTCAATCTCCGCGTTGCGCGCCAGGTGCCCTGTGTCCTGCCGCCCCAGCTTCGCCGCACGTTGGATGCCTTGAATGGCGGGATTCTGGTCGTAGGCACGCCGGGCAGCGGCAAAACAACTTTCCTGCGCAGCATCATCCGCTATCTGGATACCGCCCGCCGCATTTTCTGCGTGGCGGACGAGCGCGGCGAGCTGCTGACGGCGGGGCACACCGTACACTGCGATGTCTACACCCGCTGCACCAAAGCGCAGGCCATCCAGATGGCGCTGCGCTGCATGAACCCTCAGGTCATCGTGTGTGATGAGCTGGGCACCCAGGCGGACCTCCAGGCCGTGGAAGCGGGCCTGGCCTGCGGCGTGGTGTTTGTGGCAAGTGTCCATTGCGATACCCTGGAAGCGCTGAACCGCAAACCGCCCACTGCCCGCCTGCTGGCGATGGGGGCCTTTGAAACCCTGGTACTGCTGGATGGCCGCGTGAACCCCGGCCATGCAGTGAAGGTCCGCACCCTGGCATGATGCTGTACTGCCGTTTGCTGGGGGCTGTGCTGCTGGTGTGTACAGGCTTTGCTGCCGGCCAGGCGTACTGCCAGCGGCTGTGGACACAGTGGCGGGCGGTGTGCGGCTTTGAGCGTTTGCTTACTTATCTGGCGGACCAGCTTGCCTTTTGCGCCCTGCCCAGTGCGGAGCTGCTGGCCGCCGCGGCGGAACACCCGGCGTTTGCCGCCTACTGCCCGCCGAATGCTGCATCCTTTGCGGAATTACGCCTACCCCCGCCGCTTGCTAAAACCTGCGAAGCGGAGCTGCATGCCGGGCTGTACACCATTGCCCTGTGCAGCAGGCAGCAGGCCCCGCAGACCATGCGCACGCTGGCCGCCCTGTGCCACCGCACCGCCCAAGGCCAGTATGCTGCCGCCCAGCAGGCCGCTGTGCTTGCCCCTAAACTGGGACTTTGCGGCGGGCTGCTGGCGGCCATTCTGCTCTGGCCCGCGGGGTGAAGCAGGGGATAACTGAAAAGGCGAAAGCGCGGCCGGCTTTTTATAGGGGAACCATCATGAACATTGATCTTGTATTCAAAATTGCGGCCACCGGCATTATTGTTGCGGTGCTCAACCAGCTGCTCACCCGCTCTGGGCGGGAGGATCAGGCTATGATGACCACCCTTGCGGGCTTGATCGTGGTACTTAGCATGCTGGTGCGCCAAATCAGCGATTTGTTTGTGCTGATCAAAGCGCTGTTTGATTTGTGATTGGTCATGGATAACGATGCTTATCTTAAAAGCGGCCGCCCTTGCCATTGTCGTCTGCGTGCTGGTGCTCTGCTTAAAAAAGGACCAGCCCGGCTTCGCGTTCCTGCTTTCTTTGTGCGGCGCGGCGGGGCTGCTGTGGTTCGCGGTGCAGCAATTGCGCCCACTGCTGGCCTGGCTGCAGCAGCTGGCCGGGCAGGCTGGCGGCGATTCGTTCAGCATTCTGCTGCAGGTGCTGGCCATCGCTTTTGTGGCCCAGCTGGCGGCGGACCTTTGCCGCGAAGCCGGCCTTGCTGCCGCCGCGTTCTGTATGGAATTCGTGGGCCGCATTTTGGCTATGCTGCAGGCATTGCCTCTGCTGCAAAGCTTGTTGGCCTCGTTTTTGTCCTTTTTATCGTGATAGCCTTCCCGCTGCCAGCCGCCGCGGCAGAACTGCCCGCTGGGGTGCAGCAGATTTTGCAGCAAAGCGAACTGACGCCGGACAAGCTCGTTCACATTACCTTGCAGGAGCTGCTGCAAACGCTGGCTGGTTGGCTGAAAAACGCCTGGGGGCAGCCGCTGCAACTGGCCCGGCGCGCGGTGCTGTTTTTGCTGCTTTCCAGCTGTGTGGGGCTGATGGCGGACGGTGGTGCCTGGCGGGACTGTGTGGACCTTGTGGCTGTGCTCGGCTTTGGCACCATTGCGCTGAATCAAATGACATCTCTCGTGCAGCAGGTTGCCCAGGCAGCCAACACCAGCCAGTTGTATGTATCCGGTTTTGTGCCGGTGTTTGCCGGGGTAGCACTGCTGGCGGGTCAAACCGCCGGAGCTGCCGTGTACAGCACGATGTTTTATGCCATGGCGGCCTTTCTGGCGGAAGTGCTGCAAAACTTACTGCTGCCGCTGCTGCAAATCTATTTCTGCTTTTCCGTTTCTGCGGCCCTTTGGGGGGATAGTGGCATTGCCGATGCTGCAAACCTGTTTGCCCGCTGTTTTACTTTTGCGCTCAAACTGTGCGGTATGCTGTTTACCTTTGTGCTGGGGCTGCAAAATGTGTTGGCCGCCGGGACTGACCGCGCAGCCTTAAAAATCGGCAAAAGCGTGCTGAGTGCTGCCGTGCCCGTCGTGGGGAATGCCGCTGCGGCGGCTCTGGGCAGTGCTTCCGCCGCAATCGGACTGCTCAAAGGCTCATTGGCGTTGGCGGCGGTGGCGGCCCTGGGGGCAGCGTTTGCCCCGGTGCTGGCGCAGTGCGGGCTGTACTGGCTGGTGTTTTCCGGCATGGGCATTCTGGCGGCGGGACTGGGGCAAAAGCGCAGCAAGCAGATCTGTACCCTATTTGGCCAGGGGACGCGGCTGTGCGGGGCTATCTTGGTACTATATTTCTTTCTGGTAATTCTATCCACGCTGTTGCTGCTGCTTGGCGGGAATGGGGGCTGACTTATGGATACGCTGTGCCACGCGGCACTGGTTTGCTGCATCTTGTCCGCCTTGGCTGGGCTGGTGCGGACATTCTGGCCGCAAAATGGGTTCAAGCCAGTCATAAATGCGGTGCTTACGCTGTATATTATAACATCGGTCCTCCATGCGGTATCCGGCCTGAACTGGCAAAACTTTGACGCGCAGCTCCAAAACTTTGCCAGCCAGAGCGCCCCCGGCGAGGACTATACCGCTTACGGCGCAGAGCTTGCCATGCAGGAATCCGCCGCAGCACTGCAAAAGCTTTTGCGGCAAAGCGGCATCGAATCCGTTGTGCAGCCGCAGGCGGGCGGCGTGCATGTGCGGCTGGTTTACCCGGCGGACCGGGAACAGGCGGAAATCCTGCTGCAAAATTTTGCGGGGGACCTGCCCTATACGCTGGAGAACACCCAATGACCGCAAAACAGAGCATCGCCTGGCTGCAGGCGGCGTGGAAGGATGATAAAAAGCGTATCAATCTCTTGCTGGTATCCGGCCTGGCGGGCATGCTGCTGCTCTGTATGTCGGAATGGCTGCCAGCCGGGCAAAGCACACAAAATGCCGCGCAGAGCAGCCAGCAGAGCCAGACGGCAGCGGAGTATGAACAGCAGCTGGAAACCCGCCTTGCCGCCCTGATCCGTGACATGGACGGCGCAGGCGAAACCGTTGTTATGGTAACGCTGGACTGCGGGGAGGAAACTACCTATGCAGCGGATACCCGGACAGAGAAAACCAGCGAGGACACCCGCAGCAGCGCCGCCAGCCAGCGCACCCATCTGCTGGCCGGTGCACAGCCGGTAGTGCAGTCGGTTCAGGCACCGCAGGTGCGCGGCGTGGCCGTGCTTTGCCAGGGTGGGGGTAATGCCGGGACCCAGCGCCGCATCACAGAACTGGTCAGCGCCCTGACCGGCGTGGGGGCCAGCCATATTACCGTAAACAAAATGCAATCATAGGGAGGGCTAACGATATGGAAGGCAGAGCAACCAAACGGTATGCCACATTGGCGGCGCTTACCCTGGCGTTGGGCGGTGCAGTGTTTTTGAACTGGTCGTTCGCCGGGCGCACCCCGCAGGCGGGAACGCCGGAAGCCGTTGTGCAGACTTCGGCGGAAGCTGACGAGGACACGGTACAGACTGCCGCCCGGCAGCCGGAAACAAACGCGGCGGTGGAACCCATGACCGCCCAGGCAGTGTTTGATCCGCTGGAAAGTGAACCTCAGACCGCCGCCCAGGCGGATGCAGCGGAAGAAATGGAATCGGGCGGGCAGGCAGGCAAAAATTACGGCGAAGCCCAGCTTGTCAGCGTCAGCAAGGATTCCGGTACGGAATTTTTTGAACAGGCACGCCTGAACCGCTCCAAAGCGCGGGACGAGGCACTGGACGCTATCAAAAAGACACTGAAAAGTGCGGATTTGAGCGAAAGCGAAAAAGACAGCATTACCCAAAAGCTGCAAAACCAGATCAGCAGCATCACGGTGGAATCCAGCATTGAAAGCCTGATTAAATCCAAAGGCTTTGCGGACTGTGTTGTCAGCATTGGGGAGGGACGCGCGGATATCACCGTTATGACAGAAAATGACGCCCTGACCGCGGATGAAGTGACCCGCATCCGGGATGCCGTTTTAGGCAAGTGCAAGGGCCTGAGCGCGCAGGATATCACCGTTGTGGAGGTAAGATAAACCATGACCGGCAGGGAAGCGCTGCATAACCGCAGTCAAACCCTGCCGGCTTTGCTTTTTTATGCAGGAATCATGAATAAGTATTGCAAAAAATAGCAAAAGAGGGTATTATAAACTAATAGTCAACCTCTTCGGCGCACTAAAGCACAAGGTTGGCGTGCAGTGTAAATGTGCAGCACTGCAGGAATGGTGCGGAGAACTTGCTCAGCACTGGTATAGATAAGGGAGGAAATGTTATGAAAAAGTTGATTTCTTTTGCTGTGGCGGGCATGTTTGCCCTCAGCCTTGCGGCCTGCGGCTCCAGCAGCAGTGCAGCTGCAAGCATCACGGAAAGCTCTGCCGAAAGCACGGCAGCATCCACCGCTGACAGCGCCGCTGCAGACAGCGACTTGGCCTACCTGCAGAACAAGGGCAAAATGACCATCGGCTACACCGTGTATGAGCCGATGAACTACACCGATGAAAGCGGTACCTTTACCGGTTTTGATACCGAACTGGCAACAGCTGTGTGTGAAAAGCTGGGCGTGGAGCCGGATTTTGTCGAGATCAACTGGGATACCAAAGAGACCGAGCTGGCTGCCAAGAGCATTGACTGCATCTGGAACGGCCTAACCCTGACCGATGACCGCGAGGCCAATATGGCCTGCACCAAGCCTTACGTCAAGAATGCACAGGTGGTTGTGATGAAGGCTGACGCCGATTACACCTCCACCGCAGACCTTGCTGGTAAGACCGTTGTGGCTGAGTCCGGATCTGCTGGCGAAACTACCATTGAAGAGGACGAGGGCCTGCAGCAGGCAGACTTTGTTGCCAAGAGCGTGCAGACCGACTGCCTGATGGAAGTTGCTGCCGGCACCGCTGACGCCGCTGTTCTGGACCTGACCCTGGCTAGCGCTATGATCGGCGAAGGCACCGACTATGCAGACCTTGTCATAAAGGACGAGCTGAATGTGGAAGAATACGGTGCTGCTTTCCGCAAGGGCAGCGATGTCGCCGCCGCTGTGGATACCGCTTTCGATGAACTGAAAGCGGACGGTACCATGCAGACCCTGGCCGACAAATACGGCCTGACCCTGGCAGACTGATCATGGGGGAAGCGGGTGTGATTTGGAGCCGCCTGACCAGCGCCTTCCTAATGAACTGTCAGCTTTTTGGGCTGACGCTGTTGTTTGCCCTGCCGCTTGGCCTTTTGGTGTCACTTGGCTCCATGAGCCGGTTCACACCGCTGCGGGGCGTGGTCAAAACCTTTGTGTGGATCATCCGTGGCACGCCGTTGATGCTGCAAATCATCGTTATCTATCTTGGCCCCGGTCTGATGGGCTTTGCCAGTCCCTGGGGTTCCAGCACCAATGGCCGCCTGCTGGCGGCGGTGGTGGCGTTTGTCATCAATTACGCCTGCTATTTTTCCGAAATTTACCGCGGCGGTATTGAGTCTGTTCCCGTTGGCCAGACGGAAGCCGGGCAGGTGCTTGGCATGACCAAGAGCCAGATTTTTTTCCGCGTTACGCTGCTGCAGGTCATCAAGCGCATCCTGGCCCCCATGGGCAATGAGGTCATGACCTTGATCAAAGATACCTCCCTTGCCAATGTGATCGCCAACAAGGAAATCATCATGATGGCAAAGGAATACAGCGCCAAGGGCTTGATCTGGCCGCTGTTCTCCACCGCGCTTTTCTTCCTGGTGTTTGTCGGGGCAATGACCCTGCTGTTCAACTGGCTGGAAAAAAAGCTCAGCTATTTCCGGTAAGGGGGACGTACATATGGCACTTTTGGAAGTTACCGGCATCAGCAAAAACTTTGGCAGTACCCATGTGCTGCAAAACATCTCTCTCAACCTGGAAAAAGGCGAAGCACTGGCCATCATCGGTTCTTCCGGCTCCGGCAAAACAACGTTGCTGCGCTGCCTGAACTTTTTGGAAACGCCGGATACCGGTGTGATCCGTGTGGACGGCAAAACCCTGTGGGATGCCGCTGACCCGGCCACCCACCGTGAAAGTGAAGTGCGCAAAAAGCGCCTGCATTTCGGCCTTGTGTTCCAGAACTTCAACCTTTTCCCGCAGTATACGGCTTTGCAGAATATTACCCTGGCCGGGGAGCTGCTGGCAAAAGAAAAACCGGAGTATAAAGCCAACCGCAAAGCTATTCATGCGGAACTGGAAGAAAAAGCCCGCACCCTTCTGGCACAGATGGGCCTTTCGGAGCGGGAAAACCATTACCCGCACCAGCTTTCCGGCGGCCAGCAACAGCGTGTGGCTATTGCCCGCGCCCTGGCGCTGGAACCGGATATCCTTTGCTTTGATGAACCAACCAGCGCCCTTGACCCGGAGCTGACCGGCGAAGTTCTGCGCGTTCTGCGCGATCTGGCCGACCAGAAAACTACCATGATCATTGTCACGCACGAAATGTCTTTTGCGCGCGATGTGGCAGACCGCATCCTGTTTATGGATGGCGGCGTGGTGGTCGAGGAAGGCCCTGCCCACCAGGTGATCGAACACCCGCACGAGGAACGCACCAAACAGTTCCTTTCCCATTACGGCACCTGATGCCCCGGATGACCGCCGCTCGGTGGTCATTCCAAGCGGCATAAAATAACAAACAAAATGCTCCCTGCCTGTTTTACCGGCTGTACGGTAACCAGGCAGGGAGCTTTTGCTATTTTATAACTCCGTGAAGCGATAAGAATTGAAAATGATGGAAATCAGAGATAGAACAGCAAGTTTATTTTGCCTCGATCTCATCCAATTCTTTCAGCCACAAAGCGTTGCAGGCATCGCTCGGCATACGCCAGTCGGCACGGGGGCTGAGGGTGACGGAACCGACCTTCGGTCCATCCGGCAGGCAACTGCGCTTGAACTGCTGGGCAAAGAACCGGCGGTAGAAGTTGCGCAGCCAGGCCAGCAACACTTCCGGCTCATACCGCCCGGCAAATGCGGCCAACGCCAGGTGATAAATCTTGGCGGGTCCAAACCCAAAGCGCAGCACATAATACAGGTAAAAATCATGCAGCTCATACGGCCCAACCAACTTTTCGGTCTGCTGGGCAATGGTGCCATCCGCGGCGGAGGGCAGCAGCTCCGGGCTGACTGGGGTATCCAGAATATCCACCAGCACATCACGCAGCACCGGCTGGCCGCAGGTATCGGCCACATACTGAACAATGTGGCGCACCAGCGTTTTGGGCACCCCGGCGTTCACACCGTACATGCTCATGTGGTCGCCGTTGTAGGTGGCCCAGCCGAGGGCCAGCTCGCTCAAATCTCCGGTGCCGATCACAAAGCCGCCGTTCTTGTTGGCGTAATCCATCAATTCCAGCGTGCGCACACGGGCCTGGCAGTTTTCAAAGGTCACATCATAGGTGTGCGGGTCTTGGCCGATATCGGCAAAGTGGCTTTCCACCGTGTTGGTAATGTTGATTTCGGTAAAGCTGACGCCCAGTGCTTCGCACAGAATCTCCGCATTGGAGCGGGTGCGCTTGGTAGTTCCAAAGCAGGGCATGGTAATGGCAATAATGTCCTTGGGGTCACGGCCCAGCACCTTGCAGGCGCGCACGGCAACCAGCAAAGCCAGGCAGGAATCCAACCCGCCGGAAATACCCACAACAGCGCACTTGGCGTGGGTGTGCTCCATACGCTTGGCAAGGCCCTCAGCCTGGATGCGCAAAATCAGCTCGCAGCGCTCGGCGCGAGCAGCATCATTCTGCGGCACAAATGGCGTGGGGGAAACAAACCGCGTCAGCGGTGCTTCTGCCACTTCCAAATCAAAGCTGATGGTCGTGTATCCGGCGGCATCCGGCACAAAGGTCGTGTTGCGGATACGCTCCTGCACCATGCGGCCAAGGTCCAGCTCGGTTGCGGCGGTACCGTTGGCGAAAGGCTCGGCCTCGCACAGCAGTGTACCGTTTTCCGCAATCAGATTGTGGGCGGCAAAGGTCATATCGGTGGTGCTTTCACCGTGCCCGGCGTCAGCATACACATAACCGCACAGCAGGCGGGCGCTCTGCCCAGCCACCAGCTCCCGGCGGTAGGCAGCTTTGCCTACCGTTTCATCGCTGGCCGAAAGGTTGGCGATGACGGTAGCGCCTGCCAGTGCGTGGAAGGTGGAGGGCGGCAGCGCGCTCCACAGGTCCTCGCAGAGCTCCACGCCCAGCACAAAGCTGGGCATCTGGCGGCAGCGGAAGAGCAGGGAGGTGCCAAAGGGAACATCCTGCCCGCAGACATTCACCCACTCCACCTCGGTGGAACCGGGGGTGAACTGCCGCTTTTCATAGAACTCGCCGTAGTTGGGCAGGTACGTTTTGGGAACCAGACCCAGCAGCTGCCCGCGGCAGAACACGGCAGCGCAGTTGTACAGCTTGCCCCGCACCATCAGGGGCAGGCCCACAAGGGCCACGGTGTCCAGCTCCCGGCTGGCATCCAGCAGCTCCTGCAGGCCGGTCAGGGCTCCCTGCTGCAGGGTGCGCTGCAAAAACAGGTCGCCGCAGGTATAGCCGGTCAGGCAGAACTCAGGGAACACGGCCAGCTTCACGCCGCGGGCGGCGGCGGCACGCAGCTCTGTGAGGATCTGCCGGGTGTTGTAGGCGCAGTCCGCCACCCGAAGCGCGGGCGAGAGGGCTGCTGCTTTCAAAAAACCATCTTTCATCGGAGGATTTCACATCCTGTCTCTCTTGTTTGCCCACGGCGAACAACTGTGCTCCCGTGGTGAGGATAGTATACCACACTCTGGCCAAAACGAAAAGAGGGCTGTTATCAACCCTCTCTGCCTCTGCGCCTAACGGCGGGGCAAAGAAGGGTTCTAACAACCCCCTGTGGATACACCAAATGGAAAACGAGATGGACCGTAAGCCGGGTTCTGTATTAAACGACGATCTGTCTAGGCCTGCCATTGCTGACAGGCTCGTGCCGCCTTCGGGACACGCGAGCAGCGCTGTACGTCCCATATAGGCGTTGCTTCCGGTAGGGTTTACAAAGCCGCATAGTCACCCATGCGCTGGTGAGCTCTTACCTCGCCCTTTCATCCTTACCGCATTGCTGCGGCGGTTTCCTTTCTGTTGCACTTTCCCTGAGGTCACCCTCGGCTGCCGTTAGCAGTTACCGTGCTCTGTGAGGCCCGGACTTTCCTCAGAGCGGTCAAAGCCGCCCCGCCGCCGTATGTTCCACTCGTTTTCCGTTCCCCATGATACCATAAAAAAACAAGATTTGCAAGTGACGATAAAATTTGGTATAATAAATTTAAATATGGCGTGAAATTTTTGGGGAGGGACAACGGATGCAGCTGCTTTTCAATGTCCCACCCGAAGCCGATGGCGTGCTGCTGCGCGGCTTTCTGCACCGATGTGCCGTCTCCACAGAGCTGGCCCGGGCGGTCAAATTCCATGGCAGCGGCTTTTTTGCAGACGATGTGCCCATTCTGGCCAACCGCCGCGTGCAGGCGGGGCAGACCATCCGCTTTGCGCTGCCCGCCGACGGCCCCGGCGTGGAGCCGCAGCCTGAGATCCCAGTCAGGGTCGTATACGAGGATGCTTTTGCCGTGGTGCTGGAAAAACCGCCCCATCTGGCGGTCCACCCCACACTGAACTACCCCCGGGACACCCTGGCCAACGGCTATGCCGCCTGGGCGGCTGCCCACGGCGAAAGCCCGGTGTTCCGCCCGGTGAACCGGATCGATAAAGACACCAGCGGGCTGGTGCTGGCCGCAAAGAACGGCTATGCCGCGCCCCTGCTGGCCGAGGGCGTAGAGAAACTCTATTACGCCATCGTGGAGGGCGAACTGCCCCTTGGCCCCGGAGTCATCGATGCCCCCATTGGCCGGAGAGGGGACAGCATCATCGGGCGGTGCGTGACCCCCGAGGGCAAGCCCAGCCGCACCGAGTATACCATATTAAGGGCAGCGCAGGGCCTGAGCCTTGCCGCCTGTGTTCCAGTGACGGGCCGCACCCATCAGATCCGGGTGCACTTTGCATCCATCGGCCACCCACTGGCCGGGGACGACCTTTACGGCGGGCACCGTGACCGCATTGCCCGGCAGGCGCTCCATTGCGCCCGGCAGAGTTTCCGGGTGCCGGCTTACACCGAGGTGCCCGGCGGCATCCGGTTGGAAACGCCGGTGGAGGAACACGCCCGCACCGTTGCAGTGGAGAGCCCCCTGCCCGAGGATATGAGGGCATTGCTGGATGCTGAAATATGAAAATACGGTGAAACCTCTGTGAAAGCTCTGCCCAAATTTTGTGACAAGCCTTGTATCGGCCCGGGCAGAGTGTATAATTGATATGAATTTGTAACTTTCGACCCAAAACGTCAGGAAGGAGCAACCCCTTTTGATCGAAGAAAAAACAAAGGAGCCGCAGAGCCAGGCTCCTGCAGCGCCGGTGAAGGGCAGAGAAAAACTGCGAAGCTTCTGGGCAAAGGTCCAGATCACCGGCCTGCTGCGGCGGCACCGTTTCCGCCGCAAAACGCAGCGGCACATGAATGATGTGGCCAAAAAGCTGCGGGCCAGTGCCGTGGTGCTGGCAGTTGGCGAGGCACTTTATGCACTGGGCTTTGCGGCAGAGTACATGGTGGTGCGCACAGGGCGCGGTATTGCTGCCGTGGCCCGCAGACTGGCCCGCTGGTGCAGGAATGCCCTGCATACCATCATTGCAACAGCCTTTCCCGGTGCGGCGCAGATGTTCAAGGATCTGCTGGCACCGCTTTACCTGTTCTTCAAGGGCCTCGGCGCTGTGGCGGCCCACGCCAATGATGTGCGCCGGGAGCGGGGCTTTGGTGCTTCCGTAAAAGCGGCCGGGCGCTATTTTGTAGGCGGGCTCAAGCGCAACCTGAGCCTGCTGCCCCGGACAGCAATGTACATCCTGCCCCTGTGTATGCTGGCCGTGTTCGTCACGGTCTGGAACAGGACGATGGCCCAGCCTTATGCGCTGGCTGTGCAGGTGAACGGCCAGACCGTTGGCTATGTGGCCAATGAGGAAGTGTTCAACCTCGCAAAAGAGGATGTGATGCAGCGCATCAACTACGCCGGTTCGGACAAGACCGAGCTGACCATCGAGCCGACCTATACCATCTCTGTGACCCACAAGACCATGGACGAGAGCGAGACGGCAAACGCCATTCTGCAGAGCGCCAGTGACCAGATCAGTGAGGGCACTGCCCTGTATCTGGACGGGGAACTGACGGCAGTCTGCTCCGATGGTGACACCCTGCGCAGCTATCTGGAGAGCCTGCTGGCCCCCTACGAGGATCAGGCAGACGAGAATATCAGCGTGGGCTTTAACAAAAATGTGACGCTGGAAGATGGAGTCTATTTCAACGACAGCTTTGAGGATGACAATTCCATCGAGAATATGCTGACCGGCGTGCAGCAGCAGGAGAAAATCTATACGGTCAAGGCGGGCGATACCCTGTGGGACATTGCCCAGAAGAACGACCTGACCTTCCGGGAGCTGTGTGCCCTGAATACGAATTTCAAGGGTGCTCCCCTGACCGAGACCTCCAATATCCAGGAGGGCGACCAGCTGATCGTGACCAAGCAGGAGGCTCTGCTGGAAGTCCGCATCACCAAGGTGGAGACGCGGGAGGAGGAGATCCCCTTCGGCACCGAAACCACCCAGTCCAACGAGTACACCAAGGGTACCACCAAGACCCTGCAGGAGGGCCAGAACGGCCTGCGCCGCATCACCATGCAGAACGTCTACGATACCAATGGCGTGCTGCTGGAGCAGACCATCCTTTCCACCGAGACCATCCGGGAGCCGGTGAACAAAAAGGTGGTCGTTGGCACCAAGAAGGTCACGAAGTACGGTGCGGCGGCATACATCGGCGGCAGCGGTCAGTTCATCTGGCCTGTGCCGGGCTACCGCTACTGCTCACGCTGGTATGGCAGCGGCCATAAGGGCGTGGATATCTGTGCCTCTGCCGGTACGCCCATCTATGCATCGGCGGGCGGCACCGTGACCAAGGCGGGTTATAACAAGGCCGGTGCCGGTACGGGCTATGGTTATTCTGTGATCATCAGCCACTCCGGCGGCTATACCACGGTCTATGCCCACTGCCTGTCTCTGGCGGTCAGTGCGGGCCAGACCGTGCGGCAGGGCCAGCTCATCGGCTATGTGGGCAGCACGGGCCGCTCTTCCGGCAACCACTGCCACTTCGAGATCCGCCGCAACGGCTCGTACATCGCACCGCAGAGCGTGTTCTCCGGAAAGCGATAAATCAGAACAGAACCTCTCCGGCAATGCGAAGCATAAACTTAGCTCCCCTATCAGGCAACAACGACGACCGCCGCCAGTGGCGGATGAAGGGAGGCGTTGTTGGGGCAGCGGCCAGCAGGACACGAGTGCAATACTTTGCAAGAAGTGGACGCTGGGAGCCGCAACTCGTATGCTGGCGTGAAGCGCCTGAGAGGTTTATTTTACAAACAAAAAGGAGAATGATTATGGCAACACCCCACATCAGCGCTGAAAAAGGCGATTTCGCAAAGACCGTCCTGATGCCCGGCGATCCGCTGCGGGCAAAGTTCATCGCGGATACCTTCCTCAAGGATGTCCGCCAGGTCACCGGTGTCCGTGGAATGCTGGGCTTTACCGGCACCTATGAGGGCCGCCCCATCAGTGTGATGGGCAGCGGCATGGGAATGCCTTCCATCGGCATCTACTCCTACGAGCTGTACAAGTTCTACGATGTGGACAACATCATCCGCATCGGCTCTGCCGGCAGCTACACCGACAAAGCCAAGCTGTTCGATGTGGTGCTGGCCGCCGGTGCTGTGAGCGAGAGCAATTATGCCCGGGTCCAGAGCGGCTTTGAGGGGGACCTCACCCTGCCCAGCCAGACCCTGAACGACAAGCTGCGCGCTTCCGCCGCAAAGCAGGGCATCCCCCTGATCGAGGGCAACATCCATTCCTCCGATGTGTTCTATCGCCAGCCCTCCGATGAAAAGCCCACCTACTGGGAAAAGCTGCGGGATGAGCGCGGCTGCCTGTGTGTGGAGATGGAGAGCTTTGCCCTCTTCGCCAACGCTCAGGTCCTGGGCAAGAACGCCGCCTGCCTGCTGACCATCTCCGACAGCTTCGTCTCCCCGGAGATCACCACCGCCGAGCAGCGTCAGACCAGCTTCACCAACATGATGAAGGTCGCACTGGGCGCGGAGTACTGATTTGCATTCACAAAAAGGGTTGTTGTCACACGACAACAACCCTTTTATGTTTTAAGTGTCACTATAATGACCGAAACAGGATGCGATAATGATATTGCCGTCCTGCTCTTTATAAACAATGCGGTGCGTATCGTCGATGCGGCGGCTCCACCATCCACTCAAGTCACCTTTTAAGGGCTCGGGTTTTCCAATGCCCTCGTAGGTGTTCCGCTGGATGTCTTTCAGAAGTGTGTTGATACGCTTCAGCAGCTTTTTGTCTCGCGTCTGCCAAAGGCAGTAGTCCTCCCATGCTTCCTCTTCCCAAAGCAATCTCATTTAATCTACCTCGATCAAATCGTGCTCAGTGAGCTTGGCTTTTCCGGTATCGATGTCGTGGACGATCTGGCGGAGATGATTGATGTTGCTTTCCGAGTAGAACGGGTCGGCGGAAACCTCAAAGGGAATACGGTGCTCCCGGGAAACTTTTTTGGCGAAAATCGTGAATGCCGTTGTCATAGAAAGTCCCATCTCGGCGCAAACCTCTTCCATGCTGCGTTTCAGGTCTGGGTCCATCCGGAAGTTCACATTGACTGCATTTGCCATTCTAATACACCTCTTTCTTGATTCTATTATATGCGTCTGTAATGAAAAATGCAAGAACTTTCGTTACATAATAAATGAATAACGAGAAATCTCTTGAAGAATTTGAGAACACGCCGTATAATTGAAGTGCAAAAGAGGGGATGAAAGATGAATGACTTTCAACCAAATCAGGATATCTGCCTTGTACCTTATTACCCAGCCTATGAAATTGCCCTTCCGTGGTATCAGGACGCAGAAACGTTTGTTTATACTTTAGAATGAAAAGGAGGTCCCTATGACCAATCTGACTTTAGACGAAAAGAAAGCCCTGATCCGGATGGCACTGGAAGCCCGTGAGCAGGCCTATGTGCCTTACTCCGACTTTATGGTGGGTGCTGCCCTGCGGGCCGAAGATGGCCGTATCTTCACCGGCTGCAATGTGGAAAACGCCGCTTTCACCCCCACCAGCTGTGCCGAGCGCACGGCCCTGTTCAAGGCGGTGAGCGAGGGCGTGACCCGCTTCACCGACATTGCCGTGGTGGGTTCCCGCCGCGGCGAGGTGAACAAGCAGATCACCTCACCCTGCGGGGTCTGCCGTCAGGCGCTGTTTGAATTCGGCGGGCCGGAGCTGAATGTCATCATGGCAAAGACCCCCGATAATTTCATCGAGCGCAGCATGGACGAGCTGCTGCCCTTTGGCTTTGGCCCCTCCAACGTGGCGGGCAACAAAGCCGTGGAAGAGTGAGGCGGGAAGCGGAGATTTTGCTAAAATTGACGAAATAGTACGACTTTTACGCGAATTTTACAAAAAATCTGTAAAGATTTTGTAATCGGAAATGCCTTGCTTTCCTCACATGACCCGGCTATACTTGGGTCAGTAAATGTGCAAGTGTGCGCATTCCCTTTTTAAAGCGCAATTTTTAATGTATAAAAAGGAGAGTTTTCTTATGATGATTTCTCGTCGTAACTTCCTGGCTGTGGCTGGCGCTGCAGCTGCTGCCGCTGCTCTGACCGCCTGCGGTGGTTCTTCCTCTTCCACCAGCACCGCTTCTTCCACTGCTTCTTCTGCAGCTTCTGAGGCTGGCTCCGAGGCTGCCAGCAAGATCACAAAGGTCGCTCTGACCTGCGATACCGGCACGATCGATGACGAGAGCTTCAACCAGGCTTGCTGGAGCGCTGTTTCCAGCTACATGGGCGATGACTGCCAGTACTACATCCCCGAGGCTGACGCTTCCGATGAGGACCGTGAGACCATGATCCGTCAGGCTGTCAACGATGGCGCTGAGGTCATTGTCTGCGTTGGCTACCTGTATGGTGCTTCTCTGGCATGGGCTGCTGAGCAGTACCCCGATGTCAAGTTCGTCGCTATCGATGTCACCCAGGGCGATATCGGCACCGATGAGATCCCCTCCAACTGCTACTGCATCACCTTCAAGGAGGAGCAGGCAGGCTATCTGGCAGGTTACGCCATTGCCAAGGACGGCAAGACCAAGCTGGGCTTCCTGGGCGGCATGGCTGTTCCCGCTGTCATCCGTTACGGCTACGGCTTTGTGCAGGGCGCTGATGCTGCTGCTCAGGAGCTGGGCCAGAACATCGACATCAACTACTTCTACGGCGGCCAGTTCTACGGCGATGCCAACATCACCTCCCGTATGGAGGGCTGGTACTCCAATGGCACTCAGGTCGTCTTTGCCTGCGGCGGCGGCATCTACACCTCTGCTGTTGAGGCTGCCCTGAAGAACAACGGCTACGTCATCGGCGTTGACGTTGACCAGAACTACATCGGCGCAAACGGCGTTGCTGATGGCACCTATGCTTACAACCCGTTCATCACCTCCGCTATGAAGGGCCTGTCTGAGGCTGTTTCTACTTCTCTGTCCGACATCGAGGCAGGCGAGTGGAGCACCATCGCAGCAACCAACGGCAACTTTGGTCTGGAGGACGGCGATTACATCGGCCTGCCCACCGCTGAGGACAGCTGGAACTTCGAGACCTTCACGGTTGAGGAGTACGAGGAGCTGAAGCAGAAGATCGCTTCCGGCGAGATCGTTGTTGACAACAGCTCTGACGACGCTACCAAGCCCACCGTCAGCGAGTTCACCAACGTCACCTACATCCAGTAAAATTTGAACAGTCCGCAAGGGCTGCAGGGAACGACCCTCTCCGTCATTGCCGCCAGGCTTTGACGGAGAGGGTTGTTTTTGTCTCGCGAAAAATCGTGCAGCTTGCACAAAAGTAATACTTATAAGAGTACATCCCGCCAAAAAATCAAAAAGAAGTGTGCAAAACCGCAAAAATACGGTATAATGGTACACAGAATAGTATAGGTGTCGATTTGACACGAAAGGAGAGTGAGCAGATTGGCAGAGGATTTTGTGATCGAGATGCTCCA
>OJRY01001534.1_pt1 | contig 17043 bp, 10 predicted proteins | sample 1599311 | NCBI WGS metagenome assembly OJRY01 (sample SAMN04168657, study PRJEB22393) | human gut metagenome | biome: human gut microbiome; feature: stool | host: Homo sapiens | collected 2014-03-20 | reverse complement strand
GGCCATTGCCGACGGGAGCTTTGATGAAAATCCCGCCTACCGGCACGCCATGGACGCCTGCCTGGAGAAGGGCACGTCCCTGCACCTGATGGGCCTGCTGTCCGACGGCGGCGTCCACTCCCACCTGGAGCACCTGTTCGCCCTGCTGCGGCTGGCGAAGCGAAGGGGCCTGGAGCATGTGTATCTCCACGCCTTTCTGGATGGGCGGGACGTATCCCCCACCTCCGGCGCAGACTTTGTGGCGCAGACCGTGGCACAGTGCCGGGAGATCGGCGTGGGCAAGATCGCCACGGTCATGGGCCGGTACTATGCCATGGACCGGGACAAGCGCTGGGACCGGGTGGAGGCGGCTTACGACGCCATGGTGTACGGCGAGGGCGCCGTGCAGAATCCAGACCCGGTGGCCGCGGTACGGGAGTCCTATGACCGGGGCGTCACCGACGAATTCGTGGAACCCGTGGTCTGTGATGCCGAGGGCACCATCTCCGACAATGACAGCGTGATCTTCTTCAACTTCCGGCCCGACCGGGCCCGGGAGATCACCCGGACCCTGGTGGACCCGGAGTTCGACGGCTTCACCCGCCAGTTTTTCCCCGTGACCTTCGTGTGCAACACAGAGTACGACGCCTCCATGCCCAATGTGGAGGTGGCCTTCCCCCGGGTGACGGTGCGCAATGGCCTGGGGGAGTATCTCAGCCAGATGGGCATGACCCAGCTGCGGATCGCGGAGACGGAGAAGTACGCCCATGTGACCTTCTTCTTCAACGGCGGGTCCGAGACTGTGTTTCCCGGTGAGGACCGGGTACTGGTGTCCTCCCCCAAGGTGGCCACCTACGATAAGCAGCCGGAGATGAGCGCGGCGGAGGTGACGGACAAGTGCGTGGAGCGCATCGAGTCCGGCGCCTATGACGTGATCATTCTGAACTTTGCCAACTGCGACATGGTGGGCCACACCGGCGTCTATGACGCGGCGGTGAAGGCCGTGGAGACCGTAGACAGCTGCGTGGGCCGGGTGGTGGACGCCACACTGAAGATGGGCGGCATCGCCATGATCACCGCCGACCACGGCAACGCCGAGCAGATGGCGGAGCCGGATGGCAGCCCTATGACCGCCCATACCACCAATCCCGTACCTTTCATTCTCTGCGGCGCGGGGACCGAGCTGCGCCCCAACGGCCGCTTGGCGGACATTGCCCCCACCATGCTGGACGTGATGGGCCTGGCCTGTCCAGAGGAGATGGACGGCAAGACGCTGATCGTGAAGTGACCAATTTCTGAGAGAAAAGAGACCGCTTTCCAGCGGTCTCTTTTTGTATAATTCCTGGAAATCCTGCCCATACTTCCCTCAGACCCAAGATCGAGGGAGGTATGATACATGGCAAATAAAGTCAAATCCCTGCTGGGCGGGCCAGGCTTTTACGCGGTCCTGGCCCTGTGCGTCCTGGCGGTGGGCGTGGGCGGCTACTTTCTGCTGTTTGGGGAACCGGCACAGACGGAAGCGCCCACCGGCCCGGACACGGCAGCCTCCGCACCGGTGGAGGACCTGCCGGAGCACGAACCGGTGGTGGAGACCGTGCCTCCGGAGGAACCGGAGGAGGAGACGGAGCCCGTCGTCATGCCGGAGGTGACCATCCCGGTGGATGACACGCCCGTGGTGGCAGAGGAGCCCCATGTGGTGGTCCTGCCCATCCAGGGAGAGGTGCTGACGGCATTCTCCGTGGACCAGCTGCTGTACAATGAGACGCTGGACGACTGGCGGACCCACGACGGGGTGGATATCGCCGCGGCGGAAGGCGATGCCGTCCTGGCCGCCTGCGCCGGGACGGTCTCCTCCATCACCGACGATCCCCTGATGGGCACCACCGTGGTGATCCAGCACAGCGGCGGCTATGAGACCACCTATGCCAATCTCCAGGCGGAGCCCGCCGTGGAGACGGGCGACACGGTGTCCGCCGGGCAGACCATCGGCGCAGTGGGAACCACCGCCGCGGCGGAGGCCGCCCAGGGCGCCCACCTGCACTTCTCCGTTGCAAAGGATGGGGAAGCTGTGGACCCGGACGCATTTCTCAACAGCTGACGCAGCAGCGGCGGAACGGCCTTTGCCGTTCCGCCGCTGCTTTTCTCTGGAGTCAGGCCGCCCGGCTGCCGATCCGCTCGGCAACGGCCCGCATGGTCCGGCGCAGGAAGATAGCGCTCAGTACCAGGGACACCAGTTCGGAGATGGGAAAGGCCAGCCACACCAGCGTCAGGACGCCGGTGTGGGACAACAGCCATGCCACCGGCAGCAGCACCACCAGCTGGCGGCACACAGAGGTAATCAGACTGTACAGCGGGTTGCCGATAGCCTGACACACGGAACCGGCAATGATGTCGAAGCCCGCCAGCACGAAGGACACGGAGATGATCCGCAGAGCCACGGAGCCGATGGAGAGCATCTCCTCCGAGGCGTTGAAGAACATCAGCAGCTGCTGGGGGAAGAGCTGGAAAATCAGGCATCCCACAGCCATGATGGCCATGGCGGTGCAGATGGTCAGCTTGATGGTCCGCTTCACCCGGGGCAGGCTGGCGGCGCCGTAGTTATAGCTGACGATGGGCACCATGCCGTTGTTCAGGCCGAACACCGGCATGAAGACGAAGCTCTGAAGCTTGAAGTATGCGCCGAACACGGCGGTGGCCGTCTTGGTGAAGGAGAAGAGGATCTTGTTCATGCCGAACACCATGGCGGAGCCGATGGACTGCATGACGATGGAGGGGAAGCCCACCCGGTAGATCTCCGCCGCCACCTTGCCGTGCCAGCGGATCTCCCGGGGCAGGATGTGGATGTCCGGATTGCATTTGAGGTTCAGCACCAGGGCAGCGGCGGCAGCCACAATCTGCCCTGCCACCGTGGCAATGGCGGCGCCGGCCACCTCCATCCGGGGCAGGCCGAACCAGCCGAAGATCAGGATGGGGTCCAGCACGATGTTGATGAGGGCGCCGGTAAGCTGGGTGCACATGGCCAGGAACGTGCGGCCGGTGGACTGCAGCAGCCGCTCAAAGCAGAACTGGCTGAAAATACCGATGGAGCAGCCCAGGCAGATGGAGGCGTAATCCACGCCGTAGTCGATAATCACCTGTTCTCCCCCGGCCTGCAGCTCAAAGAAGGTCCGGGAGAAGAAGATGCCGATCAGGGCGAATAGCGCGAAATTGCACAGGGCCAGAAAGATGCCCGTGTTGGCAGCCCGGTCCGCCATGGCCTGATTCTTCTCTCCCAGGGACCGGGAGAGGAGCGCGTTGATGCCCACAGCGGTGCCTGCGCCGAAGGCGATCATCAGGTTCTGCAGGGGGAAGGCCAGGGACACGGCATTCAGGGCATCCTCGCTGATCTGTGCCACGAACACGCTGTCCACCACATTGTAGCAGGCCTGGACCAGCATGGAGATCATCATGGGGACCGCCATGTTGGTCAGCAGCCGTCCGATGGGCAGCACGCCCATCTTGTTCTCCTGGGGCGCCGCGCCCTGGGGGAATTTTTCTGCCATGGAAATTCCAACATCCTTTCTCATTCAGAGAGACGTGACACGGAGACCACCCCGCGCCACGTCTCATATTTTGATTTCTCTATTAGGTTGCGGCTCCGGAAAGCCGGGCATCCGGAAGGATGCGTGGACGATTTATTTTTTCAGCTCACCGGTGGCCAGCTGAGTGAGATACGCGTTGATGAAGCCGTCCAGATCGCCGTCCATAACGTTGTCGATGTTGCCGGTCTCATAGCCGGTGCGGGTGTCCTTCACCATCTGGTAGGGCATGAACACGTAGGAGCGGATCTGGCTGCCCCACTCGATCTTCATCTGCACGCCCTTGATATCGGAGATCTTCTCCGCGTGCTGCTGCTGCTTCAGCTCCACCAGCTTGGCCCGCAGCATCTTCATGCAGTTGTCCTTGTTCTGAAACTGGCTGCGCTCCTGCTGGCTGGCCACCACGATGCCCGTGGGCTTGTGGATGAGGCGCACGGCGGATGAGGTCTTGTTCACGTGCTGGCCGCCGGCGCCGCTGGCCCGGTAGACCTGCATCTCAATGTCCTCCTCCCGGATCTCCACCTCGTCGTCATCCTCGATCTCGGGCATGACCTCCACCGCGGCAAAGCTGGTCTGCCGGCGGGCGTTGGCATCAAAGGGAGACACCCGGACCAGCCGGTGGACGCCGTTCTCACTCTTCAAAAGGCCGTAGGCGTTGTCCCCCTGGATGGCGATGGACGCGGATTTGATGCCCGCCTCGTCGCCGTCCTCATAGTCCAGGATCTGATAGGTGAAGTCGTGGCGCTCCGTCCAGCGGGTGTACATCCGGTAGAGCATCTGGGCCCAGTCCTGGGCCTCGGTGCCGCCGGCGCCGGCATGGAAGGTCAGGATGGCGCTGTGGCCGTCGTACTCCCCAGAGAGGAGCGTGGCCATCCGGGACTCCTCGATCTTCTCCTCCAGGGTCTGGAAACCGGACTTCAGCTCTTCCAGCAGCTCCTCATCCTCCGCCTCCTGGCCCATCTCGCACAGGGCCGTCAGATCCTGCCACTCGGTCACCAGCTTGTCCTGGCGGGCGATCTTGTTCTGCAGCTGCTTGAGGCGCTGCTGCACCTTCTGGGATCGCTCCAGGTCGTTCCAGAAGCCGTCCTGGGCGGTCTCGTCCTCCAGCTTTCGGGCCTCCGCGCGGGCGCTGTCCATGTCCAGCGCGGCGGAGAGCTTCTCCAGCTCGGGCCCCAGGTCCCGGAGCCTCTGCTTATATTCGTCGTATTCGATCAAAGCCATGTGCTCTCTCCACTTCCTCAAATTTCATTAGCCATAGTATTATATCGGAGGAACGTTTGTTTGTAAAGAAAAACCCGTAAAAAAACGGAAAATCCCGGGCCGTCTGTGTATTTCAGGGGACAATTTCGTTTTCCAGGATGCGGCCGGACCGGAATCTTTTTTCCCGAATGGCGAAAAGTTCATAATTTGTTCATGATTGCCGGGCACTTTCCCGGTATGTTACATGTAGAGAGATAGAAGCTGGAAGCAAGCCTTTTGGAATATGATGGAGGAAAGAGGACTATGAAAACATTTTGGAAGAAAAAGCTCCCGGCGTGTCTGCTGGCGCTGGCGCTGCTGGCCGGAACCGTTCCCATGGCGTCTGCGGCCTCGGCGGATCTGACGTACGATGTGGACGAGGACAGCGGCGTCTGGCTGGATGCGGATGACTTTCAGGAAATCTATGAGGACGACAACGGCGGATACCTTGAATACGTGGAATTCACCGATTATGATGACTTTGACGATTACGGCTATTTCACCTTCGAGGACTTTGACCGTTACGGGTTCGACGACGTGGATTCCAAGGCGCTGGAGAACTACGAATTCTACTATGACCGTGCTGATGCGGACGATTACGACATCGACCTGGACACGCTGCGGTTTGAGACCTATGACAACATCGACAGCGACACACTGGATTTTGATGTCAGGCTGTACGGCGACGAAGGGTCATTCTATGCAACGGTCCGCATTGATGTGGAGGGTGGCTCCCGCTCCGGCTCCGGCGACGTGGAGCTGACCTACAAGGTGGACCCCGGCGACGATGTGACGGTGGACGCCGAGGACTTCTGGGATCTCTTTAACGAGGAAGACGGCCGCTATGATGAGCTGGAGTATGTGGAGTTCACCAGCTACGATGATTTCGATGACTTCGGATATTTCGGCGCAGACGGATACGACAGCGATGACTATATCCTGGACTATGAGCTCAATGACAGCGATCTGGACGATGCCATGTTCTATTACGACGAGAACGACGTCTGGTACGACTATGACTTTGAACTGGACACGCTGACGTTCTACGCCGACCGGAACGCCGACGCGGACACCCTGGCCTTTGACTTCACCATGCACGGCGTGGACGGTGACAAGGTATATGGCACTCTGTACATCGAGGTCGGCAAGGGCAGCGGCACCAGCAGCAAGGGCGACCTGACCTATCAGGTGGACCCGGACGACGATGTGACGCTGGACGCGGAGGATTTCTACGATTTCTTCTACGACGAGTCGGATTACGACGAACTGGAATACGTGGAGTTCACCGACTATGACGACTTTGACGATTACGGCTGTTTCTACGCCGACGGATACGATTCCGACGACTACACCCGGGATTACGAGCTGAACGACAGTGACCTGGACGACGCCGTGTTTTACTATGATGAGGACGATATCTGGGACGACTATGACTTCGAGCTGGACACGCTGACCTTTGCGGCGGACCGGAATGCCGATGAAGACACCCTGACCTTTGACGTCACCATGCGCGGCGTGAAAGGCGACAAGATCTCCGCCACCCTCACCATTGAGATCGGCAAGGGCAGCAGCACCGGCACCAAGGTGAAGGGCGACATCATTTACGAGGTGGATCCCGACAACAGCGTGACCTTTGACCGGGACGACTTCTGGGATTTCCTGGATGACGAGACCGGGGACGATCTGGAGTATGTACGGTTCACCGACGCCGACGGACTGGACGACTGGGGCGAGCTGTACAGCTACGACTACGATGATGACCGGACGTACTTTGACGAGAGCGACCTGGACGACGGTTATTTCTACTATGACAGCAAGGACCTGTTCTACGACGAGGACTTCACCCTGGATGACCTGACCTTTGTGGCGGACAGGGACGCCGACGGCAAGGTGGTGGAGCTGGACTTCACTGCCTACGGTGAGGACGGCGACAAGGCCTACGGCACCGTGGCCATCGCCATCGGCGATGTGGGGGGAACCGGCGTGGCCGCAGAGGGCGGCGATATCCGCTATTATACGGATTACAGCGGCCGAGTGCAGATCAACGCCAACGACATCGCCCGGTTCTTTGAGGAGAGCTACCCCGGCTATACCCTGCAGTATGTCACCTTTAAAGATGCGCCCACTTACGGCAGCCTGTACTACAACTACTACGGTACCAGCAGCTACGGCAGCTCCAGCAGCCTGCGCATCACCGACGACAACTGCGACGACATAGATTTCTACTTCAGTCCCTCCAGCAGCCAGCACGCCCTCAGCGAGCTGACATACATACCCAGCGGCGTCAACTACTGCGCCCAGATCCCCTTCACCGCTTACGGCTCCGGCAGCCGTTCTGTGTCCGGCACCATCCTCATCAGCGTGAACCTCAGCGAGGTGCCCGACGTTTACGGCCCCACGCCCAGAAACACGGCCGTCACCTTCCCCGCCGCCTCCATCTACACGGCGGTGGCCCAGTCCAGCGGCCTGGGTCTGGCCAGCATCCAGCTGCTGGAACTGCCCGCCACCAACGAGGGTGTCATCTACGTGGGCAGCGGCACCTCCAAGCGGGCGGACACCGAGACCCTGTACGGCTACTCCAGCGGCAGCGAGCGGATCAGCCAGCTGCGGTTCGTGCCGGCCAGCGGCTTCACCGGATCTGTGGAAATCCCCTATGTGGCCTGCAACAGCAGCGGCGATCCCATTGCCAGCGGCAAGCTTTGCCTGGGCATTGTCAGCGCTATGGAGGACTTCTCTGATATCACCTCCTCCACCTGGTGCTATAAATATGTACTGGAGCTCAGCGACGCCGACGTGATCGACGGATACAGCGACGGCACCTTCAAGCCCGACAACCAGGTGACCTACGGCGCGGCGCTGAAGCTCATCATGCTGGCCGCTGGCTATGACGAGCAGAAGCCGGTGAACTCCAACGTGTTCAGCGGCTATCTGGCCCGGGCGCAGGCGGACGGGCTGGTGTCCGGCAGCGTGAACCTGAACGCCCCCATCACCCGGCTGGCGGTCAGCCAGATCGCGGCCAAGGCCATGGGCCTCAGCATCAGCAACCTGTCCAGCGTCCGTCCCTTCACCGACACCACGGACCCCTATGTCCAGGCGCTGAATGCCGCAGGCATCGTGGAGGGCTACTTCAGCAACGGCACCAGCACCTTCAAGCCCTACAACACTCTGACCCGGGGCCAGATCTCCGCCATCGTCTGGCGGATGGAGCAAGCCCAGTAAACCGGGAAAACAACAGCGGACCGCTGAAGCGGTCCGCTGTTCTCTGTTATACAAAAGCACCGCAGAAAACTGAATGCATCTTTCCCCGCTCCTTTGGGGCAACTGGAAACGATGCGCCAAACCTTTCACCACAGCATTTGCCCTTATCTACGATGCGCCCAATGCGTATAAAGGTTTATGGGGGAGAGCGGTCACTTCAGCAGGGCGCTGTACACATCCTGAGGGATGGTGAACTCCACCATGCCCATGTAGCCTGCAGCCACTGCGTACTCGTCGAACACCAGAACCAGATCGCCGTCGGCGTTCCAGTAAAAGCTCTGCTCCGGGTCAATAGCGGTGAATTCGTCCGTCAGATAGCTCAGGGATGCGTCCGCGGCCATCTGCTCCTCCATCTGCCGCAGGACTTCCGCGGACAGGACAGAGACGTAGTCCGCATCAGGCCGGAACAGATCGCTGAGGGTGACGGCTTCACCCGTAGCTTTGTTGATGTGGTAGAATCGGGTGAAATTGTAGCCGCTGGCCTCGGTCCTCGTGGCATCGATCCGCAGAGTGAACCAAGTATCGCTGTCCGTCACCACAGAGGAGGTCACATCCAGGCCCTGGTAGCTCTCGCCCGCAGCCTCGCAGTCCGTCTGGAACTGGGCGATCAGCTGATCGGTATAGGCCTGCACCTGGTCGTTGATCTCGTCTGCAGCGCCGCTGCCGCCCAGCTCCGGGACGTGGACGTCGGCAGTGCTGTGACCATCGTCATACTGGTAATCCCGGAAGGTGATGACCCGCACCACGGCGCCCAGCACCGGGATTTCTTCCATGGCGGCAGCCGCCGCGGGAGATACATTGGGAATGGCCACGAATACGGCCAGGGCCGCGGCTACGCCGACCAGCCAGCGATAGGAACGTTTTTGCTTGTTTTCTTTCATGTTCGTCTCCTTTAAAGCGGCGCAGGTGTCCCGCACCTTTCCGGCATACGTCTCCGGCAGGGGGAAGGGTTCCTGCTTCGCCCGCTCTTTCAGTCGCTTGTCGAATGGCTCCACCTTGCGCACCTCATTCCTCGTGTAATAGTTGTTTTAGCCGGGACCGCCCTCGGGAGAGACGGGTCTTCACCGCCGCCTCGCTGATGCCCAGAACGGCGCTGATCTCCCGGATGGAGAGGTCCTCATAATAAAACAGGGTCACGACCGCCCGCAGGTCGCTGTTCAGCGCCATGACCGCCTGCCATAGAGACAGGCGCTCCGCCTGGTCTGCCGCCGGAGCCGGCAGGAAGTCCTGGATATCCGCCAGGTCCACCGTGGTCCTCCGCTTCCGGCAGAACTCATAGCACTTGTTGACCAGAATTTTCAGGATCCAGGGTCGGAACCGCGCCGGGTCCCGCAGGCTGCCGCGGCCGGCATAGGCGGCGCAGATGGCCTCTTGCACGGCGTCCTCCGCATCTTCGTCCTGGTGAAGGATAGCCTTGGCAGTGCGGAACATGGTCTCCTGGTTTCGGATTACCTGGTCGCAGAATATTTCTTTGTCCAACAAAAAATTTGTCATGGCGGGACTGAGCGCTCCTTTGGGTTCGTTTGACCGGTCACTTATTAGGATGCGGTTTCCGCCGAAAAGGTGACAGCCGGAAGAAAGAAAAGCAAAAAACCGTCCGCCTCTTTCCGGCGGACGGTTTCAGGCTCAGACAGACAGGGACTCGGCCAGCTCCAGGCCGGGGTTGTGCTTGGTGAGAAAGCCCACGGACCACTCCCCGCCGAATGCCACCAGCAGGCGGCCCTTGAAGTCCTCCAGCAGGGCGGCGCCGGTGCACAGCACCAGATCCTCCGGCTTGCAGGGGCAGGCGGTGATGACCCGCAGGTGCTCGTAGGGCAGTCCCTCCATGTAGAGCTCTACGCCGTACTCGCTCCTCATCCGGTACTGGAACACGTCGAACTGCAGGGTGCCCACGACGCCCACGATGACCTCCTCCAGGCCGGCGCCGGGCAGCTTGAAAATCTGGATGGCGCCCTCCTGGGCGATCTGCTCCGTGCCCTTGATGAACTGCTTGCGCTTCATGGTGTCCTTGGGAGACACCCGCATGAAGTGCTCCGGCTCGAAGGTGGGGATGCCGGAGAACTTGAATTTCTTTCCAGGCACCGTCACCGTGTCGCCGATGGAGAAGATGCCCGGGTCAAACACGCCGATGATGTCCCCGGCGTAGGCCTCGTCGATGATCTCCCGCTCCGCGGCCATCATCTGCTGGGGCTGTGAGAGGCGCAGCTTTTTGTTGCCCTGGACATGAAAATACTCCGTGTCCCGCTCAAACTTGCCGGAGCAGATGCGCATGAAGGCCAGCCGGTCCCGGTGGGCCTTGTTCATGTTGGCCTGGATCTTGAACACGAAGGCGGAGAAGTCCTCGCTGAACACATCCACCTCCCCCTGGTCGCTGACACGGGGCAGGGGCGGCGTGGTCATGCGGAGGAACTCCTCCAGGAACGGCTCCACGCCGAAGGTGGTGAGGGCGGAGCCGAAGAACACAGGGGACAGGGTGCCGTTCCGCACAGCCTCCATGTCAAACTCCCGTCCGGCCCCCAGCAGCTCCACCTCCTCCCGGAGGGCGGCGGCCTTTTGTGCGCCGATCATGTCCTCCAGCGCCGGGTCGTCCAGGGCCACCTCGGCGGAGCCGACCTTCTTGCCCCGCTCCTCCGCCTGGAAGAACAGGATGCGCTGCTTCTCCCGGTCGTAGACGCCCTGGAACTCCTTGCCGGAGCCGATGGGCCAGTTGACGGCATAGGTGTCGATGCCCAGCTCCCGCTCCACCTCCTCGCACAGTTCCAGGGGGTCTTTGGTCTCCCGGTCCATCTTGTTGATGAAGGTGAAGATGGGGATGTGGCGGATGGCGCAGACCCTAAACAGCTTCCGGGTCTGGGGCTCCACACCCTTGGCGCCGTCAATGACCATGACGGCGGAGTCCGCGGCCATCAGGGTCCGGTAGGTGTCCTCGGAGAAATCCTGGTGGCCAGGGGTGTCCAGGATGTTGATGCAGAAGCCGCTGTGCTGGAACTGCAGCACGGAGGACGTGACGGAGATGCCCCGCTGCTTCTCGATCTCCATCCAGTCAGAGGTGGCGGCGCGGGCCCGCTTTCCCTTGACCTCGCCCGCCTGGGCGATGGCCCCGCCGTACAGCAGGAACTTCTCTGTCAGCGTGGTCTTGCCGGCGTCCGGATGGGAGATGATGGCGAAGGTCCTCCGCCGGGAAATTTCAGTGCGTAGTTCAGACATGGAATATCCTCCAGAAAAATATCAGAGTATGGGCCATCTTCGACCCACGGCGCACAGCTGCATGCGGAATCCGGGGCGGTCAGACCGCGAAAAACGGACGGGAGGAGTCTCCCGCCGTGTGTATTCTCGAACAATGTACCATATTTTGTGCCGCTTTGCAAGATTTCCCGCAGCTATCCCGCAAAAAATCCGATGATTCTGTACCGCAGGGAAAAACCAGCGGGGACCGGCATCAGCCGGTCCCCGCAGATTGCCTGTTCCTTGGCGGGAGATCACTTGATTTCCACGCCCATGGCGTCCTCGTAGTATTTGGCCAGTGCGCACTGGTCCTCGTCGATCATGCCGCGGGCGTCCATCCAGTCCATCTGCTCCTTGACGATCTCCGTCATGGGCAGCTCCACCCCCAGGTGGGCGGCCACGTCCATGGCGTTGTTGATGTCCTTCAGGTGGACGGCGATCCGGGCACTGGCGGAGAAGTCTCGGCTCAGGAGCTTGGGGACCTTTCCGTCCATCACTGCGCTCTGGGCAAAGCCGCCCTTGATGGCGTCAAAAAGGGTCTGAGGATCCAGCCCGGCCTTTTTCGCAAAGGCGAATGCCTCTCCCATGGCGCACAGATGGATGCCCACCATCATGTTGTTGGCCACCTTGGCGGTGCTGCCGCAGCCGGAGGGCCCCATGTAGGTGGCGGTCTTACCCATCATCAGCAGGTAAGGCCGGACCTCGTCAAAGACCTCTTTCTCGCCGCCGCACATGATGACCAGGGTGCCGCCGTTGGCGCCGGTCTCGCCGCCGCTGACCGGGGAGTCCAGCAGATAGAAGCCCTTCTCCACCGCCGCGGCGTGGAGCTCCTGAATCACATAGGGAGAGGTGGAGCCCATGTCCACAATGGTGGTGCCGGGCCGGGCAGTCTCCATGATCTCCGTGATGGTGGCCTTCACGATGGCGTTGGTGGGCAGGCACATGAAGATGATGTCGCAGGTTTTGTACAGTGTTTTAGCGTCGTCCAGGACCTTGCCGCCCCGGGCGGCAAACCGCTCCCGCAAAGCGGGCACGGGGTCGTAGCCATAGATGTCGCAGCCGCTCTTGTCGATCAGATTGCCTGTCATGCCGTAGCCCATCACGCCAAGGCCCAGATATCCAAGTGTTTTCATGCCCATTGACCTCCTGTTCTAAATTCCGGAAAGGACTGCCCTGTTATTTCCTGCGGGGCGGGATGTGGACCGCGCGGCCCAGTGCGTCCAGCGCACACTCCCGCATGGTCTCGGTGACGGTGGGGTGGGAATGGATGGTGGCTGCCAGCTCATCCAGCGTCAGCTCGCTGCCGATGGCAAGCGCCCCTTCGCAGATCAGATCCGTGGCGCGGGGCCCAATGATGTGCATACCCAGCACCTCGCCGTATTCCCTCCCGGCGATGATCTTCACCAGGCCCTCGCCCCCGTTCAGGATCAGAGCCTTGCCGTTGGCGCTCATGGGGAACTTGCCCACCATGTAGTCGATCCCCTGCGCCTTGGCCTGCTCCTCTGTGAGACCCACAGAGGCAGCCTCCGGCTCGATGTACACGCAGGTGGGATTGGTGGATTCGTCGTAGTGGGCCTCCATGCCGCAGATGTTCTCCGCAGCCACCTCGCCCATGGCGCTGGCGGTGTGGGCCAGCTGGGCATAGCCCTTGACACAGTCGCCGATGGCGTACACGCCGGGCACGCTGGTCTCCATCTTGTCGTTGACGATGATCCGGCCCCGGTCGTTGGCAAGGCCGGCAGCCTCCAGGTTCAGGCTGGCGGTGTTGGCCTTCCGGCCGATGGCCACCAGGACCTTCTCCGCCTCAAAGCTGACAGTCTCGCCGGCCTTGTTCCGGCAAGTGACCTTGGCGCCCACGGGAGAGGCCTCCACGGCCTGCACCGGGCACTCCAGGTTGAACTCCATGCCCATCTTCTTCATGTGCTTCACGCCGATGGCAGTCAGGTCGCCGTCCAGCATGGGCAGCATGTGGTCCAGTGCCTCCACCACGGTGATCTTGGTGCCGAAGGCCGCGTAGGCGCAGGCCAGCTCCAGGCCGATGACGCCGCCACCGATGACCACCATGCTCTTGGGCAGCTTCTCCAGGCTCAGCGCACCGGTGGAGTCGATGCAGTTGGGATTCTCCTTCAGCCCGGGGATGGGCGGCTGGGCGTTGACGGAGCCGGTGGCCACGATGATGGCGTCGGCGGTCATCTCCTCCACGGAGCCGTCGGACTTCTTCACAGAGAGGGTCTTGGGGCCGGTGAAGCTGGCCTCGCCGTCGATCTTCACCACCTTGTTGGCCTTCAGCAGTCCCGCTACGCCACTGGTCAGCTGTTTGGAGACGGCGTTCTTGTGGGCGATCACCTGGGGGAAGTTCACCCGGACGCCGTCCGCCTCCACGCCGATCTCCGCGCCCTGGTCCTTGATCTGGGACACCAGCTCTGCGCTGTGCAGCAGGCACTTGGTAGGGATGCAGCCAATGTTCAGGCAGGTGCCGCCCAGGTGCTCCCGCTCCACCAGGGTCACCCTGGCGCCCAGCTGGGCCGCCCGGATGGCGGCCACATAGCCGCCGGGGCCGCCGCCGATGACCAGCACCGTCCCAGGCCCGTTGGGGGCAGCCGCGGCCTCCACAGCCGGGGCGGCAGGTGCCGCGGCTGCGGTGGGGACCCCCACCTGCTCGCCGGGCCGGCCGATGTAGCCCAGCAGGCCCTTTACCGGCACGTCGGCGCCCTCCTGGGCCACGATCTTCAGCAGGACGCCGTCGGTTTCCGCCGCCACCTCGTTGGTCAGCTTGTCGGTGGTAATCTCCAGCAGGGGCTCACCGGCCTTGACGGGATCGCCCTCCGCCTTCAGCCACCGCTCCACGGTGCCCTCCTCCATGGTCAGCCCCAGCTGGGGCATTTTGATTTCCGTTGCCATTGTTTACGCTCCTCACAGCAGGATGTCCATGGGATGCTCCAGCAGATCCCGGACTGTCATCTCGAATTTGGCCGCTACCGCGCCGTCCAGCAGTCGGTGGTCGAAGGTCAGGGAGATCCGCAGCACCTGATGCTTGGCGATGGTGCCGTCGTCCTCCATCACCAGCTCATCCTCCGTGCAGTTGACGCCCAGAATGGCTGCGTCCGGCTGGTTGATGATGGGGGTGAAGCTCTCCACGCTGAACATGCCCAGATTGGACACAGTGAAGGTGGAGCCCTTGTACTCGTCAGCACCCAGCTGGTTGGCACGGGCCCGCTCCGCCAAATCCTTGGCCTTGGCGGACAGGGCTTCCAGGCTCAGCAGGTCCGCGTCCCGGATCACAGGGACGATGAGCCCCGCGTCCAGAGCTACCGCCATGCCCAGATTCACATGGGCCCGGCGGATGATCTGCTCCCCGTCCAGGCTCACCAGGATCTCCGGATGACGGCGCAGGGCCTTGGCCACGGCCTTCAGCACAAAGTCATTGACAGAGAAGGCATGGCCCTCCTCCTTCAGCTTTTTGCGGAAGGCCAGCAGGGCGGTGACGTCCACCTTCACCGTCTGGGTGACGGTGGGGATCTCCACAGCAGAGGTGTACATCCGCTGGGCCACCACCTTCCTCATGCCGGTGAGCTTCTCCACCGTGTCACCCTCCATCAGCTCCAGATTCTTCACCGGGAAGGCGGTGCCGGAGACAGCCGCAGGCGCGGCGATCTTCCGATCAGCAGGGGCGGGAGCAGCTGCCTTGGGCGCGGCCTCCGCCGCAGCCAGGATGTCCCGCTTGACGATCCGGCCGCTGGGGCCGGTGCCGGTGAGGACGGTGTAGTCCACGCCCATCTGTCCGGCGATCTTCCGGGCCAGGGGAGAGATTCGGATCCGCTTGCCCCCGGCCGCCGGGGATGCCGCAGGGGCAGAAGCCAGCGCAGCCGCAGGCTCCGCAGACGGGGCAGCAGAAGCCGCGGATACAGCGGGGGCAGTAGTCTCCCCCACCTGTTCGCCGGGCTGGCCGATGTAGGCCAGCAGTCCCTTCACCGGCACATCCTCGCCCTCCTGGGCCACGATCTTCAGCAGGACGCCGTCCTGCTCGCTGGTGATTTCATTGGTGAGCTTATCAGTGGTGATCTCCACCACCACGTCCCCGGCCTTTACAGCGTCTCCCTCGTGCTTGATCCACTGGGAGACGGTTCCCTCCTCCATGGTCAGGCCCAGCTGGGGCATCAGTACTTCATAAGCCATCTCACACGCCTCCTCACTTGTTCAGCACGCGCTTGACAGCCCGCACGATATCCTCCGGATGGGGGAAGTTCTTGTCCTCCAGCACCGGGCTGAAGGGGGAGCAGATGTTCAGGCCGCAGACCCGTTCCACCGGGGCGTCCAGCTCATCAAACAGCTCCTCTGCGATCTGGGCAGAGAGCTCACCGGCGTAGCTGCCCCGCTTGACCTCCTCGGAGACGATGATGACGTTGTGGGTCTTGGAGACGGACTTCACGATGGCATCCCAGTCCAGGGGCACCAGAGTCCGCAGATCCAGGACCTCCACGTCGATGCCCTCCGCCTCCAGGGTCTGGGCGGCCTCCAGGGCGAAGTGGACCTCACGGCTCCAGGTGATGATGGTCAGGTCCCTGCCCGCCCGCTTCACGTCCGCCGCACCCAGGGGGATGGTGTACTCCCCATCGGGGATCTCCTCCTTGTGGGCGTACAGCAGCTTGTGTTCCAGGAACACTACCGGGTCGTCGTCCCGGATAGCGGACTTCAGCAGGCCCTTGGCGTCGGCAGCGGTGCAGGGGGCCACCACCTTCAGTCCCGGGAAGTGGCAGAAGAAATTCTCCAAGCACTGGGAATGCTGGCCTGCGTTCCGGCGGCCGGCGCCCATGGGCGCCCGCAGGACCATGGGGACGCTGCACTGTCCGCCGGTCATGTAGCGGATCTTGGCAGCCTGGTTGAACAGGGGATCCGCGCACTCCGTGGCGAAGTCATCGTACATCAGCTCCACCACGGGCCGCAGCCCCCGCATCGCGGCGCCCACGGCCATGCCCACAAACCCCTCCTCGGAGATGGGAGTGTCAATGACGCGGTTGGGGCCGAACTCCTCCAGAAAGCCCTTGGTGATGGCGAACACATTGCCCATGACGGCCATGTCCTCGCCCATGATGAAAACCTTTTCGTCCCGGAGCATTTCCTCGTGCAAGGCTTCACCGATGGCCTTGCTGACGGTGATCTTCTTGCTCATCTCGCCACGCACCTTTCGTTGTCAGTCACATACATATCATCCAGCACCGTCGCGGGGTCCGGATATGGGGACGCATCCGCGAACTTCACAGCCTCGTCCATCTCGGCCTCTGCGTCCTGCCGGATGGCGTCCAGCTCCTCCTGGGCGGCGCCGCTCTCCAGCAGCCGCCGCCCCAGCTTCTCGATGCCGTCGTTTGCCAGGGCGTGCTCCATGTACTCCTTGGGGCGGTAAACCGCCGGGTCACCGCAGTAGTGGCCCTGATAGCGGTATACCTTGGCCTCCACCACATAGGGTCCCTTGCCGCTGCGGGCGTGGTCCAGGGCGACCTTCATAGCCTCATACACCGCGATGGCGTCCGTGCCGTCCACCACGGCGTAGGGCACGCCGTAGGCCGCGGCCCGGGAGGCCAGATCCGGGGTGTTGGTGACCCGGTGGATCTCCGTGGACACGCCGTAGCAGTTGTTCTCAATGAACCAGACCAGCGGCAGCTTCCAGGCGGCGGCCATGTTCAGGGACTCGTGGAAGGAGCCCTCGTTGGTGGAGCCGTCGCCGAAGCAGCCCACGGTGACGGAGTCGTCCCCCATGATCTTGGAG
>OJRY01001467.1_pt1 | contig 17610 bp, 14 predicted proteins | sample 1599311 | NCBI WGS metagenome assembly OJRY01 (sample SAMN04168657, study PRJEB22393) | human gut metagenome | biome: human gut microbiome; feature: stool | host: Homo sapiens | collected 2014-03-20 | reverse complement strand
TAATGTGTTTTGTCGGAATCTATATGAAGCTCGGAGAACTAATGAGTATGTTCAGCCTTAATGCGAATGACAGCCAGCAGATAGGTCGTCGGATATTCCGTAGACCGATGGTGTTCATGCGACACAGGGCAAGACGTATGGAACGCCGAATTGCAAGGGCTGTTGGTACAGGAAGTATGGTCGGAGCTGGTGCTGGTGCAGTCGCTGGTTCTGCTTATAATCACTCTCGTTCTACACATAAAAATACGCCAGCCAGACCACAAAGGAATAATGATGTTTCGATGGGAAGCCGTGTCGGTTCTGCGGTAGGTGCTGTGATGGATACGAAAAATAAAGTCCGTGACAGTGCTTCCTCACTGAAAGAAAATGTGAAAGACCTGCCGACACAGGCTGGTTATGCTGTCCACTCTGCAAAACAGAAAGCAAAGGATAACGTATCTGACTTTAAGCGTGGCGTTGTGGAAGAACGGGAAAACCGACAGGAACAGCGTACACAGAAACGCAACCTGCACAGGGAAAATATCTCACAGAAAAAACAGGAATTACAGAAAGCACAGGAAGCAAGGCAGACAGTTCATGCGAATGGATCAGCGACAGCCGGAGCTACCAGAAGCCATGAACGCCCTGTTGCCACACCTGTTTCAAAACCTGCACAGACCGATACAGTTACTAAGCCGGATATGAAACGTCCTGTTACTTCTTCTGTGATAAAAAATGCAGAAGTCAAGGCTGGAAAAGAAAATGTCCGAACCAATATCAGACAGGAACAACAGGTCAAATCTGTTGCCAGAACGAATCAGTCAAACGTAGCGGAATCCAGAAGTAATCAAAAGAAAACAACCGTACAGAAACAGGTCAACCAAAAACAAAATCGTAAGACTGTTACGAAGCAACCAGAGAAAGGACGGAAGAAATGAGATTAAAGCGTATCCTTATCATAGGTACGATATTTCCAGTCCTTTTTTCCATCGTCCTCTTTTTCGGGATATTGATTTCCGGCGAAGATGACGACAGTTCCAACAGCTATTCGCCTGTCTATTCTGGCATGAACCTGTCAGCCGATGTCCTCAAACATCAGCCGATGGTAGAAAGATACGCCAGAGAAAACGGTATCTCGGAGTATGTGAACGTCCTGCTTGCCATCATACAGGTGGAAAGTGGCGGTACGGCTACCGATGTTATGCAGTCCAGTGAAAGTCTGGGACTACCGCCAAACTCATTAAGTACAGAAGAATCCATTAAGCAGGGGTGTAAATATTTTGCGTCCCTGCTTTCTTCCTGTAAAGCCAAAGGTATGAATGACATTAACGTGGTCATTCAATCTTATAACTATGGTGGTGGCTATGCAGACTATGTGGCGAAGAACGGGAAAAAGCACAGCTTCAACCTTGCAGAGAATTTCGCAAAGAATAAATCCGGCGGTGCAAAAGTAACTTATACGAACCCAATAGCGGTCAGTAAAAATGGTGGCTGGCGTTATAACTACGGGAATATGTTCTATGTGGAGCTGGTCAACCAATATCTGACTGTGAAGCAGTTCAGCAACGAAACGGTACAGGCGGTTATGAATGAAGCATTGAAGTATCAAGGCTGGAAATATGTCTATGGTGGCAGTAACCCGAACACCTCTTTTGACTGTTCTGGACTTACCCAGTGGTGCTACGGAAAAGCCGGAATCAGCCTGCCACGAACTGCACAGGCACAGTATGACGCAACCCAGCATATTCCATTGTCACAGGCACAGGCTGGCGATTTGGTCTTTTTCCATTCCACCTACAATACCAGCGACTATGTAACCCATGTAGGAATCTATGTGGGAAACAATCAGATGTACCATGCCGGAAATCCAATCGGCTATACCGATTTGACCTCTGCCTACTGGCAACAGCACATCATTTGTGCCGGAAGAATCAAACAATAGAAAGGACTTGAAATATGTTTAAGAAAAAAGAAAAAACAGAGAAAGCACCTAAGAATAAGAAAGTGCGCACCATGAAAGTCGGGACACATAAGAAATCTGTCCTGCTGTTGTGGGCGGTGCTTTTAGCAAGCACCAGTTTTGGTGTGTATAAGAACTTTACCGCCATTGACACCCACACGGTACATGAAAAAGAAATCATTCAGCTAAGATTGAACGACACCAATGGGATTGAGAATTTCGTCAAGAACTTTGCGGAAGCCTACTACTCATGGGATACCAGCAAGGAAGCCATTGAAGCAAGAACAACGGAAATCAGTAAATACCTTACCAAAGAATTACAGGACTTGAACGCCGATACCATCAGAACGGATATACCAACCAGTGCGACTGTTACAAATGTGCTGGTCTGGAATATAGAACAGTCTGGAACGGACGATTTTACCGTTGCCTACGAAGTAGATCAGCAGGTAAAAGAGGGAGAACAGACACAGGCAGTCACAGAAAACTACACAGTGACCGTTCATGTGGATAAGGACGGTGCAATGGTCATTACCCAGAATCCTACCCTTGCTCCGGCGGTACAGAAATCAAAGTATGAACCGAAAGCACAGAAAGCCGATGTCAGTGTCAGCTCCGATTCAGTCAAAGACGCTACCTCTTTCTTGGAAACATTCTTTAAGCTGTACCCGACAGCTACGGAAAAGGAACTTGCCTACTATGTCAAAGACGGTGTGCTTGCTCCTGTATCCGGCGACTATGTCTTTTCAGAACTGGTAAACCCTGTCTTTACCATAGACGGCGACAACCTCAAGGTCAGCGTGTCCGTAAAGTATCTGGATAACAAGTCGAAAATGACGCAAATCTCACAGTATGAGCTTGTGCTTCATAAGGACGATAACTGGAAGATTGTAGAATAAGTTTGTAAAAAATGCTAAAAGAATATCATGGTAAATAATTTATAAAAAGTTATTTACCATGACATTATTTTTGAATCAAATATTGTTCTCCCCAATTACATAGTTCATCAAGAATGGGTGTCAGTGTTTCCCCGAATTTTGTTAAAGAATACTCTGTTTTTGGAGGAACAACTGGATAAACCTTACGGTTAATAAGTCCATCTTTTTCAAGCTCTCGAAGCTGTTGAGCTAGCATTTTATCAGTCGCTTTCGGAATTAGTTTATGAATTTCATTGTACCGTAACGTTTTGTTCATTAAATGCCATAAAATAACAGCTTTATATTTTCCACCAATAAGTTGAATGGTTGCCTCAACTGGACAGCTAAAACCACAACAATTATTTCCCATAATATCTTCACTTCCTTTTTGGATAGTATATTACAAAATAGTGCGTTCTTGTATAAAAATACTATTTCAGATAGAATTATAGTACAGGTTGACCTAATATACAAGAATTAAGGAGATTTTAATATGTCATTATTAGATATTGCTAAGAAAAGATATTCTGTTAGAAAATATGAAGATAAACCAGTTGAAAAAGAAAAGTTAGAAAAAATACTTGCTTGTGCTCATGTTGCACCAACTGCGGCGAATTTACAGCCGGTTAAATTGTTAGTGGTACAGGACAAAGAGCGATTAAAAAGCATTGCTAAAGCTGGAAATATTTACAATGCTCCACTGGCAATTATCGTTTGTGCAGACCATTCAAAGGCATGGACAAGACCTTTCGATAATAAACAGACGACAGATATAGATGCTTCTATCTTAACAGATCATATGATGTTGCAGGCGACAGAATTAGGATTAGGAACTGTATGGGTATGCTTTTTTAAACCAGATGTAATCAAGAAAGAATTTCAGTTACCGGATAATTTAGAGCCTATCAATATTTTGGCTATCGGTTATGGAAAAGGTATTGCAGAAGATTCAGAACGTCATTCAGAAACACGTATTCCTATGGAAGAATTAGTTTCTTATGATTATTTATAAATTTGGACAGAGATTATAGGTTGGGACAAAAGGCTTGCGTCATACTCTATATAGTATGCTCCGCAAGCCTTATTTCCATATATTCTATTTTGTTGTAGCTTTAAAAAGTCGTTCTGTACCGCTAATTTCAGCTAAGACAATATCCGTCATTAAGTGGTTGATGAGTAATAAGCCCTAAAAGCATAGTAGCTGATTTTGATAACATATATTTCACACTCCTTGACAAATACAATGATTTAAGAAACTCTATATATAGAGTGGTATTATATTATTCTAGTTTGATTATAACACGAATATCTGGAAAATGAAAGAGAGGAGGACTGACAAATGAACAAAACAAAAGAAAGACCAACCTCACAGCCGATAACGGTAATATAGATAAATTATCTGCAATGTTATCTTGTGGTCATGCTACTGCAAGAAAGATTGGAGAACAGGCAGGAGCAAAAATTGTGATTGGACGTAGGGTTCTTTATTCGGTAGAAAAAGTTAAAAATTACCTCTCATATCTGGAAGAATAACACCCTTTTTCATTTATGTTTCTTGTGATATATGGTATAATATTTATAGGTGCGAGCTGTGAAATCAGCATAGTTGATTTCCCCTAGCGAGCGGAAGAAATTCTGTACGCTTTGGTAAGCTGATAATCATACAATAGGAAAAAAAAATCCTATCAGGTAAGGTCTAGCCAACCGCCTGTACCGAGTCCTTGGAACCGAAATGGTAACATTAGGTTTAAGCGTAGGACAGGGAGCAACAGAGCCGAAACGAAAGTGAAGTGATTGAGCTGGGAAATTATTATGAGGTTGGAAATGGTCGATGTGCTCTATTACACAGCAGACAATACTGTTATGACCGATATGGCAAGGTTATAGCGGCATCCCCCAGTCTGAGAGCTTGGCGAGGTTGATGATAAGTATGTTATCGGAACAGCTGAGATCCTGTCATTTCCTTAAAAAAGGTATGGAAACCAAAACAAAGAAATGCGTTAGGAATCCAAATGAATGGCAGGAAGTCCGACACAGCCATATTATCGCAGAAGTCTGTGAAAGCAGATGGAGAAAAGGGCTGTGCACTTTATAGCTTCAAGAACAAAGAACTATGCAGACAAAAGAGAGCTGATGAACATGGTGAATGAGTTACTTGGAATACAGTATAATATCGCAAAAGCAAACAGAACCGACAGAAAGGTTCAGAATCTTGCAGCCTACATCAATGCGGATACGCTGAGAGCAATCCATAAGACTATGGACAGAAAGAAAGCGTATGGGATTGATAAGGTGACAAAAGAGGATTACGAAAAGAATCTGGAAGAAAATCTCGCAAATCTTGTGAAAAGGATGAAAAACGGAAGCTATCGCCCGAATCCAACAAGGCGTGTTTATATTCCGAAGGAAACAAAAGGCAAAATGAGACCGCTTGGAATCTCCTGTTATGAAGACAAACTGGTGGAAAATGCGATTGCACAGATACTGGAGCAGATTTATGAACTGAAGTTTTATAATGAGAGCTTTGGATTCCGCCCGAACAGGAACTGCCATCAGGCAGTAAGGGAAATCATAGAAATGGTGCAGTATCGAAAGACAAACTATGTGGTAGAAGCAGACATTAAAGGTTTCTTTGATAATGTAGACCATGAATGGCTGATGAAGATGTTGGCACATGATATAGCAGACCGGAAATTTCTTGAGATTATAGATAAATTCCTGAAAGCCGGAGTCATGGAAAATGGCAAATATCTCGACAGCGAACGGGGAACCCCACAGGGTGGATTATGCCGAGCTCGGCATAATCCACCTTATGACGAGATAGATGTTATGCCGAGATACGTTCAGTATTCTTAGATTTTGCCAGTGTTTCTATTTGCGTAACTCGGCATAATAATTCTCTACTTTAAGGAATTTAAAAACTGTAAAAGATCTTTATCTTTGTTCCAGTCAGGAAAATCTCTTTCCTCAGTAACTTTTGGAGCAAGTGCATTTATCGCATCATTTTTCAGACGATTATCAGCTCTCACGTAAACCATCGTCGTAGAAATATCCTCATGCCCGAGGAAATCTCTGATATAGACGATATTGATACCGGCTTCCAACATATGCATTGCTTTTGAATGACGAAACATATGACAATGTACATGTTCTGGGAATGTTGCATCTTTTTGGCGGATCGCATCTACATATTTTTTTATGATATAAGAGATACCATCGCGGTCAATCTTTCGATGATAACGGTTAGTGATCAAAAAATCGGTTCCTACAGCGTATGAACGGTACCGGCTAAGATAGTTTTCGACAAGTTTTGCTGTTGCGTCTGCTATCACGACTGTACGATATTTGTTGCCTTTTCCGTGTAATCTTACGGTTGCAACAGAACCTAACGATATATCGGCTATCGTGATATCGCATAATTCCTGAACTCTGCACCCACTGTCATACAAAAGTGTCAGGATCACCCTGTGTCGGAAACCGGTATGGGAATTAACATCCGGACTGTTTATAAGTGATGACATCTGTTCCACAGTCAGGAAAGATACTTCTTTCGGTGCAGCCTTTTTTGCCCTGATCCCAGAGACATTCTGTAAAGGGGCAATGTACTCGATATGTTCCAACTGTGCATAATCACTGAATGCTTTCAATGCAGCCAGCCGTTGATTTGCTGCAGTTATACCAGCCCCGTTGTTCCGGTACCATTCCAGGAATTCAATCACCAGTTCACGTTTGAAGTCCTTGATATAAAAAGAATTCGGAGAGGTCTCTTTTTCTTCTTTTAAAAACCGAAGGAACAGTTTCAAAGTGTCTCTGTAACTGAGAATGGTATTCCTGGAATAACATCTATGATGCGGCAGATAGTCCGTTAAAAATCCTGTGACCAGACAGGCAAAATCAGTAGAATTCGTGTTCATTGATAACTGCCTCCCTGATCAGATCAGGAAAAGATTCCATCATCCGTTCTTTTATATATGGAAAACGTTCCGCCGTAAGTTTTAGATAATACGCTGTTTCCTCAAAACTTTCATGTCCAAGCATTGTACGCATATATGGAAGATACGCAATCAGGTCTTTTCCTTCATCGCTCCATTTGCGGAGAAGATTTATGCAATAAGTATGGCGGAAGTCATGGATACGGGGACCTTTTCCAGTGTGAGAGATCCCAGCCTGTTCCAGATAGCGCCTGAAATTTTTATATACATTTCCTAAAGTCATCGGTCTTCCCGGAAGCAGCATAAAGAAATATTCATCATCGGATGAATGGACATGGATATTTTCTTTTAATTCCTTGCATTTGTCTGTAAGTAAAGGATGGATGGGGACATACCGCTCTTTATGATTTTTGGCCTCGTGAATAGTGATATATCCTTCTCCGAGGTTGATATCACGGATTCTGGCAAGGCGCAGCTCTGAAACACGCATTCCACTGGTGTACAGGATACGGAAAAAGACCGGCATCACATCAGCACGATACGGGCAGGAATCCGGCACCGACTGACTTTTGTCAACTGCATCAAAAAAACTTTGAAGTTCTTCATCTGTGTAAATATGTGCATCGTATCTGCTCCTTTTCCGGGTGATCCTTTTCGGCGGAATATATGCAGGAATCCCGATATCGTTGAGATATTTGCAGAAAACCCGCATGACACTGATACGGCTCGCCTGATTTGTGACAGTTTCATAAGTCCTTTTTCTGCACCATAGGTCACAAAGCTCTTTAGAGATACGCTTTTCGGAAAGATTGTTTTCACATAAAAAGGTGTCAATGCGTCGCAAGGAGCCTGCTTCTGATTCATAAGAGAATCCAAGTGCACGTTTTAATGCTATAAGATCATGGATCTCCTCTTGAAAAATGCTGTTATAGATTTCTTTATCCATGGCAGAATTCCTCCGGTGAAAGCACACATTCGGCCAGTTTCTGCAGATCTGTCTTCAGATAAACAGCCGTTACATCAGAATCAGAGTGCCCAAGGATATCTGTAATGACCGGAAGCGGTGTCTCCATTTCCAGTAGCATGGAGCCGGCAGAATGTCTTAAGGAATGAAAGCCGGAGTGCTTTTTTGTACGCTGGTCGATACCTGCTTTCCTCATGTATCTTACAAGCTGTTGCTGCATATGGTTTTCATTGCCGATAGGATCAAATGGCGGCATATGTTTCAGGAACACCTGATCCGATTCGTAGTACTGAGGTCGCCCATTTTTGATATAATCGATCACCGCCCAGCCTACCGCATCAGGTATTGGCAGAGTTAATAGTTTATGTGTTTTATGCTGTATGAGAGACAGCTTTTTATCTTCCCAGTTAAAGTTTTGGAAACGCAGGTTTTTGATATCTCCAATCCGAAGACCAAGAACACATGCAAGAAGGATCATTGCATAGTCACGTTTTCCGATAGGGCTGTTCCGATCAATGACCGAAAGCATTGCTTTCAGTTCATCAAGTTTCCATGCAGAAGGTATTTTGGCACTTTTGGAAACAGCAGGCATATGGATCTTTTCAGCATAATCAGTGGAGAGTATTCCGATAGAATAAATAAAACGCAGAAAATGTCTGATCCCGCAAACATTCTGTTCTATGGTCTTAAAACTATACCCTGCCAGCGTTTTCAGATAAGAATTGCAAACATCCATAGTGATATTTTCTATAGTTCCAATCTTCCTCTGCTGAAGATAGTCCATAAAAGCCCTGGAAATCCCTTTATAATGTCCGATTGTACTTGCTGACAGTTCCGTAGAATTCAGAAAATCTAAATAATCCGTATATAAATTTAAATAGTACGCATTCAACGTAATAGGATTTTTTGAGGCATAGTATCTTCTGGTAAGCACCTGATGCAAACGGTAATCTTCCAGCATATGCACAACACGGAGCAATTGGACTCTCTGTTGGGAAAGCGTTCCATTATTATATTTCGTAATGAAGCCGTATTGTTTTTCGAGATATTTAAGTCCCCGTTCCATATCGTATTCGGTATTTCCGTACTCTTCCGTAAGAAAGCACTGGATCTTATTCCATTCACCTTCATAAAAGCGGATGGTTGCAGAAGAATAGTTGTTTTCCTGCAACAGTTGTTTTAGTCCTTCTGTAATCATTTCAAGATTCATGAGTTTCTGACTCCTTTCTTTTTTTATGATTACAGAATAACAAAGTGTAGCATTTTTGCTTGTATTATGCCGAGATAAATTTAAAGAAATTCCGTATTTACGCAGATAATCAGCGTTATCTCGTCATAACGTTTATCTCGTCATAAGGAAATGGAGCAAGCCCGATACTTGCAAATATATATCTGCATTATGTATTGGATAACTGGTTTGATGTAATCGTGAAGAGACAGTGTAAAGGAGAGTGTTATCTTATCCGATACTGTGATGATTTTGTCTGTTGTTTTCAGAACCAGTATGAAGCAAAAATATTTAAGCAGAGGCTGGAAGAACGCTTTGCAAAATACGGATTGGAACTGGCAGGAGAAAAGACGAAGATATTGGAATTCGGGAGGTTTGCCAGGCACAACAGAAAAGCAAGAGGAGAGAGAAAACCAGATACCCTTGACTTTCTTGGTTTCACATTTTATTGCGGAATGGACGGAAAGAGAGAGTTTTTCCGTTGTAGGGTAAAGACCAGCAAGAAGAAATTTCGCAGTAAGATAAAAGCAATGAAAGAATGGATAAAGGCACATCGAGCAATGCCATTGGAACTGATATTTAAAACAGTGAATGCAAAATTGCGGGGACATTATCAGTATTATGGAGTGACCGACAATACAAGGGAAGTGAAGAATTTCCTAGTACAGACAAAATGGTTATTGTATAAATGGCTGAATCGGAGAAGCCAGAAAAGAAGTTATACGTCGGATACCTTTTTTAATGGACTGCTTCGAACATTCCCATTGTTAGAACCAAGTATTAAGGTAAGTTTGTTTTATAGATAAAGTATGAAATATAAAGTGAAAAGCCGTATGCGTTAATAGCGCACGTACGGTTTTGCGTAGGGGTATGGGGAGTAATCCCCATATCTACTAGAGACATAACCACATAGATGTAACAATGGACGTATATAACCATGTAAGTGAGATGTCCAGAATTGAGAGTGAAATCACAAGGCTGGAAAGCGTAGCAATTAGCTGACACCAAAAATAAAAAATTGGTGTCAAAATGGTGTCAAACCAAGAAAAAGTGATGATTATAAGGAAGAAAAAGTGTTGCAAACCTCGTAAAATCAAGGTTTGCAAAAAAAATCTCAAAAAATTAGCACTCACCTCTTGACAGTGCTAACAACGTGTGTTATATTACATGCAGAACAAAGGAAACAACATATTTCTCCTTCGGGAGAGATATTTCTCATATAAGAGGAGGGTTAGCCTATGAATATCAGTAAATTTACACAGAAATCCGTACAGGCTGTCCAGGATCTGGAGAAGGTTGCTTATCAGTTTGGCAACCAGGAGATTGAAGAGGAGCATCTTTTATATGCTCTGCTGGAACAGGAAGACAGCCTGATTCTTAAACTGATTGAGAAAATGGAGATAGATAAGGATTATTTCAGAAATTCTCTGAATCAGGCACTGGATGCCAGGGTTAAGGTATCCGGCGGTGAGCTTCGTTTCGGACAGTATCTGAACAAGGCTCTGGTCAGTGCAGAGGATGAAGCCAAGGCAATGGGAGATGAATATGTCTCTGTAGAGCATTTATTCCTTGCCTTGTTGAGATATCCAAGTCCGAGCATGAAGAAACTGTTTCAGGAATTTGGCATTACTAAGGAGCGTTTCCTGCAGGCACTTTCTACAGTACGAGGCCATCAGCGTGTAGTCAGTGACAATCCAGAAGCTACTTATGATACTTTGAATAAATATGGCGAGGATTTAGTCGAAAAGGCACGTAACCAGAAGCTAGATCCTGTGATCGGACGTGATGAGGAAATCCGTAATATCATCAGAATCCTTTCACGTAAGACCAAGAACAATCCGGTGCTCATCGGTGAGCCTGGTGTAGGTAAGACTGCAGCAATCGAGGGTCTTGCACAGCGAATCGTGGCAGAGGATGTGCCGGAAGGTCTGAAGGATAAGAAGATTTTTGCCCTGGACATGGGTGCTCTGGTGGCAGGTGCCAAATACAGAGGTGAGTTTGAGGAACGTCTGAAAGCAGTCCTTGAAGAAGTAAAGAAGAGTGAAGGAAACATCATTCTTTTCATTGATGAGTTACATCTGATCGTTGGTGCAGGTAAGACTGACGGAGCCATGGATGCAAGCAATATGCTGAAGCCTATGCTTGCCAGAGGTGAGCTTCACTGTATCGGTGCAACAACTCTGGATGAGTATCGTCAGTATATTGAGAAAGATGCCGCTCTGGAACGTCGTTTCCAGCCTGTTATGGTAGATGAACCTACAGTGGAGGATACCATTTCCATCCTTCGTGGTCTGAAGGAGAGATATGAGGTCTTCCATGGTGTTAAGATCACAGACAGTGCGCTGGTTGCAGCAGCTACACTTTCACATAGATATATCACAGACCGTTTTCTTCCTGATAAGGCCATTGACCTGGTGGATGAGGCCTGTGCCCTGATCAAGACAGAGCTGGATTCCATGCCTTCAGAGCTGGATGAACAGCGCCGTAAGATCATGCAGCTGGAGATCGAGGAATCTGCACTGAAGAAAGAGACAGATAATCTGAGTAAGGAACGTCTGGAAACACTTCAGAAGGAGCTGGCAGAGCTTCGTGATACCTTTAATACACAGAAAGCACAGTGGGATAATGAGAAGCATTCTGTAGAAAAATTACAGAAGCTTCGTGAGCAGATCGAGGATGTGAATAAGCAGATCCAGAAAGCAAAACAGAATTATGATCTGGAGAAGGCTGCACAGTTACAGTACGGCGAACTTCCGAAATTACAGCAGCAGCTGGAAATCGAAGAAAAGAGTGTCAAAGAAAGTGACAGAAGTCTGGTTCATGAGGCAGTCACTGATGATGAGATCGCAAGGATCATTTCCAGATGGACCGGTATTCCTGTAACAAGACTGACAGAAGGCGAGAGAGCCAAACTCCTCACTTTGGAAGATCAGCTTCACAAGAGAGTTGTAGGTCAGGATGAAGGTGTGAAGAGGGTTACAGATGCAATCCTTCGTTCTAAAGCCGGCATCAAGGATCCGACTAAACCAATCGGTTCCTTCCTGTTCCTTGGTCCTACAGGTGTAGGTAAGACAGAGCTTGCCAAAACTCTGGCAGAGAATCTGTTTGATGATGAACAGAATATGGTCAGAATTGATATGAGTGAATACATGGAGAAGTATTCTGTATCCAAACTGATCGGAGCGCCTCCCGGATATGTAGGATATGAGGAGGGTGGCCAGCTTACTGAGGCAGTCCGCCGTAAACCATACAGTGTTGTACTTTTCGATGAGATTGAGAAGGCACATCCGGATGTGTTTAACGTACTGTTACAGGTACTGGATGATGGCCGTATCACAGATTCTCAGGGACGTACGGTTGACTTTAAGAATACAATTCTTATCATGACTTCCAACATTGGTTCTCCGTATCTGCTGGATGGTATTGATGAGAATGGTGAGATCAAACCTGAGGCTCAGAGTCAGGTTATGGATGACCTGAGAGGCCATTTCCGTCCGGAATTCCTGAACCGTCTGGATGAAATAATTATGTTCAAGCCCTTGACAAAATCCAATATTGGTAAGATAGTAGACTTGATGGTCGGCGAGCTTGACAAACGTCTTGCAGACCAGGAGCTTTCCCTGGAACTGACAGATGCAGCCAAGGATCAGGTTATCGAGAATGGCTATGACCCGGTATATGGTGCACGTCCGTTGAAGCGCTATCTGCAGAAATATGTAGAGACTCTTGCGGCGAGAAAGATTTTGTCCGGAGATGTTCACGCAGGTGATACTCTGGTGCTGGATGTTCAGAATGGGGAATTCATTGTTACGGTAAAGGACGGAAACTAAATGATACCCAAAGATCCAATGATTCTGCTGAGTTATGTAAATACTCAGCTCAGGGATTACTATGATTCCCTGGAAGCACTCTGCACATGCAGAGGATTGAAGAAAGACGAACTGGTGGCGAAGATGCATTCCATCGACTATGAGTATGATGAAGCAACCAATCAGTTCATATAAGAAATATGCGAAATGCTCTCTGACAGCGGGAATTGCTGTTGGGGAGCATTTTTCGTATTGCATATAAGAAAGATCCCTGCTTTAATTGCTCAAAAGTGATAAACTGCGGAGCAGTTATTGGGTCATGTGTTTCAAAATCAGTACAATCTTAAAAAATAGATAAGGCAGTACAAAAAAATGTCAGTAATAAAGATTAAATCGTTAAAATATAAACGAAAATAATCAGGGAATATGTAAAAAATGTATAAAAAAACAGGAAATAAAGTATAAATATTCACTATCCACACAATTGATTTTTGTATGCTGTATGATATAATTGCATCTGTAAAAAACAAGCGCATATTAAATAGGAAGAAACACATATATGAAAAAAATCTCCTGAATGATAATCGCGCTGTACGAAAATACAATATGGAGGTGGCAGTTTTGAAAAAGTTGGTGACCGTACTGGGTGCTTTTTTTGCAGTTCTTCTGGCTTGTCCGTTGAGTGTATTTGCGGCAGAAGGCAGTAAAGCACCATCTACAGTACCTGTATGGCTTTGCATTCCCTTTGCAGGGCTTTTGTTATGTATTGCAGTGATGCCTCTGGTAAAAGCGGAGTGGTGGGAGTCTCATCAGCCACTGGTTGTTGCCTTATGGATCATTCTGATGGTGGTTCCATTTGCTTTCGTTTATGGAGCCGGAAAGACTGCAGAGACAGTTCTGGACTGTATTGTGAATGATTATCTTACATTCATCATTCTGTTATTCGGCCTGTTCTGCGTATCAGGTAATATTACCATGGAGGGTGATTTCGCAGGTTCCCCCCGTGTTAATGTAGGTCTGCTTGCACTGGGAACTCTTCTGGCAAGCTGTATCGGTACCACCGGTGCCAGTATGCTGATGGTACGTCCGGTAATTAAAATGAATTCATGGAGAAAGAGAAAAGGACATATTATGATCTTCTTTATCTTCATGGTTTCCAATATGGGTGGATGTCTTACCCCGATTGGAGATCCGCCGCTGTTAATGGGATTTATGCGAGGTGTTCCTTTCTTCTGGAGCCTGCATCTGTTCCCTGTGCTGATCTTTAATATGGTCATACTGCTATTTGCATTTTATCAGATCGATAAACGTTCCTACAGAAAGGATATTGCAAATGGCCGTAAACCGGATATCCGTAAACCGGGTACTCAGTTCCGTCTGGATGGACTGCACAATATCATCTTCCTTGTGATGATCGTTGGCGCGGTAATCTTAAGCGGTGTACTTCCGGGAATGTCCGCATTCCAGGATGCAGCAGGCAATGTAAGAGGCATTCATCTCTTTGGAGAAGTAACCCTGACATTCCCGGCTCTGATCGAAATCGTGATCATTCTGCTTGCTGCTTTTCTTTCCTTTAAGACAACAGATAAGCAGATCCGTATCAGAAACCATTTTACCTGGGGCGCGATCCAGGAAGTTGCAGTTTTATTCATTGGTATCTTTATTACCATGCAGCCTGCACTGATGCTTCTGAAAGCAGTAGGACCAAATCTTGGAATCACCAAGCCTGCAGAGATGTTCTGGGCAACAGGTGCACTTTCCAGTTTTCTGGATAACACACCGACTTATCTGGTATTCCTTACAACAGCAGGAACATTGGCATTTACCAATGGAATCACAACCACACTGGGAACTGTACCGACCAAGGTTCTGTCCGCAATTTCCTGCGGTGCAGTATTCATGGGTGCTAACACTTATATCGGAAACGCCCCGAACTTTATGGTAAAGGCAATCTCTGATGAGAATGGTGTGAAGATGCCGTCATTTTTCGGATATATGCTGTGGTCTGTGGCATTTCTGGTTCCGGTGTTTATTATCGATATGTTTGTATTCTTTTTATAAGGAGGGAGGATCATTATGCAGGACAATCAGGAAAAATGTAAAGAACTTGCAATACGCATTTATAACCTGGACGAAGAAGTTTATAAATGTGTGGGTTCCTCTCTGGGACGTACATTTACAGGACAAAAAGAAACAACTCTCCGTCATCTGGCAGCACTGATGTATACCAAGCCGGACGGACATCTGCTCAGAAGTGAACTGGCGCTGATCAGTAACATGGCCCGTACCATCAGGGATAAGAGCGAGAGAAGACGTCTTATGATAGAGTATGACAGTATTCTGAAAGAGATTGAAAGTCTTCCGGATACATTTGGACAGACAGATATTGTAGATAAAGAACGTATCAGTCTGAATAATCTGATCGCAAGACGCCAGAATGAGATTTCCGAAAATGATCATCTGATCATCTGTATCAGCCGTACACAGGGAAGTGGCGGTAATGATATCGGATTTGAACTGGCAGATCAGCTTCAGATCAACTATTATGATGCAGAGATCTTTGATCAGGTTATGAAGCGTCTGCAGGCAGATAAAAGTGTAGTCAGTGATACAGGTAATTTTGAGAAATTTGATAAATACAGAAAGAAAAAACATACAGATCTGAAAACCTGGTTCAGGGAATTCAACCGTTATCACGGACTTCCGAAACAGGATGCGGTTTTCTTCAACATGAGTGATCTGATCTGTGAACTGGCAAAAAGTGAAGACTGTGTGATTATGGGGCGCTGTGCAGACACGATTCTTAAGAATAATCACATTCCTCATATCAGCCTGTTTATCAGTGCTCCCTTCCAGGTTCGTGTGCAGCACGTTATGGATATCCGTAATATGAATTTGAAACAGGCAGTACGTTTTCTGAAGCAGATGGATAAGCAGCATAAGAAATATTATGAATTTTATACCGGTGAGAAATGGGGAAAACCGGAGAATTATGATTTGTGCATCAACAGTGCCAACTATGGACTGAAGGATACAATTGAGCTGATCCGGAGAATGCTGGATCAGAAGGTTCACTGATCAGAGGGAGATTTATCTGTCTGATTTAACCGAATCGAGTAAATAGCGGAGCGGATTGCAAATATCCGCCTGACAAAGAAAATAAGCTCTGTGGATAAAAGAAAAATCCACAGAGCTTATTTTTTGCCAAGTCCAGGCAGATATTTGTAAGCAGCAAAGCAATCTGGGAATGCCCGGCGCTTGCTGTAAACGACTTTGATTTTAACGCCAGTTGAATGTACTCATACCATAAACATAGATAAAGGCAATTATAATAGGAAGTACAAACCGGAAGAGTGGTTTCATCCACTTCTGTACCTTTAAGCCCTTACCTGTATTGGCCTCTCTGATAAAGTTATCCCATCCCCAGCCGAACTTATTACAGCAGAAGAGTGCAAGGATGAGAGAGCCAAGGGGTAAAATATTGTTGGAAACAATAAAATCCCAGAAATCAAGCCAGGTAGTTCCTTCGGCAAATGGCTGGAAGTGGAAAACGCTGAAACCAAGGGCTGTGGTAAGTGCCAGAAGAAAGACACCTGTGCCGCAGACCACGCTGCCTTTTGGACGAGACCAGCCGGTAAGCTCACGTATCATTGCCAGAATGTTTTCGCACACTCCCAGAACTGTTGACATGGCTGCGAATACCATGAACAGGAAGAATAAGGAACCCCAGATGCGACCTCCGGACATGTTGTTAAAAACTGCTGCCATTGTATCAAACAGAAGGCTCGGACCTGCGTTTACTTCCAGATTAAAGGTAAAGCATGCAGGGAAAATAATAACTCCTGCCAGAAAAGCAACCAGTGTGTCCAGTGTGATCACATGAATAGCTTCCCCCATCAGAGAATGCTCTTTGCCAATATAGCTGCCAAAGATAGCCATGCCACCCATACCTGTAGATAAAGTAAAGAATGCCTGGTTCATTGCCCCTACGATCACCGAACCATCAATCTTTGAGAAATCCGGTTTCAGATAAAAGGTCATTCCCTCACCAGAGCCTTTCAGAAAAAGACTGTGTACAGCGAGAGCAAGCATCAGTACCAGCAGTGCAGACATCATATATTTTGTCACACGCTCCAGTCCTCCCTGAAGATTGAAGGAAAGGATGAAAAATGCAATGACTACAGTGACCAGTAAGAAGAATACATTCACAGAGGGAGAGGAGATCATGGCTGAAAATCCCAGTGAACCATTTTTACCTCTGAGAAACTGTACAAAATAATAAATGATCCAGCCGCAGACAACAGTGTAAAATGCCATCAGGGCAATGTTGCCAAGCAGACAGAACCAACCGAAAATCCCCCATTTCTGTCCTGGCTTTTCCAGCTTACGGTACATGAAAAGGGGACTTGTCTGAGCCGCTCTTCCGATGGAAAATTCCAACACAAGAGCCGGGATTCCCAGGATGACCAGACACAGAAGATAGATCAGCATAAAGCTGCCGCCGCCATTTTGCCCGCACATCCACGGGAATTTCCATACATTTCCGCAGCCAATGGCGCAGCCGGCGGAAAGCATAATGAAGCCAAGCCGGCTTCCAAGCTGTTCACGTTTCATAAGATAACGCTCCCTTCAGAAGTTCATATAAGGGATATTATAAGATAAAAAACAATATTTGTAAAATTGATTGTTTTGTTGTATATTATTGAAAATATTGTTTATAAAAAATAACGATTCAATGTTTCAATGGAAAAATACTGGAAAGTTATGGGAAGGAATGAACTATGGATACAAATGTGTTAAAAACTTTTATTGCAGTATGTG
>OJRY01001418.1_pt1 | contig 18130 bp, 16 predicted proteins | sample 1599311 | NCBI WGS metagenome assembly OJRY01 (sample SAMN04168657, study PRJEB22393) | human gut metagenome | biome: human gut microbiome; feature: stool | host: Homo sapiens | collected 2014-03-20 | reverse complement strand
GGCACGGGCGCTGCTGGCGCCCTTTGACGCGCTGGCGCTGGACGAGCCCTTCACCGGCCTGGACCGGGAGAACCGGGACCTGGCCCTGGCCTGCATCCGGGAGACGGCGGGGGATCGGCCGGTACTGCTGGTGACCCACGATGCCGCCGACGCGGCGGGATCGCCGGTCGTCACGCTGTAAGGAAGAACAGAGCGCGGCGCCGCCTCCGGGCGGCGCCGCGGTGCGCCATAGGACTAGCTTTTTGGGAGAGACTATGGTACAATGGCCGCAAAGCGGCGGGAGGGCGCCTGCCATGGCTGGGACCACGCCCGGCCTCCTGCGGGACAGCCGCCCGGAGCACCAGATCCCCGCGGGGGGTGGCGCAGCAGCCGCAGCGTCAGCGCACCGCTCCCGTGGGGGGGCCGACCATCCAACAACCTCAACCCCGGACGGCCGTCCGGGGATGCGACCAAAAGGAGCTGTCTGTATGATTAAGATCACCACCGACTCCACCTGCGACCTGCCGCGGGAGCTGCTGGAGCGATACAATATCACCGTGACCCCGCTGGGGATCATCAAGGCGGGGAAGCTGTACCAGGACGGGGTGGACATCCGCACCGGGGACATCGCCGCCCATGTGGACGCCGGCGGCGAGATCACCACCACCAACGCCGTCAATGTGGCGGACTATGAGGAGCTGTTCCGCCGTCTGATGGAGGAGTATGACGCGGTCATCCACCTGAACATCGGCATGGGCTTTTCCAGCTGCCACCAGAACGCCCGCCTGGCGGCGGAGGAGGTGGACGGCGTGTATGTGGTGGACTCCGCCAACCTGACGGTGGGCCATGGGATGCTGGTGCTGGCCGCCGCAGAGGCCGCGGAGGCCGGGAAGTCTGTGACGGAGATCCTGGCGATGCTGGAGGAGATGATTCCCCGGGTGGAGACCAGCTTTGTGCTGGACCGGCTGGATTACATGAAAAAGGGCGGTCGCTGCTCCACCGCCACGGCCCTGGGTGCCAGCCTGCTGAAGCTCCACCCCTGCCTGGACGTAGTGGACGGCAAGCTGCCGGTGACGAAGAAGTACCGGGGCTCCATCGAGAAGGTGGTGGAGGAGTACGTCCGGGACCGGCTGCGGGACCGCACGGACCTGGACACCCGCCGGGCCTTTCTGGTGGACACCTGCCCGGACGACCACCTGGCCTCCATCGCCCGGGAGGTCCTGCGTCAGGACGGGCGGTTCCAGGAGATCATCGAGGCCAAGGCGGGGTGCACCATCTTCTGTCACTGCGGCCCCGGCACCCTGGGCGTGATCTTCCTGCGGAAGGCGTGAGACCGTGCGCGCTGCGGGCGGCAGGCCCGGCGGCCCGCTTCCCGCGCCCTGGCATCAAACAGAAGAGCCGGCCCCTCTGGGGACCGGCTCTCTTTGCTGGAAATCAGATTTACTTGACGGCGATGGCCTCGATCTCGCAGAGCACGCCCTTGGGCAGCTCTCGCACGGCCACGCAGCTGCGGGCGGGCTTGGAGGTGAAATACTTGGCGTACACCTCGTTGAAGGCGGCGAAGTCGCCCATGTCCGCCAGGAAACAGGTGGTCTTCACCACGCTCTCCAGAGTGACGCCGGCGGCCTCCAGAATGGCGCCCACGTTCTTGCAGCTCTGCTCCGCCTGTGCGGCGATGCCCTCGGGGATAGCGCCGGTGGCGGGGTCCACGGGAATCTGGCCGGAGGTGATGACCAGGTCGCCGAAGGCGTAGCCCTGGGAGTAAGGGCCGATGGCGCCCGGAGCGTTGGGGGTGGAAATCACGGTTTTCATGGGAAAACCCTCCTTTGATCGATTTGGATACCTTCATCATAACATCCGCCGCAGAAAAGTCAACTACCGGCGCTTGTGAAAAAGGGAAAATCGTGGTATACTTTTTTGGAATGTCTTACAGGAAGGGCGGACGGCCCGCCGGAAGGAGAAGAGCAAGTATGAGCGATTTGAGGGAAGTCCTTCAGGAGAACAGCTATCTGCGCCAGAAGCAGCTGATCTTCGCGGACTGCGACCGGTACCAGCGGGCCCGGGTGAGCACGCTGTTGAGCATCGCCGCCGCCGTGGCCGGGGCGGACTACGACGCCCGGGGTCTGACCTATGAGAAGCTCTATGAGATGCGGGAGGTGTTCCTGCTCTCCCGCATCGCCCTGCGGATCCATCGCTGCCCCAGGGCGCTGCAGGTGGTGGACGTCACCACCTGGGAGGACGGCGTCAAGGCCGCCCACATGCAGCGGGTGTATGAGATCACGGACAGGGAGGGGCTTCTGGTGTCCATCCGCAGCGACTGGATTCTGGTGGACCCGCAGACCCGGCGCATCATGCGGCCCGGCACCTTCACAGCCAAGAAGCTGGGCACCTGCCCCAAGGCCATCGACGCTCCGGAGCCCCGGAAGATCCTGCTGCCCCGGGAGGGGGTTGAGGATCTGGGCGCCCGGAAGGTGGTCTGGTCCGACCTGGACGGTAACGGCCATGTGTACAGCGGCAACTACGGTGACTTCGTCTGGGACTACCTGCCCGCCGACCTGCAGGAAAAGGTGCCCCGGGAGTTCTTCATCAATTACAGCAAGGAAGCCACCCTGGGCCAGGAGCTGCGGATGGTGGGCTGCCGCAAGGGCGGCGAGTATCTGATGGAGGGCCTGGGCCCGGAGGGCGTCTGCTTCTCCGCCCAGTGCGTGTTTTAAGATGCGGGCGGAGCCGTTTTCCCTGGGCGGGATGCCGGCCCTCCGCTGGGGGCGGCCCAGCCGGCGGGGGATCCTCTACCTCCACGGCCAGGGCGGAAGCAAGGCGGAGGCTGCGTTCTTTGCCGCCGCGGCGGCGGACGCCGGGTGGCAGACCGTCAGCGTGGATCTGCCCGGCCACGGGGACCGGGAGTCAGAGGCCGCGGCTCTGGTCCCCTGGCAGGTGGTGCCGGAGCTGCGGTGCGCCCTGGCGGAGCTGCGGGGCAGATGGGACCGGGTGGGGCTCTTCGGCTCCAGCCTGGGGGCCTGGTTCGGCCTGCTGGCATATCCGGACGCGCCCCTGGCGGGGGCGCTGTTCCTCTCTCCGGTGGTGGACATGGAGGCCCTGATCCGCAAAATGATGGGCTGGGCCGGTGTCAGTGAGGAGCGGCTGGCCCGGGAGGGGCGCATCCCCACAACGTTCGGCCAGACCCTCTCCTGGGAATATCTGCGATACGTCCGGACCCACCCTGCCCGCCGGTGGCGGACGCCCACGGCCATCCTGTACGGCGCCCGGGACCATCTGACGGACCGGGAGACCGTGGAGGCCTTTGCCGCCCGGAATGGCTGCCGCCTGACTGTGGAGGAGGCCGGAGAGCACTGGTTCCACACGCCGGAGCAGCTGGCGGTGGTGGACCGCTGGCAGCGTGCCTGCCTGGCGGACCTGGAATAAGAGAACAGCGAAGCGCCGCCCCGCATCCGCGGGACGGCGCTGTGATTTGAAGCGGGAGCAGAGCTCAGAACCCGTACAGCATGGAGCGGCTGATGTCCGCCAGGGAGTGGGCGCCGCACATAGCCATGGTGTCGGCCAGCTCGGCCTTCAGCTTTTCCACATAGGTCTTGACGCCCTCGGCACCGGCACCGTACACCATGGTGACGAAGGGCCGGCCGATCAGCACCGCGTCCGCGCCCAGGGCCAGGGCCTTGAACACGTCCATGCCGGTGCGGATGCCGCCGTCCACCAGAATGGTCATCCGGCCGCCCACAGCGTCCACGATGGCGGGCAGCACCTCTGCGGTAGAGGGGCACTGATCCAGCACCCGGCCGCCGTGGTTGGACACCACGATGCCCTTGGCCCCGGCCTCCAGAGCTTTCTTGGCCCCGGCCACGGTCATGATGCCCTTGACGATGAAGGGCTTCTCCGCCATGGCAACGATCTCGCGCAGCTCCTCCACAGTCTTGCTGCCGGCGGGGGGCGTCATGTTCTTCAGGAAGGGCAGGCCCGCCGCGTCGATGTCCATGGCGATGGCAAAGGGATCTGCGGCCTTCACCAGGTCCATCTTCTGCCGGATGGTCTCCAGGTTCCAGGGCTTGACGGTGGGCACGCCGCAGCCGCCGTTCTTGGCGATGGCCGCCGCAGCGCCCTCCATGACCGCGGGGTCCGTGCCGTCGCCGGTGAAGGCGGCGATGCCCGCTTCAGCACAGGCGGCCACCAGGATGTCGTTATAGGCCAGATCGTTGTACTTGTCCCCGTAGTGGAGCGTCATGGCGCCCACCGGGGCAGCGAAGACCGGCAGGTCCACCGTGCGGCCGAACAAGGTGAAGGAGGTGTCCACCGGCTTGTTCTCGCAGATGGTGTCCATGTTGACGCACAGCTCCTGCCACTTCTGATAGTTACGGATGAAGCCGGTCCCGATGCCCTTGGCGCCGGGGCCGGGGACGGTGTTCCTGCAGGCCAGGCCGTTGCACACGGGACAGGCCTTGCAGTAGGGGCCCATAGCGCCCCGCGCTTGTTCCAGAACTTCCTGATATGTCATAGATTTTCCCCTCCGAATTGTTTTCCGAAAACCGCGGCACGCCGCGGAAGGCTGCCTTGATTGTACTCCCTTTAAAAGAAAAAGGCAACCTTTGGCAGAGAAGTTCCCGGGCGCAAAAAGAGGCTGGAAAAATTTTTTGTTTTCCTGCAGCATACGGCCCGCCTTTCCGTCTGAATAGGCAGAGGCCCCGGTTTGGAAGCGGGGCGTGAAAAGGAGGGTATTGGAATGAAAAGAGGCTTTGCGTGGCTGCTGACGCTGCTGGCGCTGCTGGGTCTGCTGTCCGGCTGCGGCGGTGGTGGTGATACGACTGCGCCGGACACCGCCTCCAACAGCGCCGCCACGGATGGGGCGGACGACCCGGGCGGCTCCTACGGCGCCTGGGCGGAGGCGGAAGTGGCTGAGGACTCCGGCGGTACGGCGGAGGACGGTGCCTCCGACCGTCTGGAAAACGCCAAGATGATCTACACCGCCCGGATGGAGGTGGAGACCACCGCCTTCGACACCGCCGACGCGGACCTGCGGACGTTGGTGGAGGTCCTGGGGGGCTATTTTGAGCAGGCGGCGGTCCATGACTACGGCAGCGGCTATCGCTCCGGCGACTACAAAGTGCGCATCCCCGCGGACCAGTTCCAGCCTTTCCTGGACCGGGTGGGGACACTGTGCCACGTCACCTATCAGGAGCAGACCAGCGAGAACGTCAGCGAGGCGTACTACGACGCGGAGAGCCGCCTGGCCACTCAGAGGACCAAGCTGGAGCGGCTGCAGAACCTGCTGGCCCAGGCGGAGAATATGGAGGACATTATCACCATCGAATCCGCCATCTCCGACACGGAGCTGGAGATCGAGCGGCTCACCGGCACCCTGCGGCAGTATGACGCCCTGGTGGACTACGCCACTGTCTATCTCTCCCTCCAGGAGGTGTACCAGCTCTCCAATGTGGAGGAGCCGGCTACCAGCTTTGCAAGCCGCATGGGCGCGGCCTTTGCCTCTGGCTGGCGGGGGTTTGTGGGCGCACTGGAGAGTCTGGCCGTGGCCCTGGCCTACGGCTGGGTGTGGCTGCTGCTTCTGGCGGCGGTTGGCACCGTGGCGGGCCGCCTTCTCTGGAAGAGGAGGCGCAGGGAGCGGCAGGCCGCCTCCAAGGAGTCGGAGAACAAGCCGTAAGACAGAACGGAACAAACAGCGCATCCGGCGTTGGATGCGCTGTTTTCCTGCCGGATTTTTGAAAATGATGTGGATTTTTGACGGATGATATTCCGTTTTGTGTTCGCTGTCGGGCATACACCGCGCCGCCGCGGCACATACTAGCGGGGATCACGGAGGTGGAGCATGAATCGGATTTCATCCAATTATGAGGAAAATGTGCAATGGTTCAACGACGTGCTGGGGGCAGGCCGCAGCTGCGACATGGTATGTCGGGACCTGTATGTGGGCGGCCGGCGGGCCCGGTTCTGGGTCATCGACGGCTTCGGCGGGGACGCCATCCTGGAGCGGATGGGGGCCTTCTGGCTGTCGCTCCAGCCGGAGGCGGTGCAGGGCCTGACGGAGATGCAGCAGTTCGCGGACCGCTATGTGACCTTTATGGAGGTGAACGTCAGCTATGACCGGGATGACATCGTCACCTCCGTGCTGATGGGCAAAAGCCTGCTGGTGATGGAGGGGCTGTCCGGCGCGGCGCTGATCGACGCCAAGGAGTATCCCAGCCGCAGCGTGGGAGAGCCGCCGGACGGCAAGGTCCTCCGGGGCTCTCATGACGGATTCATTGAGGCGGTGGTGCCCAACATGGCCATGTTGCGCCGCCGCATCCGGGATCCCCACCTGACCATGGAGGGGCTGAAGGTCGGCCAGCGGACCCACAGCGACGTGGCGCTGTGCTACCTGGATGACCGGGTGGACCACGCCCTGCTGGACGAGCTGCGCCACAAGCTCCAGAACATCCAGGCCAACTCCCTCACCATGGCGCAGGAGAGCGTGGCGGAGGCCATCCGCCCCAAGCAGTGGTACAACCCCTTCCCAAAGGTGCGGTACACTGAGCGGCCGGACACCGCCGCCGCCTGCGTCATGGAGGGCAGCATCATCCTGATGGTGGACAACTCTGCGGCGGTGATGATCCTGCCCACCACCTTTTTTGACTTTACCCAGGAGGCCAATGACTTCTATTTTCCCCCGCTGGTGGGCACGTATCTGCGGGTCCTGCGGGTGACGGTGTTCCTGATCTCCCTGCTGATTACCCCTGCCTGGTACCTGATGGTCAGCTCGCCGGGGCGCCTGCCGTCCTGGCTGGATTTCCTCTCCTCCCCGGAGCCGGCGGCGCTGTCTCTGCTGTCCCAGCTGCTGGTGGTGGAATTCCTGATCGACGTGCTGAAGCTGGCGTCCCTGAACACGCCGGATACGCTGTCCAACTCCTTCTCCATGCTGGGGGCCTTGATCCTGGGTGATTTTGCCGTGCAGGCCGGATGGCTGGGGCCGGAAGTACTGGTGTATATGGCATTCGTCTCCGTGGCGGGCTTCGCCCAGCCCAGCTATGAGCTGGGGTACGCCTTCAAGCTGCTGCGGGTGGCGCTGCTGCTGCTGACAGCGGCCTTCGACGTCTGGGGATTCTGCCTGGGGTTCGTGGGCATCCTAGTCCTGCTGGCCACCACAAAACCCCTGGTGGGCCACGGGTATCTCTATCCCCTGATCCCCTTCAACGGCAAGGCGCTTCGCCGGCTGCTGGTGCGGGAACCCATCAATCGGGACAACACCTGAGAGACCCGCTCCTTCCAGCACGCGCCGGACAGGATTCTGTCCGGCGCGTTTTTTCCCCGAAAGCAGAAAATTTTTCAAACTGTGGCATTTCCAACCCCTTTTGGAAAAAATGGGCGCTCTGATGAAACGGACTGCGGGGACAAAAGCCCACCCTGGTGCGTTTGACGAGGAGAGAAGGGACTCATATCACGGATCATCATGAACTTCTACACCCCTTCAGCTTTGGATGGAGGGGAAATTTGAACAGGCGGGAGAGATGCAGCCGGCGGAGAGAAATGAGGGGCCGCCACAGCTGCTCCGGTGGCCGGACGGCCCGGCTGCCGTCTTTGCAGCCGCGCTGGAGACGGCCGTGCGTGCCTGCATGGCGCCGCCCGGCGGGGGGAAACTGTTTTTCGCCGACTTGACGAAATTTCCGGCTGTTTTTTCGCTCTCCTGCCCAAAACGGGGAATGTGCCAAAATTTTTGTTGTATTGCACCGGCAAAGGTTGTATAATTTCTACATTAGGCATCCCCGGCGGCCGGTGGGACTGGCCGCGGCAACAGCACAACATAAGGAGTGGAACAAACATGAGCTATTCTGTACAAAACATCCGCAACGTCTGTCTGCTGGGCCACAGCGGAAACGGCAAGACCGCCCTGGCAGAGAGCCTGCTGTATATGACCGGGGCCATCGACCGGATGGGCCGGGGCGCGGACGGGAATACGGTCTGCGACTATGATCCGGAGGAGACCAAGCGGCAGATCTCCATCTCCACCGCTGTGGCGCCGCTGGAGTACAAGGGGTGCCGGATCAACGTGCTGGACACGCCGGGCGCGTTCGACTTCGCCGGCGAGGTGATCGAGGCTCTGCGGGCCGCCGACGCCGCCATCATCGTCTGCTCCGCCAAGGACGGCGTGTCCGTGGGCCTGGAGAAGGCGTGGAAATACTGCGAGGAGCGGAATATGCCCCGCTTTATCTATATCTCCAAGACCGACGAGGACAACAGCGACTACAACGCCACCTTCGAGGCTCTGCGGGCCCGGTTCGGCAACAAGATCGCGCCTCTGGTGGTGCCCATCTGGGACGAGGGCAAGAAGGTCACCGGCATCATCGACGTGCTGAACAAGCGCGCCTATGAGATGCAGGACCAAAAGCGGGTGGAGATCGAGATCCCCGAGGGCAAGGACGCCGTCATCGAGGAGTTCAACAACGCCCTGAAGGAGTCCGTGGCCGAAACCAGCGAGGAGTTCATGGACAAGTTCTTCGGCGGCGAGGACTTCACCTACGCCGAGATGATTCAGGGCCTGCGCCAGGGCGTGCGGGAGTTGAGCCTGTTCCCCGTGCTGTGCGGCTCCGCTGTCAACTGCATGGGCAGCCTGATGCTGCTGGACGACATCGTGGACCTGCTGCCCAACCCCATGGAGGGCAACTATCACAAGGCCACCCGCCAGGACGGCGAGACGGAGCCCTTTGTGGTCTCCCCCGGCGGCGTGCCTACGGCCTTCGTGTTCAAGACCGTCTCTGACCAGTACGGCAAGTACAGCTTCGTCAAGGTGCTCTCCGGCACCCTGACGCCGGATCTGCCCATGGTCAACGCCCGCACCGGCGTCTCTGAAAAACTGGGCCGCCTGTACACCATGCGGGGCAAGAAGGCCACCGAGGTGAAGGAGCTGGGCTGCGGCGACATCGGCGCCATCGGCAAGATGGAGAAGGTCAAGACCGGCGATACCCTGTGCGACGCCCGGAAGGTCATCGCCCTGAAGGAACTGCCCTTCGCAGAGCCCTGCTATTCCGTGGCCATCGTGCCCAAGACCCGGGGCCAGGAGGACAAGATCGCCCAGGGCCTGGCCCGTATGAACGAGGAGGATCCCACCTTCTCCGTCACCAACAACGCCGAGACCCACCAGATGGTGCTCAACGGCTCCGGCGACATGCAGGTGGATGTGCTGGTCAGCAAGCTGAAGAGCCGCTTCAATGTGGAGGCGGATCTGAAGCCCGTGCGGGTGCCCTATCGGGAGAAGATCCGCAAGACTGTCCAGAAGCAGGGCCGCCACAAGAAGCAGACCGGCGGCAGCGGCCAGTTCGGCGACGTGTGGATCCGGTTTGAACCCCAGACGGAGCAGGACGACATGATCTTCGCCGAGGAGGTCTTCGGCGGCAGCGTGCCCAAGAACTTCTTCCCTGCGGTGGAGAAGGGCCTGCGGGAGGCCTGCGCCCACGGTCCCCTGGCGGGCTATCCCGTGGTGAACCTGAAGGCCGTGCTGTACGACGGCTCCTACCATCCGGTGGACTCCTCCGAAATCGCCTTTAAGACCGCGGCGCAGCTGGCCTACAAGGCCGCCCTGCCGGAGGCCAACCCGGTCCTGCTGGAGCCGGTGGGCGAGCTGAAGGTCACTGTGCCCGACAGCTACATGGGCGACGTCATCGGCGATCTGAACAAGCGCCGGGGCCGCGTCATGGGCATGAATCCCGACGGCGAGGGCAACCAGATCGTGGAGGCCGAGGTGCCCATGGCCGAGATGGGCCGCTATGCCATCGACCTGCGCTCCATGACCCAGGGCCGCGGTTCCTTCACCTTCCGCTTCGTCCGCTACGAGGACGCCCCTCCCGCCGTCCAGGAGAAGGCCATCGAGGCCGCCAAGGCGATGCAGGACGAGGCCGACTAACCCAATATGTAAAAAGGGCCGGGCTGATTTCAGCCCGGCCCTTTCTTTAAAAGCAGCTTATCCCCCGCCGCTTTGCCCATCCGGCCACCCGATGATACCGGGCAGATCACAGTCCGCTTGGGGTACGCCCCTTGTGTCCTGGCGAATACAGGCCGAATTTATTCCATGCATACCATTCCGCTAGCTCCTGCTCTGACCGAAATTTCAGCAGCCGCAGTATCTCTTTTGCCAGCTCCAGCGCTCCGAATCCGTTGGCGGTAAGAATGCCGTTGTCACAAACCGCCTCCGCCTCAACGAAATATGCCTCCCCTTTATAGTGCGGAGCCTGGGATTTGAGGAAGGGCAGGGTATTCCCAGTATGTCTGCGCTGGTCTAAAAAACCGTTTTCCGCCAGGAAGTTTACCGCGTTGCAAATTGCAGCCACCGGGATATGGCATCTGACCAGTTCCCGTACAACCGGCAAGACAGCGTCATTTTTCCGCTCCAGCCACGCTGTCCCGCCGGTCAGCAGCAGCAGGCCGGCATCCCGCGGATAGTCAGCGACAGTAAAATCGGGCGTGACACGGAAGCCCCCCATAGACACCTTGGGCGCCCGGTCAAGCCCAATGGTTTTCACCGCATATCCAGTTCCAGGTGCATTTAACTGCGCACATACATAGGCCGGTTCCCAGTCCGCATAGCCATCAAAAATAAATACCAGGATTTGTTTCATCCCTTCATACCACCTTTCTGTAGACAGCTTAACACAAAAAAGGTGACAGCTTAGCTGTCACCTTTTGTAAAAGTCGTTTATCTTTTTCAGCTCATCTCTGAGCTCCTCACGGAGCTCAGGTGGCGCGACCACCCTGACCTTGCCCAGCAGCCCCATGACAAGCTCCCGTGCAAAGGAAAGTTCGGGGGCATAAAAACAGATCCGGCCGGTGTCACTCCCCCCACCAGGCGCATCCAACAGGCAGGCATCTATTTTCTCTGTCAGGGTAAATGCGTCCCGGCGCTCATATTCCAGGACAATCTGGTAATATCCGTCCTTTTTCACGGCAGACAGTCCACCCCCTCCAAACCGCTGTTCAAATGTTGTTTCGTCCATTTGGCGCGTGGAAAAGCGCTCCCCATAGGGGACGCAGGAGACGATACGCCTGAGCTTAAACAGGCGGAACGCGCTTCGCTCCCGACAGAACGCATACAAATACCAGTCAGACTGTTTGAACACCAGCTTATGGGGTTCTACCAACCGGGTCCGGCGCCCTGTTTTTGACACATAATCCATTTTGCACACCATGCGGCTACAAATTGCGCGGTGCAGCTCAGAGAGCTTTTTCCAGGTAATGCTGTCCGTAAACCACGGGGTGTAGTCAAGCAGATAGCGGCTGCGGGAGCGTGCGTCAGTCTCTGGGACCGGAACCAGTCTGGCCAGCAGTGCCGAAACCGAGCCATCTCCGACAAGGCCCTTTAATCCATCCAGGGCGGTAAACAGGCTAGCGATATCCTCCCTGGAAAGCAGTCTTTTGTCTTGCCGGTATCCCTTCAGGATGGAGACTCCGCCCCCTCTCCCCGGCCGGGAGGCAACAGGGAACCCCGCCTCGTTCAGTGTGTCAATATCTCGGAGGATCGTCCGCCTGGATACCTCAAACCGTACTGCCAACTCCTGAACCGTTATATGCTCTACCTCGGCAAGTACCGAGAGCAGCCCCAACAGACGGTATATTCTCATTTTGCTCTCCTTTCCCCTGAAAGCAGAAGGAACAGATTTCTCACCAGTTTAAAAGCTGGTGAGAAATCCGTTCTTTTCGATGACGGGCACACTCCGGATCTGCGGAAGTGCCAGCGCTCAACCATTCTTCCTACTTGTGGTAAAGCTTGTTGGTCTCATACTGGGGCTCGCAGGTGAGGCGCAGGCCCAGGCGGCTGTAGGTGCTGCTGTCCACCGGGGAGAGGATGACGGTGGAGTGGGCCTCGCACCCCCGCAGGGCGGAGAGCTGATCCAGCGCCCGCTTGGCCAGCGGGTTGGTGGTGGCGGAGATGGCCAGGGCGATCAGCGTCTCATCGGAGTGGAGCCGGGGGTTGACGGAGCCCAGGTGGTTGACCTTCACGGCCTGGATGGGCTCGATGGCCTCCCGGGAGATGAGGTGGTGCTGGTGATCAATGCCCGCCAGGCGCTTGAGGGCGTTGAGCAGGGTGGCGGAGGAGGCGCCCATCAGGTCGGTGGTCTTGCCGGTGACCACCTCGCCGCTGGGCAGCTCAATGGCTCCGGCGGGGTTGCCGGTCTCCTCGGCCACCTGGGCGGCGGCGGCTACCACGGGCCGGATGGAGGGATCCACATGGGCCTGCTGCATGAGCAGCTCCAGCTTGTTCACCAGCTCGTCGCCAGCGGCACCCACCCGGCGGTCGCACAGGGCGGTGTAGTAGCGGCGGACGATCTCCTGCCGGGCTGCGGCACAGACCGCCTCGTCGTCCACGATGCACTTGCCCGCCATGTTCACCCCCATGTCGGTGGGAGACTTGTAGGGGCACTCCCCCATGATCCTCTCAAACATGGCGGAGAGGACGGGGAAGATCTCCACGTCCCGGTTGTAGTTCACCGTAGTTTCGCCGTAGGCGGCCAGGTGGAAGGGGTCGATCATGTTCACATCCCCCAGATCGGCGGTGGCCGCCTCATAGGCCAGGTTCACCGGGTGCTGGAGGGGCAGGTTCCAGATGGGGAAGGTCTCAAACTTGGCGTAGCCCGCCTTGATCCCCCGCTTGTAGTCGTGGTAGAGCTGGGAGAGGCAGGTGGCCATCTTGCCGCTGCCGGGGCCCGGCGCCGTCACCACCACCAGCGGGTGCGTGGTCTCCACATACTCATTCTTTCCAAGGCCCTCGTCGCTGACAATGTGCTGCACGTCGGAGGGGTAGCCCGCGATGGGGTAGTGGCGGTAGCACCGGATGCCCAGGGTGGTCAACCGCTTCAAAAAGGCGTCCGCCGCCCCCTGGCCGCTGTACCGGCTCATCACCACGCCGCCCACATAGAAGCCCATGCCCCGGAAGATGTCGATCAGCCGCAGCACGTCGTCGTCATAGGTGATGCCCAGGTCCCCCCGGACCTTGTTTTTCTCGATGTCTGCGGCGTTGATGGCAATGAGGATCTCCACGTCGTCCTGCAGCTGCTGGAGCATCCGGATCTTGCTGTCCGGCTCGAATCCCGGCAGCACCCGGGAGGCGTGGTAGTCGTCGAACAGCTTGCCGCCGAACTCCAGATACAGCTTGCCGCCGAACTGGGCGATGCGCTTTTTGATCTGCTCGGACTGGGTGGTGAGGTACTTCTGATTGTCAAAACCGATGGCCGGCATACGATCTTCCCCTTTTCTCTCTGGTTGTTCAAAATTCGGTGATAGTATACCACACCCTGTCCCGTTTTGGAAGTGGAGAACCAAGGCTTTTCCGCTGCGCCCTGCATCTTGCAGGCGGCCAGCTCCCATGGTACAATCAGCGGAGAATTTGCAGGGAGGGGATCCAGATGCGCAACACCTTTGACCGCTTCAATGGCCGGCACCAGGACTATCAGGCCGCCAGACCTTCTTATGCCCAGGAATTCCTGGACTGGCTGGGAGAGCTGTACGCGCCGCCGGAGCGCTATACAGCGGCGGACATCGGATCCGGCACCGGCAAGCTCTCCGCCCAGCTGCTGGCAGCGGGCTTCCGCGTCTGCGGCGTGGAGCCGAATCCGGATATGCGGGGGCGGCGGAGGCGCTTCTGGGCGGCGATCCCCGGTTCTCCTCCTCAAATGGAACGGACCATGATACCGGGCTGCCGGACCGGTCCGTGGACATGGTCGCAGCGGCCCAGGCCTTCCACTGGTTCGACGGTCCTGCCTTTGCGCGGGAGTGCCGCCGGATCCTGCGTCCCGGCGGGCGGGCCGTTCTCGTCTGGAACGTCCGCGGGTCTGCACCGATGAACCAGGCCTTGGCCCAGGTCTTTCGGGAGCACTGTCCGAGCTTTCACGGATTCACCGGCGGGATGGGGGAGGACGACCCCCGCATCCGGGATTTTTTCGGCGGGGCGTATGAAAAGCGGCGGTTCCCCAATCCCCTGACGCTGGACCGGGACCAATTCCTCCGGCGGTGCTTTTCCAGCTCCTATGCCCTGCGGGAGGGAGACGCGGATTACGAAGCCTTTCGGGCGGCGCTGGAGGCGCTGTTCGACACTTTCGCCTCCGGCGGGCAACTGATTCAGCCCAACGAGACTGTGGCCTATGTGGGGATCCCCGCCGCTCCCCGGGGATGAGGCATTTCCAGAATTGAAAGGTCGACCTTATCAGAAAAAATAATGCTTATTATTACAAGTTCAGGCTTTACTTATGGAAAATCAGCCGATATAATAACTAAGGTTGGGCATCTTTGGAGAAAAGGTCGACCTGACCGGAGTGTCTGTAAATCAAAACCGGGAGGTTTTTGGATATGTCAAATTGTGCCATCGTGGGAATCAACTGGGGAGACGAGGGCAAGGGCCGCATGGTAGACCTGGTGACCGCGGACTACGACGTGGTGGTCCGCTATCAGGGCGGCGGCAACGCCGGCCATACCGTGGTGAACGAGTTCGGCAAGTTTGCCCTGCACCTGCTGCCCTCCGGCATCTTCCGCAAGGGTGTGGTGAACATCCTGGGCAACGGCGTGGCTCTGGATTGCGAGAGCCTGTGGACTGAGATGTCCGACGTCATGGACCAGGGCGTGGCCATCACGCCGGAGAACCTGAAAATCAGCGACCGGGCGTCCCTGCTGCTGCCCTGGCACCGGGACCTGGACTCCCTGGAGGAGGCCCGCCTGGCGGACAAGAAGTACGGCTCCACCAAGCAGGGCATCGCCCCGTTCTATTCGGACAAGTACCAGAAGAAGACCATCATGGCCGGCGAGCTGCTGTACCCGGAAAAGCTCTGGGACCATCTGGCGGGCATTCTGGAGTGGAAGAACCTGACGCTGGAGCGGGTCTACGGCGCCAAGCCCTACACCATGGATGACCTGAAGGCATGGGTAGCGGAGTTCGGCGAGAAGATCAAGCCCTTCATCTGCGACACCGGCGCCTTCCTGCGCCAGGCCCAGGCCGAGGGCAAGCACATCCTGTTTGAGGCCCAGCTGGGCTCCCTGCGAGATCTGGACTACGGCATTTACCCCTACACCACCTCCTCCAACCCCATTGCGGCGTATGCCCCTGTGGGCTCCGGCCTGCCCACCGCCAAGCTGGACAAGATCATCGGTGTGGTGAAGGCATACTCCTCCTGCGTGGGAGAGGGCCCCTTCACCTGCGAGTGGTTCGGTGAAGAGGCGGAGAAGCTGCGGGAGGCCGGCGGTGAGTACGGCGCCAAGACCGGCCGGCCCCGCCGGGTGGGTCCCATCGACATCGTGGCCACCCGCTATGGCATCCAGTGCCAGGGAGCCACGGACATCGCCCTGACCAAGCTGGATGTGCTCAGCTACATGGATGAGATCCCCATCTGCGCCCGATATGAGCTGAACGGGCAGGAGACCGACGCGTTCCCCTTCCCCGCCGTGCTGCCGGACGCCAAGCCCGTCATGACTGCCATGCCCGGCTGGAAGTGCGACATCTCCGGCGTCCGGAAGTGGGAGAACCTGCCGGAGGCGGCCCGGAACTATGTGGAATACGTGGAGCGGGAGATCGGCTGCCATATCACCTATGTGTCTGTGGGACCGGAAAGAGATTCCATCATCATTCGGTGAGGAGGAAATCCGATGCTGTTTGCCGTATTCGGGTGGATCGCGTTGGCAGGTGCCCTCTGCTGGCCGTTTCTCCTTTACCGGATCATTTCAAAAGCATCGAAGGATCGTTCCGCGGGTGTCGAGTGTTTCCTGTTGGCACTGCTCAGCCTGGATTTTTGTCTCTGGCTGTTTACAGTTTTTACCGCACTCCCTGCTTCATAAATGCTTCGCCTCCGGCGAAACAGATCGTACCCTCTGGAGGCACCCATGCCGGTGCCTCCTAAACTTTTGAGCGAAAGAAAGGTGGACCTCTTATGTCCAAAGAACGTTACGAATCCCCCCTGGCGTCCCGGTACGCCTCGGCGTTCATGCTGCACCTGTTCTCCCCCGACATGCGCTTTGAGACCTGGAGGCGGCTGTGGGTGGCCCTGGCCCGGGCCGAGCGCAATCTGGGCCTGCCCGTCACCGCGGAGCAGGTGGCGGAGCTGGAGGCCCACATCACCGACATCGACTATGAGACGGCTTCGGCGCGGGAGAAGGAGGTCCGCCACGACGTGATGGCCCACGTCTACACCTACGGCAAGGCGGCCCCCTCCGCCGCGGGGATCATCCACCTGGGGGCCACCAGCTGCTATGTCACCGACAACGCGGATCTCATCATCTACCGGGAGGGCCTGCGGTATCTCCGGGGAGAGCTGCTGGCTGTGGTGGCGAACCTCAGTAAATTTGCAGAGCAATACAAGGCCACCCCCACCCTGGGCTATACCCACTATCAGCCCGCCCAGCTGGTGACGGTGGGCAAGCGGGCCACCCTCTGGATGCAGGACCTGCTCTCCGACCTGGAGGAGCTGGACTTCGTCCTGGACCACATGAAGTTCCTGGGCTGCCGGGGCACCACCGGCACAGAGGCCAGCTTTATGGACCTGTTCGATGGAGACGGCGCCAAGATTGACGAGATGAACCGGCAGATCGCCGCAGAATTCGGTTTTGAGCAGTGTTATGCCGTCTGTGGCCAGACCTATCCCAGAAAGGCGGACAGCCGCATCCTGAACTGCCTCTCCGCCATTGCCCAGAGCTGCTACCGCATGGCCAACGACATCCGCCTTCTCCAGCACGACCGGCAGGTGGAGGAGCCCTTTGAGAAGAACCAGATCGGCTCCTCCGCCATGCCCTACAAGCGCAATCCCATGCGGTCCGAGCGGATCTGCTCTCTCAGCCGCTACCTGATGGCAGACGCTATGAACGCCCCCATGACCGCCTCCGTCCAGTGGCTGGAGCGGACCCTGGACGACTCCGCCAACCGCCGCATCTCCATGCCAGAGGGCTTCCTCTGCGCCGACGCCATCCTGCGTCTCAGTCAGAACGTCACCGACGGGCTCCACGTCAACGAGAAGATCGTGGACCGGACCTGCCGGGAGTACCTGCCCTTCATTGCTACGGAGAACCTGATGATGGAGGGCGTCAAGCGGGGCGGCGACCGGCAGGCGCTCCACGAGATCATCCGCACCTGCTCCATGGCCGCCACCGCCCGGATGAAGGAGGGGGAGCCCTGCGACCTGCTCTCCCGCCTGGCGGCGGAGCCTGCCTTCGGCATGACCGAGGCGGAGATGGAGGCCGTGCTGGACCCGAAGCTGTACATCGGCCGCTGTCCGGAGCAGGTGGACGCCTTCCTGGCCCAGGTGAGGCCCCTGCTCTCCGGCGCCAGCCGGGAAGTCCCGGAGATCAGTCTCTGACCGTTTCATACCGTCCGGGCGCCCTGCCCGCCGTGCCTGCGGCGGGAGGGGCGCCGGAACGCTTTTCAGGCGGAACCCCTTCGGCTGTCCCGGAGCGGAGGAGCCGGGAAGGCTGCCGGAAATGGAATGCCGATTTTGTGGGTTTTGACGTTGACAGTGCGCTGCTGGCGGTGATACACTGCTACCATCGCTTTCGAGATCGAGGCCAAATCCAACCATCAGAAGGCATTGATGGAGAAAAGGATCGTGGAAATTCCGGTTCAGTGAGCGGGGGCAGTGGGAAGCCCGTACAAAGAGTCCGCGGGAAGAAGACTCTGCAGCTGCATTCCGAACGCGGATCTCCGCTAGTAAGTGCGACGAGTTGTGATCGTTATCTCACACGGGCTTGTTGGAGCTTTGAAAGGGATCCCATCATGGGAGCAAATTAGGTGGTACCGCGGATCGCAGCTATTCATCCTAAGATTTTAGGAGAAAGCTGCGTTCTTTGTTATAGGCCCCATAATAAAAAGATTTCTGCACCAGTATCCTGCCTTTTGGACAGCCGGTGGCTGACACGCAAATTTATTTGGGCGGTGCTTCTGGCCATGGCGCGGTCATAGTTTTTGAAAAAAGACCTGGACCAAGAAGGAACTGCTGCCCATCTTTGATCGGATCTGGTCCCGTAGGCTGGTCATGTTTGGGGCTTGAGATGCTGCGGAGGAAGTGCGGCCACTGCCCGCCCTCCATCAAGGTGAGCCTGCTGGACCGGGAGATCTTCGGGCAACACCATTCCGGCCGGAACTGGATGCTTCGGGACTTCCGGATGCCCAACCGGTCCTGGGAGGGCTGCGACG
>OJRY01001408.1_pt1 | contig 18220 bp, 10 predicted proteins | sample 1599311 | NCBI WGS metagenome assembly OJRY01 (sample SAMN04168657, study PRJEB22393) | human gut metagenome | biome: human gut microbiome; feature: stool | host: Homo sapiens | collected 2014-03-20 | reverse complement strand
AAGTAACAACCCCATATACAACACCGTTTTCTTTACCAGATATTTTTAGAATACCGTCTTGAGTAGAAATAGAGAATCCGTCCTCTGTTACTTCCGCCGGAGATTGACCACCAATGAGAATATCTCCTTTTCGAGGAGTTTTATCATTTTCAATAGGAAGTGCAACTCCCGAAATTTCAGTAAGAAAACGTTGTAAGAATTGTGCTGACGTCTTACTATTTGGCATCTTGTCCTGCACAATGATGCGAGCACTACTTTTGCCATCTTTTACGAGTGTTATTTGTGCTGAAACAGTACCACATACCACCAGCAAAACAGATAATAACCAATGTTTCATGTTTGTTAGAATTTAAGTTTATATGAGCATTTACTAGAAGTACAATTCAGGAGAATAAAGTTCTAATAAATTATGGATACTTTAACATATAAAAAAGAGGATATGCCTCTGCGACATATCCTCCTCTTTCAATGATTTATTAGCCTAGAACATTTTATTTATCAAATCGGATATTATGTTCCCACCTTTGAAGCGCACCATTAGATGTTGCATTGTGTCCGTTTCCTGTAGCATCTCTAAAGGAAGTACCATCTCCTTCATCCATTGGCCAAAGGGCAATCAAATTAGGATTCTTAGGATTAACTTCAAAATACATATTGTTTGCGATCTCCGATTCTGTACGAGCTACTTTCCATAGGCGAACCTGACTCATAGCACAATTATTACGGAAATAGCTACCACTATCCACTATTTTCATAAAATCAAAGCGTACGCTTCCACCTTTCGGTGCAGGAGGATCAAAGAAGGTATCTTGTTTTCCATTCCTATAAATGGTAAGTGTTGTTCCATTATAAACGAAAGCCCAATGATACCAAGTGTTTGCTTCCAAATCACTGGCTGTTTGTTTTTGACCTCCCAAAGACTTTATCTGTAGATAATTGTAAGGCCTATTGGCATCTCCAAAACGGATATAGATTTCATGATCATTACTTCCGGAAGTGAAAATAGCCTGATTATTTATACTATAACCATCCATACGTACCCATGCTTCCAATGTCCATGCATCTACTGTAATTCCCCAATCCGTTTCAGGAAGTGTTGTTACATTTCCGGCATTACCACGTAATACAGGAACAGAAACATTCAAAGGCTTAGCTAATACATAAATAAATTTACTTTGAGCTTTTGATTTTACAATATTACCTTTTATAACATTTCCTAATGTAAGAGGAATGGCATAAGTAATACCATTAGTCACAAAATCATCCACATGAAGTCGATAATTAGCACTAATTTCACCTGCCGGAATTATCACTGTCGCATTCTTTGGAAGCATATCGGCTGGCAAGACTTCATATTCCGTACCGCTAGTTGCATTGTATTCAGCCAGTAATTCAGGAGAGAACTGGATTTCCACTTCCACATCTTCCATAACTTTTTGAGCTAAACGCACAACAACGTTAATGTCTGCACCATCATCCATGGTAACAGTAGTAGCATTGTTTGTACCAGCCGCATCTGTTATGTAAAGGCTGTTTGACTGTGCCTTGTATTCTGCATTCTCACATCCTATAAGAAAGAATGCTGACAATGCAATCATAAGACTTGATAAATAGATATATTTCATAATTTTCATTCTTATAAAATTCGTTTAATCATTATTCTTCGTTGGCAGCATTCATGCGATCATAGAAATTCCTATATATGTTTGTAATTCCCTGACGCAAGAAATAATATTCCGGTGAACCATCATAATCGCCCTTACCTTGTGCATAGTCAAAGCCTACACGATAAAGACCACATCCACCAATTAACTGGTCTATTTCATAAGGTTTTCCATTAACAGTATAAGTATTTTTATATACGTAGTTTGACATACCCAGGAATCCTCCTCCAGTATTAGCATACGATTCAAAATTCTCGGTAGCTATGGTTCTACGGACAATTTCATCCGGAGTAATAATCCCCTGTTGTATCCAATCATCCATATCACGCAACACGCCTGTCATTCTATAATCTGCCATTCCACCATAAGCTTGCAATACAAAATAGTCTACATAGTATGAAAGCCATTCTTTATCCATACCTGTTCGGATTCCAACCTCACCGTCAATCAAGAAAAGAAGGCGTTTCTCTGGCATAGGGCGATCTCCACGATCGCGGTTAGGATCCATAGCACCATGTCCAAACCAGTAGGAAAGTTCCTCGACAAAAATAGTTCTCTGTACTTTATTTGACCAAAGCGGACCAACTCCCATTCCACCACCAGGCTCATAATCCCAGTCATAACCATCATATCCACATTCAAGACAAGCTTTATAAATATCCTCTGCATAGGCTTTAATTGCAGGTCTCACCTTTTCCGGATCACTACTGGTTCCAGCTTCGTGATAAATTTCTTTATCTGGAAGGTCGTCGCCTATATTTTGAGAAAATAAGGTAACAACAACCTTTGTGCCTTTCACTTTTTGTACATATTCCATATCAGCCTTTCGCTCCGAAGTTAATTCAAATTTCGGATGCCCACCCCAGTTGGAAGCAATGGTTACAGAATCAGGTAGACCTCTCAAGCTATTTTCACCGGTAGGGGAAGTTCCTGTCCAATTGTCGAACCAAACGAACACTTGTGGAAGTCCCGGTGTTTCTTTCCACTTGCGCAAAGCAGCATAATACTCATCAGTTTTAATTGTTTGATTCAAATCAACATCATTAATAGATTCCACATCCGTACATCCAACGAAGAATATAGCGGCAAATGCAAATCCGAATGCATTTTTTATATGCTTTATATTCATATTCTATATTTTATCAGGTTAAAAATTAATTCTTTTTCGCCCACCACAAATCTGTAGCTCCGGTGTCCGGACCACCTAACATAGTTGCAATAGCTGCTTCTACATTGGCTGAGTTACTAGATTTTTCCGTTGTAGGATATGGTAAACGACGTACCATACGTTTACTATCAATATCACCGATATAACCAACAGAGCTTAGATTATCTCGCGCCGTAAACAATTCAGGATAACCAGTTCGGCGATAATCACACCACGCTTCGATTCCCAATGGATAGTTGGCAATCCATTTTTGAGTAATAATCTTCTGAAGTTTATTACTTCCGTTTTCCCATGCAACAGTAGGAACATCAGTAAATGAAATATTATTTTGAGAGTTCCATCGATCTGTATACCCTTGAGGAACAACTGTACTTGAAAGATAATCACCAATCTCTACGCCATATTGATTCATTGAAATTTGAATACCTTGTTCATAGTAACTCTTAGCTGCCGCTGTTCCACCTGCAATCCATCCTTGTAAAGCCGCTTCAGCTTTTAAGAAATAAGTCTCTGCCGCATAAAAAACTGGCATAGGAGAAGCATCTGTTACAGCTGGTTTAGAGTACCTTGCAGCACTACCTTCAACGCTTTTACTTGTATCTTTAATACCCATACGTACACCACGATACTCTCTATACGAAGTCGAAGTATTCATATATTTGCTGATACGTGGATCATTATATCCATTCATGTATGCAGAAAGTGTTGCATTGATAGCTAAATCACCCCAATCTGAAGCAATCCAAAATGGGTTATATGGCATAGATGGAAAAAAGGCATTATCATCATTAGATTCTATTACTCCGCCATCAATCGCTTCCGCCATCATTTGTTTGGCATATTCTGTATCTTCAGTATTAGAAGCGATACGTACGGCCATACGAAGTTTTAAAGAGTTAGCGTATTTGATCCATTTGCTAAAATCACCATTATATATGATATCATATTCGGCAACAGGTACCTCTTTTCCTTCATTTTCCTGAACAAATGCCGAAAGTACATTGATACTACGTGTCAAATCATCAAACATATTATGATAGAGTGTTTTCACATCGTCATATGCCACTTGGAATTCTCCTTTTCCCATTTCAGAGTAAGGGATAGGACCATAAATATCAGCTACACGAAGCATAACACCGACCCGCAGAATAGATGCCCACGCATAAATATATCCGGTACCTCCTGTAGATTCTTTTATTGTCTGGAAATTCGGATAAAACTCTGTAAACATATCTTTATAAGGAACATCTACCCAGTCAGCACTAGGATTGAATGTTCCAAAATTAGTACCATTCCAAGGAGCAGTTGTTGCAAAATACCCGCCATACTGCCCTACCATTTGTTCAGTGTGTTGACTGTTATTTTCCTGACAGGCATTCAATAAGCGAGTCATAGCCACAAACAACGTACCGACCCGTTCCGTCGGAGTCATATCTTCGGGATACACGTCTGTTGGATGTGTGTTTAATTCGTCAAAGTTTCCCGTACATGAAGCGAATAGCAGAGTAGTAGTGAAAGCTGCCACGCTTACAGTCTTAATTATATTGAATCTTTTCATCATTCGTTGCTTTATTAGAATTGTACTTTTATACTAAATCCCATGTTTCTCAAGCTAGGTTGCATGAAATAATCCACACCAGTATAGAATGTACTGGTAGATGACGCAACCAATTCAGGATCGAACGGTGCCTTACAATATATCATGCCCAGATTATTTCCGATTAAACCTAATGTTACATCAGCAATGTTATACAACCACTTTTTAGGGAGTGTATATTCAAGACTAACCTCCTGCAAACGAATATTGGTTGCTTCATATACATAGTGGTCACCTTCACCAGTACCAGCCGCTACTATGCCGAGATAATCCTTAGCGGATACATTTCTGTTATTGATGGTTACTCCTCCAGCCTGACGAAGTTGTGCGCTATATTCGGAAACACCACAACGATCAAGGAAAGCTTGTGTATTAGATACAACCAAACCACCAAAACGTCCGCTTAACAATATATTCAGACGTAAACCTTTATAAGTAAATGAGTTTCTCCATCCTAAATTAACCTTTGGAAGCAATGAACCGATTTTCTTATATTCGGTTTCCACCATACTTGGCAAACCTGTCTTGGCATCCAAATAGATATAACCATTATTATCGCGTTTAAAGTCACGGTTGATATACAGGTCTCCCATAGAACCACCTTCTGTCAGGCGTACTACCGGTGAAGTAGAGCCTCCTAATCTTGCTTTGTCTACATAAGGCATTTCAATCGGTTCCCCCGTAATTCTGTTTGTAACACCATCAGCCAATCTTTTAATTTTATTCTTATTATAAGTAAAAGTAAAATTACTGGACCAACCGAAATCACGCCACTCATTTTTATATCCTAAGGCCATCTCTATACCTTGGTTCTGTACACTACCTGCTTGGATGTTAACAGCCGTATACCCAGAACTTGCCGGAAGAGGCGCAGCGAATGTTTGGTTACGTGTATCAGAGTTGTAATAAGTAATATCAAAATTCAATGTATTCTTGAAGAAACGCATATTCAATCCCGCCTCATAAGATTTAGTAATTTCTGGTTTCAAATCAGAGTTTGGATACAAGGATTCTGCTTTATATTGGTCAAGCTGATCATCATAAACATAACGTACCTTTGTCAAATATGGATCATAGGCATTACCCACCGAAGTGAAAGAAAAACGTGCTTTTAAGAATGAGAACCATTCAGGCAAATCAATAACTTCACTCAAAATGCTTGAAAGACCAATAGAAGGATAGAAAAACGGTTTATTTCCTCTTTCTGAAAGAGCCAGAGAAGAATCCCAGTCAGCACGTCCGGTGAGACTTAAGTAGAGAAAACTTCTCCAGCCTATTTCCGCATTGGCAAAAACTGATTGTGTCTGACGCTTTAAACCATCAGCATTTACTTTATAATAACCACTGCGTGTAAGGTTTTCGATGGTAAAATGATTAGTTACATTGTTCAAGTCTCCATGTAAAGAAGTCAACTCCATACGAAGATCCTTAATAGAAGCACCCAAATTGGCCGTTACATTAAATTCATTGAACGTTTTATTGAAGTTCGCCAATACATCAGCATACACTTGTCTGTCTAGACGGTTTTCTTCTTTATATCGCCCTTTTGGACCAGCAAAATTACCGACCGTACCTGCGTGGAATTTTTCGGTGTATTTACTTTCGGTGTTATCGATGCTCACACGTCCTTGTACATTTAGCCCTTCAATGATATTATATTGTAGACTAGCAGCCAATTTATAACGTCTTCTATCGTTCTCACGATTCATACGATTCATAATCCAATAAGGATTTTGAGACGAAACACCGCCTAAATCACCATATGGCCAATACTGAGTATTTACACCCGACAAATCATCATAACGTTCGTATACAGCTACATCAGAAAAATCTTCGCCACGTGGGAACAAGTACAAAGAAGTAAGCGGGTTAAAATACTGCCCTTGCGATACCATATTCTTATCGTTTTGAATAATATAGTTAGCACTTGTATCCAAAATAAACTTATTATTCAAGAAGTTGGTAGTATTACGGAATGAGAAATTATATCTATCATAGTCATTATTGGGCATAATGCCTGTTGCATTAGTTGTGGCTACAGAGATATAGCTTTGACTCTTATCATTACCTGTAGAGAGAGAAAGTGCATTGGATACATTGCTTCCTGTATTAAAAAAATTTGCAGGATCGTATCTCTTATCAGTTTCTAATCCCCAGCTCATCATTTCACCTGTCATATTACCATAAGTGTTTTGAAACTTAGGCATCATCATAGGATCACTGAATGTGGTATTATTACTATAAGTCACGGTTGTCTTATCAGCACGTCCCTTCTTGGTAGTAATTAATACTACTCCATTAGCTCCTTCATATCCATACAATGCAGCTGCAGAAGGTCCTGTCAACAACGACATGCTCTCAATATCATCCGGATTAATGTCAGCTATTGATTCACTGCTCGGTTGTGTAGCCATAGCTCCATCACCCCCGGAAGAAGCACGATTATACATTGGAATACCATCAATCACATAGAGAGCGTTATTATTCTGCGTAATAGATTTAGCACCTCGCATTACAACCTTTACACCACCGCCTGGACCTGAAGCACTAGAATTAATCTGTACCCCTGCTGCTTTACCAGCCAGTGCTCCCATAAAGTTAGTACTCTTTACAGTTGTAAGTTCATCCCCTTTCACCTGTTGTACATTATACGTCAATGCTTTCTCTGACCGCTTGATACCCAATGCAGTAACAACTACTTCATCCAATACTTGCGTATCTTCTCCTAGGGTAACTTTCAAGGGTTGTGCGTTGGTAAGTGTGATTGCTTGGGAGAAAATCAGTTTCATATACTTTCTCTAGAGCCAATTCTTGTTAGATAAATAGATTAGATGTTCTATTTTTAAGATATCAGGCTAAATACAATTGAGCAAAATCAATGAATGAAAGAAAAAGTTAGTAAGATTGCACATGAATATGCAGTAATTAAATTGTTTTTATTCATATATGCGGTATGAATATTCGATAAAAGACGTTTTCTCAGGAATGTTCCACACCGAGAATCACTTCGTTTCTCGGTGTGGAACATTTTGATTCTTTAAATGGAACCTAACAAATCATTTAAAGAATAATAATAACTTGTTTTATAGTAGTTGTTTTCTTCTAGTTAGTGCCGATAATACAAAGAACGGAATCTTTTCATTTGATTAATATTATCAATATTAGATATTATTCTATCACTACGCGGGCGATAAAAAGAATAAATTGCAATAATATCATCCTTTTTTTATTTGAATTACGTTTGGCTAAAGTGGAAATCCCTGCGGTTTTCAAAACACTCCTGATAACAAGATGCATATTCTAAATTATAGGTAATCTGAATATGCGTTTTTTAATATTATACTCACTTTTATCCTATATCAATTATTGGTCCATTTTTCATTGTACATACAATTTGCATGCAAATGTATTAATCTAGAGATTAAAGTTAGTCAATAATTGAGCATTCCTTATTCTTTCCTCTTTTTCAAAGTATGCTAAATAGTGCTCGGTTACAGATAAGTTAGAGTGTCCCAAGCTTTCAGAAATATATGAGGTTTTCGCACCTCCACGTTTTAATACTGTAGCAAAAGAATGCCTTGCCGTGTAAGTCGTCAACTGAAAAACTCCAATGTCTTGGGCTATTTTTTTAAGTCTTCTGTTACATTTGGTTATAATACGCCGTACCAATCTAATCTTTTCAAAGGCATCTTCAGTTCCTCTAGCATATTTAAAAATATACGTTTGCGGGCTTAATCTTGGATTACCCCATTTTTGAATAATATTCCACATTTCAGGAGTAATGATTGCATGTATCTCTTTGTTATGTTTGGTAGTTCGAGATGTCTTAGAGCGTACAAAGCATATTTCTCCATCCATAATATTTGAATACTGAAGAAATAATAAATCCATAAAATTAATGCCATTACATAAATAAGAAAACACCCAGAGATCCCTAAATTCTTCTATATCTTTTGTTTCACATTGATAGGACATTACTTTTTTTATTTCAGAAAGAGTAAGTGCTAATTTACGTCCACACCCTTCAGGAATTTCATATTTATTCTTTCCAAAAGGAAAAGATGATTCTTTTATGATACCATCATGTACAGCACGATTTAAGACACACTTTAAAGCTCGGAAATAAATACTTATGCTTGAATAGCTTTTACCTTCTGATATCCAAAATTTTTCACAACGTTTAAGCCAATCAATTGTAATGTTTTCCAAAGGTATAGTGGAACCTCCGAAATCTTCTAAACTTTTTAAAGCACTTTGATAATTTAAGTAAGTGTTTGCTTGTTCATTGGCTTCCAGTTCTTTCATTTTTAAGCGAAAAGCACTGCGCAAAGTCATATCATTCATCTGCCTTCCTAACCTGGCGCTTAATGTTTCAATACTAAATTCTCCTTTTTGTATCAGTTCGTTAACTTGTTGCTTAATAGTTGAAAAACTACTCTCTATATCTGATCGAATTTCTGCCAATAACCGGCTTTTTACTTTTAATAACCTTGCCCAATCTTCTTTTGACAATTCCTTCCCAGTTGAGTAATATTTTTGCTTTCTTCTATATACCACTTGAACTTTAACAGGAAATTGTCCACTCTTTTTTGCTCTTCTGGTATCTAATATGGTTAAAACCGAAATTCCATCTTTTGAATATTTGAACATAAAATGAATATTTATATCTATACAATAGGTAAAGCATACATATATTGTATGCAAAATGTATGCAAATGTAATAAATCAGTCTGATTTTAATAAGTACATAAGATTCTATTTATCAAATATTTGAGTATTTATTTTTCAAATAAGAATCTACCTATTCTATTTTTTAATAAAAAAAAATCTTATCTTCGTTTAGTAAGGTTACAACATAAAATGTATTACTATTGAATAAGCGCTTATGGAATTTATTTTAAGTATAACCTTTAAATTTATTAATTATGAGAAACAGAGATACATGAAACCTTTGTGTGAAAACGGTAATCACATTTACCGCTTCTAATTACAAACTCTCTAAAAACTATTTCTAATTAAAAAGAATAAGATGAAAGAAATTATAAAACACAAGTTCTCACACTTGTTATTCTTCCTTTTGTTGGTTTCGTGTTTTGCTTCAGCTTATGGGCAAGAACGAACGATCACTCTTAATCTATCGAAAGTACCCTTGAACACTGCTTTGAAAGAAATTGAGAAACAAACTTCAATGTCAGTAGTCTATAACACAAATGATGTCGATATAAATCGTGTCATATCTATCAAGGTAACAAAAGAATCTTTGAATAATGTAATGAATCAGTTATTCAGAGGAGTTAATGTCAGTTTTTCAATAGTAGATAATCATATTGTACTTTCTGCGAAGAGTAATAAAGAAGAGCAGCAGAAAAAAACACCAATTACTGCAAGTGGTACTGTTACTGATTCAAAAGGAGAACCATTGATTGGAGTTAGTATTTTGGTAAAAGGAACTTCAAATGGTACTATCACTGATATGGATGGAAATTTCAAAATACAAGCAGCTAAAGGTGATGTACTTGAAGTATCCTATATCGGTTATGCCTCCCAAGCAATCACGCTTACTAGTGCACAACCCTTGAAGGTTACTTTAGGAGAAGATACGCAGGTGTTGGACGAAGTAGTCGTTACTGCATTAGGTATCAAGCGCGCAACTAAAGCATTAAGCTATAATGTGCAAGAAGTAAAAGGTGATGAATTGACAACTGTAAAAAGTGCCAATTTTATGAACTCACTGGCTGGAAAGGTGGCTGGTGTTAATATCAATGCATCTTCATCCGGTGTTGGAGGGGCTACGCGTGTAGTTATGCGTGGTACCAAATCTATATCTTCAGACAATAATGCTTTATATGTAATTGATGGTGTTCCTATTTTTAATACAAATAAAGGTGACACTAACGGACAATATTCAGCCCAACCGAGAGGAGAGGGCATATCTGATATCAATCCGGAAGATATTGAAAGCATGTCTGTATTAAGTGGACCTGCTGCTGCGGCCTTGTATGGCTCTAATGCAGCGTCTGGTGTAATTTTAATTACTACAAAGAAGGGAAAAGAAGGTAAGGCACGAATTATTATTTCTAATAATTCTACTTTTTCCAATCCTTTTATAATGCCTGAATTCCAAAATTCTTATATAAACCGCGCAGGTTCCTTTGCTTCATGGGGAGATAAAGCGTCTTCTCTTTTCGGAACTTATGAGCCAAAAGATTTTTTCAATACTGGTACTAATATCCAGAATAACGTTTCTTTATCTGTTGGTAATGAAAAGAATCAAACTTATCTGTCTGTAGGTACTACTAATGCAACTGGTATCATTCAAAATAGCAAATATGACCGTTACAATTTTACCTTCAGAAATACAACAAAATTCCTGAAGGATAAAATGACATTAGATGTGGGTTTTAGCTATATTATTCAAGAAGATCTTAATCTAATGGCACAAGGTGAATATTTCAATCCACTACCAGCCGTATATCTGTTCCCGCGTGGCGAAAACTTTGAAGCTGTGAGGATGTATAAAACGTATGACACAACTCGTAAGATAGATGTACAGAACTGGGGATGGGGGGACCCTGGATACAGTATGAAAAATAATCCATATTGGGTGGCTAATGAGATGAACCATGGCATGAAAAAACAACGTTACATGGCTAATGCTAGTTTAAAATATGAAATTTTGGATTGGCTTGATGTGACAGGGCGCGTTCGCATTGATAATGCAACCAATGATTATTCAGATAAAAGAAATGCTTCTACTGATCTTTACTTTACTAATAGTTCTATTTATGGATTCTATAAGTACTATAAAGCTGACGATAGACAGGCTTATGCAGATGTGATGGCTAATATTAATAAACGCTTTGGTGACTTAAGTTTAAGTGCTAATATTGGCGGTAGTTTTACTCAAACTTATTATGACGAAAGAGGATTCCAAGGTGGTTTGAAAGATATGTCTAATGTTTTTAGTCTATATAATATGACTACAACTTTGGATAAAGATACTTATCCTATAGAAAGTGGATACAAACAACGCACCAACTCTATTTTTGCTAGTGCGGAAATTGGTTGGAAGAGTATGTTGTATATGACTTTAACCGGACGTAATGATTGGGATTCAGCATTGATTAATACAGAACAATCATCTTTCTTTTATCCATCAATAGGGCTTTCAGGAGTTATTTCCGAAATGGTAAAATTACCTAAAGCTATTACTTATTTGAAAGTACGCGGCTCATTTGCTTCAGTAGGTGCTCCTATTCCTAAGAATCTTTCTTCCAACAAAACGTATGAGTGGGACCCTGCGACTAGTCAATGGAAATTACAAACTTATCGTCCTTTGCCTAAACTTTATCCTGAACGTACTAATTCTTGGGAAGCTGGTTTGAATGCCAAATTCTTTAATAATAGTTTAAGTTTGGAAGTTACCTGGTATAAGGCTAATACTCGCAAACAAACATTCCAAGTTCCTTTATCAGGAACCGCTGTATATGCGACTATGTATGCGCAGTCTGGTAATATTGAGAATAAAGGTATGGAATTTTCTTTAGGGTACAATAAATCATGGGGAGATTTCTCGTGGAATTCAAATTTGACTTTTAGTTTTAATAAAAATAAGATTGTAGAACTCTTGGATGATGCAGTGGATGATGAAGGTAATCACTATAGTTTGAGTGAGATAGATAAAGGTGGCATTGGATCGGCTAAAGTTATTCTTCGTAAAGGAGGAAGCATGGGAGACATGTATGTCACTAATCGTTTGAAACGTGATAATGAAGGAAATGTATATATTGATAAAGCGAGCCAGAATGTGAAGAAAGAGGATATAAAGAATTCGGATGAATTTATTCATATTGGCTCTGTATTGCCTAAGAGCAATTTAGGCTTTAGAAATGATTTCTCTTATAAAGGCATTAGCTTGGGATTCATGCTTGCTGCCCGCTTTGGAGGTATTGTTATCTCACCAACACAAGCTGTAATGGATCAGTTCGGAGTATCTAAGGTCACAGCTTTAGCACGTGATAATGAAGGTGTTCCTGTAAATAATGGAAAAGTGGATCCCCAGACTTATTATACAGAAGTGGGTGGAATAAGTGGATTGATGTCTAACTATGTATATAGTGCTACTAATGTTCGTTTACAAGAGTTATCGGTGGGCTACTCACTTCCAGCCAAATGGTTTAATAACAAATGTAATCTTAGTTTGTCAATAACAGGTCACAACTTGTGGATGATTTATAATAAAGCACCATTTGATCCGGAAGCTACCGCTTCTACTGGTACTTATTATCAAGGTGTTGATTACTTTATGCAACCAAGTTTGAGAAGTTGGGGATTTAATGTAAAAATACAGTTTTAACGATAAAAGAATAACCAAATGAAAATATATAAATTCATAACGCAGATTTCTATTGCAGGCTGTATGCTTGTTGGAACTCCAATGTTACAAGGATGCATGGATAATAGCTTGAATGATCCGCTGGGAAAAGTTTCGGAAGAAGAACTTGGACGAGATGGATTTGCTGCCAATGCTTTCTTCTTGACTTTATGTGATTATGCATATCCCATAGCTACTGAAAACATTTATAATACCAATGAATCCTTGATTGGTGACTGCTATGGACGTTATCAAGTAATGGCAACAGATAAGTTTAAAGGGGCAAATTTTGCTACATATAACGCACCCGAGAACTGGTTAAACTGGCAGTTTGCAGATGATAATGTAATGGTATTGACGTATGGTGCATGGAATAAAATAAAGAATGTAACCCAAGGAACAGGAGTTAACTTTGCATGGGCACAGATTTTGAGAATTGCGACAATGCATCGTATGCTTGATATGTATGGGGCACTTCCTTATTCCCAAATTTCAAGTGATAAACTTTCGGCTCCTTACGATACAATGGAGGAAGCATACCATGCAATGTTTACTGATCTGACTGATGCAATTAATGTAATGACTGTTTATGTGACCGAAAATCCAAACAACAGAACGATGGCTAAGTATGATAAAGTTTATGACGGTGACTTTGAGAAATGGGTGAAATTTGCAAATTCACTGAAACTACGTATGGCCATTCGTATTCGTTTTGCAGATCGTGAATATGCCAGACAGATGGCGGAGGAAGCTATTAACCACTCTATAGGGGTAATTACTTCCAATGAAGATAACGCAACTTCTTTAGGTACTAAAAATCAATTGTATACGGTATTGGTACAATGGCCCGATCAATGTGTCTCTGCGGATATTACGTCCTATATGAAAGGGTATAACGATCCGCGTATGTCGAAATATTTTAAAAAGAAAACGAGCGATAAAGGAGATGATGATTATGTGGGTATGCGCGCAGGTTTGTCTTATGGTAATGATATTACCGGACCGACTTTCTCTAGAATAAATGTTGGAGAGATGGATCGTACTTTATGGATGAGTGCAGCTGAAACAGCTTTTAATAAAGCTGAAGCGGCAATGTTAGGATGGGATGTAAAAGGAGAAACGGTGAAAGATTTGTATGAATCAGCTATCAGACTTTCTTTTGCACAATGGGGAGTATCGGATGGTATTGACCAATACCTGAATGATGAATCAAGTACTCAGGCTGATTATGTAGATCCTAATGAGAATAAGGGGAATGAAAGTGCTATTAGCTCTATAACTATCAAATGGAAAGATAATGCTGGTGAGGAAGAAAAACTGGAAAGATTAATAACCCAAAAATGGATTGCAATGTGGCCTTTGGGACAAGAAGCATGGAGTGAGTATCGTCGTACTGGGTATCCGCGTTTTTTCCCGTTATTGAATGGGAATGTAACCAATCTTCCTTCGGCTAATCGTATTCCGTTCCCACCATCGGAATATATTCGTAATGCTGCTAATGTAAATGCTGCTGTAAGTAAATTGGGTGGTGCTGATAATTATCAGACTAAGGTTTGGTGGCAGCGTAGGGATAAGTGAATAATAGTATAATCTATATTAATATAAATAGTATGAGAAAGATATTCTATTTTATAATGTTGTTATTTGGCATAACGGTTGCGAATACAGCGTGTGATGATTGGACAGACATGGAACCAAAATTCCAGGAAGATATGACTCAGTCGTCACTTCCGGAAGAATACTATGCCCAGCTTCGCGCTTATAAGAAAACAGATCATCCGGTTGCTTTCGGATGGTTTGGTAATTGGACCGGAAATGGAGCTACTTTAGAAAAATGTTTAGCCGGACTTCCTGATAGTGTAGATTTTGTTTCTATTTGGGGTAACTGGAGACATTTGACAGAAGCGCAAACAAAAGATTTGCGTTATGTACAAAATGTAAAAGGGACTAAAGCTTTGATGTGTTTTATTGTTCAAAATATCGGTGACCAATTGACTCCCGAGGAATACAAAGATAATTATCTGGATTTTTGGGGATGGAATGAAAATAAGGAAGAAGCTATAAAGAAATATGCCCATGCAATATGTGATAGTATTGATAAATATGGATATGATGGCTTTGATATTGACTATGAGCCTAATTTTGGTCATCGAGGTAACATGAGCGGAAGTGATGAGAATATGTTGTTGTTCATCCAGACCTTGGGAGAAAGAATCGGGCCGAAATCGGGTACAGACAGGTTGTTAGTAATTGATGGTGAACCACAGAGTATTGTATCGGAGTCAGGTGCTTATTTTAATTATTTTATAGTGCAGGCTTATGATTCTCCAGGAGATAATACTGGACGTGACAATTTGGATAGCCGTTTAAACTCTACAATAAGAAACTTCGATGGGCATTTGACTGCAGAAGAAGTTGCTAAGAAATATATTGTAACTGAAAATTTTGAAAAATGGGCTTTGTCTGGTGGTGCTGATTTCACAGATCGATATGGAAATAAAATGAAGTCTTTGGAAGGTATGGCACGTTGGACGCCTATTATTGACGGGAAAAAATGTGTAAAAGGAGGGGGCGGAACTTATCATATGGAGTATGAATATACAATTGATGGTACAGAAGAATCTTATCCTTATTTGCGTAATGCTATCCGCATTATGAATCCACCGGTAAAATAATAAATTTAAAGATATAATAATTATGAGATATCTGGTAAAAAATAAAAATACAATAATGTTCGCCTTTGCCATATTGCTTTGTGCAATTATAGCAAGTTGTGAAGATGCAAAGTATGATACTATCGGCAGTAGAATTTATTTAGCTGAATCCAGTAGTTTGTCTTATGAATCTAAAAAAGTAACAGTAGCTGAAGAGGGTAGTGTTGTCACTGTGACTCCTCGGTCGGGACAAATTGCAACAAAAGATATAGAAGTTACTTTGGGACTAAGTCCGAAATCGTTGGAAGTATATAATACAAAAAGTGGTACGAACTATAAATCTATGCCGGAAGGTTCATATTCTTTTGATCAAAAGACAGTGGTTATAAAAAAAGGAGAATTAGTGGCTCCTACTGTTAAAGTAACAATTGATCCGTTGACAAAGGAAATGCTTGATTCTGGTGATAAATTTGCACTACCGGTTGCTATTACTGCTGTATCAGGTGGGCAACAAACTTTGGAAGGTGCAGATGTGATGATTTATATCATGGATCAGGTTATTATAACCTCTGCACCAGTGTTGACGGGTACAAAACCAATTACTATGGAAATGCGTCAGGATTATACAGTAACTCAATGGTCACTTGAAATGCGTATTAATATGAGCGAACTTGGGGATGGGGTGACTCCTGGAGTTGGTTATCCTGGTCCTCCTAGCTATCAGAATCAAGCAATATTTTCTGCAGGTCCAGGTAATGGTATCGCAGAAGATGGTGAAATTTATATCCGTTTTGGTGATGGCCCGATTCCTGGTAATATTTTGCAGATAAAAACACAAGGTACTCAAGTAAATGCTGCTACTAAGTTTAAAAATAATCAATGGTATCATTTAGCATTTGTTTGTGATGGAGTGAAATTGACTATTTATGTAAATGGAAATATTGATGCAACATTAGATCTTCCAAGAAAACCTTTGCGTCTTGTTAAGAATAGCTTTGGTATATGCAATGGTGATTGGATGGTTACAGATGCTATAGTTAGCGAAGTACGTTTTTGGACTACTGCTATTTCACAGTCGCAGATTCAGAATAATATGTTTGCGATAAATCCGGGTACGGATGGCTTGGAGGCTTATTGGAAATTGAATGAAGGGGCAGGAACCGAGTTTAAAGACGCAACTGGTCATGGAAATAAAGCCACGGCGCCTAATGGAGTTGTCAGATGGGTAGATGGCATTAGATCAGATGGTAAATAATATAATATTCAAATGATGTAATTATGAGATTGAAAAATATAATATGGAAAACAGTAGTGATGTCATTAATGGCATCACCACTGTGCATCTCTTGTGACGATGATGACGAAGTTACTATGAATTCTAAGTTTTATCTTTCTACGAAAGTTTTTCCGGTAGATTCTTATGAAGCATCGTTGTCAGTGATTTTGAAAGATAATTCAGTGGTCGTAAATGAGTTACAACCTAATTATCGGTTTGTTGCATGTGCCACGGAGAGATTATCGAAAGATGTGAAAATAACAGCCGATAGTGATGATAATCTAGTAAGTGCTTACAATAAGGCTAATGATACGGAATATAACATATTACCTGCTGAAAATTATTCTTTCACCAATAAAACTGTTACTATTGAAAATGGAGAAAGTGTATCTGGAGATTCTATAAAAATAGAGCTATTAAATGTAGGATCGTTGACTACAGAAGGGGGATATTTGTTGCCAGTTACCATATCTTCTATAGAAGGTAATAACTTAGATGCACTTAGCTCTAACAGAGGAGTAGTTTATCTGAAAATTCAAAATATTCATGTCAATGTAGAATCCGGACAACCAGCTGAAGGTACTTTGATTGCCGATCGTTCTGGCTGGACTGTAAAAGTTGCCCCGACGACTCGTGGAGATGCTAAAAATCTAATTGATGGAACAAATTCTGATGTAGCTCGTGATGGAGGAGCAGAATATTGGTTAACTGTGGATATAGGTAAGGTGCAGACATTAACAGGAATAAGAAATAAGTGTTATGCTAGTAGTTATTCACCAACTGCAGTAGAAGTATTTACTTCAGGTGATGGAATAAAATGGAAATCTATCGGAACTGTAACTATTTCAAGAAGTGGCACACAATATATTAAGTTTTCAAAAGCTATTGAAACGCGTTATTTAAAGTATTATGTGAAACAAGGTCCCAATACGGTCAGCCTTACGGAATTTGACCTATATGCGAAATAATTAATAGGTTATTGAAAATTTTTAAGTCCCGCTTTTTCGTTTTTTCGGATAAAGTGGGACTTACTATATAAGTTAATAAATGAAAAAAGAAAAAGATTGATTGTTTAATAGTATCATATTGATTGTATTACTATTATATAATAACTTTTAATAGCAAGAAAAACATGAAATTATCTATTATTCTACGGTTCTGTTTATGGTTTATGGGAATTAGTATGGCGTTTCCGTCTCTCTCTCAAACTATGTTAGTAACTAATGGGAATACAAGTTCTAGGATCATTTTGAAAGAGAATAATCAAATATCGTGGACAGCTGCAAATTTGTTACAAACATTTATTCAAAAAGTAACCAGTTGTAAGCTGCCTGTTGTTATAAGTCAAACTCCTCGAAAAGGAGATATTCTCATTGGTGGTCAATCTTCGGCAGAAGTAACAAAGGACGGATTCTCTATTTCTACTCAAGATGGTATTCTAAAAATATCTGGTAAAGAAAACGGTGTTGTATATGGGGTTGTTACTT
>OJRY01001399.1_pt1 | contig 18325 bp, 15 predicted proteins | sample 1599311 | NCBI WGS metagenome assembly OJRY01 (sample SAMN04168657, study PRJEB22393) | human gut metagenome | biome: human gut microbiome; feature: stool | host: Homo sapiens | collected 2014-03-20 | reverse complement strand
GAATACACCCAGTTCTCGACCTTGGATACGAGGTACGACGAGGACTGAGGTCTGTTTTGGGAGAGGTGAGGTACGGACATGGAGGAACTGCTGTCCCACTGTCCCCGGTGGGTGCTGCCCGGTCGGGGGCGTCCGGCCCTGTGTGCCGTGTCCGGCGGGCTGGACTCCATGTGCCTGCTGGACCTGCTGGACCGATGGTGCCGGAAGCGGGACGGCCGGGTAGTGGCTGCCCACTTCAACCACCGACTGCGGGGCGCGGAAGCCGACCGGGACGAGACCTTCGTCCGGGACTGGTGTGCCGCCCATGACATCGCCTTCGTCTCCAGCTCCGGGGATGTCCGGGGCCTTATGGAGCGGGAGGGCCTCTCTCTGGAGGAGGCGGCCCGGAGGCTCCGGTACGATTTTCTTCGCCAAGAGGCGGAGAAGCTGGGGCAGTATATCAAAATCTACACAGCCCACCACGCCGATGACAACGCGGAGACCATTCTTTTCAACCTGATCCGGGGCACCGGCGTGGCGGGCCTTACCGGCATGGCCTACCAGCAAAACGGCATTTGCCGGCCACTGCTGGACGTGACAAGGGAAGAGCTGGCGGCCTACGCCGCCGCCCGCCACATCCCCCACGTGGAGGACACCACCAACGCCGACCCCGGCGCCGCGGCCCGAAACTTCCTCCGGCTGGAGGTCATGCCCCGCTTGAGGCAGATCAACCCCAGAGCTGTGGAGCACATCAACGACGCCGGACGCCGCCTGCGGGTGGCGGACCAATCACTGGAGGAAGAGGCCGCCCGCCGTACTGCCCATGTGGAGGTGCAGGAGGGGCGGGTGACCTTATCCCGGCAGGCATTGGCAGAGGCCACGGACGCCGTGCGACCCCGGATGCTGCTGCGGCTCTTCGACCTTTTGGGCGTGGGGCGGAGGGATATCACAGCCGCCCATCTACAGGCCATCCTGCACCTGACCCGGGATACCCTCTGGGGCCGGGAGAGCCGGGTGGACCTGCCCCAGGGCGTCACCGCCCGGTACTGCCGGGAGTGGCTGATCCTGGAGACCCGGCCCCAGCTTTTGACGGAGGTCCAGCTGTTGCAGGAGTGCCCCGTCGCCTGGGGCGATTACCGGATCACCCTGCTGGATCACCGGGAGGGGGAGGGACTTGCCCTTCGGCCCTGGCGGCAGGGGGAGCGGATGGGCCTGACGGTGGGCCCTGCGGCGCCGGGAGACCGTCTGGTTCTGCCGGAGACCCACGGGGGCGGCCGCAGCATCAAACGGCTGTGCATGGACCGCCGGATCTCCCTCTCGGAGCGGGACCGGCTGCCGGCCGTCTACGCGGGAGGATGCCTGGCGGCGGTGTGGCGGCTGGGCGTGGATATGGCGTTTGCAGCACCGGAGGGGGAGCCCTGCCGGTTCATTCAGATTACCGAAGCGGCAAAGGAGAGAGATTTGATATGAAAAGCGAGATGGAAAGGGATATCCTGAAGGTCCTGGTGACAGAGGAGGAGCTGAAGGCCCGCATCACCGAAATGGGCGCGGAGCTGTATGAGCAGTTTCATGGCAAGAACCCGCTGTTTCTGGGCGTGTTGAAGGGGTCTTTCGTATTCATGGCGGACCTGGTCCGGGCTTGCCAGGTGAAGAGCGACGTGGAGTTCATCGCCGTCAGCTCCTACCAGAACGCCACTGTGTCCTCCGGCCGGGTGCAGATCACCCACGACCTGCAGCAGGACATCACCGGACGGCACCTGATCATCGTGGAGGACATTCTGGACTCCGGCAACACCTTGGCGTTTTTGAAAGACTACTTCATGACCAAGGGAGCGGCTTCCATTACCATCGTGACGCTGCTGGACAAGCCCTCCCGCCGGACTAAGGCCATCACCGCCGACCTGGCGGGGTTCGTGGTGCCGGACGAGTTTGTGGTGGGGTATGGGCTGGACTACTGCCAGCAGTACCGGAACGTGCCGTACATCGGGGTTTTGAAGCCGGAGGTATACTCCGGGGAGTGAGGCGATACGCCCTGTTTTGGGCGGACTCCGCCCAATCGTAACATGAAAACAGTCTCCCATTGCGTCCCAGGCAATGGGAAAGGAGGCTTCTGCTCGTGACAAAACAAAGACGGCTATCCAATCTGAGCTTCGTACTGCTGGCCCTCGTGATCCTGCTGTGTGTCAACTGGCTCTGGCAGAACGACAACCATGTGGACCAGCTGGAATACTCCCAGGTCCGCCAGCTGTTCCTGCAGGAAAAAGTGACGGGGCTGACCATTGACAGCGGCGGCACACTGACCCTGGAGCTGCGGGAGCCGGTGAACGGCAGCGAGACCGTGCGGTATGAGCTGTACAGCTTCCAGCTGTTTTATGACGACTTCAATGACCTGGTTCAACAGCAGTATGCGGAGGGTATCATCCAGCACTATGACTACCCGGAGCCGGTGCGCACCAACTGGCTGCTGGAGCTGCTGCCCTTCCTGCTGACGGCGGTGATCCTGGGGCTGATGTGGTACTTCCTGGTGATTCGGCCCCAGGGAGGTGGCATGGGACCGGACAAGATGGCCAAATTCGGCTCCGCCCGGACCCGGATGCTGACGGACAAGGACAAAAAGGTCACTTTCGACGACGTGGCCGGCGCCGATGAGGAGAAGGAGGAGCTCCGGGAGATCGTGGAGTTCCTGAAGGACCCCAAGAAGTACCTGTCTCTGGGGGCCCGGATTCCCAAGGGCGTGCTGCTGGTGGGCCCTCCCGGCACCGGCAAGACCCTGCTGGCCAAGGCCGTGGCAGGGGAGGCCGGCGTGGGCTTCCTGTCCATCTCCGGCTCCGATTTCGTGGAGCTGTACGTGGGTGTGGGCGCCAGCCGCGTCCGGGACCTGTTCGAGCAGGCCAAGAAGAACGCCCCGGCTATCGTGTTTATTGACGAGATCGACGCTGTGGGCCGCCAGCGGGGCACGGGCCTGGGCGGCGGCCATGACGAGCGGGAGCAGACCCTGAATCAGCTGCTGGTGGAGATGGACGGCTTTACCGCTAACGAAGGTGTGGTGGTCCTGGCGGCCACCAACCGGGCGGATGTGCTGGACCCGGCGTTGCTGCGGCCCGGTCGGTTCGACCGGCAGGTGTACGTGGGCCTGCCCGACATCCGGGGCCGGAAGGAGATCCTGGAGGTCCACGCCAAGGGCAAGCCCCTGGCGGAGGATGTGGACCTGGGCCAGCTGGCCCGGGGCACTCCGGGTTTCACCGGCGCGGACCTGGAGAACCTCATCAACGAGGGAGCCCTGCTGGCCGCCCGGAAAAATCAGAAGTTCATCACCATGCAGGATCTGAAGGACGCGGAGATCAAGGTCATCGCCGGACCGGAGAAGAAAAGCCGGGTGATCCCCCAGCACGAGCGTGAGCTGACCGCCTATCACGAGGCAGGCCACGCTGTGGTGATGCATGCGCTGCCAGATCAGGACCCGGTGACCCAGATCACCATCGTGCCCCGGGGCCAGGCGGGCGGCATGACCATCTCCCTGCCGGAGGAGGACCGGTCCTATCTCTCCCGGCGGTATATGGAGGATCAGATCGTGGGTCTCTTGGGCGGCCGGGTGGCGGAGAAGCTGTGCCTGGGAGACATCTCCACCGGTGCCAGCAACGACATCCAGCGGGCCAGCCAGATCGCCCGGAAGATGGTGGCCACCTATGGCATGAGCGACAAGATCGGCACCGTAGCCTTCGAGTCCGGCCACGACGAGGTGTTCATCGGCCGCACCATGACCCAGGGCCGCAGCTATTCCGAGGCGGTGGCCGCCCAGATCGACCAGGAGGTCCAGCGCCTGGTGGCGGATGCCTATGACCGCTGCGAACGGATCCTGAACGACAACCGCGACAAGCTGGAGGCCGTGGCGTCCTATCTGCTGGAGCATGAGACCATGGAGCGGGAGGCGTTTCTGGCCGTGTTCGGCGAACAGCCGTTGTCCCTGAAAAAAGAAGAGGTCTGAGAAAAGGCCGCCGTCCGGAGAACCGGACGGCGGCCTTTTTGCAAAAAGCGGGGAATAAAGCCGCCGCAACCCTCCAAAACTGTTGGAGTGACGGGAAAATGCATCAACGCAGTCACTGGAGTTTGGCAAAATTACCAATTCGCCTGTCTCTCTATCGAGGACAAATGACCGCATTTTTCTCTGCGATTTTTTTAAAACGTCCACAACAGAGGGACAAATGACCGGAATATGCGGAAAAATCTTGAACTTTTTTGAAAGAGAGCGGAAAACTTTCTGTGGATTATTCATCTTGCAAAGCCTGGAAAAAACCTGTAAAATGCCTTTCATACATGAGGGAACAGCGATCCTTAACCATTGATAGGAGGAAAAGAAGCATGAAGAGAGTTCTTGCACTGGCTCTGGCTATGGTCATGGCTCTGAGTCTGGCCGCCTGCGGCGGCAGCGGCGACACATCCACCGGCGACTCCGGCAGCAGCGGGGGGAATGTGGTCCGCATCGGTGTGTTCGAGCCCGCCACCGGCGACTCCGGTCCCGGCGGCAAGCAGGAGATGCTGGGTATGCAGTATGCCAATAAGGAGACCCCCACGGTGGACATCGGTGGCACCACCTACAACGTGGAGCTGGTCTACGCGGACAACGGTTCCACTACCGACAAGGCGCCCACCGCCGCGGCGGAGCTGGTGAGCAAGGATGTCAGCCTGGTGCTGGGTTCCTACGGTTCCAGCGTGGCTATGGCCGGCGGTCCGGTGTTTGACGAGGCGGGCCTGGCCGCCATCGGCGTCACCTGCACCAACCCCAATATCACCGCAGGCAACGACTATTACTTCCGGATTTGCTTCCTGGACAACTTCCAGGCCCAGGTGCTGGTGAATTTCGCAAAAGACAAGTTCAGCGCACAGAAGGCCTACTGCCTGGGTGAGTTGGGCAACGAGTACGACCAGGGCCTGATCGCCTTCTTCGAGCAGAACTTTGACGGTGAGGTCATCAAGGACTCCTTCCCCACCAACACCTCCGACTTCACCACCTACCTGAACAAGGCCGTGGCAGAGGATGTGGATGTGATCTTCTGCCCCGTCTCCATCGCCTACGCCACGCAGATCGTGGGTCTGGCCGCCTCCATGGGCCTGGATATCCCCCTGCTGGGCTCCGACACACTGGACAGCAACGTGGTGCTGGAGGCCGCGCAGGGCAGCAACGTACAGCTGTACGTGTCCACCTTCTACCAGGAGGGCGGCTCTCCCAAGTTCGATGACGGCATCAAGGCATGGCTGAACGAGGACTCCACCGCCATGACCAACAACGGCGGCAACGATACCATCGCCGCTGTCACTGCCATGGGCTATGACGCCTACTATGTGGCGCTGGAGGCCCTGAAGGCCGCCGGCTCTACCGACAAGGCCGCCGTGAAGGCCGCGCTGCCTGACGTGACCTACACCGGCGTGTCCGGCTCCATCGCCTTTGACGAGCAGGGCGACGCCATCCGGGACACCGCCTATATCAAGACCGCAGACACCGCCAACAACGCCTGGACGCTGGAGACGGTCCAGACTGTGGAATAAGCCTGCCATCCGGCCAGCCTGGCGGGGTATCCCCCGCCAGGCGGCTTGTTCTTGCGCGAGATGGGACCGCCTCGAAAGGGGCCGCAGCCCGGCCCTTTTGGAGACGGTCCTTCCCGCTCGCCAACTCTGAAAGAAAAGGGGGTATCCCTGTGCAATACGGAATTTCCATCCTGCTCTCCGGCATCTCGCTGGGCGGGCAGTACGCCCTGATCGCCATCGGATACACCATGGTTTACGGCATCCTGCGCCTGATCAACTTCGCCCACGGCGACGTGTTCATGGCGGCGGGATTAATCATGGTCTATCTCAGCGCAAGCCTGCCCATCGGCGTGGCGCTGCCGCTGATGATCCTGCTGACGGTGCTGCTGGGCTTTGTCATCGAACGGGCAGCCTACAAGCCGCTGCGCAGCGCGCCCCGGATGAGCGTCATGATCTCCGCCATCGGCGTCAGCTATCTGCTGCAGAATCTGGCCACCTATATCACCGGCGGACTGCCGCAGATGTACCCCAGCCTGCCCGGCCTGTCCAGTCAGATCACCATTGCCGGCACCTCCACCAAAATGGTGACGGTGATTACGCCATTCCTGGTGGTGGCGCTGGTAGTGGTGCTGACCCAGCTCATCAACCACACCAAGATCGGCATGGCCATGCGGGCCGCCTCCCGGGATTTTGAGACCGCGCAGCTGATGGGCATCAAGATCAACAACATCATCAGCTTCACCTTTGTCATCGGTTCCTTCCTGGCGGCGGTGGGGTCTGCGCTGTACTTCACCAACTATCCCTCCATCGTGCCGCTGTCCGGCTCCCTGCCGGGCCTGCGGGCCTTCGTGGCGGCAGTGTTCGGCGGCATCGGCTCCATTCCCGGGGCCGTGGTGGGGGCATTCCTCATCGGTCTCAGCGAGACGGTGATCAAGAGCTCCAACTGGAGTGTGTTTTCCGACGCGTTCACCTTCGCGCTGCTCATCATCATCCTGGTGGTGAAGCCCACCGGCCTGTTCGGTGAGAAGTCCACCGACAAAGTGTAAAGGGGGCGTCACGATGCTGCAAGAAAAAAAGAGCAAACGGGGCGCGTGGATCGCCCTGGGCTGCGTGGCGGCCCTGCTGGTCCTGGTGATTGTGCTGGAGAACACCATGCAGCCCACCAGTATGCTGTTCACCGTGCTGAAGAAGGGAGCTGTGTACGCGCTGGTGGCGGCCTCCCTGAACCTGCTGAACGGCTTTACGGGCCTGTTCTCCCTGGGGCAGGCGGGCTTCATGCTGCTGGGCGCCTACACCTACGCCATTCTGACCATTCCCTCTGCCGACCGGGAGAGCGTCTACTACCTCTACGGCGGCTCGGCAGTGAATTTCTCCCTGCCGGAGCTGTTCGGCGGCGGCGCCCTGGGTCTGATCCTGGGTGTGCTGGCGGCGCTGATCCTGGCGGGCTGTGTGGCGGCGGTGATCGCCTGGCTTATCGGCCTGCCGGTGCTGCGGCTGAAGAGCGACTACCTGGCCATCGCCACCCTGGGCTTTGCGGAGATCATCCGGGCCATCTTCCAGTGGGACCGGCTGGGCCCTGTCACCAACGGCGCCAACGCGCTGAAGAGCTTTCCCACCTTCTCCAGCTTCAACATCGAGAACGCCAATGGGGAGGTGGTGCTGCGCCTTTCCACCTTTGTGCCCTTCCTGCTGGTGGCAGTGTGCATCGGGATCATGGTGTTGTTGATCAACTCCACCTATGGCCGGGCCTTCAAGGCCATCCGGGAGGATGAGGTGGCCGCCGAGGCCATGGGCATCAACCTGGCCAAGCACAAGCGGATGGCCTTCTGCATCAGCTCCTTCTTCGCCGGCGTGGGCGGCGGCCTGTTCGCCATGTTCGCCAACCAGGCCCAAGCCAAGACCTTCACCACCTCCATGACCTACGAGATCCTGCTGATCGTGGTGATCGGCGGCATCGGGTCCATCTCCGGCAGCTGCATCGCCTCGTTCCTGTACGTGGCGGCCAGCGAGTGGTGGCTGCGATTCCTGGACACGGAGACGTATATCGGCGCCTTCAAGGTGCCCTTCCTGCGGACCGGCTTCCGGATGGTGGTGTTCTCCATCATCATCATGATCGTGGTGCTGTTCTTCCGCCGTGGCCTCATGGGGGACCGGGAGCTCTCTGATGTGGCCCGGAGCCTGCGGGCCCGCCTCTCCGGAAAATCGAAAAAGAAGGAGGCGGCGAAATGAGTGAGAAGATCCTTCGTTTGGAGAATATCACCATGCAGTTCGGCGGCGTCATCGCCGTGAACAACATGAATCTGGAGGTAGGCGAGGGGGAGATCGTCTCCCTGATCGGCCCCAACGGCGCGGGCAAGACTACGGCCTTCAACGTCATCACCGGCGTGTACCAGCCCACCAACGGCGCGGTGTGGTACCGGGGGGAGAAGATCGTGGAAAACTACCCCCAGGGCAAGATGCGCAAGCTCTACAAGGGCGAGCACGCCGGGGAGTACACCCACGCCCTGGCCCCCACCCCGGACAAGATTACCCGGATGGGCATGGCCCGGACCTTCCAGAATATCCGTCTGTGGAAGGACCAGACGGTGTTCGACAACGTGCTGACGGCCATGCACTGCCGTGCGACGTGCAATCTCCTCACTGCGACCTTCCATCTGAACCGGCAGGAGGAGGCGCGGCAGCGCCAGCGGGTGGAAGAGCTGCTGGCGGAGGTGAACCTCAGCGACGTTTCCGGGGAGAAGGCGAACTCCCTGCCCTACGGCAAGCAGCGGCGGCTGGAGATCGCCCGGGCCCTGGCCACGGATCCGCAGCTGCTGCTGCTGGACGAACCGGCTGCGGGCATGAACCCCCAGGAGACCGACGAGCTGACGGCCTTCATCGGGGAGATCCGCACGAAGTTCGGCCTGACGGTGTTTCTGATCGAGCACCACATGGACCTGGTCATGGACATCTCCGACCGGATCTATGTGCTGGACTTCGGCAAGCTGATTGCCGACGGCACACCGGCGGAGATCCAGAACAATCAGCGCGTCATCGACGCGTACCTGGGGGTGGCGGAAGATGCTTAAAATCCAACAGCTGCGGGTGTCCTACGGCGGCATCCAGGCTCTCCGGGGCATCGACCTGGAGGTGCCGGACGGCAAGATCGTCACCCTGATCGGCGCCAACGGCGCGGGCAAGTCCACCACCCTGCGGACCATCTCCGGCCTGGTGAAGGCGGAGTCCGGCTCCATCCAGTGGAACGGGGAGGAGCTGCTGGGCAAGCCCATCGACAAGATCATCTCCGCGGGCATCGCCATGAGCCCGGAGGGGCGGCGGGTGTTTGCGGACCTGACGGTGCTGGAGAACCTGAAGCTGGGAGCCTACCTCCGCAAGGACAAAGCGGAGATCGAAAAGGACCTGAAATGGGTCTATGAGCTGTTCCCCCGGCTGGAGGAACGGAACTGGCAGTCCGCCGGCACCCTCTCCGGCGGCGAACAGCAGATGCTGGCGGTGGGCCGGGCCCTGATGTCACGGCCGAAGCTGATGATGCTGGATGAGCCGTCCCTGGGCCTGGCGCCGCTGGTGGTGCAGGACATCTTCTCCATCATCCGGGAGATCAACCGCCAGGGCGTGACGGTACTGCTGATCGAACAGAACGCCAACATGGCCTTGAAGATCGCGGACCTGGCCTATGTGCTGGAGACGGGGAACATCACCATGTCCGGCACCGGCGCGGAGCTGCTGGCCAATGAGAAGATCAAAGAGGCGTATCTCGGCAAGCACAGATAACAGCAGGAGAGAGGCGGAAGCCTCTCTCCTGTTTTTGCGTTTCCACTGCCGATGCCGCGGGACCCCGGAGGCGGCGGGGAGACGCCGCGGCCCGAAGGAGGGACGGGCGGCCTTTGCGGAGAACATGTGGGGAGAACGGACGATTCGTCCGTTCTTTTTTTGCGCGGATTTTTCGGAACGGCGCATGAAATGCCAAAATCCAGAGACCCTAAACCAGAGCGATTTCCCTGTACCTTTCCGATGAACAAAGGAGTGAGCTTTTTGGAAACCGGAATTCACAATACCTCCGAGATCGGGCGGCTGAAAAAGGTCCTTCTCCACCGCCCTGGCGGTGAGCTGGAAAATCTGATGCCGGAGTATTTGGAGCGGCTGCTCTTTGATGACATCCCCTATCTGAAGGAGGCCCAGCGGGAGCACGACGCCTTTGCCGACTGCCTCCGGCAGCAAGGAGTGGAGGTGGTCTACCTGCGGGATCTGGTGGCGGAGTCCATCACGGACGCCGACGTGCGGGCCGACTTGATCCGCCAGTTCCTGGAGGAGTCCGGCGTCAAGGACGACCGGCTCCGGGAGAGCCTGGAGGACTTCCTCTCTGCCCTGCCGGACAAGGAGATGGTGTCTGCCATGATGGCGGGCGTCCGCAAGTCCCAGCTCCGGGCAAACAGCGCCCGGCTGGGGGACTATCTCTCTGCCGCCGGGGATGATTACCCCTTCGCCGTAGACCCTCTGCCCAACCTCTATTTTACCCGGGACCCCTTCGCCACCATCGGTACCGGCGTGTCCATCCACAAAATGCACACCGCCACGAGAAACCGGGAGACCCTGTTCGGCAAGTTCATTTTCGAGCACCACCCGGACTACCGCAACGCCCCCAGGTGGTACGACCGGGGCGAGACCTCCTCCCTGGAGGGGGGCGATATCCTGATCCTGTCCCCTCAGGTGCTGGCGGTGGGCATCTCTCAGCGGACGGAGGAGGACTCCATCGACGCCTTGGCGGAGACGGTGCTCTCCGAGAGCAAGACCTTCCGCAAGCTGCTGGCCTTTGACATTCCCAAGAGCCGGTCCTTCATGCACCTGGATACGGTGTTCACCATGGTGGACCGGGACAAGTTCACCGTCCATCCCAACATCCTCCAGCAGATTACGGTGTTCGTCATGGAGCTGGACGAAAACCGGAAGATGAAAATCCGTCAGGAGGACGGCCGGCTGGAGGACATCCTGAAGGAGCACCTGGAGCTGGATAAGGTGACACTGATCCCCTGCGGCCAGGGCAGCGAGATCGACGCCGCCCGGGAGCAGTGGAGCGACGGCTCCAATACCCTGGCCATCGGCCCCGGCGAGGTGGTGGTGTACTCCCGGAACTATGTCACCAACCGGGCCCTGGAGGAGGCGGGCATCCGGCTCCACACCATTCCCAGCGCAGAACTCTCCCGCGGGCGGGGCGGACCCCGGTGCATGTCCATGCCGCTGTGGCGGGAGGATCCGTAAGCATTCGCGGAGCGTGAATGGGCCGCCCCGGCCAGGGAGGGCTTGTCCAGCGGGATGCACCCCCATGTCGTCGTCGCAAAGTCCGCTCAGCCCCGTTTCCGTGTACGGCGAAAACTGCGCCCGCTCCCTTGCACCCCAAGGGCACTTCCGCGCCCACTCCGTGGGCTTGGGCGCTCCTCCTCTCCCCACCGTGCGGGGCGCGGCGGGACCCCTTATCGGTCTTGCCAAAAGAGAAACGGGCCGTGCACGGTCCAAAGAGAAAGGCGCCTGGATGCGCTCTGGTGCAGTGGCCCTCCGCGCTGAAGGGGGGGCGGCGAATCGGTGCCTGCTCCGATTTGGCCTTGCCTTCGGGCACGCTAGGCCCTTCTGCAATTCCCCCGACTGCCGTCCCGCGGCGGATGGTGCGGAAGTTGCCGGGATGCAAGGACGCATTTGAACTGCTTCGCTTTTCCTGTCTCGCGCTACGGCGCTCCGGGGATTTCCGTCATCAGTGTTCCACTGGTTCCTCCTTCCGCGCGTTCGGCTTCGCTACGCACTGCCCTGGCGGTCATAGAAGCTGCAGCTTGGCCCTATGCTGAAACTCTCATTAACCACCGGCCAGCGGCAGCGAAAATCAGCGCAGCGTGTATCCCGGACTTCCCCGGGCTGGAGGGGTTCCCAAGGGCCGGACGTTTCCCTCTCTGACCGCCGCAAGGGATCGCCAACCTTCCCCCGCCGAAACATGTTTTCTTTTCCGCCGGGAGCAGTATCCCCCACAGCCCCTGTTCGGCGGTCCACATCTGTCCCCTCAAAAAGTCCTCATCATGAACAAGATAAAAAGGAGTGCATTTTATGGCAATCAATTTGAAAGGCCGGAGTTTTCTGACTCTGGAAGACTTCACCCCCGCGGAGATCCGTTATCTCCTGGACCTGGGCCACGACCTGAAGGCCAAGCGCCGGGCCGGCATCTGCGACCCAACCCTTCAGGGCAAGCACATCGTGCTGCTGTTTGAAAAGACCTCCACCCGCACCCGCTGCTCCTTCGAGGTGGCTGCTACCCAGGAGGGGGGCCACGTCACCTATCTGGACGCCGGCAGCAGCCAGATGGGCAAGAAGGAGTCTCTGGAGGACACCGCCAAAGTGCTGGGCCGGTTTTTCGACGGCATCGAGTACCGGGGCTACGACCAGAAGGTGGTGGAGGATCTGGCGAAGTACGCCGGTGTGCCCGTCTGGAACGGTCTCACCGACGCAGACCACCCCACCCAGATCCTGGCGGACATGATGACCATTGAGGAGCACTGCCACAAGCCCCTGAACCAGGTGAAGGTGGTGTTCCCCGGCGACGTGCGGAACAATATGTGCTACGCCTGGATGATCGGCGCCGCCAAGATGGGTATGCATTTTGTGGGCCTGGGGCCCCAGGAGCTGGCCAAGGAGATGGACGGCACACTGGTGAAGCGGGTATTCGCCACCGCACGGGAGAACGGCGGCCTCATCGAGATCACCGACGACATGAACTCCCTGAAGGATGCGGACGTGATCTACGGCGACATCTGGGCTTCCATGGGCGAGGAGGACCTGATCCCCGAGCGGGCCAAGCTGCTGACTCCCTACCGGGTGACGGAGGAGACACTGAAGGCCACCGGCAACTCCAACGTGCTGTATCTGCACTGCCTGCCCTCCTTCCATGACTTTGAGACCAAGCTGGCCAAGGAGTGGCAGGACAAGGGCGTGGACATCCGGGAGGTCACCGACGAGGTGTTCCGCAGCCGCCACAGTGTGGTATTCGACGAGGCGGAGAACCGGATGCACTCCATCAAAGCTGTGCTGGTGGCCACCATCGGAAGATAATTCATGGAAAAGGCGCCGCCTTTTTCGTGAGAGCGTTTACAGCTATCTGCATGTACTCGCTTCGCTTGCACACTTGATAGCTGGGAAGGATGTTTGCCGACACGCGTGCTGCCGGCAAACATGATGGAAATGATGTTGACGCCGCGGCGTCAAAACAGAAGCGGGGTAGATATCTTGAATCAAAAAAAATTCCACATGCCCACAGCCTATACGATCCTGTTCCTGCTGCTGATCCTGGTGGCTGCCGCCACCTGGATCATCCCGGCGGGCAGCTATGACTACGTGGACGGCGTGCCGGTGGCGGGGACGTACCACACGGTGGAGCAGAATCCCCAGGGAGTGGGCGACGTTCTGAAGGCAGCTTTTTCTGGCTTTTACGACGCGGTGGACGTGTGCATCTTCATCCTGATGGTGGGCGGCTTTCTGGGCGTGGTGATGAAGACCGGTGCCGTGGACGCCGGCGTGGGCAACGTCATCCGCCTGCTGGGCGGCCGGGAGAAGTGGCTGATCCCCATTCTGATGCTGCTGTTCGGCTTGGGCGGCACCACCTACGGCATGTGGGAGGAGACCATGGCCTTTTATCCCCTGCTGATCCCGGTGTTCCTGGCGGCCGGGTACGACGCGGTAGTGGGCATCAGCGTGATCCTGCTGGGGGCCGGGGCCGGCGTCATCGCCTCCACGGTAAACCCCTTTGCCACCGGCATCGCCGCGGGCTTTGCCGGGGTCTCTCTGGGAGAGGGTATCGTGCTGCGGCTGCTGGAGTGGGTGGCCTTTGAGGCGGCGGCCATCTGGTTTGTGATGGCCTACGCCGCGAAGGTCAAGAAGAACCCCTCCAAATCCGTGGTGGGCGTGGGCGCGGGCAAGATCCAGGTAAGCATGGACCAGCAGGTGCCCTTTACCGCCAAGCGGAAGGTCATCATGGCCCTCTTTACGCTGACATTCCTCATCATGGTCTATGCTGTGGTGCCCTTTGACGAGATGGGCCTGTCCCTGCCCGCTCTGGGCTGGTGGTTTCCGGAGCTCTCCGCCCTGTTCTTGGTGGCAGGTGTCGTCATCGGCCTCATTGACCGGATGAGTGAGGAGGAGCTGGTAGAGACCTACGTGGCCGGCTGCGCGGACCTTTTAGGCGTGGCCTTTATCATCGGCATCAGCCGGGGCATCACTGTGCTGATGAACGACGGCGCCATCACCGACACGGTCCTCCACTGGGGAGAGCAGGCCCTTTCCGGCGCCGGGGCCATCAGCTTCACGCTGCTGGTGTTCGCCCTGTACCTGCCCCTCACCATCCTGATCCCGTCCTCGTCGGGCCTGGCGACACTGTCCATCCCCATTGTGGCGCCCCTGGGCAAATTCGCCGGGGTGGGCGGCGATCTGGTGGTGACAGCGTTCCAGTCCGCCTCCGGCCTGGTGAACATCATCACCCCTACTGCGGCGGTGGTGATGGGCGCCCTGGCCCTGGGCCATGTGCCCTACGACCGCTGGGTGAAGTATGTGTGGAAGCTGATACTCTGGTTTTTGCTGCTGGCCCTGGCGTTCCTGGTGGCGGGTGTGCTGCTGGGATAGAAAAAGCAAAGCGCGCACGGTTTTCCGTGCGCGCTTTTTTGCCATATCCAAATGCCGGAAGATGGCGGTTCCGGCGGCTGACTGCTGTTCCGGAAGCGGCCTTCCGCGGAGGCGCCTGATGGGGAAGGACGTACCTCAGTACCCCACGATGAGGCCCTTTTCCATGGCATAGAAGCTGGTGAGTCCCCGGCAGGACAGCAGGTCCACCTGTTTCACCGGCAGGTCTGCCAGGATCTGCCGCTTCAGGGCCATAGCACCCTCCAGGTTCTCACAGTGGGAGATTACCACCTCTGCGTCGGTGCAGTCCTTGCTGGCCTTCATCAGGGCGGTGATGGCCCGGTAGGTCTTACCCACGCCCCGGGCCTTATCCGCCACATGAATGGTGCCCTCGGCTGTGGCGTCCGCAATGATGTGGATGCCCAGGGAGCGGAGCAACGTGCCCACAATGGGCCGCATCCGGCCATTTTTGATGAGGTTGTCGAAATTCTCCAGGGTGAAGCAGGTCCGCAGGGTGGCCTGATAGCGGTGGAGCTGCTGGCAGAGAGCGTCGAAGTCCCCATCATCCCCCGCTGCCTCCATCAGGGCCTGGGCCCGGCGGATCAGCAGCACCATGGCCCCGGCGGCGGCGCGGGAGTCGATGACGCAGATCTGCTTTTCCGGGTGCTCCTCCAGCACCATCTCCCGGGCGATGCAGGCCGCGTGATACGTGCCGGAGAGCTGGGAGGAAAGCGTGAAGCAGACGGTACGGTCCCCCCGCTCAAAGGCCCCGGCAAAGTCGGCGGGGGAGGGGCAGGCGGACGAGGAGGCAGCCTTCTCCACCGCCATGGCGGAGAGCAGGGCGGGAACCGACAGGGCGTCATCGTCCACAAATTCCCGGCCGCACAGCTGGATGCGCAGAGGCACGGTCTCAAACCGGACGCAGCTGCTGTGGAAGGAAGCTGTCCGCAGGTCGCAGCTGCTGTCGCTCACAATATTCCATGTCATAAAGAACACCCCGAAATCTGATTTTAAAAACGATATCTTCTGCCACCATCATACTGGAGGAAGGGAGAATTGTCAAGGATGGATTCGGAAATCTTGACAGGCGGAAAAAATAGTGCTATGTTGGAATAGTTCTTATAAGAACTGTTTTAAATAAAATGAAAGGGGGCGGGCGCTGTGGCAGTGAGCAGTACGCAGCTGCTGCGGGTTATCCAGCAGTTCCGCCGGTATTACGATAGGCATTTCTCAGAGCTTCTGTCCCGCACCGGGCTCTCCATGCGGGAGATGCATGTGGTGCTGTTTCTGGCCAATCATCCGGCACATGACACTGCCCGGGACGTGACAGAGCTCCGGGGACTGGCCAAGAGCCAGGTGTCCGCCGCGGTGGACCTGCTGGCGGCGCGGGAGCTGCTCCGCCGTCAGCCGGACAAGGCAGACCGCCGGGTGATCCATCTGGCGCTGACAGATGCGGGCGCGGCCCTGGCCCGGGAGGGGCAGAAGCTCCAGAGTACCTGCCTGGACGCGCTGTTTGCCGGTCTGACACAGTCGGAGGCGGAGCGATTTCAGGAACTGCTGGAAAAGGTTCTGACCAGCGCGGAAGTGCGGTTGAAGGAAGGAGGCAATACATGAGCCGTCGAAATGTGGACCTGGGCAGCGGGAGCGTGGGAAAGCTGCTGTTTTCCCTGGCCGTTCCTACCATCACCTCCCAGATCGTCAACATGCTGTACAATCTGGTGGACCGGGTGTACATCGGCCACATGCAGCCGGTGGAGACTGTGGGCAAGCTGGCCCTCACCGGCGTGGGGGTGTGCCTGCCCATCATCATGGTGATCTCCGCCTTCGCGGCCCTGATGGCCTTCGGCGGCGCACCCCGGGCCTCCATCGCCGAAGGGCGGGGAGACCTGAAGGAGTCGGAGCGGATCATGGGCAACAGCTTCACCATGCTGGTGGCGGTGTCCGTGGTGCTGACTGTGGTCTTTCTGGTGTTTGCGGAGCCCATGCTCCGCATCTTCGGCGCCAGCGACAACACCATCGGCTACGCCCTGAACTATATGCGCATTTATGCCCTGGGCACCATCTTCGTCCAGGTGACCCTGGGCATGAACGCCTATATCACCGCCCAGGGCTTCACGGTGGTGGGCATGAAGACTGTGCTGATCGGCGCGATCCTCAATACGGTGCTGGACCCCATCTTCATCTTCGCCTTCGGCATGGGGGTCCGGGGCGCGGCCCTGGCCACCATTCTATCCCAGGCGGTCTCCGCGGTGTGGGTGCTGAAGTTCCTCACGGGCAGCAAGACCAAGTGGCACCTGCGGCGGGAGCACCTGCGGCCCCAAGCCAAGGTGGTGCTGCCGGCCCTGGCCCTGGGCGCTTCCCCCTTCATCATGCAGTCTACGGAGAGCCTCATTACCGTGTGCTTCAACTCCTCACTGCTGAAATACGGCGGGGACATCGCTGTGGGTGCTATGACCGTACTCTCCAGCATCATGCAGTTTGCCATGATGCCCCTCCAGGGCCTGACCCAAGGGGCCCAGCCCATCATCAGCTACAACTACGGCGCCCGGAATCCGGAGCGGGTACGGCGTGCCTTCCAGGTGCTGCTGATGGCCTGCCTGGCATACTCCCTGCTGCTGTGGGCGCTGGTGCAGCTGTTCCCCCAGCTGTTCGCCCTGATGTTCACCTCGGACAGCGAGCTGGTGAGCTATGCCTCCTGGGCCCTGCGGATCTACATGGCGGCCACCGGGATCTTCGGCATCCAGATCGCCTGTCAGCAGACTTTCGTGGCCCTGGGCAACGCCAAGATCTCCTTGTTCCTGGCAGTGCTGCGGAAGATCATCCTGCTGATTCCCTTCATTTATATTCTGCCCAACTTTTTTGCGGATAAGGCTTTTGCGGTCTTTCTGGCGGAGCCGGTGGCGGATTTCCTGGCGGTGTGTACCACAGCCACCATGTTCGCTGTCCATTTCAAAAAGAGCATGACCGCGCTGGAGGGAAAGCCCGGCGTGTGAACCGAAAACCCGATGCAGAGAGCCGGCCGCCCTTGGGGCGGCCGGCTTTTTTGCGCGGGGGAGTGGACGGTAGGCATCAGGCCCCGAAGATCTCCGCCAGCAGGTCCATGGCCTCTGGCAGCGCCGCCGGGCTGAGGCCGGCATAGTTCACCACCAGCGTGTGGGCGTAGGCAGGGGAGGGGATGGCGGCGTACTCCGAGAGAAAGCCCAGCCGGACGCCCAGGGCCGCAGCCCGGTCCCGCAGGGCCCCGTCGCTCTCCCGGGTGTCCAGCCGCAGGAGAAAGTGGAGCCCCGCCCCCTGCTCCGAGATCGTGATCCGATTCCGGAAAGGGCTGGACCGGAAGGAGGCCAGAACCGCGTCGTGACGGGTGCGGTACTCCTTGCGCATCCGGGCCAGGTGCTGCTCGTAGTGGCCCTGGTCCAGGAACCGGGCCAGCACGTGCTGGTCCAGGGCGGGCACCGTGCAGGAATAAAAATCCAGCTCCCGGCGGTACTGCTCCAGCAGGCGGGGCGGCATCCCATTCTCAAGCAGCCGCTTTTGCAGGCTGGCCGAGATTGGGGACACCTTTTGAAACTCGCCATGCACCTTGACCTTGCCATCCTCGACAGCGGTTTCCGATACATGGTAGCGGTAGAGGGTGTGGAGCTGCCGGGAGCCGTCCTCCAAAATCTCACACTCGGTAATCTCCATTACCCTGCGGCTGTTGTCCTCCAGCTTCTTCACGAAGAGGACAATGGGAAATGCCTCCGTCACCAGGTTATACAGGGTCTTGTCGCCCATGTCGTATTTCTGGGTACACAGCGTCACCATGCGGTAGTAGGTGGCCTTGCAGCTATTGGCGTGGGTGGTGGTAATGACCGCGTGGCCGGTGCGGGCCGCCTCCTGCGCCGCAAACGCTTCCGCCGACTTCATCTCGCCCACGCACACCACATCCGGGTCGCAGGTAAGGGCAAACTCCAAAAGCCGCTCCTGATCGTAGTTCTGCTTGGGGTCATCGGAAAAGCGTGTGACGGTATGGACTACATTGTTGAGGACATTCCCCCCGGCATCCTCCTTCACCAGATCAAACTCTCGGCACCCGTTTTCGATGGTGAAGATTCTTTTTTCATTGGGAATGGTGGAGAGAATCCAGCTCATCAGCGTGGTCTTGCCGCTGCCGGTGGAGCCGGTGACGCAAATAGAC
>OJRY01001352.1_pt1 | contig 18730 bp, 9 predicted proteins | sample 1599311 | NCBI WGS metagenome assembly OJRY01 (sample SAMN04168657, study PRJEB22393) | human gut metagenome | biome: human gut microbiome; feature: stool | host: Homo sapiens | collected 2014-03-20 | reverse complement strand
AGACAGAGGCCTCTCACGCCTTTAACATCGGTTCGATTCCGGTACGGGTCACCATATGCACCTCTAGCTCAGTTGGTAGAGCAACTGACTCTTAATCAGTGGGCCCAGGGTTCGAGTCCCTGGAGGTGCACCACAAAGAGCACCAGGCAGAAATGCTTGGTGCTTTTTCTGTTTGTTACTCCATCGTGCCGTCACCGCCCATCAGAGCCGTCATCTCACGGATCGTCAACTTATTTCTGACTGTATCCCAAAAGCCGCTGCACGAAGGGCCGGAGCGAGTGGATGAACGCTTCATCCGAAAGCTCTGTCTGATGTTCCAGCTTCCAGACACAGAGATGATGGAAAAATTTTCAAAAAAGTTGCAGATTGTGCAGGAAAAATTTCTTGTAGTCCGTTTTGTTAGGTGGTATCATTATAACGGTTTGCGCCGCTAACCCGGGGCAGTATCTCGCAGACAGGTCGTTTTTGTCGGACGCTGTGGGGGAAAGCGCAGAACGGATGAAAACAGGCAGAAAGAACTTTTCTTTTTCATGAAACACAGGAGGTCAGGCTTTTCATGCTAGGTTTCAACAAGAAGACACAGGACGCCTCTCCGCAGGAGAATACCGGCGGAGAAAATAAGGTGTTCCACTTTATCAAGACCCACAAAAAGCGCTGCATCGCGGTGGTCGCAGCCGCAGCGGTGCTGGTGGCGGTCATCGTGCCGCGCAAGAGCCGCAGTGCGTCGGCAGACCTTGTCTACACGCAGGAGAAGCTGGGGCGCCGCGACATCGTGAACGTCTACGACGGCAGCGGCACCATCAACGCCGCCGATTCCTACACCGTCAAGTCCCTCGTCACCGGCACGGTGCTCACCGCCGATTTTGAGCTGGGCGACAGCATCGAGAAGGGCGATATTCTTTACACCATCGACATTTCGGATGTGGAAAACAACCTCGCGAGCGCACAGCTCTCGGTGGAGCAGGCACAGCGCAATTACGATGACATTGCGGATATGCAGAACGTCCGCACCAGGATCAGCGGTGAGGTCAGCTCCTTTGCGGTCGCCGCAGGCGACGCCGTGCAGGCTGGTCAGACTGTGGCCACCATCCGCGACACCTCTGTGATGCTGCTGGCCGTGGATTTCCCTGCCGCAGAGGCCCAGAGCTTTGTCGCCGGTCAGGCCGCACAGGTCATGCCGGACACCACTTTTGAGACGCTGAACGGCACCATCCGCTCCGTTTCCGGTGCAGACCCTGCCGGCGACGCCAGCCTGATGACCTGCACCGTCACCATCGCTGTTCCCAACGCAGGCAGCCTGACCACCGCACAGGCCGCTGTGGCACAGGTGAACGGCGTCAGCTCCCTCAACTCTGCACACTTTACTTACCAGCGTGAGGAAACTGTCGTGGCAGCTGCCTCTGGCACCGTGTCTGAACTCTGCGTCAAGGAGGGCAGCACCGTCCGTCAGGATGACGTCATCCTCCGCATTACCGGCAAGGATCTGGACAAGCAGACCAAAAACGCCGCTGACAGCCTGCGCGCTGCCGAGCTGCAGATGTCTTCTGCCGAGAAGACCATCAGCCACTATACCATCGACGCCCCGATCAGCGGCACCATTGTGGATAAGAAGGTCAAGGCCGGCGACAAGCTCAGCGCCAACGACACCGCCATGCAGAACCTCTGCACCATCTACGATATGAGCTATCTGGAAATGAAGCTCAACGTGGACGAGCTGAAGATCCGCTCCCTCGAGGTCGGCCAGGAGGTGGACATCACTGCCGACGCCGTCCCGGGGGAGACTTATAAGGGCGTCATCAGCAGCATCCTCGTGGCAGGCACTACTGCCAACGGCTCCACCAGCTACCCCGTCACCGTCCGCATCGACGACATGGGCGAGCTGCTGCCCGGAATGAACGCCACTGCGAAGATCACCACCGCCAGCGTCAAGAATGTTCTGGCCCTGCCCAACGCCGCCCTCGTCCGGGGCAGCTATGTGCTGGTGACCAAGGATTCGCCCAGCGCTGCCAATGCTGAGACTTCCATGACCGCTCCCGACGGCTACGTCTACGTCAAGGTGACCACCGGCATCAGCGATGACGATTACATCGAAGTGAAGAGCGGCCTGCAGGAGGGCGATACCATCGCTTACGACAACTCCAGCGTCAGTGCGACCGACTTCTACAGCAACATGATGGCCTCCGCCGAAGGAGATGACGAATGAGCACGCTGATAGAATTTGATGGGGTCTGCAAGTATTACCAGATGGGTGATACCCTCGTAAAGGCCGCCGACCACGTCTCTTTCAAAATCAACAAAGGCGAGTTCGTGGCCATCGTCGGCCAGTCCGGTTCTGGTAAATCCACTTGTATGAACATCATCGGCTGTCTGGACGTGCCTACCGAAGGCACTTATCTGCTGGACGGCAAGGATGTCGGCAAGATGAGCCGCCGTGAGCTGGCAAGCATCCGAAACGAGAAGCTGGGCTTCATCTTCCAGCAGTACAACCTGCTGCCGAAGCTGACGCTTTTGGAGAATGTGGAAGTTCCCCTTGTGTATGCGGGCATCCCCGCCGCACAGCGCCACGCGACGGCAAAGGCTGCCCTTGAGCGGGTGGGTCTGGGCAATAAGCTCAAAAACCTGCCCAACCAGCTTTCCGGCGGTCAGCAGCAGCGTGTGTCCATTGCCCGTGCGCTGGCCCGCGGCCCAGCGGTCATCCTGGCCGACGAGCCGACCGGTGCATTGGACTCCCACACCAGCCGCGAAGTTCTGGGAATGCTTCAAGACCTGCACAAACAGGGCAATACGGTCGTCCTCATCACCCACGACAACTCCATTGCTGTGCAGGCCGAGCGCATCATCCGCCTCGAAGATGGCCGCGTCGTCTACGACGGCGACGCCCACGCACCCGAGGCAGTCGTTCAGCCGAACTTCATGATGGCAGAGCCGAAAGCCGGAGAGGAGGGGACGCAGGCATGATAAAGGAGACCTTCAAACAGGCCGTCCAGAACGTCTTGAGCAACAAAGTCCGCACCTTCCTCACCATGCTGGGCATCATCATCGGCGTCATGGCCGTCATCGTCATCGTCGGCCTCGGCAACGGCATGACCAACATGATGCAGGACTTCTACTCCGACATGGGCAGCGATATTCTGTCCGTCAACATCATGACCGCCAGCACCCGCTCAGTGGAAGTGGACGATGTGTACAGGATCATCAATGAAAAGCCCGAGTATTATAAGGGCCTTTCGCCGATTGCCAGTGTCGGCGACACGCTGCGGGTGGCGGGCGAGAAGTACCGCCGCACCTACATCAGCGGCGTCAACGAAGATTACACGACCATCAACAACTACAAGGTGGCCAAGGGCCGGGGCATCCAGTACACCGATTTGATAGACAACAAGAATATCTGTGTCATCGGCGACTATGTGGACCGCAAGATCTTCGGCGGCAACGGTCTCGGCAGCACCCTCAAGGTAGGCGCCAGCGAGTACCGCATCGTGGGCGTGCTGGAGGGCCGCTCCAAACCTGCCTCTCAGTACGAGGGCGGCAACGACGACGTTGTTCTCGTTCCCTATACCACCCTGATGAGCGTCAACAACACCAGCAGTGTCAGCCAGTACTATGTGGTCCTGCAGGACGCGGACCACTCGGATGAGGCACAGGAGTTTTTGCAGTCGCGGCTCAAGAAGCTGGTCAGCAAGGACGACTATGTCTACGTCATGAGCCTGAGTGCGGCAATGTCGCAGATGTCCTCCATGATCAACGTCATGGTGGGCGTCCTGACGGCCATTGCAGGCATCTCGCTGCTGGTCGGCGGCATCGGCATCATGAACATCATGCTGGTGTCCGTCACCGAACGCACCCGTGAGATCGGTATCCGCAAGGCACTGGGCGCACAGGAGAGCACCATCCTGACCCAGTTCGTCGTGGAGGCCGGCGTCACGTCGGCGCTGGGCGGCTGCCTCGGCATCGTGCTGGGCTACGTCGTGTCGGCCATTATCAACCAGATCCTTCCGTATATCCTGACGGATATTACCCTGAACGTCACCCCCTCGGCGGACGCAGCAGCCATCGCCGTGGGCATCTCCTGCGGCATCGGTGTCCTGTTCGGCTTCCTGCCGGCCCGCCGTGCCGCCAGCCTGAACCCCATCGAAGCGCTCAGATATGATTAAGGAGTTTACCATGAAAAAACGATTCCTCGCATTCCTGCTGGCTGTCTGCGTGGCTGTTTCCATGCTGGTGCTGCCCGCCTCTGCGGTCGGCTCCAACGCGGCAGTCCAGACGGCGACGGCACTGGGCGGTCTGACCGCCGAGCAGGCCGGTTCTCTGGGTGCGCCCCTCACCCGTGGGCAGGCGGCCCGCCTCCTCACCGCATTCTCTGCTTACCGCGATACCACCACGGCACAGGGCCGCACCGGCCGCCTCTACAGCGATGTAGACAGCGACTCTCCCTATGCGGTCTACATCCGCACCGCTGTCCAGAACGGCTGGATGACCGGCTACTCCGACGGCAGCTTCCGCCCGGACAACACCGTCACGCTGGAAGAAGCCTGCACCATGGCGCTGCGCCTGCTGGGCTATGATGTGGCAAAGCTGGGCGGTACCTTCCCCACAGCTCAGCTCAGCAAGGCCGGCGCACTGGGCCTGCGCAATGAGATCAATGCCCGTCAGGGCGAGACTCTGACCCTCGAGCAGGGTACCATGCTCTTCTACAACGCCCTCACCGCCATGAACGGCAGTGGTCAGGTCTACGCCTCCACCCTGGGCTTTGCCGTGAGCAACGGCCAGGTGGACATCTCTTCGGTCCTGCTGGACAACGTCAAGGGTCCCTTCGTGGCAGATGCTTCCACCGTCCTGCCCTTCGTCCCGGCGGCCATCTACCGCAACGACGAAGTCACCACCTCTGCGGCCCTCTCTCCCTATGATGTCTACTATTATAACGAGAGCGCCCGCACCGTCTGGATCTACAACAAGCGCGCCGCAGGCCGCGTGACGGCGGTCTCGCCCTCGGCCAGCGCTCCGACCTCTGTGACTGTGGCCGGCGTCACCTACACCATCGCCTCGCCCTCTGTGGCCTACCAGCTGTCCTCCCTGTCCGGCGGCGGCGTGGGTCAGGTGGTCACTCTGCTGCTGGGCATGAACGATGCAGCGGTCTCCGTCCTCACCGGCGACGCGGCAGACGCTGTGTTCTACGGCGTGGTCCAGTCCTCATCCCGCACCCTTGTGGAGACGAACAGCGCTGAGGTGCAGCAGGCTGTCTCGGTCATGTGTACCGACGGCACCGCCCGCACCGTCAATGTGGACAATAAGCTCAATTTCCCGGCCGGCAAGCTGGTGGAGATCAGCGTGGACGGTGACGGCGAAAGCGTCCAGTCCATCTCGCCCCGCTCGACCAGCGGCACCGTCAGCGCCGACGGCACCGCGCTGGGCGACACCCCGTTTGCAGACAACGTGCAGATCATTGATACGACGTCGGAGGGTGTGGCTGGGGCAGTTCGCCCCAGCCGCCTATCGGGGGTAACTCTGAGCGAAAGCGACATCCGCTACTACACCACCAATTCCGCAGGCCAGATCGACCGGGTCATCCTCGACGATGTGACCGGTGACCTGTGGGAGTATGCTGCGCTGGATTCTGTCCGCCGCCTGACGGACGAAGCCGCCAAGAAGATCGACAAAAAGATCAGCGACAAGGCACAGGACGCCGCAAGAGAGGCCGCAGGCCTCCCCGCTGCGACCACCACGACCACCACCAAGGTGGACAAGACCGATGAGGAGACCTTCCAGGATGTGAAGAACATCCTTGTTCCCAGCACCAGCGATGTGCTCTACGGTCTCATCGACGGCAGTGTCGTCAGCTCTACCTGGAACACCCTTACCGGCAAGACGGACCAGCTGTTCAGCTATGTGCTCCGCCGCACCGGCGACAGCGTGGGCGGTACGCTGGGCGACTTCCTCAACTATCTGGGCGAGGGCGCGACCTATGTCTGCTACTCCGGCGGCAAACAGGTGGCCTACAGCACCGCCACCAAGTACCCCGTTATCGCAGGCGGCATCGCCATCGGCCGTTCTGCTGACGGCAAGGCCATCAACCGGATGCTCCAGCTCTCGCCGGTAGTCATCGATAAGCTGGGCGCAGCTTCGGTCATGAGCGGCGACAAGCGCTATGAGACCGCCGACGATATGCAGGTGTATCTGTGGTCGAACGGCCAGTATTTCGCCACCTCGCTGCCCAAGATCAACACCGAGGATTATAAGCTCATCGGCTGGTACGACAACTTCGGCTGCTCCGGAGGAAAGAAGATCCGTATCCTTGTGGCCGTCAAGACGAACTGAGCCTGAAATTTTCCAATCACAGAACAGCAGCCTCGCGGCAGATGAAGCGGGGCTGCTGTTTTATTCTCTTATTTGCCACACGCCCTATTTCGTGTTACAATAAAAACCAGAAAAATTGCGGAAAAAGGAGGTGCGGCAATGATACGCATTGCTCTGGTCGAGGACGAGGCAGAGGTGCGGGCGCAGCTTCAGGGCTATGTGCAGCGGCACACCCGGCAGTACGGCACCGAGTTCGCGGTGACGGAATTCGCCGACGGCATGGAGCTGCTGGATGATTACCGCCCGGTGTACGACATCCTGTTTCTGGACGTGGAGATGAAGCATCTGGACGGCATGGAGACGGCCCGGCGGGTGCGGCAGCTGGACAAGGACGTCATCATCGTTTTTATCACGAATATGGCGCAGTACGCCATCGGCGGGTACGCCGTGGGCGCGCTGGACTATGTGCTCAAGCCGGTGCCTTATTTTGCGTTTTCGCAGCAGCTGCGCAAGGCCGAAGAGCAGCTGCGCCGCCGCGCACGGCATTATCTGGCCCTGCCGGTGGAGGGCGGGATGCGGCGGCTGGATTCGTCCCTCATCTATTATCTGGAAAGCGAGGGACACCGCGTCCATTTTTATACCGAAGAGGGCGATTTCGTGGCGGCAGGCACCCTGAAAGCCTTTGAGGAAAAGCTGGCCAAGCGGCCCTTTGCCCGCTGCAACAGCGGCTACCTTGTCAATCTGGCACAGGTGAAGAGCGTGCAGCAGGGGATGGTGCAGGTGGGACCCTACGAATTGCAGGTCAGCCGCCCCCGGCGGAAAGCCTTCCTCGCGGCGCTGGCCGACCACATCGGGGGTGAGGGTGCATGACGGCACTGCCCAGCATCCCGCGCCTGTATACGGCGCTGGCCGAGTGTCTGGCTGTGGGCATCTACGCCCTGCCGCTGGGCCTCCGCTTCGGCAAAACGGCCACCATCGCTGCCAGTGCGGCATGGGCGCTGGCCCTGAGTGCTTTTTTGCAGGCCACGGGCAGCGTTCCGCTGGCGTGGTGGATCCCCTGCATGGCGGCAGCTGTGGGGATACAGTATTTATACCTCTGGGTCACCCGCACCATCTCCCTGCTGGAAGCGGGCTATGTCTGCGCCCGGGCCTTCGTTCTGGCAGAGCTGGCGGCCAGCGCTGAGTGGCAGCTGCACTGCTTCCTCTGGCCCCAGCGCAGCGGGGCCGACGGCCTGTCACTGCTGCTTCTGGTGGTGGTCTATGGCGGCGTTTTCGGCTGCATCTGGGTGCTGGAGCATAAGCACAAAAGTCCCAAGGGCCATATCGTCATCAGCGGAAAAGCGGCCCTCGTGGCCGTCGTCATGGCGGCGATGGTCTTCGCGGTGAGCAACCTGCTGTTCTTGGGCGACCGCGAGGTGGACATGAGCGTCTACTACATCCGCACGCTGGTGGATTTCTGCGGCGTGCTCATCCTGACGGTCCAGCACGAGCAGCTGCGGGAGGCGGCGCTCCACAGTGAGCTTGCCGCCATGGACGAGGTGCTCCACCGCCAGTACGAGCAGTACAAGCGGAGCAAAGAGGGCATCCGGCTCATCAACAACCGCTATCATGCGCTGAAAATTCAAATCGCGGACATCCGCGCCGAGCGCGACCGGGCCAAGCAGGACGCGGCTCTGGCCCGGATGGAGAGCGGAATCCGGCAGTATGAGGCCGAGAACAAGACCGGCAACCCGGTATTGGATACCCTATTGACCGCCAAAAGCATGGACTGCCAGCAGCGCGGCATCAACATGACCAGCGTGGCCGACGGCAGCCAGCTGGGCTTTCTGAGCACGCGGGAGCTGTGTACCCTTGTGGGTGCGCCGCTGGACAACGCCATCGAGAGCGTGCTGGCTGAGCCCGACCCCGAAAAGCGTCTGCTGCGGGTGGCCATCTATAACCAGAGCGGCTGCGTGATGCTCCGCTTCGAGAACTACTGCGCCCAGCCCGTGGAGCTGGGCGCGGACGGCCTGCCTGTCCACAACGCCCACGGCGGCTATGACCTGCAGGGCGTGCAGGCGGCCGCCCAGCGCCACGACGGCACCATGACCCTTCATTGGGCCGACGGCTGGTTCACCCTGCGGATCTTGCTGCCGGTCCCGGAAAAGTAAAGGGACTCCTTCAGTCACCTGCGGTGACAGCTCCCTCAGGGAGGGAGCCTTTGGTAGAGAGCGAAACATTGTCCTCTTTGCCAAGGGCCACCTCTTTGAGGGGGCTGCCGCGTCAGCGGCTGGGGGAGTTTTTGCTTTTGGCATGATGCACAATAAAACCGCCCTCGGAATTGTGGATCAGCACAATAAAATTTGAAATCAAATTGAAACTTCTGCAAAATATGCCTCCAAAATGACAGATTGCGCGGAGAACGGTTCGTTTTGCAGTTTATATGATAAAATGACATCAAGCAAAGGAGTGGACGCACTCCGGAGAACAGCTATGAACCGGGTCGTGTACCCAAAAGAGAAGGAGCTAACAGTTATGGCACAGAAAAAGAAGGACAGTAAGATGATGGTCAAGATCATCAAAACTGCCGTTTCGGGTGTGTTGTGTGTCGCATTGGCGGGCGGTATGGTTGCGGCCAATGTGCTGATCCCGCCCAATGCCAGCAGCGTGCAGAGCATTTTGGGCCTGAAGAGTGGAGGCATCGATAACAGCAAGGCAAAGACCGAAGGCATCAATATGGAATACAGCAAGCCCGGCTTTGACACAGAGGAGGCGCTGGTTGAGGATGAGATCGCTCTGAATAAGAAGATCGCCGCCGAAGGCATTGTATTGCTGAAAAACGATGCCGGAAAGATGCCGTACAGCACGGATACGACCTTTAGCTTTGTCAGCCATTCTGCTGTCAGTTACATCGGCGGCAACAAAGTCGATATGAAAACGGCCTTTGAAGATGCCGGGTTCGGTGTCAACGAGGACCTCTGGAAATTCTATTCCGAAGGCAACGGCAAGGATTACGGTCTGGGTGTCGGCTCGGTCTCTTACGGTGATGACGAGGACTTCTCCATCAACGAGTGCCCGCTGTCCGTCATGCAGGCGGAGCCGGGCCTGACCGATTCCATGCAGGGCACGGTGCCGGTCTTTGTGTTCAGCCGTGTGGCGGGCGAAGGCCGTGATATGCCCCGCTCCATGTACAACCACACCGATGTGGAAGAGGACAAGACCAAGACTTACCTCGAGCCGGATTCTGTGGAACTGGAGATCCTCCAGTACCTGAACGACAGCTTTGACGATGTGGTGCTGCTGCTCAACTCCAGCGCAGCGGTCGATCTGAGCTGGGTGGAGGATTATCCCAGCATCCACACGGTCATCTCGGCTCCCGCTATGGGTGATTACGGTCTGTGCTCTCTGGCAGAGATCTTCTCCGGCAAGGTGAATCCCTCCGGCCGCACCGTGGATACCTATGAAGTGGATGCCATGAACAGCCCGGCGGCGCAGAACTTCGGCGACTTTGCCTACTATGACGAGAATGGTAACCTGACCAAGTACAACTACGTCAGCTACAAAGAGGGCATCTATGTTGGCTACCGCTATTACGAGACCCGTTACGAGGACAAGGTCCTCGGTCAGGGCAACGCAGGCGATTACAACTACGATGACGCTGTGATGTATCCCTTCGGCTACGGCCTGTCCTACACCACCTTTGATTGGTCCGACTACAACACCAGCTGGGATGGCGACACCTGCACCGTCACGGTCAAGGTGACCAACACCGGTTCTGTTGCCGGCAAGGACGTTGTGGAAGTGTATGCACAGAGCCCCTACACCGATTATGACAAGACCAACAAGGTGGAAAAGGCTGCGGTTGAACTGGTCGGTTACGCCAAGACCTCGGAGCTGGCTCCCGGCGCAAGCGAGACGGTGAAGATCACCTTTGATCAGGAGCAGCTGAAGTCTTACGACTACGTCAATGCCAAGACCTACATTCTGGATGCCGGTGACTACTACATCACCGCCGCCAAGAACGCACACGATGCCGTCAACAACATCCTTGCTGTCAAGGGCAAGACCGTGGAAGACGGCATGACCGCCGATGGCAACACCGAGTTTGTGGCGACCTATACCCCGGCCAACGGCACCGTGGATACCACGACCTATAAGAACGACACCACCACCGGCGTGGAGGTCACCAACCAGCTGGATCAGGCAAACGGCGGCTTCCAGTATCTGTCCCGCAACGACTGGACCGGCACCTGGCCGACCACCGATGGCGAGGTCAGCGACCAGATCAGCACTTGGGGCAACCCCATCAACGGCACCGATGCAAACGGCAACCCCGCTTCCTATACTTACTATAAGACCATCAGCAGCGAGGATCTGGCAAAGCTGGATTCCTTCGATTCCCTGAACACCACCGATCCTTCTACCCTGACCGATGAGCTTGTCTACGGCAAGGACAACGGCCTCGGCCTGATCGATATGCGTGGTCTGGATTACAACGACCCCAAGTGGAACGACCTGCTCGACCAGCTGATCCCCAGCGATTATCAGACCCTGATCACCCAGTCCGGCTATGGCACGGCTGCCATCAAGTCGGTGGATAAGCTCTCCACGACCGATCGCGACGCTGCCACCGGCCTGGTCAACTATGGCGTTGATGCAAGCGGCAACTTCTACTTCAAGGGCAACATCACCCACTGCGGCGTCATCGTTCTGGCCCAGACCTACAACGATGATCTGGCCACTCACTACGGCGAGAACATTGGCGACGAGTCCTACTATCTGGATGTCGATGGCTGGTATGCACCGGCAGTCAACATGCACCGCACTGCATTCTCCGGCCGCAACAGCGAGTATTACTCCGAGGATCCGTTCATCGGCGGTCACATTGCTTCCCTCGAGTGTGAGGGTGTCGCCTCCCGCGGTATGTATGTCTTTGTCAAGCACTACGCCATCAACGATCAGGAGGACCACCGCGGCGACCGTGAAGGCCAGTACAGCATTGCGACCTTCCTGAACGAGCAGGCGGCCCGCGAGATCTACCTCAAGCCCTTTGAGATGTGCGTCAAGTCTGATAAGGTCGAGATGAACTATGCAAAGGACAACGGCGACGGCACTTACAGCAATGCCACCACCGAGATCCCGTCCGTCACCGGCATCATGACCTCCTTCAACCGCGTTGGCTATACCTGGGCCGGCGGCAACTACAACATGATCACCGGCCTGCTGCGCAACGAGTGGGGCTTCCACGGCTTTATCATCACCGATAATGCAAACACCGGTGTCTTTATGGATGCTGGCCAGATGATCCAGGCGGGTGCTGATGGCAAGCTGACCAACCTGCCCACCGGCGCACGCTATACCTTTAACAAGAATGATGTTTCGGATTATCACTATGGCCGTGAGGCAGTCCACAACATCCTGTATACTATTGCAAACTCCAAGGCAATGAACGGCGGTATGCCGGGCAGCCGTTATCTGGCAAAGGTCGAGCCTTACCAGAAGGTCATCTACGCGGTGGATGGCGTCTGCGGCGGTCTGATCGCGGTCCTGGTCATCCTGACCATCTTCCGCTTCCGCAAAAAGAAAGAGGACAACATCAAAACCGTCTGAGTAACACAAAACCGAAAGGGGCGGCGGGCAGAGCGCCCGCCACCTCTTCTTTTTTATCAGGAGCGATCCATGAAACACGCTGACATCATCCAGAAACTGAACTTAGAGCAAAAATGCGCCCTGCTCTCGGGCGAGACCGTCTTTACCACCCGCGCTCTGCCGGGCAAGGGCATCCCGGCCATCACCCTTTCGGACGGCCCCAACGGTGTCCGCAAGCAGGCCGGTGCCGCCGACCATCTGGGTCTCAACCCCAGCGTTCCGGCAACCTGCTTTCCGACCTCTTCCGCCACTGCGTGCAGCTGGGATGAGAAGCTGGGCGAAGCCGTGGGCGAGGCACTGGGCGAGGAAGCCGCTGCACAGGAAGTGGCTGTCCTGCTCGGCCCTGGCCTGAACATCCAGCGCAGCCCCCTTTGCGGCCGTGACTTCGAGTATTTCTCGGAAGACCCTATCCTCGCGGGCAGGATGGCCGCTGCCTATGTGCGCGGCATCCAGAAAAACGGCATCTCTGCCTGCCCCAAACACTTTGCGGTCAACAGTCAGGAGCTGCGCCGCATGGCCAGCGACTCGGTGCTCGATGAGCGCACCCTGCGGGAGCTGTATCTGACCGGTTTCGAGATCGTGGTGAAAGAGGCAAAGCCCAAGACCATCATGACCTCCTACAACCTCATCAACGGCACCTACGCCAACGAGAATGCCCACCTGCTGCAGGACATTCTGCGGAAGGACTGGGGCTTCGACGGGGCCGTCGTCACCGACTGGGGCGGCTCCAATGACCACGCCCTCGGCGTGAAGAACGGCTCCACCCTCGAAATGCCCTGTCCCGGCGGCGACTCCATCCGGGAGCTGATGAAGGCTGTACAGGACGGCAAAATTTCCGAGGCCGACGTGGACGCCCGCCTCGACGAGATGCTGGAGCTGGTGCTCTCCACCCACGCTGCGGTGGAAAAAGCGCCCCGCACCTTCGACGCTGCCGCGCACCATAAGCTTGCCCGCCGCGCGGCCGCAGAGAGCATCGTCCTGCTCAGGAACGAGGGCGGAATCCTGCCGCTCAAGCCCAATGAGAAGCTGGCCGTCATCGGCGACTTTGCCGAGACGCCCCGCTATCAGGGCGCAGGCTCCAGCGCCGTCAATGCTCTGCAGGTGGACACCCTGCTGGACAGCATCAAGGCCGACGACAGCGGCATCACCTTTGTGGGCTATGCCTCCGGTTTCGAGCGTCAGGGTGCAGCTGGCGCCGAGAAGCTGGAAGAGGCTGTGGCCCTCGCAAAGAAGGCCGACACCGTTCTGCTCTGCCTCGGCCTCGATGAGCTGCGGGAGAGCGAAGGCCTCGACCGCTCTGACATGAAGCTGGCCGAGAACCAGCAGCAGCTTCTGGCCGCTGTGGCTGCCGTCAACCCGAACGTCGTCGTTCTGCTGAGCGCCGGTGCGCCGGTAGAGACGCCGTGGGTCGGCCAGTGCAGGGCGCTGGTCTACGGCGCACTGGGCGGACAGGCAGGCGCAGGTGCAGCCGCAGACATCCTCACCGGCAAGCTCTGCCCCTGCGGCAAGCTGTCCCAGACCTGGGCGCAGGGGCACGACGATACCCCCGCCAAGGCGAACTTCGGCGGCGAGGGCCGGAACGTGGAGTACCGCGAGGGCCTGTATGTGGGCTACCGGTACTATCAGACCGCCGGTGTGCCGGTGGCGTTCCCCTTCGGCTACGGCCTGAGCTACACCACCTTCGAGTACAGTGATCTGAAGGCAGACGAGAAGGGCGTGACCCTCACCGTCACCAACACCGGCAGCTGTGCCGGTGCCGAGATCGTCCAGCTCTACGTCGCAAAGCAGGACGCCAAAGTCTTCCGCCCGGCGCAGGAGCTGAAGGGCTTTGCAAAGGTCTTTCTCGCCCCCGGCGAGAGCAGGACGGTGAGCATCGCTCTGGACGACAAGGCGTTCCGCTACTGGAACGTCAAGACTGACCGCTGGGAAGTCGAAGGCGGAAGCTATCAGCTCCGCGTGGGCGCATCCAGCGCGGACATCCGGCTGACAGCGGAAGTCTCCGTCAAGGGGACCAACGCTCCCGACCCCTACGAGGGTCTCGACCTGCTCCACTACGTCTCCGGCCAGATCGCCTATGTGACCGACGCCGAGTTCGAGGCGCTGCTGGGCCGCCCTGTGCCGGAGGATGTCGTCCGCATCGACCGGAACATGACGCTGGGCGAGATGGACCATGGCCGCAGTCCGCTGGGCTGGGTGGCACAGAAGGTGCTGCGCTGCCGTCTGGACAGCAGCTTTGCAAAAGGCACCCCCGACCTGAACACCGTGTTCCAGTATAATATGCCGCTGCGCGCGCTGGCCAAGATGACCAACGGCATGGTGAGCATGGGCATGGTGGACGGCCTCGTCTGGGAGCTGAAAGGCTTCTGGCTCGTGGGCATCCTCCGGGTCATCTATGAGTTCGTCAAGAATCTCATCCTGAACAGCCAGATGGAAAACCGGCTCAAAAACAGCTGAAAGGAATAAGGCCATGAATTTCTGGAATAACTTTGCCGCAAAGCATCCGGCCGCGGCCAAATGGGTGCGGGAGGGCGGACTGTTCGTCATCGTGTCCAACCTCATCACCGTGTTCAAATACCTGCTTCTGCAGTTCCTGCCCAAGGCGTTTGCAAGCCTGCCGGTGGTGGACTTCGGCTGGCCGGGCATCGACATCACCCTGTTCGGCGAGACCTTCAAGTGGAACATCCTCGGCTACGACGCGGCCCACGGCGGCCTGCCTTACTTCTGCGCCTACATGGTGGCCATGGTCATCGGCGAGTGCATCAATTTCCCCATCCAGCGTAACCTTGTCTTCCGCAGCAAGGGCAACCTCGCCAAGCAGATCGGCTGGTATCTGCTGGCCTTCTGCCTCATCACCTGCATCGTCAACTCCATCAACTGCATCTGGGTGGCTGTGGCCGGTCTGCTGGTGCCTGATTTCATCTACAACATCGGCACCACGGTGCTCAACGGCGGCATCTCGATGGTCATCTTCTTCTTCGTGAACAAGATCATCTTCCCCGAAGGCGAAGCCGCAAAATAATCTGTCATCTTCTTTATTTTCATCATTTTCTTCATCCGAGCCAACAGGCCGTCCTCTGGAAGAGGACGGCCTGTTGGCATATTGAGCGGTTTTGGACGCTGCAAAGGACGAAATTTCGGTCATAGGGTAAGAATCTGCCCAGGGGTCTTGCACTTTGATGCTTTACTGTGATAAAATCATGCCATGCTTTTATCATAGAGGAAAAAGCACCAAAGGGGGAACGTGTATGAGTGAGATCTGTATCATCGTCACCATCGTCGTCTATCTTGCGGCCATGCTGCTGGTGGGTTTCGCCTACAGCAAGACCAACAACGACAGCGCCGACTTCTACCTCGGCGGCCGGAAGATGGGTCCGCTGGTCACGGCCATGAGCGCCGAGGCCAGCGATATGTCCAGCTGGCTGCTGATGGGGATGCCGGGTCTGGCCTATCTGACAGGCATTGCCTCGCCGGGCTGGACGGCCATCGGCCTTGCGCTGGGTACCTGGCTCAACTGGCTCATCGTGGCCCGGCGGCTCCGCCGCTATTCGGCCAACCTCGACGCCATCACGGTACCGCAGTTCTTGTCGCTTCGCTTCCATGACCAGCGCAACCTGCTGAACGCTCTGGGCGCGGTCATCATCATCGTCTTTTTCGTGCCGTATACGGCCTCGGGCTTTGCGGCCTGCGGCAAGCTGTTCCACAGCCTCTTCGGCGTAGATTACATGGCAGCAATGCTGGTGTCGGCCCTCGTCATCGTGGGCTATACCATCCTCGGCGGCTTCCGTGCCGTCACCACCACCGACCTCATCCAGTCGGTGGTCATGTCGCTGGCCCTCATCGCGGTGCTGGGCTACGGCATCGTTGTGGCAGGCGGCTGGGGTGCTGTGGTCGAGAACGCCCAGAGCCTTTCCGGCTACCTGACCATGACGGCCAGCCACGACGCTGTGACCGGCGGGGCCACATCCTACAGCCTGCTGGACATCGTCTCCACCATGGCGTGGGGCCTCGGCTACTTCGGTATGCCCCACATCCTGCTCCGCTTCATGGCCATCGAGGACGAGAAGAAGCTGGTGCTCAGCCGCCGCATCGCCACCGTCTGGGTGGTCATCGCCATGACGGCGTCCATCGTCATCGGCATGGTGGGCCTCGGCATGACCAGGGTCGGTGCGCTGGAATTCCTCAGCGGCTCGTCCAGTGAGACCCTCATCGTCCGCATCGCCAGCCTCATCAGCCAGCACGGTGTGCTGGCAGCAGTCCTGGCCGGACTCATCCTTGCAGGCATCCTGGCGGCTACGATGTCCACGGCGGACAGCCAGATGCTGGCCGCTGCGTCCAGCGTGTCCCAGAACATTTTGCAGGAGTTCGGCCACCTCAAGCTGAGCGAGAAGCAGAGCCTCTTCGCAGCCCGCCTGACCATCATCTGCGTCAGCGTGGTGGGCGTGGTGCTGGCCCGCGACCCGGATTCCAGCGTTTTTGGCATCGTCAGCTTTGCGTGGGCCGGTTTCGGCGGCTCCTTCGGCGCTGTCGTCCTCTGCGCCCTGTTCTGGAAGCGCTGCAACTGGCAGGGTGCGCTGGCCGGTATGCTCTCCGGAGGCCTGATGGTCTTCGTCTGGAAGTACATCGTCAGCCCGCTGGGCGGCGTCTTCGGCATCTATGAGCTTCTGCCCGCCTTCCTCGTCTCGCTGGCCGTCTGCGCGGTGGTCAGCCTCGTGACCCCGGCTCCCACGGAAGATATTCTGGCCGAGTTCGACGCGGCAAAATAACCGGTAAAAACAAGAGGAGGGCCTGTGCTGAAACCCGGCACAGGCCCTCCTTTTATGCTTGTGTGACGCTTCCGTGTTCCACCCGGTATACCTTGTCAAACTGCTTCATGAACGCCCCCGAGACGTCGTGGGTGATGGCCACCACCATGCAGGGGAGAGCAAGCAGATTTTCCATGATCTGTCCGCTGGTGTCGGGGTCGAGGCTGGCGGTGATCTCGTCGGCGATGATGAGGTCGTACCGGCGAAGCGCCAGCCGTGCGATGCCGATGCGCTGGCGCTGCCCGCCCGAGAGATTCTTGCCGTTCTCGCTGATGAGGGTGTCGAGGCCGTCGGGCAGGGTGCTCACCCAGTCGGTGAGGCCCGCCATCCCGATGGCGTGGGAAAGCTGAGCCTCGGGGAAGTCCGCGCCGAGGCAGATGTTGCTGCGGAGGGTGTCATTGAAGAGATAGGTTGTCTGGGCAATGTAACCTACCCGCTGGTAGAGGCTCTGACGGTCGATGTCCCGCAGCTGCTGGCCGTTGAAGAGGATGCTGCCGGTATAGTCTGGGTAGTACTGGAACAGCAGCTTTGCCAGTGTAGACTTGCCGCAGCCGCTTTCGCCCACGAGGACGGCTTTTTCCTGCCCGGAGACCGTCAGCCGGACGCCGCGCAGCACCGGTGCAGCGGCTCCGGGGTAGGCAAAGCCGGTGTCCTTGCACTCGATGTGCTCGAGTTTACCGATGGCCCGGCCCGCAGAGACTCTTTCCGGGCCGGACATGGCTGCTTCCAGCCGCTGACGAATGCCCTTCGAAGATCTGACCTTGGCCCAGCACTGGGCGATCTGATTACAGGGCGTGATGACGAAGTTCGCCATGCTGGCGGCGGTGGAGACGGTGCCCATCGTCAGCCGCCCGTCGAAAGCGAGAAAAAGACCCACCAGCATGACGATGGGGAAGATGAGGTTGCTGATGAGAGAGGTGTTGACCACCATGGCGTTGAGGCTCTGCTGGTAGGCCTGCTCGCTGTCGCGGGCCTGCCGGGCAGCGTCCCGGTGGCGGGCGGCATAGGCGTCCTCCCGCAGAAAGCCCCGGATGACCTCGAACCCGCCCAGAAGCTCCTTGAGCTGCTGGGTGTAGCCCGCCATCTGGAGCGAAAAAGCGTCTCGGGAGGCTTTGAGCCGCTCATTCATCTTCCGGGGCAGGACCAGCGGCGGCACGGTCACAAGCAGGATGGCCGCCAGCATCACCGGGCTGATGTAAAGGTACATCCCCAGCGCACAGAGCATGATGCCGCCCCAGAATGCGATGTTGAAGAGGGACATATAATAGTCGTCGTAGAGGGTGCGCAGGTCGGTGGTCAGCAGGGAGAGATAGGCTGCGTCGCCCTCCCGCTGATATTGGGACACCGGGCGGCGCAGCACCCGCTCCATGACCTGTCCCCGTACCTGCTCCACGGCACCGCAGGCGAGTTTTGTAAAGGAGCGGCGGCTCAGCCGTTCGAAAAACCAGCTGGTGAAGGTGATGAGGAACACCAGCCCCATATAGCCCAGCGCCTCCTGCTTGCTCTTGGAGTCGATGAGCCACTTGAGCTGGAAGTTTTTCAGCGGCGCGAAAAAGGATACCGCCGCTGTAAAGAGCGCGAAGAGCATGAGCTTCACCCAGTGGTGTCGGAAGTAGTCGTTGACCGTTGCTTTTTTCATGCGCAGTATCCTCCGCAGAGTACTATAAAACGAGATGGATCACAAGAAAGACCCCTCCGACTTCCTTTTTGCGGGAGATCGGAGGGGTCTTGATCTTATGGCCTTATGTAAGAGGTGCTGTCAGCTTACAGCTGGGGGCCGGCGGAGACCAGAGCCTTGCCGTGCTCGTTGCCCTCGTACTTTGCGAAGTTCTTGATGAAGCGGCCAGCCAGATCCTTGGCCTTCTCTTCCCACTGAGCGGCATCTGCGTAGGTGTCGCGGGGGTCGAGGATGGCGGGGTCAACGCCGGGCAGAGCGGTGGGGACCTCGAAATCGAAGTAGGGGATCTTCTTGGTGGGAGCCTCGTTGATGGCACCGCTCAGGATAG
>OJRY01001239.1_pt1 | contig 20331 bp, 34 predicted proteins | sample 1599311 | NCBI WGS metagenome assembly OJRY01 (sample SAMN04168657, study PRJEB22393) | human gut metagenome | biome: human gut microbiome; feature: stool | host: Homo sapiens | collected 2014-03-20 | reverse complement strand
GGAAGGTGAATCTGAAAAATTCGACACAAAAGCATTTAAAAAGAAATTCCCTGCGATGCATAAAAAGTTTGTAAAAATAACGCCGATAAAAGAGCATGTACGATTAAGCATTAAGAAAGGAGTGACATCAGATAATATGATTACTGAAGTTACTCCGGAAGTCGAACAGATAAAGGTAGTCACCAATGGCGAAATCGAAGCGTTCTAAAGCCTGCGCAATACCAACGAAAGTAAAAAGGCTTGTATGGGAAAGAGATAATCACAGGTGTATTCATTGCAAATCACCTTATGCTAAGCCAGAAGCGCATTACATCCCAAGAAGCGATGGAGGATTAGGGATAGAGCAAAACATCGTAACAGTGTGTAGGGACTGCCACAGAAAGATGGATCAGACAAAAAAAGAAATCAGAGAACCGATTTTAGAGGCCACTAAACAGTATTTGAAATCACAGTATCCAGATTGGGATGAGTGCAAATTGAAATACGATAAATGGGGGTGGATGCATGAATGAACGTTTATATCTGTTCAATCCCTTCCGAATTAAGGAATGGGAGAATATACAAATCAAGGAACAACTGGATGTACTCATAAGCAGTTATGAAGTAGATGCCTGCGCTCCCAGCCAGTATGCAGGGAATATCGAAAATCTAGCAAATCAGTTATATCTTATCGGGGAAATGATTGCACGCCTTTATGAGGATGTGAATGTGATGAAAGCGGACGTATCCAATGAAGAAAACCTGCAGGTATATAAGCAGAGGGATGTATATGAAAAGACGCACGAAGGGAAACCGCCTGCTATGATCTATTTCCAAGCGCTGGCAAGTGATTTTGTAAAAGATAAAAGAGTTGCACTGGCAAAGAAAGAAAGTGACCTAAAACGCTTTAAAATCGCTTATGAAAGTATCGAATCAAAAATGAATGCGGTGAAAAAGAAAATGGAAGCTGTACGGTTTGAGGAATTCGGTGGTTGATGATTAACTACCCAGACGGACGCAAGTATACCTCTGCACAAACACCGCCCACAAAGCCTAAAAAGAGCAAATACGGAGCTGTCAAAACAGAGGTAGACGGTATCGTGTTTGACAGTAAGCACGAAGCCAAGAGATATCAAGAGCTGCGGCTACTGGAGCAGGCAGGGGAGATAACAAACCTCCGCCTGCAGGTGCCGTATATACTCTTCCCCAAAAGCAAGCACGGAAGAGCGTTAAAGTATATTGCAGACTTTACGTATAACGACCGAAACGGTCAACTGATAGTGGAGGATGCCAAAGGAGTAAAAACGCCTGTATACCGCTTAAAACGGCGCATGATGGCGGAATTAAAGGGTATTGAGATAAAGGAGACATAAAATGATTTGGGAAGATATGAAAATTCTCGTAGAGAAATGCGTGCCAGAACAGTTGCTTAAAGAGTACGATATATGCATCGAAATAAGCTGTGCAGGCGCCCACACGGACGAAACACGAATTGAGATAGACAATAGCAAATGTGAGATTTTTGTCACAGAAAGCTAACAGATTGAGGTGGTGAGGATTGGAAGAGTTAGGAACATATGTGAATTTATTCCGAAAATTCACTGAATGGGAATGGTACAAGGATGTGCCTGTGAAAACACTGTTCCTACATTGTTTGATCAGAGCTAATTACAGAGCTCAGAAATATAAAGGGAGGACTATAGAACGAGGAAGTTTTGTGACATCCCGAAAAAATTTATCTTTAGAAACAGGGTTGACAGAACAGCAGGTTAGAACAGCATTGGGCAAACTAGTAGACACTAAAGAAATAACCAGAAAAACAACCAACAAGGAAACGGTCATAAGTGTAGTAAACTACGACAAATATCAGCCTAACAGGTTAAGTAAAGACCAGTCAAGCAACCAGCAGGATAACCAACAAACAACCAATGAGCAACCAACAAATAACCAACAAATAACCATCAATCAACCACAATATAATAAAGATAATAAATACAATAAAGAAAATAATCTTTTAAGTAATATAAACAGCCTTCCTGTTTCTCCTTTCCCGGATGTTGAAAAACAGCTTGAAGAAAAAGAGCAGGAACAACAAAAGTTATATGGTACACCAATCATAGAACTGTATGAAGAACGCTTTAACCGCTTATTATCACAAAGGGAACTGCAAATAATCTGCCAATGGAAAGAGGAGTATGACGATAAGCTATTACGTTATGCATTCAGAGAAATGTTGGTACAGGATAAAAACAGTGTTGATTATGTTGACCGTATCTTATTAGATTGGAAAAAGAGAGGGCTGACAGCCGAGCAGTACGAGGAAGGGGAGAGATAAGTGACTGAAACTAATATGACAACTTACGATAACATCCTGGATATTATCATCAGGCGACAAGGAGAGCTGGATATAAGCAATCGTAAACTTGCAAAAATAGTGGCTGTTGATTACCAAGCGATGTGCAATTACTTATCGTATAAAAGCAGGATGCCAGTCGATGTGATGTTTGCTACTATGCACGTTTTAGGTATTAAGATGGTAATTCAAATATGCAAAGAATAAAAAAAGCTCTGAAAAACAAAGGTATTGTATACAGTCAATCATATGATGGAAGCCAAATCACTATTGGCGAATATCCGAAATATATCATCGTCTATATGACGGATATAGATTACACTCTACCTGATTATCCCCATACAGGATTGTTTTACTGGATAGTATCGTGGAATGACTGGGAGAAAAGCTCAACACCTAAAAGGAATCAGGCTTATACACCAGCAGAAGCAATAAAAATCATAAAGCAAGCTATGCAAGAGCTCGGCATATCAAAGAACACAATACAAGAGACGCTGTTTTTTTGAAAGGAGAAGAAATGAAAAAAGTAATCAATCAAGTAATTACAGAACATTACGCATTATACAACGGAGATTCCTGCGAAGTGATGCAGGGTTTACCGGACGAATCAATGGGCTATTCGATTTTTAGTCCACCTTTCGAGGATCTGTACACTTACAGTGACAGTCCAAGAGATTTAGGCAACTGTCGCAGCACAGAAGAGTTTTACAAACAGTTTGGTTATATCGTAGCTGAGCTATTCCGGATAATCAAGCCGGGAAGATTGGTTAGCATTCATTGTATGGACCTTCCTACAACAAAGGCAAGTGATGGATTTATTGGTTTACGAGATTTTCCGGGCATATTGAGAGAGTTATTTCAGGATTATGGATTTTACTACCATAGCAAAATCACGATTTGGAAAGATCCGGTGGTTGCTATGCAGCGAACGAAACATATCGGATTGTTGCACAAGCAGTTAAAAAAAGATAGCGCTATGAGCCGTCAGGGCATTGCTGATTACATCGTTACGATGAGGAAACCGGGAGAAAACAAAGAACCGATAACGCACACGAATGAATCATTTCCGGTAAGCAAATGGCAGGAATATGCATCGCCGGTATGGATGAACATCCGACAGAGCAACACTCTCAATCGTACATCAGCGAGGGAAGAACGAGACGAAAAGCATATATGCCCTTTGCAGTTAGATGTTATAGAGCGATGCATTGAACTGTGGACAAATCCAGGGGATACAGTGTTTACTCCATTTCTGGGGATTGGATCAGAAGCGTACCAGTCCATAAAGATGCACCGTAAGGCTGTAGGAATAGAATTAAAAAAATCTTATTTCGAACAGTCAGTGAAAAATTGTGAACGTGCTGCAAATGCAGAAGAACAGCTGGAGTTTTTGTTTGAAGGTGATGAAGAATGACATATGAAGAGTTTTTAAAGACTAAGGAATACACAATAGAACCATCTGGATTCACTGCAAAAAACCTCAATGAAAACCTATTTGACTATCAGCAAGCAATAACAAAATGGGCACTTAGAATTGGAAAAGCTGCATTATTTGAGGATACCGGGCTAGGTAAGACCATCCAGCAATTATCATGGGCGGATGCGGTTGCAAAACATACAGGAGGAACAGTATTGATTCTTGCTCCCTTGGCGGTGTCAAAACAGACTGCACAGGAAGCTTCAAAGTTTGGTATCACTTGCAATCTGGCAGAGAGTCAGAAAGATATAAAACCCGGTATAAACATCACAAATTATGAAAAGATACACAAATTCGATACAGATAGTTTTTCCGGAGTTGTCCTTGACGAAAGCTCAATTTTGAAATCGTACGCAGGGAAAACAACAAAAGACCTGCAGGAACGTTTTGCTTACACTCCCTACAAATTATGCTGCACAGCAACACCAAGCCCTAACGATTATACAGAGATAGGGACAACAGCTGAGTTTCTCGGTGTCATGCCAAGAGGAGAAATGCTAGCGACATTCTTCATCAATGACAGCATCAAGAAAAAAGGCAAAAATGATCGCATTGGATGGCGCCTGAAACGCCATGCAGAAAAAGAGTTCTTCCGCTGGATGGCGACATGGAGCATGATGATAAAATCACCGTCAGACCTTGGATATGATGGAGAAAAGTTCGTATTGCCGAAACTGCATGTAAAAGCAAACATATTAAAAAGTAAGCCAGATGCAGAGAGCTTATTTGTGGAGTATGCAGAAACGCTGCAAGAGAGGAGAGAAGCACGAAAACAAAGTCTTGATGAAAGAGTGGAAATGGCAAAGAATATCGCTCGGACAAAAGAGAATTGCTTGATATGGTGCGATTATAACAATGAGAGTACCGCATTGCATAAGGCTATACGTGAATCCGTGGAGGTAAAAGGATCTGATACGCCAGATCACAAAGAAAAAGCTATGATAGGATTTGCGTCCGGAGACGTGAAGTATCTCGTAACAAAACCGTCTATCTGCGGTTTTGGAATGAACTGGCAGAACTGTCATGACATGATATTTTGTGGACTATCTGACAGCTATGAGCAGTTTTATCAGGCAATACGCAGGTGCTATCGTTTTGGCCAAAAGCATGAAGTGAATGTGCATGTCATTATCTCAGAAAAAGAAATGAATGTGCTGAATAACATCAAGCGAAAACAAGCAGACCATGAACGTATGAGTGCCGAAATGGTAAAGGTCATGAGTGAAAGTGCAAAAGTAGAATTGTTTGGTCAACAACGTGAAAAGACTGACTATATCCCTGAAAACTCTATGAAGGTACCGGAATGGCTACCGTTTTAAATAAGAGGCAGCAGTCAGTAATAGCTGGTCATGCCATAGTAAAAATTGAGGATATACTCAAAAAGTGCGGTCTGGAAAATGTACTTGTCACTGTTAATGATAAAGATTATGTGGCACTAGATGAATTAAAGAAGGCAATAAGAGCATTGCATGGAGGAGAGTGAATATAAATGTCAGAAGAAAAACAGCTAATCGAGCATCGCAGCGAAGTAATACGCGAAGTAATGAATGAATATATCGGAAGCATTGAGGCCGTAGGAGAAACCCATACAGATGGTAGACGTTTCAGTAATTTAAAGGTTTTAGAGGATGTTTTATATCATATCGTTGTGGACATCGGAAAAGAATCTCTAAAAACAAAACGCTATGAGTGGAGCATGAAAAACAGTGGAGAATACGCTGTTTCAGTTTTAGAAGAAATCAGGGCAAATATCGACGATATGCTGGAGGAGAGTGAAGAAGAATGACAATCAAGAATTACACTACGACCAAAACAGCTGCACAAACAGTAGCAGATATACAGGCTATTCTTGCAAAGCATGGAGCAAGGCAAATTATGTTTGATTATTCGGATGATGGTCACATTACCTGTGTCTGTTTTACGATTGTAACATCACAGGGGATACAGGGCGTTAAGTTACCAGGAAACACAGATAAGATGCTGGAGGTACTTCGCCGACAAAAAATCAAAGCCGATTATCAAAAAGCAGAAAATGTGGCATGGCGTAATATAAAAGATTGGTTAGACGCACAACTTGCAATTTTGGAAACAGAAATGGTTACAATAGATCAAATCATGCTGCCTTACTTTGTAAATAAAAACGGGGATACAGCATATGAGCTGTACCAGAACAAACAACTTCTGTTAGGGACTGGAGGCTGAAATATGATCAACAGAGTGGTATTAGCTGGCAGGCTTGTAAAAGACCCAGTACTGCGTAAGACTGCAAATGGTGCATCTGTTGTTTCTTTTACTGTAGCATGTACCCGCCGCTTCAAGCAAGAAGGACAGCCGGATGCTGATTTTATCAACACAGTTGCATGGAACAAAACAGCAGACATTGTACATCAGTATACACACAAAGGCTCACTGGTCGGCGTGGAAGGAAGAATCCAGACACGCAGCTATGACGATCAGAGTGGGAAACGCGTTTATGTAACAGAAGTGGTCGCAGACAGCGTACAGTTTCTGGAAAGCAAAAGTGCTGCTGCAAGTAATGCGAATAGCAATGCCTATGTACCAGAGGCAAACAATCAGGGCTATCAGGAGTCATATGAGACAAGTAGTACACTGGATATTGCCAGTGATGATTTACCATTTTAAGGAGGGTGTAAGATGCAGTTATTGATAAAAGATTTAAACATTAGTGATTTAATCAACAATCAATGGATTATGGATAATTGCTATATAGCAGGAGGAGCGTGTGTGAGTAATGCCACACGCCAACCTATCCATGATGTGGATATCTATTTTAAGACAAAAGATGCAAGAGACTTGTTTATTGAGCAGGTCGGTGATGATAAATACATCACTAAAACATCAAATGAGTGGCAGGCTCTACTCATGTACGACAGCCTACTCACTGGTAAAGTAATTGAGGTTGGGGACGATAAATGTTTTGATGAGCTTAAGATTAAAATTTCATCAGACAAAAGAAAAGATAATGTTATCTACATCATCGAAGATTACGCTGGATGGATAGAAATACCAGAACCATTATTTGAGAAGCAACGATGGATGTTTGACAATGGATATGATTATGTGCTTTTAGAGAGAAATCATTTTGAAGTAAATGGTGAAGATTTCCTAGGAAACAAAAGTATCACTTTAAAAAGAAATGATATGGTTTATCAATTTATCTTACGATTTTATGGTGACGCGCAGGAAATGATGGATAAAACGTTTGATTTCCAGCATTGTAAGATTGCATATGATCTGGCAACCAGAGAGTATATAACCACGCAGGAAACGTGGGAAGCTCTGTCAAAGCGGGAGCTGCATTATGTTAATTCATTCTATCCTGTTTCTTCCCTCAAGCGGCTTTATAAGTATGGTGGGCGAGGTTTTAAATGGGACAATGATGAGTTTGTAAAAATTATCCGAGATATTCACAAGGTGGACACAGACAATAAATTTGTGATGGAAGACCAGCTTATCGGATATTATGAGGATTTTGATTATAATGATGTATTCTGTGATTAGGAGCTGCAGCAATACTTGGAAGAGGTTTACTCATGATTGATATTGCGCTGGCAGTAATGCTGTATTTTACCTTTATGATGATATGCGTCATAAATGAAAGAGAGGGGCGATAGGTATGCTAACTGTGAAAGATAAAATTGAACAGTTTAAAAGAGAATGTAAGAGCGTAGAGTATTACACGAAAGCTATTTTGGTTTGCAACGAAAAGATTGAAGAATATGATGTGATACTTACTGGGTTATCGTGTCCAAATGGTAACGATGAACCCAAGCGTGAAAACGCAAGAAATCCATATGCATCTGATAAACTGGAACCGTTGATGAAACAGGGTGAAGCGATACGAGAAAGAAACGATTACATAAGAAGAATTAACGATGTTAATCGAAAAATCAGCATGATTGAGAATCCTGTAGATAGGCAGTTGATAGTAGACTTATTCATTGAAAAGAAATACTATAAACGAGTGATGGATGATTATCATTATAATGATCATTCGGCTATGCTAAAGTTTGCAAATAGAGTAATTGCTAAAATTATTTAAATGGACACAATGTGCCACGAAAAACGTGGTATTATGATAGCGTGGAAGTACGGGGGATGAGGTGTAATCCTCTATCTTGTGCTTCACTTTCCCCTTACGGTTTACTTACGCAGCATCTTCGGATGCCTGCCGTAATCTACAGACGATCTCCCCCCCCCATCCATGTATCGTCTGTAGATTAGGGTAAATGTCCTTTATAAAAATACTAATTTGGACTTTTAGCTGAGACAGATTAGCGACTGACTGAAAATCAGTAGAGCGTGGTGCGTTACCACGAAAGTCCACCATTTAGATATCAAAACAGGGAAGGACCTCATACTAATGAGAATACCTGTCAGATATATTGGTTGCCCTCGTGGCGGAATAACCAAAAGAAAAAGCGGTAAGGAATCCTAAGCGGACTTACCAGCTTAAAGCGTCTGAAAAGGGCGCTTTTAATTTACCTTTCTTTGTAGTATGATGGTATTAAGGATGGTGGTAAAATGTCAAATTCATGGAAGACTTCATTTTATGATAGTTATGTAAAACAAAATTTCAAGAAATCCAGAAAGTTGTTATTAGACAATATGCCGAAAAAGCTTTTGAAATTTTGCAGCGGTGGTTTTAATGCTGATGGCAATAATGATTTTTTAGAAACTATAAAAAATAATGAGATGTGGTTCTCTAATCCTATAAAATTTAATGATCCATTTGATTGTGGATTGTATTTAGGAGAGGAGAATATTGAACAACAATTTTTTTCATTATTAAGTAAGCAAATGAAATTACCAGAGTTTTATAAAAAAATGAAAGAAACATATGACACAAACCCTGACTTAAAAAAGATTGCTGATAATAAAAATAAATTAGTAAGAAAAGAACTTGATGACTTTAGAAAACATATGCGTGTATGCTGTCTTTCTTCAAATGAAAATCTATATAAGAATTTAATGTGGGCGCACTATGCTAACTGCCATAAAGGTTTTTGTATTGAATACGATGCAAAAAAGCTATTTGACTGTAAGATGACTTTGATGCCCGTACACTATAAGGATGATATTACTCCTTTATGGTTGTATATGTTATCGGAGCAAAAAAATTTACAAGAATTACAATTGAATGCAATATTTACAAAATCAAAAGAGTGGGAATATGAGAATGAATGGAGAATGCTTTATATTGATGATTCTAATGAAAAGATGGGTTTAAGAATAAAAACAATATCAGCTGAAAGTATATACATTGGATGTAAAGCTAGTGATGTTTTGAAAAATAGAATAAAAGAAATTTGCATAGACAAAGATATACCATGTTATCAAATGAGAATGGAATCATCTTCATTTAAATTAGTGATTGAAAATCAGCACCCAATATGAGGTGCTTTTATTTTACCCAGGAAGGATGATATACATGAAAGTAAGAAAGAAACCGGTCATAGTGGATGCATACCATTTAAAAGATTTATCATACCATTCGACCATAGAGGTTTCAAAGTTTATTGACCAGCCGGTACAAATGACCAATGACGGTATCATCATCAAAACTCTGGAAGGTGATCATTTAGCTAAAGCAGGTGATTACATCATTAAGGGCGTTCATGGGGAGTTTTATCCATGCAAGCCGGATATCTTCAAAAAAAACATACGAGGTACTAGAGGATGATTACAGTATGTAAAGACTGCCCTAAACGCCATCCAGGATGCCACGGAGCGTGCGAATGGTACAAGGCAGAACGTAAGGCACTAGACAAGGAAAACACGCGCAGACGCAACGAGAGTGCTGCTATATGCAGCAGCAGGAGGGATAAAAAATGGAGTTAAGACAAGAAATAAGGCATTTAAGAGATGTGAAATGGAATAATGAGCGAGAAATATATAGATTGACAAATAAGCTAAGAGAGGCTGAACACCTCTTGGAAAAGGAGCGCAGAGCACATATGAATATAGGTGCAGCAATCAAATCACTGGAGGAGGCACACAAGATTCAGGAATGCAGTTTAAAAGGTGGCTATGACGATTATAACCAGGGCCTATATAATGGTTTGGAGCTGGCATTGTCAATCATGTGTGATAAAGAGCCTGTATATGCACAGCCATGTCGCATAGAGATACCTTTAACCATATCTGACAAAGAAATTGCAAAGATGATAAACAACTTCATAAAGGAAAATCTGAAATGAAGGTAAATGTGTTAGGTACAGTATACAAAATCAAATATATTCCTTCCCTTGATGGCAGAGGCGGAGAAACAGATTTCTATACCAAAGAAATTCGCATCAGCGAACAAGAAGACGTTCCGGCGGAATATAAAACAGATAATCTGAAAGAAATGCAGAGGCATGTATTGAGACACGAACTGATACACGCCTTTTTGTTTGAATCTGGTATGGACCAGAGCAGCGCTGCACACGAGGCATGGGCCGTTAATGAAGAAATGATAGACTGGATGGCAATACAGATGCCTAAGATAATGGCAGCTTATGATAGTATCGTAAAACAAAGATTAAAGTATGCAGATGCTGATATAGTTGCACAGGGGGCAGGGTATTTGATTAAGCCAGCGACATAAAAAAGAAAGGAGAGTGATCTAATGAGCAATAATATAAATACCTTAATAAACAAGTTGCAGAAGGCATTAAAAGCCAAAGGCAAAGTGTATTGTATAAATAGGTCACAATTCTATTCTGATAAATACGATTGCATATGCACAAAGTATACAGTATTTACAACATACATGGATGCAGATGGAGAAAAGCAGAAAGATAGCTATTACTTTGATAAAGCGTTAGACGTGGTACAATTCCTTGCTGATTTATTAAGGGATGATAGCTCGTGAAAATAAGTGAGAAACAAAAGGCATTTGTGCTGTATCTGTGTAAGGATAACCTTTCACAAACTGATGCGTACATAAAAGCGGGATATAGCCCTAAAGGAGCAAGAGCTGGTGCTGCTCGTCTGTTAACAAACGTTAGCGTCCAAGAATATATGAAAAAGGTCATGAAAAAGGTCGAAGATAAGAAAATCGCTGACATTAAAGAAGTCATGGAGTTTTATACTGCGGTCATGCGTGGAGTTGAAAAGGACCAGTTTGGATTGGACGCAGCGCTGAAAGAAAGGTTAGATGCTGGAAAAGAGCTAATGAAACGGCTGGAGAAGGTTGCGGGCGATAACGACATGGACATAAATATCACTTTCACACCAGCAAGTGCAGAAAATGACAAAGCAGATTAACGTTGCGTTAAACGACCACTTCATCAACTTTGTAAACGACTGGGAAAGCAAATTTTATTTTCTGGTCGGCGGATACGGTTCGTCGAAAAGTTATCACGTGGGAGTTAAACTTCTCAGCAAACTTCTGGCAGAAAAACGCAAGGCTTTAGTTGTACGAGAAGTGTTTGAAACTATCCGTGAATCTTGCTATGATTTATTGCAAGAAATAGCAGAGAACATGGGCGTTGATCATTTGATGAGCTTTACTGCTTCGCCAATGCAAGTAAAATTCAAAAACGGGAGCAAAATCATTTTCAAGGGAATGGATAAACCAGCTAAGCTGAAGTCTCTGAACGGTGTTTCGATTGTCTGGATAGAAGAATGCTCAGAAGTTAAATATGAAGGCTTCAAGGAGATTACAGGACGTCTGAGACATCCTTCTTTGAGTAACCACATCATCCTATCGACAAACCCAGTTAGCAAGGCAAACTGGTGCTATAAGTATTTCTTTGAGGATAAAAAAGAACACTTCTTCTATTTGAGTGACAAAGAACTTTATGAGAAGCGGATTATCCGTAAGGGAAAGATATACTATCACCATAGTACGGTTGATGATAATTACTTTGTTCCGGATGATTACATCGAGCAGTTGGACGACTTAAAAAGCCATGATCCAGATTTATACAGGATAGCACGCAGGGGGATGTTCGGAACCAACGGAAAGAGAGTATTTCCACAATTTGAAACAAAACCACATGAAGAAGTAATGGATCTCATACAACAGATACACGACCCCATGTTCAAAAATGGTATGGACTTTGGCTTCGTTACCTCGTACAACGCATTATTACGACTGGCAATAGACCATGAAAACAAGATTTTGTATATTTACTGGGAGTATTATTCAAGGGATAAAACAGACCCTGAAATATTCGAGGATATAAAAGAGTTTGCCGAATCTGGGGAGCTCATTAAATCAGATAACGCAGAGCCTAAGGCAATCAAGTATTATAAGCAAAAGGGAATCCGTATGAAGAAATGCAAAAAATTCAGCGGTTCACGATACGTATACACTAAAAAGGTAAAACGATTTAAAAAAATCATATGCTCAGATGAATGCCACAACACAGTTGATGAACTGCAGGAGCTTACCTTTAAAGTAGATAAAGATGGTGAGATTATCGAAGATGAGTTCAATATTGACCCTCACACATTATCAGCCATTTGGTATGCGTTGGATGATTATGAGGTATCAGATTTAAAAAAGCATGTAGGTATGAGGTCGCTATAGACCTTTTTATTTTGGAGGTGATACGTTGGGAATCGTTAGAAAAATCCGGAAGGGAGTGAAAGCAGCAAGAATGGCAATGAAAGACAAAGAACGTTACGAGGATCACTTAAAAGAGTTGGTGTCTGAATTTCTCAACAGTAAAAGACGTGAGTGGATGTATATCGGCGACCGTTATTATGCAGTAGATAACGATATAAAAAAACGTAAAATGGAGCGTGTTGTTGACGGCAAGACAGTGCCAGAAAAAAACAAAGCCAACAATAAGCTCGCACATGCATCCTACAAAAACATGGTGGACGAAAAAGTAGCATACATATTTGCGAAGGAATATACGCTCGATTGTAAGGATAAGGTCTATCTAAAAAGTGTGCAGGATGTACTCGGCAAGCGATTTAAACATTTCTTGATGCGTTCTGGATACGCTGCCAGTAATCATGGCATAGCGTGGTGGCATCCATACGTTGATGAGCAAGGCAAATTTAAAATTATGCTTGTCCCTGCCAGTAAGTGCTTACCAGAGTGGACAGACAATAATCATGAAGAACTAAAGGCTATGCATTATATCTATGATACAGTCTACTATGACGGCGGCGTAAAGAAATACAGAACTCACGTGGAAACGTGGACAGCTGATGGATATGTGTGCAGAGTGAGAGAAGGCGAAGACTATATTCTGGATATGGCAAAGAACGTTGATGATGCAGGTAACACCGTGGTTCACTTTAAAAACGGAAAAGAGTGGTGTAGTTGGGGGAAAGTGCCCTGGATACCGGTGAAAAATAACGATATTGAATTACCGGATATCAAATTCGTTAAGTCGCTTATTGATAACTATGATAAATCACGGAGCGAAGCTGCAAACTACGTGGAAGAAACAAAAAATCTTATCTTTATCCTTAAGGGATATAAAGGTGATAATCTTGAAAAATTCTTAAGCGATATCAACGAAAAGCGTGCTCTCGTGCTTGATGCAGACGACGAGGACGATAATTCAGGCGTAACGACACTTACGCCCACTATGGATATAACGGCGCTCAGAGAGCATTATGAGCAGCTTAAAAGAGATATCATTGATTCAGGGCAGGGAGTAATCAAGGATTTGGATAAATTTGGCAACGCCCCATCCGGTGTGGCTCTCAAATTTATGTATTCTGGACTGAATTTGAAAGCTGATGCAATGGTGATGCATGTGACATTTGCCTTTGAAGACTTACTGTATTTCATAGATTCCTTCCTGGATGCGAAGCACACAGAAGAAATAAGCATCACGTTTAATCTTGATATGAAGATAAACGAAACCGAGAAGATTAACAATCTTAACGCTTCCAGTGCTAATATTTCCCAAAATACATATTTAACCAACCATCCATATGTTGATGATGTGGAAAAAGAAAAAGAACTGATGGAAAGTGAAGGACATTCGTTTCAGGATAGAGTGCCTTTAGGCGCAGAAGATGGCGAAGAGTAAACTATATCAGAATAGTGAATATTGGGAAAACCGGATAGCTAAGGAAACGTGGAGGACTTACAATAATGTAGAAGAGCAAAATCGCGATTTGCTGAGAATGTATGAAAAGACTTCATCCAGCATCAAACGAGAGCTATATGCGTTGGCTGAAGAAGCCGAAAAGACTGGGGAGCTTACACGAACACAGCAATACCGATTTAACAAGCTGCTTGGCCAGCAAGGGGCTATATTTCAGGAAATAGAAAAACTTGGTACATCCATCGAAAAGTCGCAGACCTCACGCATGAAGACTGCAGGAAGGGCAGTTTATAAAAATGTCATGGAATCGCTAGGGATTGATAATTTTTCCTTTCCCAACAAAAAAGAAATGGAGCAAATGCTACGATCACCTTGGCACGGTTCGTTTTTCAGTGAAAGACTGTGGAATGACATGGGTGTTCTGGAACGTAATATGAATGGTGTTATCAACAATTTCATAGCGACTGGGAAGACAGTTACAGAAACAGCTGTTCAGTTGTCAAACGTCATGCAGAAATCTTTTAATGTAGCGCATCGCCTCGTACGCACTGAAACGATAAATTACATGAACCGAAGTGCATTGCGCGGTTACAAAGATGCAGGTGTCAAAAAGGTGCAGTGGTGGGCTGCTGAGGATGAACGTACTTGCGAGATATGTGGGGCGAATCATAAGAAAGAATACGATATTGACAAAGCGCCAATACTTCCATGTCATCCTGGATGCCGTTGCACATGGCTTCCGGTTATAGACGATACAGTCCAAAAACATAATGAAAAGGTGTATAATGATATTGGAGATATAGAGACGTGCAGCAATTTTGATGAGCTGTCTTTGTACTGCAGCAAAAAATATGAAATTTCTATTGATAACAGCGTTAAGGAGTTAGATTTTGATAAATGCAAGGAAGTTGTATCAGGAATTGAAAGCCTTTTTTCTAATTTCCATGAGCTGAAAGATAATCTAAAAAGCATATCCACGAGAAAAAGTGGAGTTATGTGTTGCGATGGGACAACGATTTGTTTCAATCCAACATATTTTGTGAAAGAGTATGATTTAGCAACAGCATGTGCTGAGCAAGCTAAAGCAGGATGGTGGGTGAAAAATGCAAATATAAGCTCCGTCGGCGTGCATGAAGCTGCGCATGCCGTTGAACAAATATTGATTGATTTGAATAATGCATACGAATTTGATTTTCAGAAAACAATAGCATGGAATGATGGTAGCGAAGCAAAAGAAATCGTGAGAGCCGCTGTGAAAAATATAAAGAAAACACCTTTTGGAAAAGGAAAGAAAAAAACAGAACTGATAAATTCCATCTCTTCATATGCTGCCAAGGATGAACAAGAGGCACTAGCCGAGGCCTTTGCTGACATATACGTAAACAAAGATAATGCGAATCCTTTATCAAAGGAAATCAAGAAGCTTACGATTGAGAGATATAATAAACATAAAGGAGTGTGACAACGATGATGTTTAAACCTGATTGGTGGGATTACGCCACTTTTAATGATGAAGGATTTTTAAATGGCATTAAAGAAGACAGCCCGCCAGAAATCAAAAAGCAGTACGAGGAATATTTGAAGCAGAAAGAAAGTGATGAGAAAGAAGGGATCAAATTGTGATGGACGTTATTTGTGATGTTTGCAATAAAGAAATAGATGCAGAAAGCATTGTAATCCAAGAAGAGCGTTTCGCTGATGGATTGATCAATGCTTTTTTCGTTTGTCCATCATGCGGTAAAAAATTCCATTTGCTTTACCACGACGACAAAACAAAGGAGCTGCAGGAAAAGATACAGGCATGCGATGATATACACCAGAAAGCAAAGAAAAAGGCGCTAGTACGTAAATTAAAGGCCAGACTTGACCAGATAAATAACCGGGTGTGATATGCACCTACACGCTTATACAGAAATGATAAAGGATGAATACTATGATAACAGATTGAAGTGCAGGACGCAGAAGATACAGCGGACCTGCATTTTTTGTGGAAAGACTGAAAGAGAGGTGACCTATATGAAGGACCCGCCGCAGCGGAAACTGCCGTATTTTTGCAATCATCTGAAATGACGCGGGAAAACCGTGTTTTATTTTACCTACTGTCAGGTATAGACAGGCCTACGAACCGCAAGCGAGCGGTATATAAATGCTATGGAGGTAATTGTATGGAGTGGATCAAAACAATCCTTGAAAAGCACACAGGAGAAGATGGCAAGCTGAATCTTTCGGAAGCTATCAAGGAAATCAACAAACAGGCACCGGACAATGTCGTGCCAAAGGAGAAATACAACACTATTGCAGAAGCTAAAAAACAGCTTGACAGTGATGTAAAAGCTCGTGACAAACAGCTGGAAGACCTGAAAAAGGCTGGTTCTGTGGAAGATTTAAAAAAGCAGCTGGAGGATGCTCAGGAAGCGAATAAAAAAGCGAAGAAGGAACATGATGCTGAAATCGCTAATATGAAATATGATGCTGCAATCGAAAAAGCATTGGAGAAGGCAATTCATCCGGACTTGATGTCTGGAAAAATTGACCGAACAAAGCTGAAAATCAAAGAAGACGGCTCTGTTGAAGGATTGGAAGACCAGGTTAAAAGCCTGAAAGAAACATACAAAGATATGTTTAAGACAAAAACCGGGAAGACACCGCCAGAAGGTGATGATCCAGAAAAAAAGCCGGAAGATATGTCTTACGAGGATTTTGTTAATCAGCTGGAAAACGGCGAATAGAAAGGAAGATGATATATGACTACACAATTTGATGCTAAGATTTTCAATGAAGAGGCATTCGGAAAATACATGAATGCCATTCCTGATGTAAAGCGTAACAAACTGCTGGAATCAGGAGCAATTACAAAGGACCAGCGCCTGCTGGATCTGTTTGGTAATCAGACCAATACCGCATACGGTATCATTCCATTTTATGGCAATCTGGAGGGTGATCCAGATAACTATGACGGAAAAACTGATGTAACAACTTCAACTACAACCACATTTGAGCAGGGTGTATTTACATTTGGCCGCATGCATGGATGGACGGAAAAGGATTTCTCTTATGAGATTACCGGCGGTGTCGATTTCATGGCAAACGTTCGTACTAAAATCATGAAATTCTGGAATGACAAGGACCAGGATAGTATCCTAGCTATTCTGAAAGGCGTTTACTCTATGACCGGAGCAAAAAACACAGAGTTTATCACAGCGCATACTAACGATATTTCAGAGAAATCCGACGAAGCTGCGAAAGTTGGTCCAACATCGCTGAATGACACAATGCAGAGGGCTTGTGGTGACAATAAGGATATCTTTAAGCTTGTTATCATGCACAGCACTGTATCTACGAATCTGGAAAACCTCAAGCTGATTGCATACCTTAAATATACGGATGCAAGTGGCGTTGAGCGTGACCTCGGAATGGGGACATGGAATGGGAAATTAGTTATTATTGATGATTCCATGCCTAGTGAAACCGTCCCTGCAAAGGAGGCACAGGGAAATGAGGGAGAGGAAGGATATGTACCCGCTACAGAGGAATATACAAAGTATACAACTTACGTGCTGGGTGACAAAGCGATTTCCTTCCAGCCTTTGAGCGTAAAACATCCATATGAAATGGTTCGCGAGGCGAAGGTCAATGGTGGAGAAGACACGCTAATCAGCCGTAAACGTACAGCTGTGGCGGTAAACGGAATTTCTTATCTTAAGAAACAGCAGGCATCTTTGTCTCCTACCAATGAGGAAATGGCCGACGGTAAAAACTGGTCTTTAGTAAATGACAGCTCTGCCGGAGGAAACAAGTATATCAGTCACAAAGCTATTCCAATCGCACGTATCATTTCAAGAGGGTAACCATTCCCTCTTTTCCAAAGGAGGGGAATCATGAATCAAAAAGAGCTGAAACAAAAGGTTGCTGCAAAATTGAGTTTTAAACCGCATATCAAAAACATTGATCAGCCATATGTCGATGATACAGTAAACGATGCCATTAACGACGCTTTAGATTATATAAATTATCGTGAAGGCGACATCAATGAAAAGATAATTACGCCAGTCTCTGATTTATGTGTTTATAGGCTCATTCTTACTGGGAATGAAGGTCTAACAAGCAGTTCAAAAGCCGGAACAAGCGAAACGTACAGCGGAGACATACCGAAATCTATCCGCCGAGCATTGAGAAAGTACAGGAATCTTCCATGAGCGTATTTACTGATTTTGTTCCTGCTGTGCTGCAGGTTGAGAATGGTGGAACTGGCGCAAGTGGCGCACCTAAAAAAGACTGGCAGGATGTTTGCAAAATCGACGTATCAATTTATGATAACGACGCTTTCCAGTCCACACAGTCAGCAAAATATGAGCAGAGTACGCACAATGGCTGCACATTCTGTAAAGACTTCGTTCCAGGTAAAGAGTACCGCATCGTGGTTGGTATGTATGCGTATGAGGTGACGATGTTTAATACTTCCGGAAGATTTACTACACTGCTGCTAAAAAGGACGTTGTATGCCAAACAATGACGCATTTATGGCTTCTATCGAGCAAGCTACAACACAGATCATACAAGACCGTGTGCAATGCATGGGAAAAGCCTGTCTTTTGGTAGAAAGGGAAGCAAAGAAAAACGCGCCTGCAGACATGGGGATTTTGAGAGCAGCTATAACGCATGACGTTACCTTTGACAGTCTGAGCATAACTGGCCGCATCCTGTGTAATCTGGATTATGCTCCATTCGTTCATCAAGGTACCGGTATTTATGCAAAGGACGGCAACGGTCGGATGACACCGTGGTCATATTGCGTAAAAGCGGGAAAGTACAAAGGATGGCATACTACACAGGGGCAGAAACCGCAGCCTTTTCTGGAAGACGCTAAGCTTAAGAATTTGCCAAGAATAGAAAGGACATTGGCCGGAAAATGATTGAACAATGCATAAGAAATATATTATTGCAGGGAACAGGTCTTAATGCTTCACCGAATTTCTCGATAGGACCATATCCTGCTATCGCCTACAAGCACACGCCTATATCAGGTGGCCATATAAAGCAAAGCCAGATAGAGGTGCGTATTATAGGGGATGATTACGACAAGCTTTTAGCAATCAAACAAAAGGTTTTAGACATACTGGACCAAGAAGAGGATAGCCCCTTTCTGAGAGCTGATAATATATATTATCATAGTGAGTTAGCGGGTGGTGGCGATCTCTACAATGACCAGATACAAATGTGGGAGTGCGTCTCCCTTTTTATAATTACATGGAGGTGTATATAAGTGACAAAGAAAAAAAATGACGATATCATCATGGGCGCTGGCGAGGTGTATATGCAGGAATTTGAAGGCGATGCGATACCGGATAATGAAGAAATCGAAACGCCAGAACATAATGTAGGGCATTGTTCTGGTGGTTTTTCTGTAGATTACAAGCCGGAAAAATATGATATAAAAAATCAGTATGGCAAAATCGTGAAATCAGTAATTACTAGTGAAGAGGTTACTGCGAACACAGGCATTTTGACATGGAATCTACGCAACCTTGCATTATTATCTACCGCGAAGTTCGTGGAGGATAAAGTGAAGAAAACGCGCACATTGATTTTTGGCGGATCAAACAATAAACTAAAAAGGGTATTAGTGCGATTTGTCCACACAAAAGACAATGACAAAAAGTTGCGATTTACCATGATTGGACAGGGCGGCAATGGATTTGCGATAGAGTTCACAACAAAAGAGCTGACTGTAGATGCGCAAATTGCAGCCATTGAGTATATCAAAGGGTTCCTCGCAAGCATCGAAGAAGAGCTCACGGACGAAGAGGCTGCAGCTCTTCCGGAAGTAGGTGTATAGCATGCTGGATGTGAATGCATATTTGGAGAGAACAGAGGAAGTGAAGCTGCCGGATAAAATCCTGCATGTATATGAGCCCACTCATAACATGTATCTGGCTGCATTACAGCATGAAGATGCAGACGAAATGAATGATTATATTGTATACCAGGTTGATGCTGTTACAGCGATGCTAAGCCGCAATAAGGAAGGAATAAAAGTAAAGAAATCGGATATAGAGGTTTTACCGCGTTCCTTCGTAGTTGCAGTGTATCAGGCTCTTATGATGATATGTAATGAGGCGCTATCCGACCCAAACTAACTCTCCCGCTCCCGGACGATGAAAGAGTACGTGATGCGGTATTCGCAAAATACTATAAAATCGAGGAGTGGGAAAAATCGTATAAAACATGCACAGGAGAATTAAAGGCTATTGCAGATTATACAGGATTATCTATAAATGATATCCTGCATCTGCCGATCAGCCTTTTTCTTTTGTACCGCAAAGAGGCTTGGATATACAACCAAAACAGCTCAGAAGATGGAAGGAAAATGATGAAAGACTTCTGGCGGTTACAACAAACAAAAGCAGATTTACAAGCAGTGCGCGAATTTCAGAAACGGGGTGATAGTTAATGTCAGGTAGCTTGAAGCTTGCACCTTTGATGATGGATATAAA